>Ga0179593_1607035_pt1 | contig 14923 bp, 18 predicted proteins | sample CZODoug2_1_08_16_FD_185931 | JGI IMG/M metagenome (GOLD analysis project Ga0179593, IMG submission 185931) | Vadose zone soil fungal communities from Angelo Coast Range Reserve, California, USA - CZODoug2_1_08_16fungal (PacBio error correction) | ecosystem: Environmental > Terrestrial > Soil >... | reverse complement strand
GCACCCTACTTCTCAAATGACCTCCTCCTTTCTTCTAGGAAGCCAGCTTTTTCAAAGGCCAGATCCCATTAGTTTAGTCTCCTTCTGAACTTCGAGACTCCTTCCGAGGTCAGCCACTTGTTTGACCGCTGGTTATCGCTATTGGACGTATCCCAGTTCCTTTGAATTTTCCCCCCTTTTCTTTGACTCCCTTTTTTTCAGCAAAGCCCGACTCCGGATTACCTAGCGCGCGTTGATCCCTCCTTCCCGGATCCGGACCCGCACATCCTCTTCAGATGCCCCCGTCTTTACCCTCCCGTCTCACCCCCCCCCTTTTTCAAAAACCCACCTTCGCCTAAAATTCCGTATGGTCCGTAAGTCTCTTTTTTGCGTTGCTCGATTCGACCAACGAACAAAATGTCCTCCGGTCTACGGTATCTGGGTCTCGTCCCTTCCCCCCCACTTTTACCCCCTCCTCGCCTTAGATTCGTCCCTGACTTTCATCCCGGCTACTGTGCTTGGTTCTCGAACACGGACCCCCTTGGTATCACCGCCGCCCTGCTTCTTTTCCGCCCGCCTACTTTTCCTACGCTTGTCCCTTCCCTTTCCCGAAGCGATTTACCACTTGACTATCTTCGTCGCCTTCTAGCGTGGTTTATTTTTCTCGGTTTGACCTCTGAACCCCCCCCGGGTACGAGCTCCACACATACCACAGGGTTTCAGATATCAGGCCTTTCCTCGGGACAATCCGATTTTCTTCGTCTTTATGGATAACCCGGATTTTCCTCCGACCCCCTTTCTCCCCGGTTTACCCCCTTTGAAAGACGTCTGTCCTTCCCCAAGACAGAGAACTATCTAATTGCTGCCCATTCGAGGCGCATCCCGCTTAAGGGATCTTTCTTCGTGCATCCCCACCTTTACTCTGCGCAGTTACGTTCCCTCTCCCAACTCGCACCCCCTTCCCACCAAAAAGGAATGGAACCGCTAGACGCCAGAGATCCTAATTCTCTCTTCTTCCGAAGATCGCCCCTTGCCACGTTCCCATCGCAAGCCGCAACGTTTCCCCCGTAGTTCCATGCTTCCTTCTCCGATGCCTTTTTAACTCATGGTTCCACGACGCGGCTGGCTGCATTCTCCCCCGTGGGTTGAAAAAAGCGGGTTTTTTTACCTCATTCGCTGCCAGTTTCTTCTCTTTCTTACCAGTTGCTGATGGAGAGCATTCTATTTCTCAAATATTAAAGGAGGCCTAATTACGGATGGTATCCCTTCTCCTCAGCCTTGTTCCTCCACCCGTCCCCATCCTAAGCCTCTCTTCCTTTTTCTTCAGCACCTTAAGCACGTTACCAGGAGTTGCTCGCCGAGGTCACCCCCTGCGCTGGTACACACATCAACTTTTAAATCGAAGCGAAGATTTTTAGTCAACTTCTTCAGTCCTCCCCACGAGGTTCCCGGACCCCCTTCTTTGCCCCTTTTCCCCTTCCCATCAGGGTACAGCTTCCCTCTGTTCTTTCTAGAGGTAAGAATTGAAATCTCCCTCTTACCGGACGTTTGCGTTTCACGCTCCGCCTCGGCCTTCCGCCACCACCTCTCTCTTTTTCACTCCCCTTCCCTCGGCCCCCCCTTTCGTCGCGTTGCCACTCACGGACTATTTCCACTTTTTCTCGGACGCATGTTGCGTCATGCTCCAATCCCGATTCCTCGTGATTCCTCTCACATCCTCTTTTACGGCCTTCTCTTTTTCTTCCCCCCAAAGAAATGGCTTTATCCTAACCCCGCGAGAGCGCCGGTCACGGCCGAAGGGGTTTTCCTCCAAATTCTCTCCCCCTTTGACGTTCTCCCTTTCCCCTGTCTCGGCTACTCTCGCAAGCCAGAAAGTTGATGTAGTTGCCTGTTCTATCCGGTCTTTGGACTTGTTAACAACTTCATTGTGACGAAACCCTTCAACCCGTGTCCTTTCCCCCTCATATCTTTCCGCTCAACGTTACAGTATGCCCCGGTAATAGCGGGCGCCCCGAATTTTTAGGTCTCATTCGCGGTCTCACAATGAGATTGATTCCTCTAGCCCTATGCGTCTCTACTTTTTCCCCTCTCCTTTTTCTGAATTTTGCGAATGGAACTTCTTTCACTGGGCTCCCCCTTGTCCGGAGTGACGCATCCCAGGACACTCTGGCTGTGAGTAAATCGGAAGGTCTGGAGCTTCGATCCCCTCGACCGCACCGTTGTCATTTCTTCGAGCCAGGTACCCCCATTCATGCTTTTTCTTTCTTCATTCGTTCGTACTTTTGTTTTTTGATCTTTTCTAATTGCCAGGAGACCGGAAGGAGTTTGCTCCCGTGCATCCGAGCGGCGGCAATGTGCTGTCTATGGTTTCCACTCGCTTATCCCACTGCTCACGGAGAGCTGCTTTTGCTTGGAGGGTCTCTCGTATGCTCCTCCTACCCCCCTTCCCCACATCCCAGTGAATGAGGTATGGTCCTTCCCCGTCCAGGTTGGACCTCTTTTCTGACTCTGGGCCTTTTCTTTGTGTTGTGTTCAAGCATGGACGTGAAGCCTTGTCTTTCCCCTTTCTTTGTTTTTCAAATTGCCTATTCCCCAAGCTAGTCGAATCTTTCAAGAAGCCTGATGCCAGCGCGTTCAGCAGACGTGTCCTAATGCACTTCCTTTCAGTTTGGTTTTTTGCACCTAGTATCTCTTCTGCATCTGATTTGCGCGGACTCCCGATTCGCCGTGAGTACTTCTTTTCGAGTCCCCTTGGCTTTTCCCCCACAATTTCCCGCTTCTTCGTCATCCATTGGAATTACCCTCTCCCTCGTGGAGTTTTTCTTCCAAATCGCTTTCCGAATCGTGCCGGTATGACCCAGTTCTACCTGTTTTCTGCCCCTCCCCCCCTCAGTGACGATTTTTCTACGTCCCGGTCAGGACGTTCCGACGAAGACCCCCCTCGTGCAAGATCTCGATACAACGTCGGCCCGCTTTTACTTTCCACCCCTTTTTTCTCCTCCCGTGGTTTTTTTTTTGTGTAGAGTTTTCCCTTTGGTATTATTGACCGCTTTTGCGCTATCTATCTTGCCCCCCTATTGTCTCCGGCGTCTTTCGTCTCTTTCTTCGTCCTTCCTGTGCTTTTCCTTTCTTTTCAAGATGCGCCGGACAGAACTAAGTAGAACCTGGCACTACTTTTTGAAAGCGACTTTGTTAGACCGCCACTCGTTTTGACTTTTCCACCTGCCCACTTTCTTTCCCTGTTGAAAACGTCATTGGATCCTCAAGGATTTCACTTAAAAGCATTTTTCATGCTCCCGCTCAGCAACCTTTTTCCATAAGCAGCAGCTTTAGATACTGACAACTTGCAGACAACCAGAATTTTCTCATTTTCTGTCCCGGATGCCGCCGCTTCCTCTTCTTTATTGAGATTTCACTCCCGCGGAGGCCCCTGAGGATTTGAAATCTTGAACGATTCCCCCAAGAGTCCCAGATCCTCTTCCCCCTGAGTGTGAACCCCCACCCCCGATTTCCTCAGATTCAGACCCGCTTGACAAAAACTGGGGGACTGAACCTCCCCCTTTTCCCTTTTTTGACGTTGTGAGAACAACCCCCTTCCCCCAAAGGCTCCTCGGAGCATCCCTTAGAGACCCTTACAAGGCATGCCCAAGACCCCCCCTCTGCCCCTTCCTTTTTTCCGTTGCCGGAACCCGCTAGTAAGGATGGACCTTTTTTCAAAACGCAGCAATTTCCGGCGCTCGACCCATTCGGGCTCAAGAATTCCGATGGCGACCGCACTGTGTACAAATTAGTCCCCCAAAACCAAGAAATTCCCCTCCCCCTCCTTTTCGTACTTTTTTGAATAATTTTCTGTTTTGGTTAGAAATCCCTGACAACGTTCGGTCTATTTTGGATATTTCCCCCCACCCTTCTCTATTGATTCTCTCCGAGTGCTTGGTGCTGTTGATGAGGGACACGCAGTTCGGCGACCAGATGACGTCCCGAGCATTGGATGCCATTCTTGCGAGCGGATCGGCCCGTGCAGAAAGACTCACTCTCATTATCACCAACAGTACCCCTCCCCCTCCGCATGAGGCACGTCCAAATTCGGGGAGGACCGACCTATGACGGTCAGAATGAGGCGAATTCGTGGATTGGAGCCCGATGATTGTTTTCCCTTCGTTCGTTCTCCCCTTCTCTCAGGACATCCTGGTCCAGGTGAACGGGAAGTGCACTTGACACATCCTTGAGTGTCCCCCTCTGAGAGGCCATTAAGGATCCCCTTTGCCCTTAAAGTCGAAACCCATTTTTCATTGAACCCCTTCCCCCCGGGCAGTGCATTTCGACTCTTCAGCAGTCAGAGCAGGGCGTTTTTCGCAGGCAATCACCTCGCCTCAGAGTTTTTTCCAGTCTTCTCCTTGAGAGAGATGCCTATGATTTTCATGAGCCATTGCGAGGTCTTTATAAAAGTCTATCAGTTTTTTAGCGACGGGCAGTTTCCGAAAGATCCCTTTTTTATGGCACTGAAGTCTCGTTTTTTTTCCTATTTGTGAGCCGACAGGCCCGGTAACGCCTGTGAGATTTTCGTTTCGCATGCGGAAAAGCGTAGAAATTCCTGAAAGCGTTTTACCGCCCCCACTCTTGCTTGCTTTGCCCCCCGTCCTGTTTTTTTCGCCCTCTGTTTTCCTCCCCCTCTTTTTCAAAAACTCTTGTATTTTTCCTTTTTCACTATGAGTACGAAGAGGCCTCCTTCCCGCTGTGCGAGCAACTGGTAAAGGTACTTCAATTCTTAGCAATCTCGTAAACAATCTTCCCGCTCTGAGGGGAGTTCCCTTCTTTTACCGGCGGTTTCTTCTCACAGGCATTTTTTTTCCGTTAGGTTTGCTTAGAATTTCATGAACTACCCCCCCTCGCGAAAGTCCCTACGAAGCTGAGATCATATGAGGCACGGCTTACACACGATTTCCTTTCCCGGAGATGCCCCGCTTTTTTACCAACCCCCCCCACAGGCAGCCCCTAGAGTTTTTCCCCTTTCCTTCTTTCCCTCGAGGCCACCTTGAAATTCCCGTGAAAAAAGGCGTTTTCTCCCCTCTGAGTTGATGCTTTCCCCGTGGCGCTTTGAGCTTCGACGACGGAGACTGAGGAGTGTACTTCGTTTTTTGACATTGCCTATCTGTGGCGTTGGAACCACCTTGGAACGACCCGGCGAGGGGGCGAGTCAATTGGGAGAGCCGGCTATACTAGGTAGTCGTCCCTTTAATTTTTCAGTCCTTTGTTCCTTCCCTTTGAACACCTTTTCCGTCATTGCAATAAGGTTTCTTGTCTTGCTAACCGCCAACTTTGAGATGGTTTTCCGAGTTGTCGACCAATCATCCAGAAACCCCGTCCGGAAATCGGTGATCCTTCTGACCTCCTGCTCTTTTTTCCCCTTGCAGTTAGTGGTGAGCCCTGTGTGTCCCTCTTTCTCCGAGTAACCGTAGATCCCAAGACCCTGGAGACGCATTCCTTTTTTGCGACGTTTTTCCTTTGCCTTCTCCCATGAATTCTCGCCTGCTCCAAGCTTGGCTAAGTAGTTTCCTCTTAAACAGAATATGCGGCGGTGAATTCCCCAGTTTCACGTTTCCACGACGCGCAGTTCGGCTTCGTCTCTTTTCTTCTGCGCCTAGTCCGCGCTGGTATGAATTTTTGACGAGACCCCAGACGTCTTCACCGTTTCTCCATTGGAAGGCAATTTTTAGTTTGCTTCTCTGAAACGCTCTCTTCCGGCATCCTACTTCTTTGGCGCCTGGTTTTCCTTCTTTCTGGTTAGGTGGTGATCCCTAACATTGCTTTTAAAGGACCGTGTTTGTGGCAATATTCGTCACTGGCGGGTACGGTCGAATCTTCCCTAGGTCCCCGCGTTTCTCCCTCCCCTTTTTTCGGTCGCGGATTAACGCCTGTTTTTGACCCAAGAAAACCTATTAAGGCACATTGGTGGTCACGTCCAAGCCATGCGCGATATGGGTCGCACCGGAGTGTTTACCCTCGTTCTCTTTTCCAGAGCCCTCTAACCACAATATTCTTAGGACCGGTATTTCCCAGAGCATGGCTCTTCATTGGAGTGCGAATTAAGGAAGACTTGCGCTCGCGAGATTGCTTTATTTTATATTTTCCTCATCATCCCCGCTGTTTTTCGAGTCTCCCCCTCCTATCTCATTTCCCCTTAACTCAGCAGATCCAGGTCCTCTCTTCCCCGGTGAATTCGAGACATTATTGGTTTCGGGCTTTCTAATTATTCCTCTCCCTCTCGACGGTTTAAACTAGGGTGCGACGCTTTCTAGCGCATGGACTTGGATATCCCCCTCCCTTCCTTCGTGTTCTTTGCACGTTCAATTTCACATTTCAAGAATTACGTCCCCCTCGAGAGTGTTATGCCTTCCGGCTCCGGTGGACTCCGTCCGCCGAACGATGCACCTCTTACCCAATGTTCCCCCTCCACTTCCCCCCCCCCTCACGAGAAACAAAAACTGGATCCCCCACCTTTTTCCCGTCCAGTGAGGAGCTTTTTGCGATCGCAAACGTACACCTGTCCTCCCAATCAGTCTCCGGTTTCGACGTCTGGGGGCAGCTCACCAATGTTCCCTCTCCCTTCTTTTTGCAGGCGTCTATTTCCCAAGGCAGAGTACTGTGATGCCTTCCGTCGTTCTCGAAAACCCCCCCCTCAAAATGGGTTAATTCCCTTTGCCCAGGATGCTTTAGGAAGGCCTACCACCCCCAGCTTTGAAGTCCCCTGGCTTCTTGTCCCCTCTTCCATTTTTTTTTAAGCCTCACATGATCCCGTGCTTCCTTTGGATCTACGTTTTACTCAGGTCAGAAACCCCGACACACCGGTAGCTAACTGCACCGGGCTCCTACTTATATTCCTAAGGCGCCCCACATTTCTTTACTTTTTGATTGTCGACGCCCTAACGAACGTTTTCGGTTAGCCATACGCCCTTCTGCAATAGACAGGAGTCCTTTTTCCAATCCATGAAGCACTAATTGATTGACATTCGGAGGTTTGCCCTTTCTCTCGTCTCTTTCTTCCCCTGATTCCGTCGTTTGTGTACCCTCCCTCTCTGAGAGCCCCCCCTGTACAAAAAACTGGAAATGTAAGAGGCTTCCTCTAATAATTCTCTTTTGTCGAAGCTCGCCCGCTCCTACAGAAATCCTCCCCCCCGTCACCTGGGCACGGGAGTTCACTTGAATAGACTTTAAAAGATTTGCCCCTTCCTCCGGAACGCACCCTCTGCTGGCGCAATGGCCCTGGGTTGAAAATCAGGGCAGCGCGACCCTGTCTTTCTTTTTTCCCATTTCCTCTTCGCTTCGCGCTTTCGAGGCTTTTCATTGTGTCTCTTATCAAATCGCAGCCTTCTGCAGAAAACTTTTGCATGGAGCCGGGATCTCCCCCGCCGCCTTGCCTCGCCCTTCCCCAGCCCCCTCTATTTTCCCGCGATTGCTCAGAAATGGAAGACCTTTTAACCTTCTTTGTCTCCCTCCCTCCGGTCCGTGGCCGAAGAAGATGCGTACAACCCCTCGATGAACCTCAATCCTCTTTTTTTTCCCCTACGGAGCGTCTTTCACTGCCTACCCCTAGGGCAACGCAGAAAGAAGTTTTGTCGAGGTTATTTTCTTCAGGATGTCCAGTCCGCATGCTCCGACCCCGACCCGGCTTACCTTTTTTATCCCTCTCTCCCCCTTCTTGCGCACCCCCCCCCCCTCCCTCTTTTTCATCCCCTCCTTCCTTAGTCAAGCCCTTCTTCTTCAGAAAGAAATCTTCCTTTTATAAATCCTTTTTCCGAAAATGTTGAGCATACGATGAAATCCTTTACGATTCGCGGCACTTTCCCCAAGACGCTTCCCATTCCCTTTCATCCAAACTTCTGGTCTCTGTTCTCCTCCCGTCGAGAGCGACCCCACGGTTTTTGACAACAGCAACTCTCGACGTTCTCGGAGCACCTGTCTCGGCCGCCTCCTCCCTAACGCCAGGATTCGTTTCCGACCCTTATGTCGTGGTTTTTTACTCTGTCGGAGGACCCTTCCAAGCTTACCGGCAATCTGCTCAACGACCCCAGGGAACATTATGTTGACTTTGTCTCCCCCCTCCTTGAATTCTTTTTTTCCCTCCTTTGAGATTTCTCCGATGGTCTTCTATTCTGCACTGGGCTCTGCCTCGCAGAAAGTGGCCCTCCAATGGCTCTTCGTCACGGCATTAGGACAGGAGTGTCCGAAGGCCACAAGCGGATTGCATCAAGTCCTCCTTATTTTCTCTTTTATCAAACCCCCCCACCAAGATCCGCCCAGGTTTTTCATTAGTTACCTTTAGCCAGTTTCAAAATTCCTTTACTTTTTTTGTCCGGTCCCTTCCTACCTCTTCGTTCTTACTTCTTTTTGGCGGCTTTTCTTCATAGGGCGCCCCTTTCCTTTGCGCGCATGATGCTAGCCCTGCATAAGCGCGCACCGTTAGTAAATTGACTGTACGTTCCTTTTTCAAGCGTACTAGATTTCTCCACCTGCCCCTGAATTTTGCTTTAGCTCTTTTACTTTTTTTTCTTCCATATCGGCCTCACTTTGTTCACCGAGATACATTAAGGCGGCTCCCGTCCAGGTTTTTCTTTATGATATGGCTTAGTGTTGTGTTCCGCTCTACGTGAGAGGCGCGACTTCATATTTTCCCCCCCCCTATTCCCCGAGTTCCCTTTTTCTTCTGAGTTCGCTATTAACTCTTGAAAAGAGCTTTGACGTTCCCGCGGTCTGAAGCCTTCACTATGAAGGTCTGGTTGTTCCAGTGCAGTCTTCCTGCTTCTTTCGCGGACTCCCCCCTCGAGACATGTTAGCCCGCCCTCCCGAATTCCACTTCCCCCCCCATGACGTGGAAACAAGCCTTCTTTCTATACGTCCTAAAATTTGTACGAAGGAACAATCCGTTTTCTACAAAATCGTCCTATGTGCCCCTTTTAGTTCGTCCTTCCGAGCGGCCATCCCGTTCTTATTCAGTGGCCGCTGCGCTCCGCAAGGCAAGGACGCGCCCTGAAGCCAAAGATTTCCCGATGTCCCTCTCCCAAACTTTCCTTTCAACGCATCTACTCCCCCTCAATACCGTTGTGGTTGTTTTGACTTTCAGATTCGTTTTTTGACAGGCTTCCGACCGACGTTTGGGTCTTCCCACATCTTGCCAACTTCTTTTCGTCGGCTTGCCCTTCCTTCTGCTTATCGTCCATACGAGTGAGAGGGGAAGCCTCTAGGCCACAGTGCGAGGACCTAATCGGGCCCACCTTCGATCGGAAAGCTTTTTTCATCTGATTGTTTTTCTTCCCCAATGTAGGTCCGGGATAGAAAGAGGATTTTCTGCCAGCCTGGCTCGAAGCTGAAACGTTCTCATACTGGAATCGCTTTAGTCCCGCGACCATAAGAAAGCAGCTTAAATTCCCCGTCACCAATAACTTTTCGAGTTCCCTTAGAAAGCTTGCCGCCCGCGCCGCTGGCACTTTGAGGTCCTGAAATCCCTCGATTCCCTTTCTTGTGTCCAGTCCGGAAAGATGGCCAACAGCAAGTCTCCTGCTTTCCTTCCCCAAAACACGCATTCAGAGTCAGCACGAGGGCCCACCTGGACTTCAAGGGTCCCCGCCGCAGGCACCATGGATTTGCGTGAGACAAAACTTCAAAGGCGCTTTTTCTTACCCCTCTTATTTCCAAGCAACTGTCACGTAAAGCAGCCGGCCTCTCCGCTGAGCCTTGGACTGATCCAATTTCTCTGGCGGCCACGCAAGCCAATGTCCCCTCGCGAGTCACGGCGAGCATTCCGGACAAACCTCCTTACGCACGCAATGTCTTTCCCTAGTCCCCCCCCTCCACCCCCCCCTAGTAATCCCTCCTCTTTTTCATAGCGCTCCATACGGTGTCTTTTTTTCATGTCTCGCCGAAGAATGAAACCTTGTGAGGGTTGTGTGTATTTTGGATATTGCAGGCCCATTCGGCCCGGCGATTTTCGTTTCCTTTGTGCGCTTTCCCAAGAAGGGTCCTAAGGCGCCCTGCCGCAAGGACATTTTTCGCTTGCCAATGGCGAGATTTCCCAAGTGTCACCCCTCCCCCCTCCCTCTCCATACCCCCTCCCACGAGAATGGGCCCTCCCACTCGGGGGAGGACCATATGACACTGTCAGTACTTCCCGTGAGCGAATCTTTCACGATGATGGCCGGTTCGGCGTTTCAATTTTTCTCATCTCCCCTTCTTTTGAACTTCCCTGACCGGGACTTTCTATTCATTTCGTTGATCTTCTGGAATAGAAACAGGTTGCCCGAGAACGTCGAAATAATTTTGGTATCCCCCTCCGTGCCTCCCTCTCCGAGGTCTTCGAGCCAGTGGGCGTTGGATCCAAACCGAGAAGCAGACCTCTTGATGTTTCTGTCGCTACCATGGTCGCCCTTTCCTCGGTGATCTTTTCTTAGATGTCACTTCAAACATTTGTCAGGAGATGAGTTATCCACGTAATCCGTTTGAGGGAGCCCTGACTTTTCTAAAGAGTCCCCCCCTTTTGATTGTCTCCTTCCGATTCGGGTCCTATCCTTTTTTTTTTCAACCGGCGGTTTACTCCGGGAGATTCGGAGCATGAGGATGTAGCGAACATCTTAAGCGTCCTCCAAACTTTCGTTCTTTTTTTTGTGTTCTGCGTTCCTCTCCTTCCTTTTTTCTTTTTAGGTAAAAAAACCCCCCTTCCTCTTCTTCGAGTTAATCTTATTTTGGTACGCAGCGTCTTCATATGACTTGGCGAGCAACTCTTTTTCTTTTAACTTTTTCATCTCTCAAATTCGTTCCCCCTTTCTTTGCTGGAAGATTCGGAGAAAGGCTCGGAGGAAGTTCATTTAAGGAATTTCTCGGTGATGCGATTGATTCAGCCCCCTCTCACAACTTCCCCCTCGCCTAAGCTGCGATGAATTCTTCCTTCCAACTGGCGCTGTCCCGATAATAAAGGGTCGGCGCTGCCCGCTTTTTAAACGAAAGGCAATTAGCCGCGTCGTTCCATTGTTCTGATCCCTCTTTGTAAGCCCTCTGCTCCATGGACCGTACCGTGCCCCAGAGCGGTTGCCCCCTCTTTGGCCTGATTTCGTAACCGTGTCTGGCAGAGCTAGACGCTTGAGAGAATATTAAGCTCTCTTTTTTCCCCAATTTTTTCCTTTCTTGACACCTCTTTTTTGGAGCCATTGAGATTTCTCCCTTGACTGTTTTCATTTTCTCTTCACGAGCCGGTCTCCCTGAGTCTGCGTTAGTAGCCTTCATGGCAAGCAACTCTTTTCATTCTTTTTGACTTTTTTCCCTGTCTCCAACTTCTTCTTCGCCCCCCACCGTTCCCTTGTCGACATGCGCCAATCCGGTTTTATACGAAACTCTCGATAAATCCTTTGCTGTGCTTGATAAGTAGGATGAAACCTGGTGGAGCTCCCTTCCCGGTTTGTGTTTTTCTCCCCCCCTTCTGTTTTTCCCTTTAGGGCTCCCTATTGCGTTCGCTTAAGGGCTGTCCCTCTTTTTCCAGAGTTGCCTTTAGAAATGGCACATGCTTTGCTTCAAAACTTTTCCAATCTTCCCTCCCTTAAAGCCGCATCCGTCTTCTCCCCCTTTTCCGTTTTCTTAACGAAGCGAAGCACAATTTCTTTCTTCGGGCCAGGAAGAACTGCGAATTCGATTAAGTTACGGTATGAATTGGTCTTTTAAACCAGACGTCTTCCCCTGGATTTTCTTCCCATTTTTTTCCTTTTCCTTCTTCTCTCTCGGACTTTCTCTTTAAGACCTATCCTTTCTTTGCTAACATTGTGTCGACTTTGATGTGCTTAGACGACATTGCGGTTAAAGATCCCACCCCCCCCATGTTTTGAATTTTGGTGCGTCCTTTTGGGGGTAGTCGCCCTAAGACGAGGTCCCAAGGCTTGCTAGGCTTGTATACGTAAGTCGGTTGCTGAAACTGACTTTGCAAAGTAGAAGGAAAGGTTCTTCTACTTCCCCCTCCTGCTCTCCCCTCTTCGTGGCTGCCTCTTCTATCCCTACCAGTCCCGTTTCCTAGACAGTAAAAATCCTTCTTCGAATGACAGTTCCCAAAGAGCTGGCTTCTGGTGTCGAATACGGAATTCTTCGTTGCGCTCGCGTCTCTTTCTTTTTTATTTCCCTCCTCCTCCGTTTTTTGTTTTCTTTCGAAAAAGCCCTTTCTCCCTCTTTTCCCCACCTTACGTATCCCCCTCCAGCTCGCCGGCTCTCTTTTCAAGGTCATCTCCACCCTTTTCGGGCTCTTCACGTCGTAATTACGAGACGATAGCCGATGGCACTCGGGTGCGACCGCTGGTTATAGCGTGTTTGCCTTTTCCCTGGGTTTCCCCCAACTTTTTTTTTTCAATCATGTTCACCTCCAATACTTCTCCATAGCGCGCAGTGCACCCCGGCCCCGGCTAAGGTACCCCGCCAGTCCGCCGAACTCTTACACCCGGTCTTACCGTTTTCGCGACCCCCCCCCCCACTAAAATGTTTTTTTGCACCCCACTTTTTCCATTCTGTGGCTTACCTCGATTCTTCCCCTCCTCTTTCTGCACAAGACACATGTTCCTCCAAAGAAGGTCCGGTGAAGACGTCTGGTTCGCGTTCGAATTCATACAGGAATTATTCTCCTGCTGCCTCTTTTTCCCCCCGACGTACTTTTCTTCTGTCTCGAACCTTGAAACTTGGGCCGTCACCGCCTCCCGGATGCTTGTCTCCGCTGAAGCCGACTTTCCGACGCTTTTGAAGCCCCCGATCGGCAGTTCTTATAATATCTTTAACCCCTTCACCTTCGTCCGTTCTCCTGGTTCTTTTCCTATAAGGTTACTCTTCAGACCTCTGACACCCGTAGCCTCCACTCCCCCTGAAAAGGGTTCCCCTACTTATCATTCCCCTCTTCCTCGCTTCCCAGATGCCTTTAGGTGAAACCCTTATTTCCCGAAAAATTCCAGAAATCGCACGGTTCTTTAGAGAAACTCCTTATTTCTTACGAGTTCCCCTTCTTTCCCTTTCCCCCCCACTGCACTCGATCCCCTTGCTGCACGGCGGTCTCCCTTAACGATTCCTATCGGAAGCTATTGAATACAACACTGAATAAAGGCGCTTAGTTCACTTCCCCAAACTCCCCCCCTATTTAGCCCCCCTCCCCCTTTTTTGAAAAGAGTCGCTAGAGATACTTCATCTCCCTTTCGTCGAAAGCTCGCCACGTCCAGGGTACTACCGCAAAATAGAGCACCTTGGTTCCCTTGTCCCCCCCCCTCCTCTCGCTTTACCCTCTGCTTACCTCTGGACTACTGGCTGCATGTGCTGGGTTGAAAAATGCAGCCGCCGGACCTCTAGTGTGACTCGCCAGGGTCCGATTATCGTTTTTCCCCGGCTTTTTCTTGACCCCCATCAATCGCATCACTTTTAAGTCACCATGCCTGAATGTTCGGAAATTATCCGCATCTCCGCTGAACCCCGCACGCGCTAAGCGGAGATTTCTGATTTCGCACATTGACATGAGTTGTCTCCGTGTCAGATTCCTCCCTCTGCGTCCCCCCCCACTCGATGAAACTGACACTAGATTTTTTTGCCAGAAAATAGGCAGCGTCGAAACTTTACACGCGCACTCCTTTCCCCGAATCACTATTTTTTCCGCTTCAGATGTTACCGATACCTCCCCACCCCTCCCCTCCTTCCTCCGATAACTCCAGGTTTACAGCCGTTGAGGTGTCACGCGCCGGATCGGCGTCCCCTTTCTCTCTTACCTTTCCCACCTCTATCCACTGCCGGCCTTGCTCGAACCTCCTGATAGTCGTTTCATAAATCCTAGACCCGACGAAATGTTGAGTCATCTTCGATCAGCATATCCCACGATTTGCGACCCCACAGACGCTTTCTTTTCATACCCTTTTTTTCTCCGGACTGGATCCTTCCCGGCGAGGAGAAATGTTCACGGCGCCTGGGTCACATCAATTTCTCTGCGTGCACCCCCGGGCTCCCTTTTTGTGCAGCATGCTTTTTAGTTTAAGTTGCACTATAAGGTCGTGGTCCCTGAAAATTGGCTTAAATCCACCCCGGTCCACTTACCCCACATATTAGCCTCCAACGGGAACATTATTGCGTAATTAGGTGCCGCCCCTCCTTTTTCGGGCTTTTCTTAATCGTTCTGTGAACATTTTCCTCTTCCGGGTTCGCTCATCCCCTTCCGGATACAGCTTCTCGTGGCAGCCACAAGAGTCACTGGGAGCTTAGGTGCCTTTCCACTCCCCTTCCCCTTTACTGTCAACACGACCTTTCTGGAGATGCACCCAATCCCAAAAGGACTGACAACGTTGTCATTCTTCCGCTCCTTTCCCGAGTAAAAATATTCTTTCTTCGCATTGTACTCGTTGATACTTCTTGTTTTTGTTTTCTTTTTCAGTGGCTCCCCACTCGCCTAATCCGCGAGACCTGAATCGCCGAGAAGGAGGCTGCTGTCAGTTTTGTGCATTTTTTTCGCCGTAATCTCTTTTTCCGGCCCCCCCCCTTTTTCCTTTTTTATTCTTCTTTTTTTTCGTTATTTTATTATAGGGTTAGGTGACCCGCCCCCCTTCCCTGTTGGTCTAACCCTCCCAGGGCCTGAGCTTTTTAATTCCAGTCCAGGTGTCTCGGGCTGACCTGGTCCTCTCCTTTGTTCCTTTTCCCCCCTGTTACCTCGCTCACTTGCAGGCGTTAGTTAACGCTTACCCCAGCCTCTTCCGCAAAGCTTGTTAGACTCTAAATGAATCGGCCAAGCGCGGGCGTCGGTCGACGCATGGCTTCCAGTTCTTTTTTCTTTTGTTTTCTTTTTTTGTCTTTTTTCCTATATTCATCAGAAATTTCCTTCCGCGTCGATCCAGTCTTCAATCATGACGTGTACAACGCCTTTTTCAGACATTGGACCTCCCCCTTCTTTTTTTTCCCA
>Ga0179593_1378390_pt1 | contig 14923 bp, 19 predicted proteins | sample CZODoug2_1_08_16_FD_185931 | JGI IMG/M metagenome (GOLD analysis project Ga0179593, IMG submission 185931) | Vadose zone soil fungal communities from Angelo Coast Range Reserve, California, USA - CZODoug2_1_08_16fungal (PacBio error correction) | ecosystem: Environmental > Terrestrial > Soil >... | reverse complement strand
CGCCTCCGCTCTAGTGTGTCTTCCTGCTAAGTCTTTCCCTCATGGTCATTTCCTCACGTCCTCGGACTGTCTGTTCTCCTTCTGCCCCCCTTCCCCTCGCGGTAAGCCCCTCAGATTTGACGGATTGTACTCCACCATTGCGTGCGGCGCGCGCCCGTCGTTTTTCTGGGACGCCTCTTCCCCCACGGTCCCACTTTTTCGCCGAAATTCCCCTCTTTCTTCGTTTTTCATCATTGACTTCCCTTTGCTTGAATAAGTGTTTGCACATTCTCGATGATAAGCGTATACGTTTTGTACGTTCCTTCTTGCATCGTACGTTTCTTCTCTCCATCTCTCGGCGTCGGTACAAAGATCCAGTCCCCCCCCCCCCCCCCCCCCGAGATTGATCTTTCTCTTCATAATGTTAACCGGGATTCTTTTTCTTTGCAAGTCCTTCCTCTTCAAATCTCCTGCGGTTTCCTGACTTTACGCGAATGCCTACGCTCCGCGTGTGAAACTTCCCCTCCTTTTTAAGGTCTCTCGCATCTGGTTTTGCCTCTTTTTTTTCCTCGCAAAAAGGAGGAAGTTCCTCCCAGTAGGGTCAGGCTAGCGCCCTTTTCTCTTCCTCGATTTCCATAGAGATTGGCTTCGTTTTTCGACTCATTGTAAGATTTGATGTGTCGATGACTTGGCATGGTGACCACAAGGACCTTTGACTTCCCAAAGTCCTTGTTCGGGGTGGGCCCCCCCCCCCAATCCTGCCATTGTAGATAGCTTTTCGCTTGATTCTCCCCAGGCAATCGCTTCGGGCGCATTTCGACACCTTTTCACGAACAATAATCCAATTGTCCGAGTCTTCTGGTCGATCTCGGGTACAGTGAACACCCTGGCCTCATCTCCCGACCACCTCCTCTCCTGTCTGCTTCAGAACCCAAGTGCTCTCTATTAAAGCACTTAGGTTTTTTCGAGCCACGCGTGCCCGGTTGTAGTGTAGTTTCGATTGTCTATCTTTTTCTGCCATTCCTGTTTTCATCCTAGGCCCAATGGTATTTCCTCCCCTCTCCTGTCGTGACGATGAACTTCCTGTTAGGCTTTTCCCTTGCCGACCGTCTTCCCCAAGGCTGAGCATTTCGCCCTTTGGTTATGTGTTTCCGCCCGCGCCCCCTTTCGAGAAGTTGCTTTTCCTTTTCTATTTTTTGTGCCGATTGCGTTTTCGTTTTGCTTTATGCACGTGGCCGTGCAGCTTCCCTTGGGCTTTTTCGTTTTTGGCTTCTTGACGGGCTTCTGGCCCCCGGTGCAACCGTCCTTTCCTCTAAGGTACTCCCCCCTCCGTGCGCTTCGGGTCTGATAATAAATCAGCCGACTTTTGTCCCGGATGTGTTTTCTGAAGAGGGCCCTTACTCTTTCTAGTTTTATGGCGTTAGTGTTGACTTTCGAGAACCCGATTACGCCGAGGTTTGGCTCCCCCCCCCCCCTCAGATGTCGTTTTGCGCCGCTCTCCTTTTTCCCATCTAGTCCCCTCCACGGAAAGCCACGAACTTGTTTCTTTTCCGCAACTCCCCTTTTGAGGACTTCGGTGTTTTTCTGGGATTTACCTCCCACTCTTTTACACTACCAATTTCTCACACCCCTCCTGTTCAGTAAATGGAACTCTGCTCGACCCTCTTTCCCCTTTGTGCACTCGTCGACCCCTGCCCTCCCTTTCTGCTCTGCTTCTTTTGGAGTTTGTCCTCTGCGCGCGCGAGGTCCGGTTGCTGCCCATTTTCGCTTTCGTGTGAAGCGCCCACCATCAATTTATGGCTTTTTCATTCCCCCCCTCCGCCCCTTTTTCTTCCTCTGTTTCCCTTTAGCCCCATTGACGTAGATGACTTCTTTTTGAGCACAGACGCTCTTTTCCCCCATGGCCCGTTTCCCTACTGCACCGTTCTATTTGACTAGCCGATGCTGTGCGCTGCGAATACGTACTTCTTTTTTTCTTCACTGACCCACAACTTTCTCGTTTGCACCCAATCCTACTTTTTTTTCCCTTTCTTATCACGGACCCCGAGTCCGACCGCAGCCCGACCCTTTCTTGCGCCTCATGGCTCCTTTCTCCGTTTCCATCCCATCTGGATTGGTAACTAACCCCTCCTTTAGCCCCGTCACACGCGCATATAGCAGCGCACGGTGAGTTGATAGCTTTTTTCTACAAGTCCGCGTCTTCCCCACTACTCGCCGTCGAGTCTCTACTTTTTCTTCCCCAAGGCTCGGGTTTTGATATACTTTATCTCCCTCCTCTCTTCCCGTCCGTTGGTCTTTAGTTCGTCCTCCTAGGGTTTTTCTCTTGAGCCTCCTGCCTAGCCCGGTTTTTTCCTGTCGCTCACTCTAGAGACAGCTGATGAGGTTCGAGCATACCTTCCTTTTCTCCCTGCGCTCCGCGTCTCCAGTTGCCCCCCCCTCTCTTCTGCCACCGCCTTTTGTCGTGTAGACTGGAGGGTTGTTCTATGCTTTCCCATTTCCAGAATCACGTCCCTTTCCTACGCGATTTCTTAACGCAAGTCCCCTTTTTCTAGCTGATGGTAGACATCGACGTCTCCGCCTTGGAGGGTATTTTATGTCAGACCTGGTGATCTGAGAATTTTTCCTCTCTTTGTAGGAGCTCTTCACCCTTATCGGAGAGTTCCCCTTTTTTAGTACCTGTATAACCGACGTTTCATAAAGACGTCTGAATCTTCTCTTCATCATCCTCCGTGGTTGTGATTGATTCCCGATTTTTTCTTCTTTGCCCCCTTTGGTGAGGCTTGATAAACCGGACCGGTCTCCTGCCCCGTAACCATCAGAGGAGTTCTACTTCCCTTTTTTCTCTTCGAGTTGCGTTTTCTATGGGATCGGCAGCGGATGACAGAGATCCCTCCCTCCCTGCGTGCGAAGGTAGATGTCTCCCCTGAGTGGAAAAGGGGCCGTCCTTTTTGAACTAGAACGTAGAGGCGGGGATTTTGTGGAGGTGGCTCGAGACAATTCATCTTACCCCTTTACCGCTTCTTCCCTCGCGTGGTTGTGCATCTAGTTGGCCCCCCCCTTCTCTCCATTGTGCCTTTGCGTTGGCCTTGTGCTTTCTTACAGATAGCAAAGACTTGTTTACTTGAGTGACGCGGCGCCACGCTGTTAGCGTTCTGCTCGAGTGCACCTTCTCTTAGGAACCCCAATTCAAAGCTTCCCCGTCCTCCGCGTTGACTTGATAGTCATCGACGACTACGTCGCACAAGCGGCTGGTTTTCTAACTCGTCGGCGTCCTTTTACCCGACGGGCGCTTCCGCCGGACTGAGCCCCCCTGATCCCGCAGTTGCGCTTTTGTTTAGCCCTTCTTCGTCTTGGTGCCCGTGTGTCTGTAACACCCCAACAGATTCTCTCTCTCCTCTTGAGGTGCTAGTTCGTTTTTCGTCCTTTTGGTCGATTTGCTTTGCTGTTTTATCCTCTTTTCTTGCGTTGTTCACCCGATTGACAGGACTCCCTTTAGGGGCTGGTAGGGTCACGCCGTTTGCCCCCCACTTTTCCGTGCTTTCTAGAAGCTTGATCCGTTTAGGCAAATAATCCCCTGGGGCCTGGTACGGGAGGTGGTATAGTAAGTTTTCACTTCTACGGTCCCCACAGAAGCAGGTCCCCGCCCGAAACGCAACATCAAAGTTCAACAGACTGACAAAATCTTCCTTCTCCGCAGTGTCACAGCACATCACACCACCCTTTCTGTATCCACTTACCTCTTTTCCCTAGTCTGTCTTTCTTTTCTTTTCGACCTTCCATTTTTCTATGTTTGTCATCTGAGCATCTTGCTCCCCTTGGCAGCTTCCCCTCTTCTCGTGTCTTCTGTCGGACCCTTCTTCAACTTGCGACTTGTCAGTCTATTTTTATTCTTTTCTTGGGTGTTTACGAGGCGGCGTTTTCTGTTTTCTCTGTCTTCAGTCACCGGCCGTTCCATTGGTGCGAGTCCTCGCCTTAGACTTGCCCAAGTATCAGAGTCACGCTTCGTTTTTGTTCATTTTGGAACCATTTGGCTTCCGTTTTCTCGTTTTTTTTGATCTGTTTTTCAGCTGTTTCGTCGTCAGACCCCTTCTTTTTCTTCCTCTTCGGTCTATTTTTCTTTCTCATTCCCAGTTTAAGTACCCCCGAAGGAGGTGAGGGCCTCGATCTTCACGATCCCTTGTTTTTTTCCTTTTTTGTCTTCTCATCACAGGCGAGCGTTCTTTTTTCCCCTTTGGTACCTTTACTGGTGCCCTTCCCTTTGACTGGAGATCTATCTTCCCCCCTCCACTGCCTTCCTCCACGCCCCAGCACTTGTTTCCGTATTTATAGTTCTTTACGGTTGGCATCCCTCCGCATGGCTTCGCCTTCCCTTTCCCTAGTTACGTCTCTATGATATGCATCCTCTTTTTTGCGTTCCTCCTGATTCCAGTCCTCTCCTTCCTTCTTTTCTTCATTTGTCAGTTTATTTGGTGGTCTGGGTGTCAGCGACTCCACTATGTCTGTTTTCCAAAGAAGTATCTCTATGCGTGATACTCGTTTTTCCTTTTTACACCGAACGCTTTTTTTCTTTTAGATTCTATTTTCGTGATCGCCTTTTTATGGCTTGCCCTTCTTCTCAGTGCACCCCCCTACGCAACCGGGCAATCTTCGTTTTTCCTCCTACTTTGCTGGGCTGCCCTTTCTGCCACATCATTTTTCGACTTTTTTGCTGTTGGTGCGCCCTTTTGGTTTCCTGGTCGGGTTTCTCTGCCCCCAGGACGCGCGACCCTTTTCTTTGGCTCTATTTACCAGAGAATGACCTTTTGTCTCCTGTTTCTACTTTTCCCTCTTTATTCTCCTATGCGTCTCGCCTTCTTTTTACAGACTTTCTGCTGATTCCCCGTTCGTGTTAATTCTAGAGTGGTGGCGGCTGATTAGAGACCCTTCCCACCCCTTTTGCCTTTTTTGTTTTTGCCCCATCACCCCCCTTTTTCTCTTTCGTGACTTCCCCCCTCCCTTATAACACTCCTCCCCTCCTTGCTCCAGATTCCTTTCTTCCCCGTTTCTTCGGACTGTACTCCCATCTCTTTTTTTTCTCTCTAGAGTCCTAGTCCTGAACGACCCATTTCCCTTTTTTGCCGCTTCTTTCTTCAAGTGTTTATTCCCCCTGCTCTTTTTAGTCATCTCCTGTTTACGGCTGATTACTGGACCATCTAGCCTGCTTTCTCATTTTCTCGGACCCCCTCGGCGCTTCCCCCTTAAGGGAGGAGTTTCGAGCGCCCTTTCTCCGTTTAGGCCCCACTCCGCTTACGTCTTTACACAACTCTCACTTGGTTCCCCCCATGGCTTTTGTCACCTTTAGACATTTTCTCGTATTTTCCTGCTTTGCCTTTTCCACATCCTTCTGCAATTACAAGCCCCTCTCCCGCACGCGTGTAGTCTTACCTTGCCCGTTTTCCGACGATCGTATTTCTCTCTTTCTTGCCCCCCCCACGTACTCCCTCCAGTTGTATCGGATTTCCTTGTTCTAGTCTATCTCCTTGCAGACTTTTTGACGCTTCTTCTTCTTCCGCGCACTACGTTTCTCCTTCTCCAGAGACAGGAGCCGCCTACAGGAGTTTTCAAGTTCCCCAGGTGTAGGACTAAAATGTTGACGACTTTTCCCGCTTTTTCTCTCCACCCCGGTCGTGGAGGGTCTTTTAACCCCTTTCCTGGCCCGTTCACATCCCTGGTTTATTCCCTCTCACCGGTATCCTATCACGCGCTTCGCCCACTCATCCTGTTTCTAGTCAGCCACTTCTACCTTCGCATATCTCGTCCCTGTGAGACATTCCGTCGCTCCAGTCCCCTTTCTGTTTCTCCATCGTTTGATAGCACCCTATAGACCCTCGTCTCGTCACCCTACTCGGATGAATTGCCTGTCCCTTTTCCTCCTGTTGTGTCTTGAGAGTTCGATTCCCTCTGCCATTCCTCCCCCGCCTAGTTGAGGTTAGTTTGCGTCCCTCTTCTTTGTTCTTTGATGTTCATCCTCTTGTGCCTTGCTCTACGCCGTTTCATTCATCGGTTCAGGTCTGTTAGCCGGCCTCCTTGGCCCTCCCTGCCCGGTAATGCACCGGATTAGATTATAACCTCCCATTCTGGAGTTCAAGGCTGCGCGTTTTCTTTCACTCTTCAGTTCGATTTTTGCCTTTGCCCGATCCCCCCCCACAGGATCCAGCGGAGTACTAAGCTGCCCACCGTTTTTAGCTTTGACCCCCCTGCCGCACAGTGCGTAGTTTGATTTCTTTCATTCCTCACGTGTCTGCCCATGCCCACCGACTTCCGTTTCCACTACATTCTTTACCAACTGACCTCCCCTTTCTATGATTTTCCAAGTGCCGTCCTCCAGGTCGGCCTCTCTTTTCTCGAAGGATGCATACTCTAGTCGGTATTCTTGAGTCCGCCTTCGTTCACTAGCTCTTCTTCCTCTCCAGTCTCGCACCGTGCTAATTACCTTTCCCACTTGCTGCCACCGCTACCGCTTGTCCCGTCGTAGAGTCCCTTTCTACTTTGTGTTTGAGGTCAACACCAGAGAGCGTCGCCCCCTGACCTGCTGGCCTGCGGCTCACAGTTATAGTGTTTGCTATTACCCTCATTTTTACCACAAATACCTCGAATCGCTCCATTAACCCCCAATTCTGTTCGTCCCCGCCTTCTCACGTCAATCTCCCCCGTTTGCATACGTCGGTTGTTGGCTTGTTCTCCTCCTTCCTAGCGCAACACGGTCTGGACTGTCGTGTGCCCTTCAGTCCCTTCCCTTTTGGGTCGGTCAAGGTTTTCTGCCCGTTTCACGTTTTTGTCATACTTTTAGTTGCTAGGATTGCCGATCCCCCGCCCCGCTTGCATTCCTCCTTTCCTTTTCGTGCAGCTGCGACCCCCTTTTTCAGGTGTTCACACTCCTCCCAAAGACGCTTGTTTTTGTATCTCCCCCCAGTTTTCGGAGGCACCTTTTCTCCGCGGCTTTCCCACTCTTTAGCCGTTCCTCTCTGGATATCGCCCTCCTCGGTTTAGTCTCTTTGTATTGTGAAAAGATTTTTTGCAAAATTCTGTTCCGGGCGGTACGTTTCCCCCCCCCGCTGCACCCTCATCCCATTTTTCTCCTTTTGCGCATAACTTTTTCTAATTGCCATTGAGGCGGTCCACTTTTACTTCCTCCTCACACAGCCTGCTCCCCCCGGTTCTAGCCAGGCTTGCTTCTCCTTGTCGTAAGCGCCGGACGCTTCTTTGCGAGCACACAGTCCTGCTTTCCAAAATTACGTGATTTTCAAGCAGCGCTTGTGCCTTCTCTCCGGCGATCGCTGAGGGACCATTTATCCTTTTCGTCAATTCCGCCGGTGGTCCTTTGCCGATTACGCTAACGCCTTTTTTGGCGCCTATTTTTTTGCTTGAGTGTACTTTGAGCGCCAGTTGCTGACCTTCTTATCCAACCGTGAGCAGCGGATGTGTCATGTTGGCCTTCCGCACGCGCCACCCAGCTCCTTTTTCGGTTGCTACTCTCCTTCTGCTCGGCTGTGGTGTTTTTTTTTTGTTTGCAACCGGAACATCCTATGTTGCAAGCCCAGGATCCTGACTTTTGGCTCTCACCGTTATCATTTAACGCCGGGCTGCCTCTTTTCTTTCCACCTAGCAGTTGCCAATCTTAAACTGGAAAAAAATTCTTGGCCCTTCGTGGGCATGAACTCCGTAGCCTTGAGCATAGTGTGTACTCCTTTCCGCTGACGAGGCAGCCATCGCTCGGTCTTTTCTTTGGTTTTCCTTTCTATCTCTTTTCTGGGACTCGCGATCAGCCTTCACCGCCAATGAGTTTCCGTTCCCTTCGTTGTGCGCCGCTCTATGTGTCCAGATTCGCCCACCCCCACAACCCCCTTCAGCCCGAATAGCTTGACGCACACTCCCCCCCATAGCGTGCTTTTTCGGCTTTCAGGTTCGGTCCCTTGTTGCTCCCTCATACGTTGCTATTATTGTGCACAAATGCACACAGGCCCTGAGTTCTTTTTACCTGACCAGGAGCAACGTTTTTGCCTACATCCACTTTTTCGATTTCCCGTCAGCCAGCCCAATTTTATCGTTTTCCTCCCAGAATACATCGCACGAGGTTACTTTGTGTCATTTTCTCGTCGATCCTACACCGGCCGCTGTGAAGTCGCCATTCCCCTGGCGGTGCCCTCACGCTAGTTCAATACTACCCTATTTTAGTCCCTTTCGCCCTTTTTTTGGGCGCACCCTTCCCCCCCTCGTCCACCTGTGAAACTTATCACATCCGACAGTAACCCTTTCTATTTGTTGCTATGTCCTCGTCTCTCCCGGATCTGTGCGTTGCGGGCTTTTTTTTCAACCTACAATCCTGCTCTTCATAGTTTTTCCCCCGCCTTTTCTTCTGGTCGGTCGTGCTGCAGTTCACAGCACCGTTTTTTTTCACGCTCTTGAGTTTCCCCCCCCTTTTGCGGGTCTTGGTCATTCCCCCCTCTGGCCTTTACCCCCGACGTGCATGCCCCGACTCATTCGTTCAGCTGCTCTTGATCGCTTGGTCTTTGTCCATTCTGCCACTCCGTGCAAGGTTTTTTTTTTTAGGATACCCTTGACGACCATCCCGGGTTCGGACACTATAGGTCTTTTTTCGTTGAACCAAGTGCCCCGTGTCCTGTGTTGGCACTGAGCATCTGATGATGATCAGTTCTCTTCATCGTTAGTTCCACGTGCCCGCGTCGCGGTGGCCCGTTCCCTCTGCTTCTCTTGCTTTTGATCGCCAGAGCTTCTTCCGTTTTCGCTCTCCCGACTCAGGACGGTGGCCCCCCTATTCGTGACCACGTCTCGGACGACTCGCGTTTCCGCTGTTTGGTGCTTTCTTTTCGGCCACATCCACAGCCCCCCCCGCCCGCTCCTTGTCTCTCTCCCCCTCCCGGCAACCCTGTTCTTCGGCAGACCCTCCTCCTTTCCCGCCTGTGGCGCATGGTCTACGCTGTTCCCGGGTTGAGTCCGAATCCGCTGTTTTCCGCCCGTGTTGGCAGTGATGCTTTCGACCTTTTGATCTGTGCCATCTTCCCCCGGCCTGTATCAAGCCCTTCTTTCCTTCTCTCAGCATCTTCTTTTCCTCAGTTGGTTTTTTTTTTTTTTTTCTTTATTCTCGCGCTGAAACGGCGCGCGTGCGGACCGCAGTGACACCGTCCCGTCTCTTTCGTCCCCAGCAAGAAACGTAGGAGCCTCCGTTCTTTCCGAGTACTGGTCGGTCTCTGCTTTGACACTGTTCCTCCCCCTTCACCCCGTTCCCCACTTTTTTTTCGGACGGAATTTTGCCCCTCTTTTTAAACCCAGGTGTCCGCGCTGGCTGGCAACGGACTTCTTTGACTTCTTATTTGCTGGTTTCTAGAGAGCTTCTCCAAGCCTCAGTTATCCCTTTCTTCTCTGCGAGGCGGAATCTCGTTGCCCCCTTTTAGCTGTGTGTCGTGCCTTGAAAAGTACGTTTCTCCCTCCAGGCCGCAGCTTGTCGTCATCCGTTTGTTTGACTCGGGCCTTCATCTTTTTAGGGCGTGTAGGAATCGATCACATCCTCGAGGGTTTCGAAACGACACTTCTTGGTTTTCTATCTTTTTTTCTTTTTATGCAGCTCTGTTCCTTCCCTTGCTCCATCTGTCGTTTTGATCTTTTCTACTAGTTTGCGGTCTTCACTGGTTTAGATCCCGTCTTGCCCCCCCCGCGACCAGAGGCGAATCGGCTCTTTTTCCCTTCGTTCGGAGGGATGCGCGTTAGTACCCCCCTCTTTGGAATTCCACACTCTTTTTGTTCGTCCATCTCCTTTCATATCTGGCGCTGTGTCGTGCAGCTTGACGGATTCTCATTTGTTTAACCTATTAGGAACCCTCGCGTACTTCTAGACTTACACCTCCCATCTCTTTTGCTTCGCGATAGCTCAGTCCAATAATCCTTGGGTGTCGGGTCGGGGCTTTTTCTTACTCCGGGCCTTTCCGGTCTCCTTTCTGCTCCCTACACTCAATTGTGTCTTTGAGGACCCTCGGATTGCTGGGGTATGAGTTTCTTTCGAACCTCCCTTCTTTGTGGCGATTTTCGCGGGATGTCGCGATCTATTGCCTTTTTGAATAGTTTCGATGTTTCTGTGAGAACGCGGCCAACCTTTTATTTTTTCCTCTCCTTTGGCAGATTTTTGGTAAGAGATTTCCTGTGCTCCGGGTCGATTCTCAAACTTGACCGGCTACGTGGTAGCTTCAAGTGAATCTTGGTAGGTACCAGTCTCGAGCTACCATCCCGCGGGTTGATCCTTTTCCAAGATCCTTCTTTTCTTCTTCCCTTTTTATTGGGGGTGTCGACTGTTTTTTTTATTTCCAGATCTCCCCCCTTGGTCGGCTCTGCGGGGCTCCCTGGATTGATTATCGCAGTCCCCTTCGTCCCTCTGAATACGCTCTTGAGGGGTTCACATTTTCCTCCCCTGCTCGGTAATTTCGGTTTTTCTTTTTTTTCCCCGAACCGGCAGCTTTTCTTCCGTTTTTGATGGCAACTTTGGTTCACGTTCCAGAACGGCGTCCCCTGCGGATTTTTTTCTCCAAACGGCGACGCTCAACATCATTTTTCTCCTTGCACGGCAGGGCATTCTTTCCCGGTTTTTTTCCCCCCCTAGAATCGTGGCCCCCGCGGCTGAGGTTTCGTGATATCTTCTTAGCACTGCCTTAGGTGCGTCTGTTTGTGCGCCCGTTTCTCAGCTGGCTTTGCGCGAGGCTTTTTCTCAGGTTGATTCGGCGTTTTTCCCTAGCCGTGCTTACGTCCCAGTTACCTATCTTGCCGGGCGCTGGTTTTAATTTTCGCAATTTGCAGTGCCGTCCTTCCTTTTGCAGGAGGCGTTGGCCCGCGTTTTTCCTTCTTCCTACGCTGGACCTTCCGCGTTGGGCTCGCCCTACCCGTTCCGTGTCTGCCTGCCGCTCGCACACGTTTTGCAGTTCCTTGGGTCTATACCTTGTTCTATTGCCCTTTGGGCGGCCCAGTGATAGGTTTTCCTTTTTTCTGTTTTCCAGAACCCCTTCCTCTGCGGCCCATTGTGGTGTGTCGGTTTTCCCCGATCTTTCTCAGGAACCTTTACTTTTTTCCCTCTCGTCCTCTCTCTTTTTTTTTATGTACGAATGTCGACACTCTCGACGACGGGGCATATTTGTTCTCCCGGATCGTATGGCCCGTGCGGTCCTCTGGTGTGTGCAACATGCAGAAGAGTTTTCTCTTCTGCCCGTTTGACGTTCCCGTATCGCCCGCGCTCCACTTTTGAGGTCGCTTGGTCGTTCTAGTCGGTGGCGCTCTTTTCCCCCCTCCTCATCGGACACCCGTTCCTGACCTTTTGTCGAACGTTTTCCCCTATATGCCACTTTTTCCGAGACATTTACGCGGTGGTTCTTTTTTCCGCCGAGCGGTGATTTCGCTTGTCCTACCTTCGTGCCTGCCCCCTGAGCGGTTTTCAGCGCGTTCTCTTTCTCCGGACGTCTTCCGACCTTCTTCGGTCATCGTTTTCCCAATTCCGTAGCCTCCACCTTAGCTGGTTTCTCTGTTTATCTAGGCGTATGCGAGGGTGATCTTTGACCTCCTCTACGATGCTCAGCGCGAAACGCCTCGCCGCTTTTCCTCGAGATTTTCGTGAGGCTCCAGTACCAGTGTATGTTTCGGTTCCCTGGTGTTTTAGGTCGCTCAACTTTCCTCCTTGGGTTTCAGAGCTGAAGGCTTTCGGGCTCTTTGTTGTAGGCCCGTTCCCCCCAATGCTCACTTTGATTGCGCACCTCATTTGGTTCTTTTTTACATCCTTCACAGCCTTTCATCGTGTGTTAGGCTGAGGGTAGGCATTTCTCTCACTCCCCCTTTTTCCACTGTGAAGGCAACTTCGAAGACCTTATCTTGCCTTTACATAGAGAATTTCTGGGAACCCCTGTGCCTCCATACTCTGTACTTTTCTTCTCTGGTAAATCTAATCTGCCTTCATCAGTTTTTCTTTTCGACGTATTTTCTCCTGCGAAGCCCCACAGATCGTGGAGTTCCGCAGCCTTTCCCCATTGGATGTTTCGGTCACGAAGGGGTCTTGCGAGTTCCTCTCGCTTTGGATGGTTGTTGTCTGTAGTTTTCTCCGATTTTGACTAACCCCTCCGGTACTCCGCGATGTGTTCTCCAACTTTTCTCCAACCGCCCACAGGAGTTGGCAGTTTTGCGTTCATGCGCGCCGTCGTGTTGGTTTTCTTACGGGCGATCCACCCTAGTATGCCCATCCCCCGATCTTGTGTGTCTTAGGCCGTTTCCAGAACCTCTTGTTCAGTGTGTTCAAGCCCTTCTCTTCCCCTACGCTCGAGCGTTCTTTGTGTGGGCCCCTTCTGACGGAGGCCAGTTTTTTTCCCGGGCCCCCGATGTCTTCCGATCGGTTTATGACGTTTTCACTACATGTTGCTGCCTGAGTTCAGACCCCACCGTACGCTATTTACGGAAGTACTCCTCCTTTGCACCGTTTTCAAGCTCCTTTTTTCTTCGCTCTCCCCCCGTGCTGAAGCGTGTTGCTCCATGTTGGTTTCTGCCAAGCGATCCATAAACGGAACCCGCCTGCAACTCCGGTCCGTCCGAGTTACATTTTTCCTCTCTCCGCCGAACCCGATTTCCGTCCTATTCCTCATATTCCTCCCTAGCGTTTGTACGTTCCCTTTTCACGGTCCTGACACCTTTTCCTGCCCGTTTCTCGAAACTACGTATTTCCTTCACTGAGTCTCCACCCGTGTTATTTATAACCATGCGCCTCGATTGAGAGGCTTGTCACGTGCGCGGCGCGTGGGATTCGCCCTTCATTTCATTCGTGTCGATTGGATCCCACTTGTTGTTTGCTTTTTTTTTTAACCCCCCATGGCGCATTTTTCCCTAGTACTCCTTTGCCCACCCCCACCCCACCCCCCCGCGGCACCGGTTCTCGTCCCCTTTCTTGCTTGTTTTTGATCCTTGTTTCCCTCGGCTCGGTGCAGTCTCCCACTTTTACGATCTAAGCTGTTTCCAGGACCGTTACCGTTCTTTCCCTTTTTCGCCGCGCGCTGTTGGCGGAATTTTTCTGGCACAAGGTGACACGGCCCTTGCTCCACGAGCCCATCTCCCCCTGTTCTCAGAACCGTTCTTTGAATGTCGCTCATCAGGTTAGCCCGGATTGTCATTCTGATCCGGTGCTTACCTTTTCTTATTGCACTTGAAGCTTTTTTTCACCCTTCTCCCTCCTCAAATCTTGAACTTCCTTTTCCTTGGGAGCGATGACAGACCTGTTCTGTCCTCTCTTCTTCCCGCCTTTGTTCTCGAGCAAGTCCACGTTATGAGTCCAGGTCCCCTCAATTTCCTGCTGGACCGAAAGAGCAACACCCTCCGCCCGAGCTAGTGCTGGTCTTTACGATAGCTCTGTAGCGGGGTTTTTTTTCAGGTCGCCGGAAATGCCAGGGCTTTTTGGCAGCTTAACTCTTTATGGGCTTGTCCAGTTTTACCTATGCTCCCCTCCTACCGCTTCTGGAAGGGCAAGTTCTCATTTCCCGCGGGCCCTTTTCTTTTTTTGGTATCGAAAGCTCGCCTAACAGAGTCAATTTGGGTGCAGTCTGACGACTATCAACTCTTAACCTTTTTTGAGGTTCTGTCCTTCGACCTCGGCTCTCTCTCCTCCGAGGCCCGCAGAGGCGCGCCCCGATTTTCCGGCTTCATTTTCGACGTTCCACTTTTTCCCCCACCTAATCATTTTTTTACGTTCCATAGCGGTTCCTGACAGCACCCCGCGAACTGGTCATCGTTTCTCTTCTTGTTATTCCGACAACGGGCAATTTCAGACGCCCACCCTTCACCTTGGCATTCCGTACCCGTCTCCATCTGTTCTCCTCGTGTCCCCGAAAGCCCTAGTGCAGGAGGGTCGCACCTGTCACCATTTTTTGCCGGCGGCGACAGACTACAACTGTTTTCGGTTTTGCGAATTTTTAGGGTTTTCCCCCCCTTAAGTGAGGTCGTTTATGACAAATCCTTCCCCCCTTTCTTGACGAATCTTTTTTTGTTTCCATTGTCTCGACTCTGTCTTTTTTTCCTCGCGCACCCTGATCCCCCCATTTTCCCTGACCCCCCATCCCCAAGCTCTCCTTTGCAGAGTATCTCTCCCCCCCCCCTTCCTTCCCTTGATCTTTCAAAACAAGGTCCACCCGCTCATTGTAGTTTTTCACCCTCACTTCTCGAGTGTTTTTGCCGCTGTTAAGAAACAGCGTCTCCTCCCTCTAACGACCTCGGCGCATGGGCCTTCTCCTTCCTCAGCCTTCGTGGCGGTAAATCACTACCGTTTCCCGATAGCGCTTAACGATCCAGAAAGGGCGCCGCTGATCGATGTGATCATTTTCCAGCGTTTTTGAAGGTCTCCCCTTTTTCCTTCGTCTCCTTGGAGTCTTTGCGGGTTTTCTCCCCTTCCTGTGTCATATCATCCCGATGCGCTTAGCCTTCTTATCCTCTTTGCAGCCGTTTCTTTCCTTGATGACTTTTCTTTCCTCCAACGCCTTCTCCCTGTGTTATTTCACTCTTTCCCCCAGGTGAGCCAGCTGCTGTTGCTCTCCTCTGTCACGTTTCCCTTTGCTTTTCCGCAAGCCCACACCTTAATTCTGCACAGTTTCCATGACCCGCGTCGATCTGCCCTTGTCTCACGAAAGGTTGTCAACATTTTTTAATTCGTATGACCACCCGAGTGGCCCCGCCCTGAGTCTGAGTTTTCGACCGAGCGCAGGTGATCCCTCTTCGGTGTCACGAGCAGGATTCCTGTTTCATGAACGGGGTGACCTCGGCCCGCGTCCGATCCTCCGTCGCTGAGGAACTCTCTTTTTAACGTGCGAGGAGTTACTTCCGCGACTTTTTTTTCCTTCCTGTCGCGTGAGACGGTTCACTCCCCAGCCCTGCCTTCGCGCGA
>Ga0179593_1368784_pt1 | contig 14923 bp, 14 predicted proteins | sample CZODoug2_1_08_16_FD_185931 | JGI IMG/M metagenome (GOLD analysis project Ga0179593, IMG submission 185931) | Vadose zone soil fungal communities from Angelo Coast Range Reserve, California, USA - CZODoug2_1_08_16fungal (PacBio error correction) | ecosystem: Environmental > Terrestrial > Soil >... | reverse complement strand
CCCCCCCCCCGCCCCCCCCCCCGCCCCCGGGGGGGTTGGCCAGTTCCCCCCATTGTCAGTCCACAAGGTCCTTTCTGCTCTTCTTTCGCCCTCGTACGCTTGAGAGTGGAAGCTTAATATCCCCTCTCCTTTCGACGCCAGCTCCTGGAATTCCCTGTTCCTGTGTTGTGACTTGTCAAATTGCCCACTTTTTTTCCCCCCGACGCCCTTTGTTTTCTTACTCCCGCTCTTCCGCCGTTGGCGAGTGAAACCCTAGCTCGGAAGGGCGCAACTTTCTTTCTATGTGGAGCCCCTTTTTCAATTTAGCAGAGACATGAAGAAGGCTATATCTCTTAACTCTCCGCCGGCTGGGCGGCCTGAGCGCAGAAGGTTGTTTTAGTCCCCCCGTGTTTTGACCCCGCAGGATTTTCGGCTGCCCCTTGCGACCAGAGCTGCCGGATGCTGCTGCCCCATTCTGCGTAGCTGGTATCCGATCCTCGCCAGATGACTTCTCCCTTTTTTGGAAAAGAGTCCAAGTAGACCACTCGTATGTCGGCTGTGACTGTAGTTCTTTTTGTTTATGCATGGATTCCAGGTCTCCCCCCTCCCCTTTTTCGTGCGCTTAATGAAGACCAGACCCCTACTATCCCCGCCGCACGCCGCGCATGCTTCAACACGTCCAACACTGTTGCGGATATGGGAGAGAGCCGGGTGTGCGTATTTGGGGGCTTTTTTTTTTTTTTTTTTTGTTTTTTTTTTTGTGCTTTTTTGGGGTGCGGGTCGTTTGTTTTCCCGTTGCATCTGGAGGCTTTGTGAACCCCCCTTTGAGAATCGCGCCAGAGGACAGCAGATTGGGTCTCAGACTGCTCTCAAAACCTGGTTCTCAAACGTCGGTGCGTCTTTTTGGCCCCCCTCCCGGTCCTCACTGACCCCAATACCTCGCACCCTTGCGCGCAGCATTGTCTTGCAATCTCCTTTTCGACACGCCCGGTGCGAGCGTGTTCCCCCCCCCTACCTTCCGAGGACCGCATATCCCAAGCTTCTTGAGAACTATCTCTTTTACTCCGCTCCACCACTTTCGGTTGCACCCCACCTTTCTGCTCCTGATCCTCATTAGAACTTCGCCACCCTAATGCCTGCGTGACAATGCTTCAGATAACACCCTTTTGTCACGCCACGCGAAGTTTCGACTTATCGCAGTTGGAAGATGGGCAGCGTCCAGTCTGTTTGACCCGGTAAGTGGCACGCGTTCTTGCTTTCTCCCGTTCACCAGTCCTCGGTCGAAGCCTCGAGTGCCCTCTATTTTTAAACCATGCAGCCCCAGAATCAGGACACACTCACTCCCCCCGTCCTTGCGTCTTGCGATAACACATATTCTGTACCATACAATAAGGCAGGTGTTCCCTGTTTTCTATGTCACGGAGCAATCAGCGGCATTGTGGCGTCTTGCCTTTGTCTTCTTTCAAGCTGTCCCCCCTCCTTTACGCCTTGCTTTGATATTGCATCGTCCTCGATCGTCAACTTAGATGCGAGTCGATTTTGTGAAGGATCCCCCCATGGATTTTGACACTTTGGGTGCCTTTGACTCGTTGCACGGTACGACGTTTCGGTCCCCTTTCCCCGGCCTATTTCAAGCCTCATCTTTGATAGCATCTTCAGTCCATCTCCAAATTCTACGCGATTCCCAGTGCAAACCGTTTTGTCAGCGATTCACCCCGTTTTGGTCTCCCGCAACCTCTGCTACTCTCCCCCCCCCAAATGTGTAGCACCCTCTGTTCCGAATTGGATTTTTTTTCACTAGCCTGTCCCCCCTCAGCCTCGCGAGAATCTGTTAACCGTCCGTTCATAGGTTATGACTCACTCCGTTTGCACCCTTTTGGGTTGCCGCGAACGAAAAGACGCTCTTGTTGAGCTCTATCTTGAGTACCGGTTTTTGCCCTTTGCCTCCCCGGAGTACGATGTGCACCCCCCCCCCTTTTGGCCGGATCGCTTTATACGAGCTTAGCCAGCACTTGCCTAGAACGTTCATCTGACGACTTTCATCAGATATTATCCGCCAGTACTCCGAAATCGGGCGATAATACTGCGAGTTTATTCCGGACAACCATATCTTCATATCTGTTGTTTCTTGTCATGTTGTTCTTCTCCTGAATATGTTCTCTTTTTGACTGTTTCTGTTTTGGCAGCATGGTGAAGATTTCCAGTTTGCATTCTACTTGGCCTCTGTCACATGCTGCCTGCCCCCTAGTTTCTTCCCGGACCCCTTTTTGTCCCCTCTTTCGCCTCAGATCGAACGGGACAAAGAGGGGTGTCCATGTCCTCTTCCCAGATTAGCGGTTTTGTTTTTGCTTATTCCCCCCCCCCCCTTTAATAACTAAAGACGTTAATATAAAAGCCCCTGCAAATCCACCAAACGTCCATGATCGAGGTCAATTCTCAGCGCCCTTTCGTGCCATTTTGGAGTCAGCGCCCCCCTTTATGCCTATTTCTATGAAGATCAGGTTTTTAGTCACTCCGAGGAAGTCCCCTCTCGCTCTTTCTTTCCCAGCGATTTCCCCATGTTGAGCACATTAGCCCCTCCACGATCGTCCCGCTGAATTTTCTATCCCCCCCCCCGCCCCTTTCGTGTGCGGCAGTCTAAGCTGCACTTTAGATTTAAGAAGTTCTTTTCCCCGCCTTCTGATGGTCCAAGCCCTGCCTCAGCCCGAGAGTCCCAGTCCATGTTCGCCGTAAGCGGGCACAACTTAATGTTTGAGTCACCAAGGTTGCACTTAAGCATGTCCTTGAGTTCAAGATCGCTACGCTCCCCTTCAGACCTTAGAGCGAAAGAGTACTGTTTTTTTTTCTTTGTTTTTTTTTTTTTTTTTTGTTTTTTTTTTGCGCGCCTTCTATGTCCCCCCTGCATCCTGCCCTGAGGCGACGTCCCCATCGCTGATTACGTTCTAATCGCCAACTGGTCAGCCGCCACATTCTCTTAGTACGCTGTATGCCGTTTTGCACATGTCAATTTGCTGCACTTTTTGCTTGTCGGCATCGTGCTCTTCCCTTTTTTTATAGGCTGACCGGACCGGTCCACTCGTGCACGCGAGGGCGACGAGGTCCCTTTTTTTTTCAGAGTCCCTTCAAACCTGAGAGCCCACCTCCGCGGATCCCTCCTGTTTTTTTCTTCCTCTGCGATGATCGATTGCGCGGATCCCAGCTAGATTTTCACCCCCCTCCCTCCATCATCTGACTCATAGAAAGACTAGGCCTCTTTGCACCGTCCCGCGTGATGATCCTGCCACCCCCCCGACTCTCCTATATTTTTGGAGCGAGATTCCTTCGCGATTTAGCGTCCAAGATTTACGCATGAAGCGGCTCTTTCGGGCCGCTGTTTTCGCGTGTTGCCGCACAATACACCTCTTGTATCTCCGCGCCCTGTCTTAGCCCGACGCTTACTTTTTGCGCTGCAAAAACATATGGGCCATTACTAGCCCTCCTCCACTCGCCCACGTTTTTTTTGCTTTTTCCGTCTCTGGTTTACTTTGAGAGTTCGCAGACACGACGCTTTTCTGCCGTGAGGATTGCTTGGCCTTCACCGCACTACTTCGGGCCGAGACACGGTTTGATAGTATTAACCTCCCTCCTCACAACGTCTTTTCCAAGTTTTCGGACACTTTTTGAAACCACTGCCCGAGCATCCCCTTTTCCTTGCTTGGTTTTTTCTGAGACGGTTTTCGGCAAGGCCCACGCGAAGCCAGCAACTCAGGCGTGTATCCCCTTAGCCCTTTTTGATTTCCCGTTTCCCAGTAACAGTCTCTTACCTTTGCCGTTGTTCCCAGGGAACTTCCTCGCGCGGACTTCTCTTCCTAGCATTTTGAAAGATGGCAGTCTAGACTTATTTTCGGGCCCCCCTGAACACCTTTTGTGACTCCCTTGTGCCTGACCCATCTATTTCACAGACTTCTCAGTTGCTCTAGCCTACAATGCGAAGGAGCTGTAGATAATTTTTTTTCGTCTGTCTTTTCCTCCCTTTTGTAGCCGCCTTTCAAGTTCTTCCTCTCTTCAAAATAGAATTTTGACATTCCCCCAGCCTCAAGTCTACGGCTTCGAGCAGAGGCCCGTTTTGCCCATTTTACACACATAGCAGCCCATCTTTTTCCCCCGGTCTACCTTTATCAGCCTACTCTGAGAATATAAAAATGAATCAGATTGCGCCACGTTAACGCTCGCTCCGTCATTCTCGTCTGATGGTCCGAATTTTGCAATGAGCTTCTTTTTTTCCATTAACTACCTGATTCAGAATCTACTCCGCCCTCGCCCAGTGCGCCTGCCTACCCCTTTGAGTGACGTATGTGCGCGTGGTCGTTTTTTTGTGGGTCTTGAGTGGGTTTTTTTCTCTTCTTGTGTGTGCCCCCCCCCCCACCCCTTATGTGTTCGTGTCCTGTTGTTTTTGATTGTTTTGGTGTGTATTGGCGGTTATTCGTCGTGTTACGACTTCCTTGTCCCCGATCAGTGCTCCGTGGCATCTTTTTCTCAACATCCCCGACCCGCATGCACTTCACCCATGCTTGGTGACAAGAGTTTGCCCGTTTGCCTTTCGATTTTTTTCCTTTGTCCCTGCCTTTCGTACCCCGGTTTTCGGCGGGCAATGCCCGCGTCCGACAGATGACGGATCAAGAACTTAAAACCAATGTGGCAGGGCTTGCGATGTGGTGCTTTTTCCCCTTACCTTTCTCCCTACTGCGTGAGGATTTTTCTTTCCCGTTCATGTGAGGGTCACCGGGGTTACGGGCACAGAACCCCTTTCCCCCTGCGCTCCGATTGACCAGGGCTGAGTTTTTCTACTTTTCAAGTTTCTCTTACTTGCCTCGCCATTTGCCTTTTTTTTGCGATCCGTGTGCCGCGCCCAGGAGATCCGGCCCTACTTGGCACAAGAGAAAACCCCAAAACTTTCCTTTTTTTTCCCTTGCCCTCTTCTCGCGCGCTATGGCCCCCTGCGCTGCGGCGCTTTGCGATCAGACGCCCATCGACTTATATTCTCTCAACTAACTTCTGCTTTCTCCACCGCCCGTGCCCCTGTGTGATTGATTCCTTGGCTATTCTTGTCTCATACCCTGCTCGATTCCCTCGTGCATATTGCCAAGTTTCCCGTCCGAGACCCCGCAAGTTTGCTTTTCTTCGCTGCCGAAGCTTTCTTACGCCTCCAAATACCTTGGGAGTCCGTACGATTGCATGCCTTCCTCCGCCGGCGATCTATTTTCTGTGCGCGCTGGCGCACCAATAGGAGCTTATGACTCGCCCCATCGTTTTGGAAATGGTCTTTTGGTGCCTGGTCGAGACCATCCGTTCCCTTCCGCCTGCTCCGCATTTGAAGCCTTTTTCTCGCCTTAGCGCTGTCCCAGCCTCTTCCTTCCCCCCACCACCGCTCTAACGTAGAGAGAAGTCGTCTTATCACCTTCGCTCAATTTTCTGGCCACCTTCCGTTGCCCCTTCTTTCTATTGTGAGCCCAGCCGTCTCTCTTCTCGCTTTTGCTTCCCCCCCCCCCCGATAAATCGGTTTTTTTACCATGTCACTCACACTCAGCGAAGTGCAAAGGTTCCAGGTTCTCCTAGTTGCCCTTCCGCCAACCATGTCCTCGTCGTCCCCCGCTTGTGCTTCCTCTTTGCAGCTTCCCCCCTCCCCCCTTCAAGATACTCTCTTTCTTATGCCCCCTTCTTTTTCCCTCTGCGCTATAACGCAACATCTTTCCGTTGTTTCCTTCCATGTTGACGGCCCAATATCCGGTGATTTTGGGGGTGGTTGAGGTGTGATGGTTGTGGCGGGTTTTTGGTTTTTTTTTTTTAGTTTTTTTTTTTTTTTTGTTATATTTTTTTTTAGTGCGGGGACTTTAGAGTTCTTCTCCTGCCGGCCGGTTACTCCCAGAGTTGACTCAGCTTATAATCTACTGACGCCCCTTCTGAAATTCTCCCCTCTCTTCGAACAGCAATGGATGTTTTTTTTTCTTTCCCCCGCGTGTAACTTCTTCCTCCTTTCTGAAATGAAAGCGCTGTCTTTGCGGCAGAATCTGGATAGTACTTTCTTAAGTAGAATCTTCCGTTCCCATAGACTTCTGCTTTTCAAAATTCCTCTACTCTCTCCGCCACCCCCCTTGCAGTTTCACGCCGCTTAAGTTTTTCTCCAATTTCCCCCTTTATTTTCGCACCCACCCCCCCCCCCCCCTCCATTGAGGGTAAGAGGGGACCTAACATTTTTCTCCCTCGATGCTCCCCCCCCTTCGCGGTTCAATTTCCCCCTATTTTTTAATCGAAGTCATTTTTCCTGACACGCATAGTTCAGGGAAGTGCCCTGAAAAATCGTCAACGATCCTTCCCTACCGATTCTCGGGCTCAGTGATTCCATTTGATATTTTTCTAATTTTTGGCCACCGCCCCTTGTCAGGGATTTTTTTTCTCTGAGGATGACAGCACTTAGTTCCAGTACCTTGAGCCGGTTTTTCTTTTTTATTTTTTCCTTTTTTGGAGTCCTTATGAGAAGGGAATCTTGCGCTTCATCTGCCCTTTTTTTTTTGAACATATCTCTCTATTTTTCTAATCCAGTTTTTGAACTCCTTTTCGATACTGTCTTTTTTCCCCCTTCCGAGTGATTCCTGTTCTTTCTCAGTTTGCCCAGCGCCAGTTGTTCTCCTTGACGCATGATGCATAAGTCACAGGCGCGGCCTTCCTCAGTTGACTGAATTCCTTTACAAGCTGTTTACACGCACTCCCTTCCCCCCCAGCGGGAGGCTGACAGCCCCTGTCAGCGAAGACACTTATCGGAGTTCCTGTTCCCGTTACCCTCCCCTTCCGCACCTTCTGTCTGCCTTCTGTTCTTGAACCCACAACTGTTGAAACGCCGTCTTCCCATTTTTCAAACTATGAGCTGTCGTGTAAGATTAGTCCCAACGGAGCCCCCTCCTCACTGACAGTTCGAAACCCCGTCTTTCTTCCCATCGGAACACCCTTTTTTGTTTAGAGCCCATAGACACCATGATTTCCCTGCAGCCCCCCCCCTTCCCTGCCGCTAGCACGCCTCTTTTTCGCGCCCTCAGACGCATCTTTTCTCCGATCCGTGTAATGCGCGTATACTAGAACCGTCTACCATGAGGCTTTCCTCCTCCGAGCTATACGGCCCACAAGAAATGTTTTTCGCACAGTTTCCCCCTTGATCCATTTTTTCCTTGCTCCAGTCTCCTCTCTTTTCCATATCATTCAGGAGCATGATGCGCTATTGAAGCTATCTATTGTTACCGCCGAGAACAGTTCCCTTCCCCGTTTAATACCATACAGTGATTACGACTTTGTCCACATGGACCAGGCACACCCGCTCTCTGCCTACGTCAGTCTTTGCGACTCTTTTTGCAAGTTTTCCCTCTCGTGTTTCTCAGCGCTGTCATTGCGTGCAGTGGCCCCTTTTTTTGACTCCCCGCTTTGCCACCGTTGCTACGAGAGGAACTTGTTTTTTTATTTCTTGTCAGCAAGAAAATCTACTCCAACCGCCGCCGGTGCACTTCTGTTTAGATGTGACCGATTGACGAGAACCTGATTCCCCTTCCCCTCTTGTCCGGTACGTTGCGATAACTTTTCATTACTTTTTTTTGCCGACCAGAGCTCATGAAATTGACTCACCCCGCTCAGTCCTTTTGCGATTTTCTGCTGCGCTAACCCAGCCGCTCTCGTACATTTAGAGGAGTTGAGCTACGGATTGTCCACGCGATAGAACTTGTTCTTTCCACTGATGTATCTCCATAAAACGTCTACGCTTCTATTTGCACGATGTCAACGCTAGTTCCTCCTCCCCCTTTCTATTCGCTACCTCATTGTTCTCGCTGCAAATTTTAGAGTCCCTCTAGACCTCCTCCCTCACCTCGCCACGCGTTGATAAGATTTTTTTCTTGACTTCCTATGATCGCTACTCCCCTTGCGGACGCATTCCCGGTACTTCCCGATTTGATAAAGATGACCAGCTGTCATCTCCACTTCAGAAGCCCCAAATGGTTGCTACGGTTATCACCCCATTTTCCCCCCCCTGAAGTTTAGAGTAAGCTTCCTAGGCCTCTGTCCCTAGGAAAAGACGCCAGATCTATGCTTTTCACCCATAATCTTCTTCTTTTGACTTACCCCGGTTCAGTCAGGTGCCAGTAGTTGCCCAGTTACTTAAGAGTCTTTCCTCCCCCCGGCACAGGATTCTCTCTGCATTAATTGGTATGCAGGCTCACGCGTTTGAGAAATGGACAATCAGTCTTCTTGTGTTTCAGTCATGTTGCATTAAGATTGTTTGTTTGAAGAAGTCCGATCCCCGCGTTCTTCTTTTTCCTTGCAGAGCCTTCCTTGGCTTCGCCCTCTGCTCCATGACAATGAGCGAAGGAGTCGTATTGTTGTATCCTCCCTGCTCATCTCATCCTTTTCTTTTTTTTGCAGGCGACCAATAATCGAGTAGTCCTTCTTTTAACTCCTTCAATCGCCTTTTCGCCCAGTAAACTCCTTTTCTTGTCCCCAGGAGGCATTCTCGCTTTTTCTCCCTTTCTTGGTTGCGTCGTTTTTGATACTCCCCTACAGGTTCGGTCAGTTCAAACGTTTTCTCGCCCCACGCGATTTCCCCCTGCGCGCCTTTTTTTTCCCGGATCTCTCTCTTCTTTTTTTTATGAGAGATGATCATGCCCAAATCGCATCTTGATTTCCCTCCAGGTCTTTTTTCTACCGTTTGGACCCCCCCCCCCCCCCCCACCACCCTCCCCTTCCCCTCCTCGCTTCCCTTCTCTTTCCCTACGGGGCCTGCTCCACCCTCCGTTTTCGACCCTAACACCTTTTTTTGAAAGGGACCTTCGCCGTATTTCAAATTGTGCTCGTTGTGCACTGACATCAGACTGGAGTTCTTTCTGGACTTCCCCTCCCTACGACCGCTGCGCTGTTTTCCGAGATGGACAGATTTGTTGTCTGTGAGGACGAGAGACTCACGTTCAGGGTAATTCTCCCTATTGAGAAGCTCCGCAATGTCTACCCTTACCTATTCATGCCGCTGGCGTTCTTTTTTCCCCACCCAAAGCGCCACCACGTGAATCCATCTTAGCCAGAAGAAAATGGACGATCTCATCGTTTCTTTCCTTCGTACCGACCCCCTGATTTCGATTTTTCCCCTATTTCAGCACCTGCCTGCCTTGCGGAATACATTACGCTCGATTCCCTTTTGCTCCTTAAGGGCACTTCCCCCGCCGTCAATTTCCCTTCCACCGTCTTTTACTATCCTTTGAACGTTCAGATGATAAGAAGATTTGGCTTCTCCTGGACCCTTTGACATCCCCCTTCTGGGATTAGCCATAGTAAGCCTCCTCCACCGCCTTCACTTTCCGCATCGTCTCCCTGCGCGCATTCTGCATACTTTTTCATTTCTGCTTTTTTTGTGCCTGATAGCTACAATTGACTCTTTATCCCTCCTTTTTTTCCTTGTGGAAGTGTTCCACTCTCGCCAAGGCAGGCCAGAGTCCAGCGCTCTCGGTCGACGTATCGTCCTTCACATAAGATCACCACCCCGAGATAAGACGGAGTGCACATGAGTACCTTTTCCACCCCCCTTATTCATAATGAGTACCGAGCTCGACCTAAGTTGCCGTCCCTTTTGGCGCGTAGACTTTCTATCGCCTTTCGATGACCATGCTTGAGTAAAGCCGCAAGAAATCGCGCCCCGACTATATCTCCTCGCAAGCTGGCTTTAATCGGCTACTTCTATCGAATCTGACGTCCTCTTCTGCCCCCTTTCCTCTAATGTCCGTTTGGGAGATAAGCTCTTTCTGTCCCCTATTCCGGCATAATTTTTCCCTTATCTATTTTCGAGTATAGCGGTACGTCGACCAGCGAGTTCGCGTCCCCGGGTTTTTTCGCAGGCTTCTTCTTCCTTTTCCAGCGCAAAATTTCCGTCCTTTTTTTGCCCCGCGGGAAGCGTTTTTCTTCGTTTTCCACGGACCTATTTCGGCATTATTATGTCACCGCTGAAGGTCGACACTCATTCAGCCCGGGTTGTTGCCTTCGAAAGGGCACATTCTTGACTTTCCCTTGCGCTGCTCGTGCCCGCGCCTCACCTCAGGAAGTTGGGCCTATTCCACCCTGCCTTCTTTCGAATAGAGGGGTTGTCTTTGTTTTTTATTTCGTGGTGCCGGCTTCCCCTTCTATATATTGCGTCACCTAGCAGATACCTTCTTTTCCCTCTTCATTTTACCTCTATATTTCGACGCAAGGTCTTCATTGGGTCCCCTCAGCGTTTTTTTTCAATTTGCGCCCCCCCCATTTCGCTACCCGCCTCGCACCGGACACAATCCTTCCTTCCTCCTCGCACATTTTTCTGTTCCTGATCGGACGCCCTTGCTCTGACACATCGGCAAACTTTCACTCCTCCTCCCAAGAACTTATTCCGGTGTGCAGTAGTTTTCCTTTTGTCGTCTATCAATTGTCCTCTATAAGAACATTGGCCCACCCAGATGAAGCTGACGAACTATGTCTCGCCCTTTCTTCGCAGCGGACGCAGTTTACGTGCCTGAGACTTGCTCTCCTCTCATGCTTTTCCGTTGACTTGCACGCCGTCTGTGATTATTTTTGCCAGAAAAAGGTCTCGTTCCTTCAGCCTACATGTGTTCTGTGTAACCCCCCCAGCGCCGGTAGCCTTGTCTTGCACGAAAAGATTCTCTTCCTTTTTTGTTCTTTGCTTGCTTTGATAGTTGCCTGTTTCGCTCGACTTGCCAAGATAACTCTTCATTCTGTTGAACTGACAGATCTCCCCCTCCCTTTTTTCTTTCGAGGATACGTGACGTCCTTTATGCCACTTCGGCGTCCCCGAACTGCGTCAACAATATCTCTTTCTTTTTTTTCCCTTTTTTTTTTTTTTTTTAGAAAATATTGTTTCCGTTCGTTTTCAATGGCAGTTTTGTGTTCTTCCCCTGAATTTCCGATCACTTCGAACTATTTTCTCCAAAAGACTTCCTTCATTCAGGCCAGTTCTTGGTAACAAGTTGAAACCCCTATCACGCAGCCCCTGCCCCCCCCCTCGTCGTGCCACATCGGGCCCTGCAAGACCTTCTTTTTCATGTTTAGATCAGGTTGGATGATTTCCCCTTTTCCCTCTTCTAGCACCTTTCTCGTCTGTTCGGTCCCCAACACTTCCACCGTTTCAGGCTTGACTGGTTCATTCCCCCTACTGTTCTCTTTTCCCTATTAAGATCTAATAAACGTTCTTAATCCTCCCCCCTCGACGGATGCACTTTCTCTCCATTTTAACACATCTATGCCCTCTAGTAACTGAGGCTCATCGCACCTTTTTTCTATCGATCCCCCTACCCTCCTTGCAACGATAACCGTTTTTTATGAAGAGAATGCGCTTCGGAATTTTATCTCTCAGAGTTTATTTTCCCTCTGGGAAACTCTTGCGCTCTCCCGAAATGATTTTCCCCTTCTTCTCAGCTCCTCGTTCCCCCTCTTTTGAAAGTTGCACTATGCCCCCCCCCCCCCCCCCCCCCCTCCCCTCCCCCTTGCTGAGCTTTTCCGATTCTCCTTTTTTCTTTTGCCCTCGTTGGAGAGCATATAAGAGTGACCCTTTCCTCCCTTTCCTAACTTTTTTTTCCACGCCCCCCCTCTGATTATGGTTCGCTTGAATGGCACACTGACTATGGATTTCTCCTCCAGAGTATGCCTTCTTCGCGCCGCCTCTTTTATTTCAATTTACCTCAATCTCTCCTTCTCTTGGAATTCTGGATCACATCAACAGTTCGGCTCCTGCATGCCCTTTAGGGAAGACTTAGATGAGCGACCTAACCGTTAGTCTTCCCCTTTCTCGGTGCACTTACCGTTTTTTCACCTTTTGCCGCTTAAGATTCGCTCCACCAGGATCTACTCACGAGAACTACGCGGACATATGGCTAGACAATAATACCATCCCATTTATCCCCCGCAATCTCCCTGGCAGAGGTAGAAATTTTGACTATGCTCCCTGGCCTCTTATATGTAACGGCCTTACAATCTCTTTCTGAATACCTATCTTTCGCTCTCTTTCCTCGAGGCCCTTTGTTTTTCTCCCCCCGTGCAATCCCGCCTCTCCCCTAGATTGCCTTCAATCCTTTCTCTCCCATTGAATGACTTCCCTTCTTTACGAAGCATGAGGGCCAGCCGACTTTTGCTCCATCCCCCCTCGACCATCTCCCTTGTCCTCGAGCTTTTTCTCTTCTGCACGATCGCTTCTCTTTTCCTGCGATAACGTTTTCCCTCCCAATTCCGCGGGAAAAAATCGCACTGTTTTCTGCTGACCCCTCCTCCCCTCCCACGGGAATTCTCCAGCGCGTCTCATCTGATAATGAAGGCATTGTTTTGTGACTGTCCTAGAGGAGCCGCGAACCCCTCCCCCCCTCCCCTAGTCTCTTTGGTTTTTTTATCCACTCGCTAGACGATTTCCTGTACCCCCCACTGTTTTGCTAACGGTGAAAGTATTTGAGTGCTCCGCCTCTTTTTTTCCCGAGGCTTAGGCATCTTATCTCCTCAGCCACGCTTGCCCTTAGCCTTGAATAGGGGCTCCCCTTGCAGCTCAATCTGGTCATTTTCACGCCTGTTCCGATTACGTTTTTTCCCTGACCTGCTCGAAGTATGCGTGAGTGTCCTCTTTCCAGTTCCACAGGTCTAGCCCCTCCGAGGGAGACCCCCATGACCTTCTGCTCTCTTCTCCTTTTGAGTCATTTTTACTCTTCCCCCCGTCCCTTTTGTCGAGACGGCGCACCTCTACTACTCTTCGTAGGTCAGCCTTTTTACCCTTTCAATAAGCGCGTTCCACTTTTGGGGTCAAAAGATGGCATGTCCGTTTCTCCCGCGGTGCTCTTCCGCCTCCGCCCACAGACGTCGATTTCCCTTCCCTTCTCCGCTGCCCCACTCCTATTTTCACCCTTAGAGATGGCCGATTTTATTCCTGGCGCCCTAAGGTTTTTGTTTTTTTCTAGAGATGCCATCGGCCTCGGACCCTTTCATCCTTTTGAGTTTTTTTTCGCGAACGTTCCCCCCTCCTGGCCTCGTGATTTTCCTCCCTTTCTTCGTTTTGTCACCAGCTACTACCACTTTGGGATGAAAACTTTTTCTTTTGTCTCCTTCTTTTTTCTTCCACTTCGCTACGTCGTCTGGTGCTTGTCCCTCCCCCTCGCGAGACTCTCGGTGAACGAGCAAATTCTCAACACTCTTTTTTTCACTGACTGCCTTCCTTTACTAGTGAGAATGATCTACATCTCTTCATCCTGTCCTTTCTCGTTGATTCTTGTAGTCCCTCGCCACGCCACGCGAGCATGTCTCAGTGTGCTGAATGTCCTTCTATTGCGATTGCGCATTCCCTCGGCTTGTTCCCTCTCCTCTTTCCTCCCTACGTTTATATTCTGGCAACGAAGGCACCCGGACCCTCCCCTGTCCATTTGCAGTCCTTTTGATTACCTTGAGCGCTGGCGGCTGTGTCGTTTTCCGACTGACCTCTATCCTCCTATTTCTCTCACTTTTTACTTCGGCAGGTCACCGCCGCTTTGTCTCTGGGAAAACAAGTGTTTCTTTTAACTTCCAATGCCCCCTTGTCCCTTTCATCCCTCGGTAATTGTGCCCCGGTTTTCTTCCGTTTTTCCTAAGTGCTGTCTGAAATTCTCCCTCGCGTATACCTCCCTGGATTCAAGCTGCCGATGTTCTGAGAGGGCTACGCCCCGGTCCTTTCAAACAGCTTCCCCCTCCCCTCTTGTCCATTCGCTCTCAGTGCTCTTACAAACTTTGTCAGTCTTCCGCGATTGTCTGACTATCCCCCTGCAGCTGCATGCCCTTGTTTTTCGATATAGCGGCTTTGATACGCACAACCCCCCAAATCTAACCCTATCTGTAGATCATAGAGGACTTTCTCACCTCCTTCCCGGTTGTCCATTTTCTCTATCTTACTATAATATTTTTTTTTAACCCCCACACGGAGCTATAGTTGTCCACTATCGCCCACTGTGAGAGATAATCGGCCAATCTCCCCAATTTCCCCCAAATCTCCCTTTCCCCTTTTTTTCTCTTATTGTCTCCTTCGTTGCTGCGCTTAAAGTTCTTTTCTTTCCCCTGTCACCCTTTCGCTCCTGTGTTTATTGTCTCCCACCCCTTGCCGGATAGGTAGCCTTCACGATCCGTGAGAGAGAGCATATTTCAACCGCTTTACCATAACTAAGTCCTTCATTTTCGACCATCCGGGACCCTTACTTGGATTGTACTTCTTCTATTTTTTTTCTCTGGTCCTTTTTCTCCGGGTTTTGCCCCCCCCCGCGGCAATATCCTGGAATTGATAGTTACACTTTTAGGTTTAATCGATATTAGTGTTTTTGTCCCCCTTTTTCCTGATGCCGTCGCTTTCCTGAGGCGTCTTTTGTGGACTTCTGTGGTCCTGCTTTCGCATCCCCGCCTTTCCTTCGTTTCTAGTATTCCTGGTTCCCGTTACCCACGGCGGACTTCAGATGCATTCTGCAATATTCCGTAAGCGTCTTACGCCCGCTTCGCTATCTGGGCCGTTTTTTTTTTGTCGTTCTAAAAGTTGCATGTGATAATGGCCTCCTAGGGCCATAGTTTGGTGGAACCCCGCGTATTTCTTTCTTTCGATCCCCAAGAAGCGGAAGCTCCTCAGAAGAGCTTCTAATTCTTTTTACTCCGACAAACTTAGTTCCCCGTTTTGGCAAGCCCCGTCTGATATTCCCTCTACGAGTTAAAGGGGTTTGTCGCCGGTGTCCCTCCTTTTCCCTGCCGTGCCTTTTCCAAAGCTTGTTTTGCGGTGGCGAGTAACTTTCCTGACCATTCTTTTCCCTGGTCCATTCCCTCCTGGACGTTTTCAATTATCAGAAGGTACCGACCCCTTTTCCCCTATCCCATCGTCGTGCGTGGCGCTGACCCGATGTCCCTCTTTTTT
>Ga0179593_1329119_pt1 | contig 14923 bp, 16 predicted proteins | sample CZODoug2_1_08_16_FD_185931 | JGI IMG/M metagenome (GOLD analysis project Ga0179593, IMG submission 185931) | Vadose zone soil fungal communities from Angelo Coast Range Reserve, California, USA - CZODoug2_1_08_16fungal (PacBio error correction) | ecosystem: Environmental > Terrestrial > Soil >... | reverse complement strand
TCTTTCTTCCCTCATATAGTTGTTGTGGAGAGCCCAATTCCCTCGAAAATCACGTTTCCTGTCCTCGTCCCGATCAACTTCCTATTCGTCCGCACTCCTCTCATCACCCCCTTGACCCCCCCCACTCCTTCCTCAGGAAAAAGTGAGGTCCTTGTTTGTTCTCCACTCTTCAGCTTTTTCGCTTTCCGCGTTCCCCCCCCAACTGTCCGTCCCTCTTCCCCATTTTTTTTAGCGGCCGTCAAACAGTCGCGGTGCTGGTAACGAAGCTTCAATGTTTCTTGATGCCTATCCCCCTTCTGCGACCGTCTTTCCCTCTTCATTTCCCCTTCTCTAGTCCACCCCTTCTTCTGCAGCGCGCAGTCACTTTTCCAATCCCGTTGTGGGATAAAACGCGGCTCTTTTCTATCTTGCTTTCTTGAGGCACCCCGGGGTCCGTTGCGATATATGAAGGGGAGAGTCGCTTTTCCGTTCCCCCCCCCAATCCCCTGCTTTTTTTCAATACAAACCTGCCCCTTCAGCTAACGTCACAGGCTTCCAGCTCTTTCGCCTTTCAACTCTTTTCTTTTTACACACCTCCCGAAATTGAGACGAAGGTAAACATTCACGGATGTGGGTTACTATGCCGAAATTTCCTCCACTCCCTTGCCCTTTTTTTCAGCGTCATTACGATTTTTGGTTAAGTGATTTGACCTATCGTCTCCCCCTTCTAGAAATAACTGTTTCTTCCGGATTGAGGAAATGAACAACGTTATGGGAATTTGTTCTCTTGCTTCGACCTTCTATTGTCCCTCAAGTCTTTCCGACCTCCCCCCCTGGAAAGAACAAGAACTTTTAAGTAATGTACCCCTCAACCTTTAACGTAGAGTGGCTCTCGAGACCCCAACCCGTATTCCCCCCCCTGGATTGTCCCGTTTCCCCCCCCCCCAAAGCTCCTCCTCTAAGAAGCCGTCCGGTTTGACGCTAAGGCCACGATTGCCATAAGGTGGCGATTCTTGACATGGTTTCTCCCCCTTGCCTCTACCACCTTTCCCCTACTTCTCTTGTCTCGTTTGGTGAGGGATGGTACAAACGGATGAGCGGATACAGGGAATTTGGCCCCCCCTTCCTTTTTCCAACCTCCTCTTGGTGTCCACGTCCCCCCCCCCCCCCCCCCCCCAATTCTCACTCGGCTTTCCTTTGAAAAGAGCGGACTATTGGGTCCATGTTTTCATTTGATCCAACACGGTCCCCCGGTATTGTTGTCCCGCCACTCATGCCACTTTTCCTTTGTCTTTTTCGATTTTTCCACTTTAGCATTTTCTTTTTCTTACCTGTTTCCCTTTCTCATTTATGTTGTCCAATTGTATTTTATAAGTACGAGTGAGTTTCTGGTTCCCTTTTCCCTTGAACAGCTAATCCGGGGCGGTATTCCCGCTCAGACTCCCTGAATGAAGCCGACTGACCCACGCCCTTTTTTCGAGCCACCTTTCCCCCCCCCTTACCTCATTGCATATTCCCAAAATTGGCAGAGGCGGCAAACTCTAATTTCCGCAGAACTCCGCTTTTCATCCCCTAGGCTTCGAACAGCGCTTTCCGTGATATCACAAGAAGATTTGCATAAGCGGTCCGGGACGCGCTTCGATTGCATAGTAACACCTTCCCCCCAAAGGATCCATCTCTTCCCTCCCCTCAGCTCAAAATGAACCGTTATCGACACCAACGACAGCACCGAGTTCGTGCGTGCAGCTTTTGTCGCCCTAGTCATGTCCACAGATACCACCTGACCAGCAGCAGCGAAACACGCATCCTTTTCATTCGTTCCCATCTTGAAAGAGCGATAATTATTCCGAAGCAACAATCATCCCGGGCAGAGGGCTTGAATTGTCCCTGATGACCTAAATGGGCAGCCAAGTCTTTTTTCACCACCCCCCGGGCCGAATTAGTTCCCCGTAAATCTGGCGGGGATTACTTATCTTTTTTCCTCCACCTCCCGTGGTGGTGTTTTTCTCTCTTATCCCCTTTTTTTTTCCCCCAAGTTCAAACTAGTTTCTGTCTCAATGGCCCCCCCGCGACGGGCGAGGACGGCGCCTTTTGCGGATCTTTTTTCCCCCCCCCCCCCACCAATAGAACTTCTTTTTAGTCGTTGGCGCAAGAGCTGAGCCCGGAGCTTTTCCTCCGTATAGCCTCCTCGATGTCAATCTGATTAGGGACGGTACCGTCTGCCCCCCCTTGAATTAGTTGGGGAGGCTCTTGTCGACATGCGCCCCCCCTCCCCCGGATTCATGTTTGGAGAGAATCCTAACGTGTCTTCGTGGTCACTCTTAGCTGTCTTTTATGGCTTTTCTGGGAGCTGTCGCAATAGTCTCAGGTTTCGGTACGGGTACTTGACGCTTCTGTTTGCATTTACTGTCCAGAATGATTTTTTTTTTGACCCCATTGTTCGTGTTGCGAATACTTAAATGAGAGCGGACTTTTGTCCAGCGGCCCCTTTTCGATTTTTCAATTTTTTAAAACAACCGTAGTAGTTTGTTGGACTTCGGGCGGCCGAGACTCTTCTTTACTACAAGGTTTCCCTTTGCCTCCCCCCCCCCCTGATCCTTCCGTTAATCAATCGGTCAGTCAGTCCCCTCGCAACGGCCATTCACATACACTAATACGTTATCCGCCTCCGTACTTTTTTTTCCCAGAATTCAGTTCTCAAACCAGACCAAGGGAGGCATGGTTGGACCTAATTTCCAGGGTTCGCAATCCCCCCCCCCCCCAAAAAAACATTCGTATGTATTACTCTTACGATACTCGGAATAGATCCTTCTGGGTGGCTTGAGTTGGAACACCGTTAGTCCGCGAAGTTCCGAGTAGCGACTCTTACAGTCTGCCTGGAGGCCCACGATTTCTCCCCCTCTGTTTTCTTTCAGCAAAGCGAGCCTCCCGTGGAGGAGGAAATAAGCAATCCTTCCGTTGTCTTCCTCACCCTTAAACATTCGCCCCCCCCTTCTAGGTAATTTAATCGTTTGACCGTAACATTTCAGATTTATTTTCGCAAGTTGCCTTCCCCGTTTTGACCGTGTTTTCGTCTCCATCTGGCAGCGAGAGTGGCTAATCCATTGCTTCGAGGTTGGAGTTTACTTATTTTCTAGTTCTGCCTTCCCGGATTTTCCTAGAATTGTGAAGACTCCCTTCCCCCCTCGACAACTAGTGAGACTTGGTTCTCAAAGATCCCTTCCGAATAACCTTTCTATTTTTTCTTTATTTTTTTTCTGTGCGAGGCCAAGGTTAAAGATGAACTATTTCAATCCGCGCCCAATGCGGCGTGTCTATCTCCCCCCTCGTATTATTTTTCATAACCCGAATTGGGAATAGTCCCCCCCATTGATTAGTTGTTGGTCTCACTCAGTTCCCGAGTTGTTCCACCGCCCTCCCTAGCTTTGGGGTGAAGGTCCTAGTTACCTGACACCACCTCAATGTTTCCTGCTTGGATGATTCCTCTTGTCTTTATACTGCTAAAGGATTTTCCCTCCCTATGGTTTGTTTTTCTTTTCACCACAAAACTACCTGAATTCATTTCTCTCCTATCACAACCCCGACAGTCTCCCCAACGTTCCTTTACGCACATTTAGACCTCTTTATGACCTTTCGCGTTTGAGAGAAAAGTTAGTGAGTCCGAACTTCTAACTGTCCCAGCTTTTAGGCGCTGATTGCCTTGATATCGAAGACTGAAGGTTGGTGTCTTATCAGATCCCCCCGGTCTGTTTGATCCCCCTTTCCACCGCTGGTTTTAGGCGCCTCGCGACCCATTGATGCATCGTGATTGTGCCCGAGCACTCGTCTCCGTATATGCTAACTTCCCCCAACTTTTTTCCCGCTTTCTCCTCAAGAAAACACGAAGCGCTCTTTTTGTTATAGTATCTTAGCCCCCACTCCGTGTTTGGGTTCTTCCTTTTCAATTCTCACTTCTTTGATCTTCTTTCGTCCTTGTGCAAATAGACCTGCTTCTCTTCTGCGGAAGGTCTACCATTTCTCCTTGTGTTGTTTTTCCAAGGCCCCTTCCCCCCCCTTGTTCTCCTGTTCCCTCCTCTCCCCCGCACCACTTTCGGTTGCCCCTACATTTCTTCTGAACCAGTGAGACATTTTCCTCCATGCAAAGGATTGCAGTCCCACTGAGCACTGGTTTTTGAGGATTTCGAACCTCTCTCCTATGTTTTCTTTCGTTTTCCAACCCGATTCGAAATGCTTGTCGCGCACCCGAGGGATAACGGTGGTTTTAAGAAATATACAGGGTTATCTGGTATATCCCCCGCTTGCTGAACGGCCGTTTCTGAGATCAAATTCCGCAATTGCGGCGCGCAGTCACAGTTTACTCAAGGTCGGTTGCTTCCCCGATCCTTTTTTGGCATGGTTTGCTTTCTCTAATTGGCGGGTTTATGACGATGAATTGTTTCTCAGGCCCGTCCTCCTTCATCCCTTCTAATCAAACCCACCCTTTTTTTTTTTTTTGTGTTGAAGGATTTTACGCAATTCCCTAAACCCTTCCCCGCCAACTTTGTCCACCATTACATCTTGCTTCCCCGGTCCCCAACGCGATGGCTTTATCTTTGTTTTCATCGCCTTCAGAGCCTATAGAGCGACAGCCTCCCCTTTGTTGTCCTCTCCGGATCATGTCCTCTAAGCCCAACAGGTTGTCTTGTACTACTATTTTGTTCCTTCCCCTTGCAGACAATCCAATAGTTTGGGTCTCTTCTCTTTTTTACGCCTCCTACGTACCACCCATTCCATCAGCCCCCACGTGGTGTTTCACCGCCACCTGCGTAGCACTTCTATCTGCACGTTAAACCACCTCGTTCTTGCCCTTCCCAACACGCTGTCTAGTTCTCTATTTCCCCCAGGCCGTGGAAGAGCCCTGGAAATTACGAGTAAGGTGTTGAATTGAAATGGTTCATGTCCTTTAATTCTGACCCCTTTTCCTACGGGATCCGTACCCCTTCTTGCATTCATTCTGGTTAAAAATTCATTATCTTTTCACACCCCCAGTCTTGTCCTTCCGTCCTCTCCCTTCAATGTAAAAAGGGTTTCACTCCAAAAATGTTTCCTGGTCTTGAGATTACCCAATTAAGCGCCAGGAGGGACTTAATTGCCTGCTACACTTAGGTTTCATAGTGGTTCGCCTCCATTCACTGCACCACCTGGCTGTCTTTTACTGATTTGGGGACCTGACCTGGAGTAAGTCCCATTTTTTTTCTTTTTTTATGCTCACAGGGAACTGCGGAAGTGGTAAATTGACCTGCCTCACTTCTCGCTGGAGCTTTTCGTTCCCTCTTGACTTCTTCTTCGGAAACTCCCCCCCTAAAACATTATGTTCTTTCCTAAGCCCCGCTTAATGCCTGAATCCCTTTTAGGATCTCTTCCCCGACCACTGGTACCTGGGTCCCTCCCTAACTCTCAGCATGAAAAGCCTTCTACCCTGAATTTTTCCCCTGACGTTTTTGCTACCCTCCCCTCGAGTCAAATTGGCAGACGCCCGAATGCTACACCTCCCAGGAGCAGACCTCATGTCCCCGCAGATTTCGTTTTTGGTATTTATTTCTTCCTGGGCTGGACTCCCCTGGACGACACAGGCCTCCCCCAGAATCATATCTCTCCCAAAGGCTGTTGCCATCGGCACCGCGAGACATCAAGAGAAAGAGAAGACTCCCCTTCTTCACCATTTTCATGCCTTTTCTATTTTATTTTTCCATTTAAGCATCGCTCCTTGACTCCAGTTTAACAATTAGTGACCCTGATTGGATAAAGGACCATTCATATCCCCCCCCCATAATCCGGTGTTTTGGTTTTTTTTCTAGATCATCCCCCCCCCCTTCACCTTCCAGGTTAGAGTAGTCATTTGTTTATCTCTTTCTTAAGTCTGTGTTCTCTTTCTCTGGACCAACCAGCCCCCAGCGTTGTCCAAATTAGTGGCAGTGATTCCCCCCCAGGTGTTAAACCCCCCCCGCTTTCTTTTCGTGGGCCTATGATCTTCCCTCCCTCTGTTGCTGGATTCGGGACGTTTTTTTACCGACGGTCCTCAGAAGCAAAAGGTTGTGGAGAATGGGGCTTTTAGGTCCCCCTCGTTCCCAGTGTTTTGTTATTTTTCTTTGTGGTTACCCCATCGCCTTTTTTTTTCTTGGGATAGATCGTCGGGGTTCTGCCCCCAGGATTGATCAAGACACCATTGTCTTGTTGCCCTTCCTTTTTCCTTTTTTGCCGGCCTGTAATGATGATTTATCTTTAGTTCCGTTCACGACCGATTTTTTACGGTCCTACCTACGGCCCTCCTTTTTTCTTCCTTTTTTTTCTCCCCCCTTGGTCGTCTCTCCCGTACTTGACTTTTCAGAAACTCTACAAAGGACGTCCTAGAGATTCGCCACGTCTTATGCCCCCCCCCCTTTCCGCACTACGCTCCCTTCCCCTGCCCGATCTTGATGTCCGTACTTACGAGTGATACTTTTAATTTGCCTCTTCTGCATATCCCCGGCTAACCACCGGCATTGGCTTTGTGAAAATAAGCCTTTTTCAGACAAACTCCTCTCTTTGTATTTCCCCTTTTCTGTTCCTCCCTTCCTTCCCCACGGAGATTGCCCCCTGGTTATCTATTATTAAGAGTTATTTTCTCCGACGTCCTGAGTTTTCCTCCTTTTTTCTGCGTAGCGTTTCATCCTAATCGACGCCAGCCCCGGCCGGCTCCTTAGGAAAACAGTTTTTTTTCTACGGCCAGGCCAGACCCCCAACCCGAAAAACTTCGCCAGCTGCCTTTTTGCCCTGAATTTCTGATACCCTTTTTTTTGAAGCAACCCCTAGTTTTTGGTTTGCAGAATGTCTTCCCAGTCCTCTTGTTTGTGTTTGTTATCGACTTTAGTTTTTCCCCTCTGGTGAGGACTGATTGTCAAATATCAGACAGACTTCCCCCCCCCCCCCTTCCTACACCGTTTCCTTTTTTCCCTTGGCCTTTCCACGGGTTTTCCCAGTTTTAGTTTGATCCCGTGATGAAGAACCATCGGCCCCCCTCCCTCCCACTCCCCCCTCTCACCGATTAAAGGGCAGAGACCGTTAGTGAAATTGGTCCATATTATAGATTTCTTCCCCTTTTTTGTACAGTCCATTTTCGTTCTTAGTGTCCCCCAGTTTCTAGGTCGACTTTGGAAGTTTTTAAGGATTAGTGGATTTTCTGATTTTCGGAGAACTTTGCTCTCCCCCCTTCCGCGCCCTGCACTCGCTCTAAACGCACATGATGATAACTGCAGCTTTTTTATCCCTCTTCCTCATCTTATTCTTTTTCTCTTCCCCTCCTTCAATTAGGAAAGGCCCCCCCCTGAATGAGTTCGCTTTTTTTATATTTTTATGTAGCCGTAAGAAGTCCGGTATATAGCCATCCCCCATTTTAGAATTCCTGTTTCTCTTCCTGCCGCTCTACTCCCCATTGAGGCTGGTAGACGATTGGACTTTTTACGATTAATGTGGTGACGTACTTGAAATCCGAGACCGCTACAAGAATTCAGATCAATGTGCACGTCAGGAAGAATCATTTCCGCAGTGGCGCCATATTTTCCACTACCGTCAAATCCCTGAGCCTCTAGTCTATTTTAGCCCTTCACCTACCCGAGGATCCAAAGGAAACAAGCTCGCGAGTACAGTGTTAATCCGCATGGCTTTCTTGGTCTTGAACTCTCTTCAACATATGTCCCTTCTACCCTCGTTCATTTTTCTTAGAATTCAAGGAAACGGACGGATGCGATGCCCTCTATTGTCCTTAATTTGGTGTTTACTCGACTCTCCCCCCCGTCCCCCTCATCGACCCCCCTCTCCCGTTTTCTCTTCCCCTCCCTCAAGGATCGCTCCTTGACTTTCGCTCCAAAGCGAGTTCCTCAATGAGTCCACTTTTTGATTTCTTGTATTCTTCTAGGTCTTCGTTTTCTGGGACTACCTTCCTATCTTACAAGTCCAACACTACTCCTCCTTTCCCTGTACCAGTATCCTTTCCGTCAACCCCTCCGCGTTCCTAAAGACAGCACCCCCCTTTCCAGATTTTTTTCCTCGCACCCCCAAATGCAGTACCAAGTTTATTCATCAGTTCTCCTTAGCCCTGCGTTTCATTCACCACTTCCCTTTTTTCAGATTGGCTTCCCCATCAGCCATAGGAGTGAGCCCTAACGTGGTTCTGGTTCTTTGATAGTGTTCTGTCGCCCCTTGGAACTTTAACCCCCTAATCTTTTTTCCCTCATTCCTTTTTAAGCGGCGCACCGATCTTCCACGTAGCTGATTGGAGCCCCCCCCCCTCCCCCTATGTGTCCTAATTTCCCGTGTCCATCGCCCTATTGATTTTTTCTCGCTTCAATGGTATCTCAAGAGCATGACTCCCGATTCCTCTTCTCGTGCTTCTGCTTTCAGCTTAGGTTCAAACTTTACTCAAAGTAACCACATGACCGTGATGTTAGTTTATCGTCCTTTTTTCAATTCGTACCCCAACCTTGACGAACGATTTTTCCCTATTTTTCCCCCCCCTATTTAGTCTCCCCCTTTGACAACGAGTCTCCCCCCTTTTCCACCCTTCCATTCCAATTTTGACGACGTTGCACCAGATGTACAGATCCCTTCCCACTTTTAGTTTCCCCTTTCCGCCAAAACTTGTTCCCTTTTTTCATCACAGCACGTTACTTCAGACAGTCAGTTTCTCTACTTGTTTCCCACCCCAGATTTTCTCTTGAATAGGTGGTGCTTTTGTTTTCCTTCTTGACTCCCTACCCACGCGTACGGTGTTTTAACGGTTGCTTGCTTTGTCCTTTAGGATGGTAAAATTCTATGTCATGCCCCCCTTGTCTTCCCTTTTTACCCGTAAATTCTACAGTGTCAGGATTTTTGTTCCCCAACTAACCCAAATTGTTCGTCCCCACTTTTTCTCGTCCTTTCTTCTAGACCGTAAGGTAAGCTTTAGGCCTTCTGAAGACCGCCCCTTCCCCAGTAAGTCTTGTCCTGAACCTCCCCCTCCCATTTTTCATGTTTTATTCTTTCTTAGTGTTTCAACGCTGTTTGCTTTTCTTGGTGTCTTACTTCATTGTACGCTCTTCTTCTTTAAGATATTACCTACCCTGTTTGACCCTCCCATTTTGACGATATGCACTTGTCGGTCTCTTTTTCCTTTCTTCCCTTACCCTCGGTCCTACTTTACAAAGAACCCCCTTCTTTGCATTGTGCACGTCCTGGCCTATGCCGACCGGTAATCACTCTCTACCAATGGACGCGCAGCCCCTCTTTCAAACCGACTTTTCCCCCATTACCCTACTGGATCCCCGTCGAACCCCCCCCCCCCCCCCCGTGCCAAACCTTCCCCAGCGCTTCCCCTTTTTTTCCCCCTTCTTTAATGTTAAAATCGCGTAGAACTGCCCCCAGCGAGGCCTTTCGCAAATCCAAATGCTGTCCCCCTCGAGGATCCCTCTTTTCCCACCAAAAAAACTGTTAGCGTGAAGAAAAACCAGACATGAGAATCAGTACGTGCGAGATGCAGACACCCGACCACCTTCCCCTTTCCTTGCCCTCATTTCCTCCTTCCCCCTTCCGACCCTATCGAGACGAAAATCAAAGTCTGTGGTAGGTGACCTTGACAGTGCGCCAGCCCTGCTAAGTTCTTCTATTCGCACCCCACCTTCCACTCTTAGAGATTGGTCCTAACGATGACAGTTCCTCGCCATCGTCCCGGCTGACCTCACTTCTAAGCCCCTCTTCCCTTCTCTTGTAAAGGTTCTTTTTTCTAGAGCCTTTTTCCCCACTCGGTTTTGCTCGAGATCATTTTCAACCGTTTCCAGACAATCTTACGCCGAGGGACACCTCAATTGGCAGTTTTCGATTCTAATGGCTGACTTTCTTTTCCCGCTGTCCCTTAATCCCTGACCGGGAGTTGCCTTTGGAGTTTCCACCCTTCCGAATGAGCACTTGAGAATGCATAGAAGCAGGTTTAAAAACCCGATTCTTCTTGTCTTTTGTGCGGAGCATATTTAGTTAGGAATTTCCCGGTTCTTTTTATCCTGTTTTCGCCCTGAGCCAGAATCCCTGCGCCCACGTTGAGTTGTGCAGGCTCCCTGACCATTTGCGTATGCTTTGTTTTTTTCCCACGTCCTCTCTTTTTCCCGGGGAATCGGAGGGTAGATCGTCTAGATTCTCTCCCGTAAGATGATCCTGTATCGGTTTGACGGAAGCTATGAAGTTTGCCCGCGTCCTAGCTATTCTTCATCCCCTATTTCTATTCGGCCTTAGTTACCGGGTGTGCGACGTTTCGCCCCCACTGTTGATTCCCCGCGCTTCCCAGGAAGGGTAACGCCATACCAATATTTCCCGCGTGCAGGGCGAACGCAGCAAACCAAGGTTTCGTTTAGTGCGGTTGTTCTCGGTGAGAAGCTTCGAGACCACAACTTTCAGAAATTTGACTGGATCGCAACTTTTCCTTTTCAAAACCCTTCCTCTCCTCCGCGTCCTTGAAGGCAACCCCAACAATGTTACAAAGCCCAGCAATACTGGTTCCCTGGCCTGCATTTTTTCCCCGCTTTCGCCCAGCCGAACCCCCCAGACCCAACAAGGGAATTGGAATGGAGTTTCGTGACGCAATCCTCTGCCGAACTACGTCTTGAAGCCCCAAAGGACAACCTTCCTATCATTTCGGAGTTCTAGAATTAGGGACGAGTGTCTTACATGGGGTTTTTGCCCCTGGTATTCGGCTTTACGTGACTTTTTTTTGTTAAAGGACTTTAGTGTTTAACGCAGCTTTTTACCAAAACACCAGCCACCCTGCGCGAGTCCCGGGCGGATCCCGTACGTAGGCACGTTTTTTGTTCGCGGCAGGCCGCCACCCGTTCCCCCTATCGAACGCCTGCTGTTACCGTAGAAGCCCCCCCCTTCCTGTTTTTCTTCGTCACTTCCTTGGACAAGAGTTTTTCCGTCACGGGGTCACCCCCTAGGGTTGTTCGTTGCTGTCTGCATTTTAGGAAGCTTTTTTCTTACTAGCCCTTGGCCACGTGCTGTTCACCTTTCTGGGGTTGCTGGGGATTTGGTTTAAATGAAGTAGAGCCACTACTTGCCCAATCGTGCCCACTCGGTTCTCCTTTTTTTCACTTTCCGGCTCAACGATGCCATTCGACTTCCCCCAAGTTAGTTTGAGTTGGAGCTCCATCGTCCTGCACGCAGTCCCGTTTCACCCCTTCCAATATTAGTACTTGGCTCCGTGCTCTGAAGTATTTGTGATGTTTTGAGGGGTAAACTCTCCCCCATTGTCTCGATGCTTTCCCCTACTTCCATGTAACAATGCTATTGGATGTTTGCCTAACAAAACTGAAAGAGGGATTCTTTGTTTTTTATTTCAAGTGAGAAGTGTGACGGACGGCACGAATGGTGGGTTGCTTCTTTTTCTTATCTTTTCCGCCACCAAATGGCCCCGACAAGTTTAAGCGCCATTTTCCCCCCTCCCCCCATCTCCACTTTGTGAGGCACAGACAGTATCATTTGGGTTAGAGCTTTCGGGTCTGATGGAAAGAACGTATGACTTCTCCCCTCTTAAGAAATCCTATGATCTCCTAAATGTTCCTAGAACGGAAGTAGAGGATGGTTGGATCGGCAGCATATCTCTCTTTTTTCCCCCGTCGGATGGAGTGAGACCTTTGACTCGACGGTTTTTCCCTGGCCCGTACTGACCGCCCCTCCTTTCTCATCTTCGGAACTAGTTGACTGTACCCGCCTCGCGATAGAGGTTACCAATCGCCTTGAGTGACTCCCCTCCCTCATTCCTAGATTAATGTTTTGTTTCCCCAGGTGTTCTTAGTTGTTAGCTGTTCCCCATAGTATATATTTCCGCTTCCTTTGCCGGGACATCGAAGGAGAAACGGGTGTCTTGCGCGGACGTTGATTCCTTTTCCTATCCCTCCCATTTGTTTGAGAGATAAACATCCTCTCCTGCCGTGTATATTGCGATTGTCCTTTCCGTCAAATCCTCGTCGCAGTTTAATCTTATGACTTCCCCCCCCCCCCCACATCTCTCCCCTTCCCCGAAGAGTCAGGATCCTCTAAAGATGTTTTTTTGTAGGGGTTTTTTTTCTTTTTGAGTTTTCAATTTGCTCGGGCGTTTCAGACGTTCGTCGAGTTCCAACAAATGGACGCCCTCTTTCCCCTTCTTTGGTCAGTGGAAAGTACCTCCCTTCCCCCCTAAAGAAAAAATTCACGTAAAACTCCTGGGAATAATATCGGCCCTCCACTATGCAGTTCCCCCCACTGCCTCCCCCCGCGTCCGTATCTCCCCCCCCTTCTCTTCCTCTGTGAGAAGTTTCTCCCTTGGGGTGGGTACAACAATTTACTCCCCCAATGCAATTTTGCGTTTTTATACCCCCCGAAGCCCGCGCGCAGAGGCATACTGATTTTCTATTCCCCCCCCACAGTGTGAATTTTTAGACTCTCCTGAAGGTCCCTTCCGGATTTCTCCTCACTATCCATACCCCCCCGCATCATTAAACGTCCACCCTTAGTCCTTCTTTCCTCTCTTCTACAGGACATATCTATTTCCACGTCCTTCTTTTTCCAATCCTCCCACCCCTTTCCTTGCTTTCCCTGGTCTTTTTCCCCTACCGGTCAACATTCGTATTAGTTTTTCCATCTCGCCCCCGACTTCCTTTAAAGGCTACCGTGGCCGCGATTCGATGGTGTTATGAGAGGTTCCCTTTCCTCGGCATTCTTTCCTACTCGGAACTCAACTCCGCAAACACGAGTTTTCTTCGTCATAGTGTGCGCGGAATAACACCCCAATTCCGACCCGCTTTGAGCTTTGGTATTTCCTTTTACCATTCTATGGCACCGCACTTTTGTTTTATCCCCTTACTCCCCCCATAGACCCTCCAGTTCTTCCCTTGTTCCCCCTTTCAGAGGCGGACTGATCACGCTGTGTGGGAGCCCCCGATTGTGTCCTTCTTTTTGTCCCTCTTCCTTTTTTCAATTGTTCACTTTTTCTATTGAAAAGGCCTCTGCACCGTTCAAACCCTTCTCAATCGTTTTTTGTGCCCCCCTCTTATCCACACCACCGCGTGTTCCCTCCCTTCTCTTACTCCAAGACATTCTGATGCCGCCATTGAACCGATTTTTCGTTAATACCCGCCGTTTTTTCCTCTTCTTCTCCTTCTTTTCTTTTCAATGTGTCGGCCTCCCGCTTTAATAACCGTGGCTGTTTCCGATGTCGCCCGGTGTCCCACGTGTCGCTCCTTTTTTCATCTGGGTCTTTCTTAACACGTCCTTTGTCCCAGGGAACCCTCGCACTGCCCTTCTACGATCTCCCTTACCTGCGTACTTGGTTTCCAAGTCCCCCAAACCATGTATGCCCCTCTAGCCTTGCTGTACTGATCACCCCAAGCCCCCCCACTGGGAAATGTTCTTCCAATTCTGAGAGGCACCTTGATGTCGCGCCAATAACCCCCCCCTTTTCATGGCTTGCCTAGGGTCGGCCTATGCGCGTGTCCATTACGAACTTTTTGTCCTCCTATTGCTTACGGTCATGTCGAAGACTTTTCCGTTTCATGGACCGCAGTGGGCTTCCGTAAGGTTGGACAGATTTCGATTCGCAGGTCTTGCCGGAATCTTCTTTTATTCTTTCTTCGCTCCGGCCGGACCCGGGAACACAGCCCTAATCCAAACCCTTCTCTGGTGTTCTTAGTCACTTTTTCACTCTTCTGTCCTAGGTTTACTCGTACGTCAGCGTACCGGGGAGATGCGCGTTCGCAACGAGGGACCTCACCGCAGAACTACGTTTGATTTCAATCCTGCGGCGCGCTGGCAAAGGTCATTAATTCACCCCGCCCGAATTTTTTCTCTTGCCGGGCAAGCGATCTTCCCTCTCCCGCCGATCCTCGCACCAATTCCCCCCCCCTGTCCGCCGTTCCCGCTTCTGACACAACCACCTCAACTCCGAGATCACGTTTTTCCCACCCCCCTCATGCCACTGCCTTTTCGTGTCGGCGCGCCACGAGGAACAAACCAAGACATTACCGACGTGCTACAGCTCGATCGCGTACGCCCACATAGTGACAGAGGTGCCCGAGCCACTCCCCCCCCCGTCCCCCCCCTCGATTCAATGATGGATTTTGACGCAAACGCCTGGTCTGATGGAATGCCCGCTGAATCCTGCCGCCTCGCCCTTTCACGACACATGCAGACGTCGAAAGTTTAAGACTTGTTGACTGACTATTTATCCCTCCTTCATTTTTTCGAGAGCTACTTCCCCCAAACGTTAGAACTTCCGTTTCGCGGACACCGGAAGTGACCAGGAGCCCAATGAGTTGGCTTGCCTTCTTCTTCTATTTCTCTTTTACAAATTCAATATTTCCGAGCCTGACGTTACAAATCACCCCCCCCCCACTGCAGGGATGGAGCAGCGCGGTTTTGTCTTTCCCCCCTCCCCAGCGGAACCACAAGACTTTTTCTGGCTTTGCTTCCCTTCTCCGCTGCGGGCTGTTCTTTGCCATGGACGGGAGTTTTTTGCGTACTGTTGGCGGCGGGTGTATAAGAAATCTTTTGCCGTGGGATGCGTTTTGCTGTGAGGATTCGCGGGACGTTGGTGAGGATGTTGTCCGGCCGGGAATAGCTGGATGACTGGATATGACTGGAGTTCGCCCTTGCGGTCTCGACGATGCTCCGTTTTATTCGTTTTTCCGGACGTTTACGTGTTTGCCGCGGCCCCCATAGGATGGTCGTGTCTTCTAGGCCACATTCTTCATGCGCTTCCCTTTCCGCCCCCCCCTCCTGAAGCTTCCCCTTTTTTCGCCCCCCGTTCCCGGACGTGTAAGCTGATTTCCCCTTCGATGCAGCAAGTGCTCTTTCCAAGACCCGCTTTTTTTTTCCGTGCTGTTTTTCTTTCCGTCGGCCGCTGCGCTAGCCGTTCCTAAGATCCCCCTAA
>Ga0179593_1276364_pt1 | contig 14923 bp, 15 predicted proteins | sample CZODoug2_1_08_16_FD_185931 | JGI IMG/M metagenome (GOLD analysis project Ga0179593, IMG submission 185931) | Vadose zone soil fungal communities from Angelo Coast Range Reserve, California, USA - CZODoug2_1_08_16fungal (PacBio error correction) | ecosystem: Environmental > Terrestrial > Soil >... | reverse complement strand
CTGTCCCCCTTCTGCCGATACCAGATTCTCCCCTGCTCCTTTTCCCGCACCAATCTAGCCTCGTTGCTTAGCTGCCCTTTAGCTTTTGCGCTGTATAAAGTATCCTATCGAAAGTTTCCGCCGGTCGTTTTTCAGCTCCCCGTGTCGGGTCCTTTTACCCGTTCCGACGTCTCCTTGGTGCAAGCGTTAATTGCACCCGTCGTTCACATCTCGTTTCCTTTGGCTGAGATTGACGCCCAGGTCTAAGCGGAAAATTTTTCCACAGAGGTGACTCCCCTGACCTAGCTACTCTGGGCTCTATCTCTTCTTTTCTTTCCCCTCTGAGAACGTTTTTACACGGAGTAATGGCATTACCTCCCCATCCGGGCCTTCCATCTTCCCCCGTCGAGTGACCCCCAGAAGGTAAGTGACCCTATCCCTCAAAGCGTAAAGCCAGCGTTTTTTCCGGCGAATGCTTCGTAATCATAACACATATTTACTATTTTTGTTGTTTTTTTCTCGCTCTCAGAGAGCCCCAGCCCTCTCCATTTGCCCCTCGAGGCTGGTACGAGGAGGACGTGCCTCCCAGTTGGGTTCCGCCGCTTTAAGTTCCGTGATGCTTTGAAATGTTTTTAACTTCCCTTTTGCCCCCCTTCCGTATTGATCCCCCCCTCCAATCCCGTCTTTCCGTGCTCGGTTTTCTCCCCTGTGTGGGACGAAGTTTAATGGACGTCAATTCCGTTCAGTCCTTCCTTGCCCTCTGTCGGTTGAACGCGGTCTTAAGTTGCAACAGTAAAAGGATACACTTTAGTTCCTTTTTACTTCGTCCTGACCGACACCTTCCCCGTCGCTGCGTTTTGCTTGCCCGAGTTCACCGCCTCTGCCCCGATCTAGTAAGAGACCTTTCTCTTCTCAATTTTTTCAGCCATGTCCAGATGTTATTTTTTTTAGTGATTAGTTTTAGCCGACTGCGTCCCTCCCGTCTCTAAGGCAAATAGCGTGGGAGCGTTGTACTCCCGCTTTCCTGAACCTTTGATGTATTCCCCTGGTTTCTGTCGTACCCCTTGTCGACGGCCTTAGGCGGGACCAGAAAGTTATTTTCACTTCCCTGATGATAAGGTATCGTGCCCCTAACCTCCCCCCCCACTCGCCTTTTTTCTGTCTCCTGAAGTAGATCGTTGATCGGCCCCCACGGGGTGTTTGTGTTACTCGCTTTCTAGTTCCGGTACCCCCATGATAGGATGCCTCCCTCCACCCTAGATGTTAATCAACCGTCTGTCCCCTCCCAGCGTAAGGACACCACCCGGCGTTGGAGGACGGCGGATCCTCTCTCAGCGGGGGTTCGGCCCCTCCCCTGACTCTACCCGATGACTCCTGCCTGCTCGACGGTACTTCCGCTAGTGGTTGTCTATGCACGACGTAGACCGTCGAGCGTAGCTCTCCATGAGACCCGGGACCTTGCTGTCGCTGCGACCTGACCTGGCGGCGCCTCCATGGTACGTTCACGAGTGTTTTTAGAGTGGTCCGCCGGCCCGGTGTGCAGGGGCAGAGCTTAACCGCCCCGAAACCCCGCGCCAGCGTTCGGCTTTCGAAGAGGTCTTCCTTAATTAATCGAGGCTTAGGCACCGCGGAGAGGAGGAGCTCATCCCTGTGTCCCCCGCCACTTTTTCTCGAACGTCGACTTTGTGCTATGTGAATACGAGAAGTTGGTGATCTACCTGTTCTTGAATCGGTCATTTTCGGCGTCTTGGATTTCTTCCGAGCTTTTGATTTGCTTTTTCCTTCCGCAGGGACATCCGTCGGTGTTTTAGTTCCCCCTCGAGCGTTCTTTTTATGGAGCCGGCTCTTCGAGGGTCCCCAGTGGTAACGCGGCGATGTTCCTAAACTCTTCCGCCAACTCGTATGCGCCACCCCCTGATCTCCGAAACGTGGCCGGTGGTCCCCTTGATTGGACCAGTCGTTCATGGTTCGAGTCTTTTTTCGTTTCCGTCTTTTGGTTTTGCCCCGCCACTGCATTTCCGTACGCGATTCCAGTTCAAACGCGGCATCAGCGCGTCTTGGACATTGACTCCTTAATTTACAGAGCTCCCAACACCTCTTTAGACGATCTGGTGTTGGACACGTATGCTATGGGCAGCTTTGTCCAACCGGCCTGGTTTGCAGTTTGCGCCTTGTTGTTTGTGGAGCAGGGCTAGGCCACCTCCCGTCTCCCTACACTTCCTAGGCCAATTGACCTAGATATAGGCGGATGCTGCCACCGCCGGCCCTCCGCCCTTAAGTTAGCATCCGTTTCGTTGTTCGTCTGTCTTTTTTTTCATTTTTACCCGATTTACAGAAGCTGTTTGAGGATTAATCCCGTGAGAAGTACATAGGTCGCTTGTAATCCCGCCTCCTTAGACTTCCATAAGTTTTTTGACCGTGCCGCCCGCGATTATTGGATCCCCCCCTCATTATTAAAATTTTTCCGAGAAGGGATTGGCTTTTCTTCATCCTCCTCTCCATCCTTCAGTGAATCTGGTAGTTTGCGGAACCCCTCGATGCGAGACCCTATAGTCCGCCAGTTCTGTTCCATTTACCTTTTTCCCCATTGGTCTATCGTGCGATAAGATAAGCAAAATAAATTACCTTTAAACGACTCGTGCCCTGTTTCCGTCCTTGTGAAGCATGTCTTTCTTCGATAAAGAGTTCTTTGATCCTTGCTGTAAAGTTGAGCAAGTAAGGTACCCAGTCGGGTCAGTCGCCTTTTTGCACAAGGTGCTGAGTCATTTTGGTCAGCATTTTAACCCCGTCACTCTCTTGCTCCTGTCATCCGAGCGATTCCCTCCTAGCCGATAAATTGATCGAATTTCCATTGCTTTATGCGATTCATATCCTCTCAATCTTTGTTTTTTTAAGATCTCTTAAGCGTCACATTCGAACTCTCTTTCAGTCTTCTTTTTAAGCTCCCGTGCTTTAGTTAGAGTCTTTGAAGCAAGAGCGCCCTCCCCTACCCCCCGTCTTTTGCTTGTCCCACGGATATTCCCCCTTTTCGCGTTAGTACATCTCCCTCTCCTTTTTGGCCTTCTTAATTTTGTGGATTGTAGCACTAAAAGTTTAAACTGGTAGATACTGTCATAAAGGTGTAACGTATCCTCATCCCACTGTCCCTTAGGAAGGACCCTTGTATTCTTTCTTTCCTGAGGTTAAGGCTTTTTGCTATGTCTATTATTTTATTCTATGTGATAGATAGCCCCCGTAGACTTCTCATCGCCCCCAATCCCTCTGGCGGCACACTTCTCGGGAAGGATTCTGTGTCGCGCTCTCAGAATTTTCTCTAGGTTTTAGCTTTTTCGGACCCCCCTTGGCGAATGTTACCGTCGCTTGGTCGTGAGCCCACCACTGATAGTTTAGTGAGGCCCAAGGGGCAAGAATGCTAGTTTGTTGCCATTTTTTCCCTTGATGTATCCAACCCCATTACCACTTATAGTTTTTCTGTTTCGAGACTGGATATCCTCTTTTTTTAAATGAGCCCAACGTCGTCTGCCTCGTACCTGCACGGATTGTTTTTCCCTGAGATGGCCCGGTGTATTGCCTTAACTTGTCTCTTACTTGCTTCCCTCCCCCGTTGTGCCAGTGAATGGTTTCCATCCTCATTGTGGTTTGACAAGAGCTTTCTTAAAACAAAGCAGCCACTTTAGCTTTTCTTTCAGTCATTGTGACATGGCACGATGCCACCTAAGTTTTTTCCCCAACCCCCCAGAATAGGCGCGGACCGGGCGTGTTGTGACTGTGCTTTTTACTAGGATCGATGTAACCCCCAACCATTTTTTCTATGCCAGAGGAGGCAATGTTTGATCTGTCATTAAGCTCCCAAGTTAAGGGCACCTTCTGTGTGCTTGTTCTGTTTTCCAGACTACCCTTTCCAGACCCACGCCCGCCCCAGTGTGCGTCCACTTCGTCAAGACCACAAAGGCTTGTAGGCGTGCGTTGCTTTCGTAAATGATGGTTTTCCTCCCCTTTGATTCCGCGTGGGCTTCCCCCTCTAGGGTACCCCAGCCGAGATCCGGTTTCTCCTTGACCCTTCTTTGTGGGACGTATCCCCCCCCTCATTATGTCCTCGGATCAGATTGACGCTAAATCTCCCCGAAGAAAGCCCTTACCTCTGCTGGGAGGCCCATCTGCCTTTTTTTCGAGCGTCTGGTCCAGTACCAAAAAGTTTCATACAGAGCCGGTGGCGGTGTGAAAAGTGCGTGAGAGTCTAACAACCTACGAGCAATTTTTGTTGACCTCTCTCACCTGTAGTGGTTGCCATCCCCCGAGCTCTGCTACCTTCAGATTTTTTCTCGTTTTCGTGGTTACTGCCGCAATTACATTCTACTGGCTTCAGATTTCCCCCTTCTAACCACATGATTGAGGTAAGTTTTTCGGCTGGTTTTCCCCAAGTCCGGGCTTGACTGATCCGCCCTTTCGAGACTCGTAGGCCCTTAATGCTAAGACGCGTAGCGCAGTCGCCTATAGGTTTAGGGCTAGGCGTCATCCCGCTTATGCTCCCATAATCTGACACATTTTTGCGTCCTTTCCAGACTTCTGATTCGTAAGAGTTGACAACCCCCTTTTGACCCCTGGTTTCTTTAGTAGTCTCGATATCTTTCTTCTTCAAACTTTCACCGTCACCCCCACAGACGTTGTCGCCGATCATTTCGACAGTTCCGGCTTAAAAACGGATAATTGGCGTAGTCCTGTTTGAAGCGAGGACCCCTGATCTGTTTCATTTACAATTCCCCCCCCCCTTTTCGACCTAGAGTAGATAATTGGCGGTGTCTCTCAGCCCTCATTGGCCGCCAAGTGGAGACTGCCCCCGGCCCCTTCCGTGCGTTTGGAGCTCTTGAGACAGGAGTGCTCCGAATCTAACCCGCTCTTTATACTCGTCCCATCTTCGCCGCGCCAGGTTCCCGCTTTCTAGTTTACGTCTACCCGACTAATTCGCGAAGTTTTGAAAGCCGTTTATGTTTTCCGATCCCGTCTGAGTTATCCTTCTTTCATTAGTCTTCATTGCCTGTAGTCGTTGTTTTCGCGGTGCGTTTTTGGACTTTTTCAGCAGTAGTAAATGACCCTTCTCAGTCCCTCCCCGTCTCAGCCCTACAGTATCTCTCGATGCTGTTTCCAAGCAGGTAGCCCTAAACAACCCTTTTTGGGCCAAACTTCCTGGACTTTTGCCCCAATTTACCACCCTCTACCGGATTGCCAATCATTTTGTTCCCGTTTTCCCGATGGTATTTTGTGGAAGCGCATGATTCCCATCTCTCCCTTTATGTCTGGTTTCCCTTTCCTTTTGTGGTACCAATATATATTCTCCCCCCCCCCCTTTTTGGTTGTTGATTAGAGATTCTTATTTTCTTTCTCCCGCCTTGAAAACTCTTATGCAGGACGCTTCGGTGAGAGGACATCTGACATTTCGTTGTGTTCCAGCCTTACTGTTGACTCTGTGACAGATCCGTGACAAATTGGCCCACCCCCACCCCCCGCGGAAAACAAGTCTGAGAAATTTCACCGCCAAGATTAGCCTCTGATCCCTCTAGGATCAGCGTTTGGGCGTGTTGTGACAAGCCGTTCACCCTCCGGGTCTATTGACGTCTTGATTCCCAGGTCATCCTATCCGCCCTGCCCGCCTCTTGCCGTGGACGACGTGATGGACCCTTTCACCCCAACGGCCACGGAGTAGAGAGTTCTCCTTGCCCGCCCTTCTCGGAGAAGCCAAGTTAGAGCATCTCCCCGCAGCCACCGTACCCTGCGCCGATAGAAAGTGCGCTGCGATCCCCGCCTGTTTCCTGGAGGCTTTTTTGCCTTTTTTCGTCATTTTGGCTTTATCTACCAACGTTTCCAGGCTCCGGTTACCAGAAGTTTTTTCCCCCGTCCGTCTCCGCTGCGGCCCCCCTTGTCGTGCGAGAATAAGAGGAGTAGAAGTCTTCATTACCGCCTAGACGGGACGACGTACTTCTGAGCCTCCCCTTCCGATAGTTCCTTTGAATACTTAATTAATTTTTATCTTCCTGTATCTTCCCAAGTTTGGGTTTAGCTTTACTTTTAGATTTCCCCTTTTCCTCGATGCCTCGCCGCTAGACGATGTTCACTCTGCGTCCCTGCCTACGTACGTTCACTTTTCACCCCGGCCTTCATCCTTTCTTTGTTCGATTAGGTTGTCGACTCTAGAATTCTTCCCCTTGCCTTCTTTTATTTCCTTCGCTTGGACTGGCTATCCACGTCCGGCCTCTCGTTAAGCTCTTCGTCCCTTATTTTGAGAAGTCTTGAGAAGATGACCCTTTTAGAAACTGATGGTTCTTTCTGTAGATCTCTATTTCCTAACTTTCCTTTTATGGCCGCTACCCGCCCTTCCCACCGTTAGACCGTCGTGACTTCTGCTCTCTTCGCGAGGTCAGACTCTTTTTAACCCACGGCTGGAGCTGAGTCCTTCTCTCCCTTTCCCTACGTTACCCAGAAAACGGGTGGTAGCCTGCAATACCTCATTTTGTGTGATCAATTGCCCGCTAAGCCTTTCCTGAGGTTTTTCTCAGCTACTCTTGCCTCTGTCGTGAGTGTACTCCATACCCCCGGACATACGGTGTTCTTTTAGTCTCCCGTCCCTCTCGCTTGCGGATTTTTGCCGCCCGCTATAGATTCCAGGGGACCCAAGTTTGTACCCTCCCAGGACGCCCCCCCAACGCGTACTCCTTTCATGCGCCCCACCATTTCCTTCTTCGTTCCTCAGTATGTTGTGACCTGCTTTTTCCATTTCTTTTTTCTTGCAGCTTCGTATTGCACTTCCCCACGCCCCCTCAGACCCTTTGATTCCCGCGTGTGCGCCATACAGCCCCCCCCTTCTGGACTGGAACAGCTTCCTTTGGGTTTACATTGTTCACGTCTCTCTCTTCCTCGCAACCCAGCCGCCTCTTGGTGGCCGTCCTTATATTTTTTCCATTCACCGGAACCTCTTTTTTCATGGCTCTTTTATGGAGAAGGACTCTGGTAACCACGGAGGAAATGCCCCCTTCTTTTCCGACAAGTGCTTCTCCCCCTTACGCCCCACGGTTCTTCCCTAACCCCACCTAGCGCCCTTCCTTCCTTTTCGAGGCTCATCCCCCCCACCTATGATCTCCAATGGCTTCGCGGATCTTACCCCTGCTCCTCGCTTTTTCTTTTTTCCATCTGCCGTCCCCTGCGATCAGTTTACCCCGTTCTCAGGCCCATCAGGAGCTTTTTCTGTCCTACTTTCCCGCACGTCACCTGCCGCCATTTTGGATGTTCCCCCCGCTAATCTACATAGTGACTCCGGGTGGTCGCCTCATATCAATATGAGCCCGCTCCTCTATATGTTGCCCCTTTTTCTGTCCGCGTCTTTTCTCTCCGGGTTGCGTAGTGATCGTCTCCCGTCGCAATCCCATTTTCGCATCCTCTGGATTACCTTTTACTTGACCTGCCTCCTTTTCCTTCCTCGCCATTTGTTGAGATCCCTCGTTCACATGGTTTCTGAGGTCTTCCTACCGTGTCGGCGTACGGCTCCATGGTCCCTCACAGTTCCCTCCCCCCCACGCCCTTTAGCCGCTGGCGCCCAGGTAAGTCTAGTCCACCCCGTGTTACGAGCCCTTTGTTGCCCATTTACCTCTTCTTCACCCCGCGACCTATTCCCACAGGCCGAACTTCACCTTTATTTCAGCGAAGACCCTCTTCCTTTGCTCTTTTCTTCGTTTCCTTCCTTCCTCCTCCCCTTTTTCCTAGAGATAGAAGCGAATAAATGTCCGAGTTGGTTACCCGATACTGATGATTCGGCCGTTTTTCCGATTCCTACTTCGCGGCTGCCTTTTCCTCGAGTGCGGAGTCGCCCAATGGTGGAGTCTATAGAGCGATCCGCTAAAGTCTCATCCCGAGAGTCCTTTTGTTCAACTCGATGCTTTCGTCCCTGAGCACGACATCTCCCCTTTCTAGTCATCCTTTCCCCCCCAGCTCCAGTGCAACGTGGCCCTGTTAGGCACCTCTTCTTCTTCCCCCCTGGCGTGTCTTCTGTCTCCTTTCCGGAGAATGGGAAAGGGATCGGAGTTCTGAAGTGAGCCACCGCCACAACGTCTCTAGGCTCTTTCCAAGGACATACTTTCGTGCACCTAACTCTGTACGAGGATCCTATGTCTCTTTCGGAAGCATTTGCCCTTACCCTATTAGATTGATCTCTGTTGTCCTTCTGGACACGGCCCCCCCCTTCCGTCTGTGTTAGCCAAGTTACTTCTCGCTTTTCGGTCCCACTCAGCCTCTTCCTGTCGTTCCTTCCCCTTGTTTTTTCACTTACCTGATCGTTGTTTCCCATTCTCAAGATGACTTGCCACCTATCCCCTATCGGAATCCTGCTACTTCTCCCCCTCGACTTTTCTCTATCTTTAATGGGTTTGCCATTGATCCACATCCCCCTGCGCTCGCCCTCCCCTTTTTTCTTCTTTTCTGCCTGCTTTTTGGCAGCTCCCCGCTTTTTCTTTCGGCATTTTCCCTCGGTCAGGCACCTCCGGTTTCAGTTCGCTTGAACCAGAGTCTTCTCCACATTACTACGTCCCTCTCCCACTCGCGTCGGTTCCTTTCAACTTTTCAGTCAGTCCCCCACACTTGAGAGACTCTTTTTTTTTGTCTCGATCAGTCACTGTTCGCACATTTACCATGCGAGCTGCTTTACCTCTATTTGCATGGCGGCTTCTAGAACTTTCAGGGTCATCTTGGTGGGAATTCGGAATACCAGCTGGCCCGTCCAATCCCCCTCGACCAGGGTCTAGTCTTTCCCCAATGAACCCCCGTTATTAGTCTTTGCCTTACCTTTACTGCTGTTGACCACTCCCTCTTACTAGTTTGCTTCCTCGCCTAAGTCTGCCACCGGTGAAATTGCTAGAGTCTCTTGTACCTTTTTCACCGCCAGATAGATGGGACCGTAAATAAACAATCACATAAGGGGTCATTTTCTGTGTGAGGACATTCCCCCTTTGTGTTCCTAGTAGCTCCGCCATTACCTTCTTAGTGCTGAGGCATGATGCCCCCCACACTGCTCGTATGGCACCCCGGCGAACCTTTCGCCGTTCCTACGAACCTTGGTTTCGGTTGACAAATTGGTTTTTGATTCCGGCAGCGCCAGCGTTTTGACTTTTCGCACTCGTATCGTTTCCTCTCTACCCGCGAGACAAAGACGGTCTGGATCTGTGTTTTTTCGGTGCGGTACGGATTCATCCCCCCTTTGCAGAACTGTCACGATCGTTGATCTCCCCTCGCAAAGTCCCCTGCCGGGCGTACGAGGTCAAGGTCGGCTTCTCCCCCTTTCCTGGAGATTCCTCCTCTCATACTCTATGGTTTAGTGATAGGACTGAAAGAGCGTCCGCCACCCCTTTTCCTGCGATGCCTTCCGCTCTTTTTGCGTCCTCTCCCCTCTGTGGCCAAGAAGTCCTTGTCCCCCTCCTTTGAGAACTCCTTCGCTGTCCCCTGTATTTAAGGTTGATGAACCTCTACGTTTTCCTCTCAGCATCTGTCTGACAGTCCTTCACTGTCAACCTCCTTACCAACCCCTCCGTTCTCTATACCCCCCCATTATTCACTAGGCCCACCCTGGGTTTTTTGGAAAGGCTTTGGGGAATCTGATTTTTTCCCTGTAATGTTTCTCCCTAAGGTCGTCGCCCCGAGACGGCATTCCTTACGGGTTGCCTTTTCGACATCTGGTGCGCTATTCCCATGTTTTAATCTGGAGACCTGTTTCTCCCCCCCCTCTCTCCGTGGCCTCGGATCCCTGGCAGGTCTCCCAGCCCTCCCCTTTGACGACTCCCTTTCCACCGCTCCCCCGTCGTTCGTTTGAGGAAGGTAGAGCGCATCTGTACCCTTTTTTACGTCGCTCGCGCATCTCTGGCCTTTTGCTCTCAGCTCCTTCTTTTCCGTCGACTCGAACTACGTGTCTCATGTGGAAGAGCTTCCCCCTCCACGCGTTCCGCCTCGTTTTTAGGAGCGGCTGATCCGCATTCCGTCAATTAACATTGTATGTCCCCCGCCCTCCCCGAGCCTCGGTATCTCGCGATTTGCTTTCCAAGACGGCTGCCAGTTCTGGGGGCCCTTCGCCTGGGCACCCCCCCTCCCCGAACCGTGAATTAGCCATTCGGAGAAACACACTTTCTCAGCGGGGCGCCCTCCCCGCCCGGTCCATTGCTCACCCTTTTCCTTTGGGGGCGCGTGATACATGAAGCCCCGCTCCCTTCCTTCCTCCTGTTGGTGTTGTTAGACTCGATGAGTTCTCCTCACTCCTCCTCATCCACCGCTGAGGAAGGTCTTGTTGTGGGTGTTCCATACAAGCTCCGTTGTTTGTGGCGCCGCCGCATGCAAGTTTACCAGTTCTCTTTTGTCAACTGGTATTCCTCCGTGGCGAAAAAACTTGTCGTTTGCCTTAATACTCTTCGATTCCCGCGTTTGGTCTGGTGACCGAGGGGCTCAACCGTTGGTCCTGACGACTTCTTTTCGTCCCCGCGCTCCTGCACAGAGTGGAATTTTCCCCATGACCTCCTTGCCCCCTTTTCAGTTTCTAAAGTCTCGTCATCGGATAGCTCGACCACTGACCCGAGGACAGCCGCCCGTTCGCTGCGACCCCCTTTTCGACTAACCGTAGGATCGCCCCGCGGCCCTGGCGCTGTTGAATACGATGCCCCGAGATCCTGTTGATTTTGCTTCGTTTGTGAGCGACGCCCCTGTTCCTTGAAGAAAGGCCGCAGTAGGGTGGGTGCCGTGTCCATTTCTGGACACCCCCCCTCCCTGGCGCTGCGCTCCCCACTCTTACTTACCCCTTCGACACTCTGGAGATTTTTCCAGTCTCGTCATTTACCTGACTGATTCCGGTCCTCGCGCCGGCCTTCAGCCATTGTTTTTTGCCGGCCTCTCCGATATTTATTTCACGGTTTTTTGTGGACCGAGTTTGTCCTTTTGGAGTTGACGTTTCATCATTGCTCGCGCTACTCGAGTCCCCATTTGTTCAACCGTCTGGACGGGCCAGTCCGACGTATTTTCAAGTAACGGCAGGTTACTCGTGGTCGCATAAGAGGTCGTCGACGAGCCCGAGACTCTCGAGTCCTTGATCGAAGGGCCCGGGCCAGTTTTTCTGCTTTTTGAGTACGGCTCTTTCCGTTTTTAGCTCTGATCCAGATCCCGTTCCGGGGACGAGCGTCCCTTGACCTTCTCGCCCCGCAATTTTAGTTCCCTTAGAGAGAGATCTCGCCGCGGTGGCTTCATTTCTCGGAACGCTTTACCGCCGTTGACCCTAGTCCATCGGTCGGGATGTCGGGCTCGTTGCGAGCCATTCATCCCCCTATTTTCTCGGTTTTAACACCTGAGGTTGATCCTTAACGGTTTTCCAGCCACTTTTGTCCTCAACGGTCGCCGTGGTCGCCTGTGCCATACGCGCTACTTTTTGTGCTATGCCTCCCTGATCTTTCCTCGGCTGAGGTTCCCCTCTCCTATGCCACTCTCTTTCTTTCAGACCGATTGACATCCCGGATTCTTTTCTCCGTCCCCCGAGCGTTGTTTGATGGCAGCAGTTCTTCTCGTCGAGGCCCCTTTTCCTTGAGGACCACCGCGGAGGGATGTGCTTCCATCATTACGTTGCCGCCTCCCTAAAAGAAGTGTTTCTTACACCCCTAACGCCGCAACTTTTTTCTCAGGTGCGGGTCTTTGGTGCCAGATAGTTTCCCAAGTTCCCCCCCAACTCCCCCAGCAGGCACCTCGGCCCTTGCAAGCGGGCCCCTCGACCAGCGCCAGTTCCATCGCTTTCATCATGAGCCTGTTTTTGGCCATTTTCCGTCCTAGCGCAAAAAACCGAGATTAGATTTTTTTTACCTGAAGTTCGTTGTGTTAAGCGGCACTTACCCGCCGTCCCGTGTTTCGCTGTGCTGCTGTGTGCTGTGTTGATTCAGTGTCGGTCACAAGTTGCCTTTTCCCTTACTGGTTGGCGGGGGCCCTAGATAATCCGGTTATCCCCCCCTTGAACCCCCGCCGGCCCTCTCCACCCGGCCTTCTTTCTTAAGAGGCCTCTCTGCTCATGGCCAGTCGGATCGATCAAGGAGTTTGACTCTGTTCTAGACTCGCTGATTTGCCTCCTCGTTCGACATGGCCACTCATGCGTAAAACGGTGGCCGACCGCCAAGGTCTAGCTCGCTGACTTTGAAATCCCTTCTAATTGGTCTTTTTTTTGAGCGACTGAGTGGGAAGTTCGATCTCTCATCTCTTCCCTCGTTTTGAATATTTTTCTGCGCTGCGCACATAGATCCCTCTCCCCTTGAGAGCGGCCCCAGGAGGGGCCATTTTCGTCTTCTTCGAGACGTTTTTTGAGAGTGCCTCATCAGGGCATAGCCCTTAATACGGACTCTTCCCTTCCCCTGACTCGCATTCCACGGTGCGTCCGTAATTCTTTTTTCCACTTTTTCCAGGGAAAGGATACTTCCTGAGACTTTTTTTTTTTTTGACCTTCTCACACCCTTGAATGGCAAAGCAGAGTGATAGCTGCCGAACATGTACGTCTCGCCAACTCTCCCGGTCTGGCTCCCCCCCACTTGGTGTTACTTTTACCGCAGCTCTGTCCACCTTCTCAGCCTTTATCGATTATCACATTTATTCTTCTCTAAATTGCAGCGTAATACTCCAACTATCAGCCCTATCCTCCCTTCCTAATTAATATTTGTTTTTTGTCATATTCGATATGAATTCATCAATACTCCCCCCTGAGCGGGTCTTCCCTCCCAGAAGTTGTCCTTCTCGGCTGTGCACGATAGCTTCTGCGGCGGCCGTTGAAGCCTCTTTGTAGATGCACGGGCCACAGTTAGGTAATGTTACCTCTTCTACCTCTCATGGGAGGCCTGAGCCTTCACTTTCCCCCTGTTCTCTATCTTCCCGTCTCCCGTTACCACAGTATACGCATCCGGCCCTCTTACTTCCACCTTTGGCTGAGTCTTGTCTATTTCCTGTCGTTTATTCTTATGGTTTAGTACTTAGGGATTCACGATCGCCAAAGTATATTTCATTACGCGGACATTGCCTACTTTCTTCCTCTTCTGAGCGGATAATATGTGCGTATCGCTCCACGCCATATGACCTATATTCTTGAGATATTCAGTGCCCATGGATCTCCCCCCGTTTACGTCGCTGTTTAGTTCCCCATCCCGATCGCTCTGCGGTGCGGCAACTGTTCAATCTTGATCTCTCCGACACTCGTGACAATACCTATTCTCCTTATCTCCTTTTAATCCTCGCCTCCCTTGGATAGATCATATTTGTCCCATATCCTCTGAGCCTTTCCAGGCCTTTTGCCCGGTGCGGATGGTGGTCATGCCCCCTTGTCGGAGCCTGGACACAACTTTTAGGCCAATTACTTTTCATTCGCCTTTTACCCTCTCTGATACACCTACACAAGCGCCAGCATCCACCCTGCATCTTCTCACTGGCCAGAGTAGTTGGGTTTTTTCGACTGTGTTTTTTTGTTTGAGTCCCTATCAGGAAGTGTCAATTTGACAACCTTCGTGCCTGACGCCGGATGTAACTGGATGGGTCACTCTCCCTTGCCTTCCCATGCTGGGGGAACATTAAGCTTTGTCCTACAACTCTCGTCCCCATTTCCTATTTTCCAATCAGTTCTCACGTCCAACCACGGTCCTGTATGATTCGGTCATTCCAATTTTCAAACCAGATTCGAGTTTTTCATTTTCCACTTTTCCCCCGGGATACGAGCCCTTCTTACCTTCCCGCGCAGCTGAGGGGCCTTACCTCCCGTCACAAGGAAGAGTCTCAGTCAAATTTGCATCGTTCCTCAAGACGAAATTACCCTCCTGTCTTCGGTCATATCTCACTAGCGAGTATTTTCTTCTCACACAGCGACGCCGTGCGTACAGGGATAGCGCCATCCTCGCCAGCTTTGCCGATTCCTTTTTATGGTCTTTCTCAATGCTACCTTGATATCGGTTTCTGTGGATTCAGCCAGGTCATGGTGCGTTAACTATTCTCCCCTCCATCTGCCCTTCCCATCAGGGCGTCCTCTTCCCCTTTCTCTTTCCCCCCCCATCACCTTTCTCGTTATAAAGCTACGCCTCTGCATTCTTTTTTATCAGTTTTTACGTTAGTGCCTTTTTCCGCCTCTATTTGAAGATTCTTATCGAAGTCCCGCTGATGGCGTCAAGTCTCCTGAACCCTCCCTGTGTCTTCCTTTCTAAATTCTGGAAGTAAATCTTTTTTCTTTCCACTAGTGACCGAGTAAATTCTTTTCCATCGATTCTACATATACCCCTTTCACCGAGGTCCACACCACCCCTCGTGCTCCTACCCTGACTACTTCTTACCCTAAACTGCTAGTTCTTCGGTCTTCACGACTAGGAAATGATACGTCCTGGATTACCTTTGTCTCCCCCGCGAGTCTTCGACGACTTGGTCGACATTCCTCTTTTTCTCCATCCTCCCATGGCATGAGCTGGATCCTGAGTGAAGTAGTTTCCTGGAAGTAAAGGGGTTTTAAATTCTCGACCTGTAGACGACCCTAAAAAGCTCTAGTAGCTTTCTAGATTTTTTTTCTCACGACCTTGAGCTCTCGATACGAGACGAAATACGAGCATCTCCGGTAGGGTCTCTCCTATTTTTTACTACTATTATCCGTGATGGCATATACCTTTCCCTCCCTTCCCCCCAAGCAATTTCGGGAGGAGAAATTATTGTCCCTCCCCACGTTTTTCTCTTCACCCGCGTTTCCTCCCCCTACAATCTCCTCTTATCTATATTGATGGTCAAGCCTTATCCCTCAGTTTGGTAACCTTATTCTGGGCAAATCGTGAAGAAGTTTCTTCACAGCCATTCTGCCCACCCCTTACGGTAAGGGGCCCCACGCTCCCCTCCGCCTCATCTGCGACTCAGTTGTTTCGAGGAGCGCTAGTTATTT
>Ga0179593_1633106_pt1 | contig 14926 bp, 15 predicted proteins | sample CZODoug2_1_08_16_FD_185931 | JGI IMG/M metagenome (GOLD analysis project Ga0179593, IMG submission 185931) | Vadose zone soil fungal communities from Angelo Coast Range Reserve, California, USA - CZODoug2_1_08_16fungal (PacBio error correction) | ecosystem: Environmental > Terrestrial > Soil >... | reverse complement strand
CGTTGCCGTCAAAAATTCAGTCAACGCTCACTTTCTCCCCCTTCCCATCTTTTTTTCTTTTTATTCGAACCGACCCAGCCACCTCGCCTAACGCTGAACAAAGCATACCCTCTTTTTTTCCAAGCAGTGGTTCATCGGCCGCGTTGCCTTCCCCCATCTCCCCCCTTCCCCCTATACAACCGACCGGCATCCCTCTCTCCTTCTGGTTTTAACTTCTCCTTTCTCCCCCGAAAAGAACACGAGGAGAACCTCTTTCTTCCCCCCTTCGCATCGGCAGCAGAGTGGGGCAGACGCCCCTTCCCCTTTGGTTAAGAAGCAAGTTGCTCCTCATTTTGCCTCTTAGGGTCGACAAGATCGGCTCTTTTCCCTTTTCCCTTTTACCACGTATCGTATGACACCTTAACCCCTCCCTTTTTGCCAAAATGTGGATCGCGCTTTTCCCGTGGACCCCCTTTCCCACAGAAGAATGGCCAGAATACGGTGCTCTTTTCCGGCTCGCCGCACGAAACTGGACTCGGTCTTTTTTTTTCCCTTTGGAAGACGTGTGTCTACGATGCCCGTCGCTGTACTCGTTCTCTTTATGGTACCCAAAAGTACCCCGGCTCCTCTGTTTGCGATAAGGGCCCCATAATGCGGGTCGGCTCTCCCCCTCTTTTCCCGTCGAAAGTTATGGTAAAACCGATTGCTCTTGATCTCCATGAGATGAAAGCCTTGGCCCCAGAGTGTAACGGCGATTCTTTCGGCGCCGTATCCGACGCTCTGTTTTTTCTTTAGGCGTTTAGGCTTTTGTTGTGATGAGGGGAGGCTTCGTCTTTATCCTCCCCTTTTTTGCTGGATTGGGCGGTAAAGTGCTTTTTTCCTTAGTGCAAAGTTTCTCTGAACCTTCCTCTTTTCCCCTCCCCGAGAGGGACATTCCGTCTTTTTCCCAACTAGACCCCGGAACCGGGGGGGGCCCCCCCCCCCCCCCCCCCCCTCCCCCCCCCCCCCCCCCCCCCCACTTTTCGGCCTCTTAAGTGAGTTAGATAGGGGCCGCCCCCTCCCCCCTCTAATGAGAAAGATCCGGAAGCCGCTATCCCTCTCCTTCCATATGGAAGGTCTCAGACGCAGCGATCGAGGCCACCATCCTTTCTCCTAAATAGAAGTATTCACCGGAACCCCCCCCCAGTTGCATATGAGCGGAATCATTTTCTTTTCCCCCCCCCTTCGAGGCGACGTACAGCAGTCCCCCTTCTTGTCAATAAGCCGAGCTTGGTCCTCTCCTCCGCCGGAGGGCCCCTTATAGAAGATAGCGTCGTATCCCGGAATAGAGGACTTCCTTTTTCCCGTCTCAGACACGGCTGAGAAGGCCTCCCTCTTTTTTTCTGATAGAGAGGAAACCTCTTTTTCCTTCACCTCTGGCCGCCCCGCCGTATCACACAGCCAAGCGCCCCTCTCCGGTCCGCTGTGATGCAGCCCTTCCAGTTTTTCCTTTTTTTTTTTTTTTTGCCTGCGAAAGCGAGCAGACTGTGACCCATCAAGCCCTCCGCTTTTCCCCTTTTCCTGTTGGAAGGCAAAAATACCCTTTCCAGGTCACCCACGCCAAGATCAGAAGCCGGCCCCCCCTTTTTTCAGAGCCTTTTAACACGCACTTTTGATAACACATCGGAGAGGACCCTTTTTCCCGCGACCACAGCCTCATCGCTGTTTCCCCCCCTTCCCTTCGAGAACAGGGACCCTTGTCCCGTAAGAAATGAAGTTTCCCTCTACAGCAATTTCAGATCCGGACAGGTCTTTTTTTTTTTCCCCTCTTGAAAAGAAATTGGGTCCCGCACAAAGCTCCCTTCTTCTCAGAAGATAGAAATGATTTTTCTGCAGCTGAGAGAGCCCCCAACTCCCTGGTACCGAACTCAATTCCCAAGAGAGATTTTCGCGCCACAGAGTGACTGCCAACCATCAACCTTCTCTTCCTTTAGAAAGATTCGGTGGAGATCAGTCTTCTTCTCTCAGGCTCAAGTCGTAAAAAGGTCCCTTCGCGCCCCACAATGGCAAGTCCTCCTTCTTTTTCTTTCAAGAGTGCCTCGGCGACGAACTTCGGAGAAGCTTAGACCCCCCCCTCCAACATCACTACGTTTTTTTTTCCCCTTCCTCTGGGACGTCTTGTGTCGATGCAACACACTCTCGGACGTATGGATTTCCCTATCGGTGACCACGGTCCCCCTTTTTTTTCCGCAGCCGCTGAGCATCGCTGCCCTTGTTTTTGGTCGACACTCACTTTTGTCGAGCCGGCGCCCCATAGTGATATCGCGGACGCAGTTTCGGTGTGCCCTCCGATCCCGAACAAACGAAGGCGCTTCTCCGCCGAGGGAGCTTGGCCAATAGTTATCTTTTTTCCTTTCTTCGGTGCTACAAATTGGCCTCACTCCCCGTTTGGGAAGGTCACGTCACTTCCTCCCTTCTTGCCGGGATTAAAAAGGCTAAGCATTTCATTTTTCGCTGAAGAGGGGGCCTTCTTCTCCCCCGAGTTCCGAAGGGAGAAATACTCCGACCAGCTTTTCTTTTTTCCCCCCCCGTTTCAAGAAAGATTACACCTCTTCCGAAGATTGCCCTGGCTCCCCCCCTCTTTATCTTTTCCTAATATAAGTTGTTGTTGTTGAGTCTCTTCCCATCTATGCAAGCTGCGGAAAGAGTGTATCTTTCTTTCTTCCTATGGACGAAAGATGGTCAGGAGTATGGCGCCTCCTGAACCGTGCTTTCTTGACGAGCTTCCCTCTTCCCGGCATGATTCCGAGCCCTTTCCCCCTTTGGAATCCCGGACCCTCCCCAACCAGCCTCCCTGAGGTGGACGTGACCTTACCCAAAGGGCGCCATCAGTTAATTCCCTCTTCAAAGGGGGCCCCCGAACCTCGACAGGGGTGACCTTCAGCGGCGATTCAAGCGCCATTAGTGTGTCGGGAATTCTGTTCTCTTTTTTGCGAAAAAGAACCTTTCCTATATCCAAGTGGGGCGCCTTTCCAACAGTGTTTTTTAGAGAACCAAACTTGTCTTCCCCCGCCGGGCCCTGGATGCCGTTTCTCGTCCAGCCGCGTTTTCCCCTGGCCTCTGCGGCAGCCATAACGTCTCTCTGGATGTCTTTCCCCCCAAAAGAAGCCCGCCCAGACGGTAGACGGTCGTCGTTGATTTTGGTTGGAGATTGCCCTTGGTGGTAGACCCGCGTTTAGAAGTTAGCGACCGGCTTTACGCTGAGGACTTCATGTTTGGGTTTTCTTTTACAGGGGAGGAAGGCCCCTTTTTTTCCGACGGAGCATTCTAGCGCGCTTTTCTAAAACGAAAGAGCCCGGTTGATGGTGTGACAGCCTCTTTTTCCCTGATAAAGAGATATGTCGCTCTTTCCCCCCCCCCCCGTGTCGGTCGGTATTTTTTCTCTTTCGTTGCTATACAGCTTCAGAACTGCCTCCCCTGGACAGCTTCTTCCCTTTGGGTGTATAGGGTTTCTTAGAAAAGCTTTGGCGAAAATTCCAAGGGCTCCCCCCAACCCGTTTTCTAAGGATAGGACTCTCCTTTTCTCCCCCGGACGTCAAGGCAAAGGGACCCTTCTTCTACGCCGCATGGTTGCCCTTTTTTTTTTTTTCTCGGGAAATAAAGACATCCCTGTGTCCTATAAGATTTGCCACAGTGATTAAGAGCCCCCCCGGCTGTCGTTAAAAGAGCTCTTACCCCCCTTTCGAGATGGAGGAGGGACTGGATTCGGAGTCGGTTTTTCCCCTTCCTCTTACAGTATGGATGTAGTTGCATCCCCCCGGAAAGCTGCCAGCCCTTTTCCCCAGTATGAATAGGTGAGTCCTCCGCTCTGTCCACCTTGCTTCCAAGGACTTGGCTTTTCCCCCCCCCCAGGGTCTTCTCCTTGAGCTTTATTCGATCTGCCCTCGTTGGTGCTTTTCACGAGGTCAGCTCTATATAAGAACTCTTCTTTCGGACGTCTTCCAGAGTGTCGGCGGGGCCTGAGCCCAGATATAGATGCCTTCCCCCTCCTTCTCAAGAAGAGGTAGTCTTTCCGGAAAGAGGAAAATTTATGTTTATTTTTGCCATGAGTAAGGATCCTTGAGTAGAAAGGATTAAGATATATGAACTCTTCGCGTTGGAAAGAGCAATCTTTCCTTGCCGAAAGTGGAGAGAGTCTTTCGACAGGACCAGATGGCGCCTCTCTCCCCTCTGGATGAGGATATTGAGCAGTCGCTTGCGTTAGTCCCCCCCTAAATAAATTTCAGACGGGTCACTCCTCTTAAGATCTGGTCGGTGCCCTCCGGGTCAGAGCCCTTGGCACTCTTCTCCTTTTCAAAAGAGTGTAACGTCCCCCCCAACATGAAGAGTTAGAGGATTTTCTTCCTAGCGATCAAACCCCTTTCCAGGCTCAAGACCCTTTCTCCCTCCCTCTCGCGGATAAGAGAAGGCTTTTCATCGGGCCGGGCGAAACTCTGGTGAGCCCCCGGAGGTGTTCTTTCGGCCTCATGGCTCTCCTCGGGGGGACAATACCCCTTTTTTCCGGAAAAAGACTACTCTCCTCTTTCCCTTTTCTTCCCCCCTTGCATGGAGAGAGGGCCCTTATCTCCCCCCCTCTGAGGGTTTAGAATCTCGGTTGGTACTGTTTTCTTTCCCAGATACGACCTCCGCCTCTTCTTCCCCCTGTAGGACACCTTCCGGACGTACCAGAAGGTTCCTCTTTTCGTGAGGCGGAGCCGTCCTTGTCGACAAAGTAACCGTTTTCTGATTTTACGATAGGAATGAGGCCACGTTCCCCTTTTTCCTCCAGTTTGCGGCCAAGCCGGCGCTTTTTTTTTCTATACTGACGTACTTCCCGGTGGTTCCCCTCCATCCTAGTTCATTCGGAAGCTGGCTCCTCTTTTCTGACCCGAGGGTTTTTTTTTTTTTTTTTGCAAAACTCTGATGGCCGAATTGGACCTAGGCACTTCTTTTTTTTCTTTTCTTTTTGAGCCAGAAAGACGTGCAGCCCCCCTCTCGGAGGATGTGAGGTGGTAACTCCCCAATCTTACGGCTATTTTTGCCTTCCACTGACAATGCTTTTTTCAGTATCCACCCCCCTCCTCTTTAGGAGTTGTTCACGGTAGGCTCTTTTTTTATTCCTTTCGTTTTGTTCGAATCCACCCGCCGCCACCAGATAGCAGTGATTTCTCTTTTTTTCCTTGAAAGTTTTGAAGCAACGCTCTCTGTTTTTACTTCTCTTTTTTTTTTTCTGAGATAAAAACAGAGACTTTCGCACCTTCCCCTCTTTCCCCTCACTTCGATCTGGTGGGCGGGTGAGATTCGCCCACCGACCCCCTTTATGATTTCCCCTCACGCTGAACAACGCCTAAGGTTTCCTCCCCCCGCAGTTGGTTCATCGGCCGCGTTGCTTTTTTCAGACCAAATACAAGACGGCATTTTCCGTCTGGAGATTCTTCCCCGAACGCACCCGAGGACCTTCCGAAAGGAACCAGTCGAATCTTTTTTTTGGAAGAAAGCAAGCCCTCCCCCTCGGGTGGTCCCCAAGTGTTTAGACGCCTTTCCTCTCAAGAATTAGGGAGCCCCCTCGTAGGCCCACAGGGGAACTCCAGCTCTCCCATCGAAAAGGATTGCCCCCATCCCTTTGCTGCTTCCGTGGCCGCTCCGAAGACGGGACAAGAACGGTGTGATTGTGACATTCGCACGAACCTGACTCTCTTTTTTTCGTCATGCTTGGAAGCAGTGTGTATACGCTTCTTTTTCCTTGGAGGTAGGATATGGTCCAAAAAGACCATTTCTCTGATAAGCAGACGCACTTTTTCTCAGGGCACCTATCCCTTTCTTCGGGTAAAATTCTTATTTTCCAGGTCTCCCGTCACACCGATTGCCTTTATGAGACCCGAACTCAACCCCCCCTCTGTAGACGGCCGATAATTTTCCCCCCGCCTCCGGCGCCTTTCCCTTCTTCTTGAATTATGTAGGCCCGTTAGGCAGGTTCTTTTTTCTGCGGGGCGGCTTTTTCTGCCACTCGACGAACCTCTTATTGGGCGGTACCAGCTGTTTTATTGTCCTCTTTTTTTTCCTTTTCTCTGAACCGTCCCTTCGACCATATAGTCTCTGTACCGGTTTTTTTCCGTGAGGGAGAGAGGGGTTCCCCAGCGATTTTTTTTTTTTTTTGCGAAGATCCGGCAGCCAGCCTCTTGCGACATCTTTGCGGTCGCTTATTCAGCCTCCTCGCTCGCGCCCCCTGGAACGAATAGACCCCGCTGCACCCTTCCCTAATTGCCCTTGCCTCATTTCGACATAGAGGCTCCGTCCCGCATTTTGGTCCATCAGCCGAGCTTTTTCATCCGGCCGCGGGGATAGACTCTAGCGTTCGTTTCTTTCTGCATCGAGGAAAATTTTCCTTCTAGGGCAATCCGCGCCTTCTTTTGAGAAGGCCTCAACGCCGTCCTTTTCTGATAGAGCGGAACCTCGTTGTCTTCCAGCTCCAGGCTGCCCGCTCCCCCTCGATTTCTCACACAGTTTTCCACTACGATCTTTCCGCAAGGTCCGCTCCTTGCAAGGTGGACAGCGCCGTTGGGGGCCTGTTCCCTCCTCCCCGTATGGCCCCCTCAAGACCTCTTCCCCAAGTAGGAAGATGTTGGCCCTCCCTTTTTCGGAGACGAAGTTCCACCCAGCCAATTTTCCTCCGGCCACTATCCCCCCTCACAGACGTTGGTTTTTTTTTGACTCTTAATACGGTGATCAAACACTTCTTTTCCCGAGGTCTGGATTTCCGCGACCACCTTCTTCAAAAATGGCGGACCTCACTCTCGTTGAAAGGCCATCACTGCTCCAGGTTTCCCTTCCTCAGTTCAGATAAGTCTTTTTTGCGGACCGTGATCCTGGTCCGCCCTCCCCTCCCAGAAAAACCCCACCAGGATCACTCAGCAGCGGAACCCGCGTGAAGAGGATGACGCTAGGATTTCCTTTTTCTTTCCCCCAAAGGAAAGTCGATCCCCGAGACTCCCTTATGCTCGCGCCAGAGCGATGGATCCTTGGAGAGCCACACAGCCCCCCCAGAAAACGGCGATTCCCCCTTTCCGCACGCTGGCGGGTCTCTCCGCGATGAAGTGATACGTTTCAAAACCACGCCTTTCAGAGTAGCCCCCCATGGAAAGTAAGAAGCTTCCCTTTTTAATACGGATCGAAAGGAGGCTCCTTTACAACACCTTGGAAAGATACAACAGCATCTTCCCCTAACTCGCCCTGCGGTTTTTTTTCCGTAGGTGGTCGAGAAACTACCCAGATCGACGTATGTCGAACGATGCGGCCCCCGGTAACAACTCCGCTTTACAGAAGCCAGCTGATCCTTTGTTTTGGTTAGAGAAGGAACGGTGTAGAGCTGCCTTTATATGCGCGGAGCGCCCCTTCCATCGGACCAGGAAGATCCCGACCACCCCTCCTCGGAGATTGGAAATAGTCCCCTGTGTTAGACTCGCCTTTTCTCAAGAACTTTTTGTGTCGGAAGAGTCACGGTCCACTCGCCCCTCTTTCTTTTCTCCAAAGGAAGTAAGGCAGCTAGTCGATCATGCGTTAGCTATTGGAGGTCAAGACGTTCCCGGTTCCGAAGGGCGCCAATACTCACTGGACCCTCCCTCCCCTGGTCTTAAAGAAAGATTAAAACGCTTCCCGCAGATTTTCTACTCCCCCCCCCTCTATATGTTAATACGAATAAGTTTTCCGAGAGAATTTGGTGGCCATCTGATTCCCTGCAGAGTGTAAGAGTGATTGAAGACCAGGGTATGGTGCTTCTGGCGCATTCAGGAACCGTGCTCTCCCCGCAGGGCCCGCGGTCACGTCCTTTTCTTCTCTTAGGAAGGAAGGTGAGAAGAAAGGTCCCTGCCAAACCCTGCCTCCTGATCCGTGACCTTCCGACACACCGTGGCCAGCCTCTTCCCCCTTTGGAGCAAATAGAATATCGAACAAGGGCAGATTGCCCTCTCCCTTTCTGATAGAGAAGAGATTCTTTTTCCCTGGATATTACATGTCCGCTGATTTTGCCCCCCTCCCCCCCTGAGCAATAAGAAGCATTTTTTCGCCGGTCTCGACAAAGTTGTCTCGTCCCCCCCCCTCCTATGCTAAGCGATTAGTTAACGCCCGCAGGAGTTTTCCCCACCTCTCTCCCTCCCCCCCTTCCCTTCTGGAGAGTGGTCCCCAGACCCCCCGAAGTCAAACGCAGCTTGGGTCGTTCGTTGAGGTTGGAGCTTCCTTTTCTCCCTCCCGGAGAAGAAGTTAGAGCCGAGGCCGGCTTTTCCTTCAATGGTGATTCCCTCCCTCGGGACCTTCCCGGAAGGAGAACGGACCTCCTCTTTTCCCCGCAAGAGTGAGACTTGGTCCCCCCCTGCAGCAGCTTTTGAAAAGACGGTCCATCGTCCCTTTAGAATAAGGCTGGTTACAGCGGACGTTCTTTCTCTAAAGAGACAGAAAGCTCTTCCTTTTCCTCTTAGCCCAAGCAGGGTTTTTGGTATCTGGTGCGTAGACAAGGTCGTGGCCTCTTTGAAGCAAACCTCTCCCCTTCCTGAAATGAGGTCAGGCGCTCTCCCCTTCCCTCCTGTCCACGACAAATTTTTCCCTACGCCGCTTTTTGAAAGCGAGTAGGGTCGCGGGAAATCCAGACCTGTTTCTCTGTTGATCACCTTAAGAGTCGAACGTCCCCTTTCGTACCCAAAAACTTCGTGGGTGCGCTTGATAGTGGCCGGCTTCTTCGACGGTGCTCCTGAGGCTCTACCTTCTTTCTTTTCACATAGAATACTTTGAAAGCTGCCGCTTTTTTTTTGGCCAGTCTGCTCGCTTGCATGCCAGACGGCGCTTTTAGGGCATGCATCAAAGCGTTCACCTGGCCTCTCTCTTTGTTCGCCTTGAGCTGCTACGCGATTCGATCGGCAGCCTTCGCTGGTGAAGAGACCCCAACGATGTTTTTCTTTCTAAGACCGAAACGTTCCTTCAGATCAGCTATGAGAGGTTAAATAGAAATCCCTTTCCTCTATACGTCTCTCGAGTAAAGAAACGCGGATGTCCTGATCTCTTATGATGGAAAATAGGAGGGGCCCCTCTTCCGAAAGGATAAAGGATTACGCTCCCCTCTCGGGCATGGGAAACTGGTACTTCTCTTTTTACTGGCCGAACGTGGCGCGAGCGGCTGTCTTCTTTTTCTTTTCGATGGGCGCAGGATGTCATCCCGACATACGATGTTGCTTTTTTTCTTTTTTTCGTATGCTCCCCTATTCGAAATAACTGAGAGCAGTTTCCCCCCTCTCCTCTATGGAGGGTGCATCTACGGAGTTCGTCGTTCCTTAAAATTGGACACTCTGCTTCCCCTTTCCCGCACCCCAATCAGGCAGCTTTGTAGAGGAGTGGCTACGGACAGATCCCCACAGAAGCCGAACGGCATAGCAGTCCCCCTTCGCGGATACGGCGCCGGAGGAGGAGGACCTGTGCTCTTTTTTTCCTTGTTCGCGGGTTAATGTTCTTTCTCTCATGGAGTTCTATTGCTTGTTCTTCCTTCCTTCCTCCTCCTGAATGGGACGAAGAATAAGGACTTTTCCCCCCCCCTATGCGTAGGATTATAATTAGTCGTTTGGTGGGTTTTTTTTTTCCCCTCCCCCCCTCCGTCTACGAGACGACGTCAATCCCTCCCCCCCTCGAAGAAAAGAAGGTGCGAGTTTCGTTCTTTTTTTTCCCCAGGGTCGCAATCCCTCCCCAGTCGTCGTGGACGCCTCTTTTTCCAGAAAGAGCAGATAAACAGTTTTTCGGCCAAGCCGGTCTTTGATTTTCCTTTCCCTTCCCGGTGGGCCTCTATAAGATTCCCCCTCATTTCGCAAATGCGGCGCCACTTGGTCTTTTATGAAAAAGAGGGGAGGATGCGGCCTGGAGTCTTACCTTCTCGACTGTTCATTCGGCAATGCATTTTCTCCCCCTTTTCCAGCCAGCCGTGAAGCTACAGGACGTCGCTCTTTCTTTTGGTTATAGTGGTCTTATCTTACGGATATTTGACGGCCCCGGCGTCTTTCAGTCTCTCAATGCGAACATTGCCCTTTTCTCTTGGTAGCTCGGTGGAGCGCATAGCCTCGGGGTCCTTTTTTTCTATAGAAGTGATGTAGCGTTGGCCTATGACTTGAGCGTTGACGGCCATTTTTTTTTTCTGTTTTTATCTCTCTCTGTTCCTCCTCTCGATAAAAACCACCAGAGAGCGTGGCCGTCAAAAATTGCCGTCAACCGCTCCCTTTTCTTCTTTGGTGGAGGAGTGGTGGATTCGAACCACGACCCCCTTTTATGATGATCCCCAGCTACCCCCTCCCTTCCCATGTTAGCATTGGAGACTGAACAAAGCATTTTTTTTTTTTTTTTTTTTTTTCTCGGCCGCGTTGCCGTCAAAAATAAGCCGTCAGATTAAGTCCCCCCTTTCTCGAAGTAGGGAGAGTCAGTCTTGCTTTTCAACTCATTTTTCCCCCTGCAGTGCCAATGAACAGTTCTTTCAGCCGTCCAGGCCGCATCCAGCCCTCGGTGGTCAGCCTCTTTCCCTCATTTGAGAAAGGCTGAGACTGTAGGGTCGAACTTGCTCGGATGAGAGGCCCGGTCCGTTTCACCTAACAATCGACCGGCTTTCTCCCCCCCCCCTTTTCTTTTTTTTCCTTGTGCGCATGGCCTATCGTTTCCCCGTTTCCCCCCCTTGACTTTGTCGCCCTCGGCTCCGCGAACGAACCTTCTTTTTTCGTCTGAATTGGAAAGCCGTGTGTCTACGCTTGACGTCTGTATTCCTGGTACCAAAAACAGTTACCCCCCCCCTCCCCCCCGACGCCTATTCTCTTTCCCTTCCGGAGGATGCGTACACATCTTATTAGTAGTAGGGTCCTCTCCTTTCCTCCTTGCCGAGATCTCCATGAGCAACCCTATGTCTCCCGGCACGATCCAGACCCTCTCCTCTGCTAGGAGAGTAAGGAATGTCTGTAGCCGTTCGGATTATTGGTCTCGTTTCCGATGCTGGATGAGTCTGTCTTTTTCTTGCAAGTTTCTTGACCCGTCGATGCCCCTTCCGGGTGAAAAACCAAGGGGCTATCAGTGAGGTCGACTGGCCCCTCCCTGGCAAGAATAAGGCAGGCCCCCCTCTTCTCCATCTTGGCCGGTAGATATAAGATCCCTCTTTCTCCATGAGAGACATCGCAGCTACAGTCAGGCCTCCGGTCATAGAGCGGAATCCTTTCGACCATACTCCTTTCCCAGCAGATGGTAAATCATCCGAGCTTGGGCCTTGTGTCCCCCCTACGATAGCGTCGGCGAGACCCTTCCTCTCTTCTTCTCATTTCTTTAATGGCCATCAACGCGCAGACACGCTTATCCCTCCCCCCGGTATAGGTTATTATGATAGAGCGGAACCTTTTTCCCCCCTCTTTCTGCTGCCGGATCTCCTTCAGCTCAGGCGAACCCCCTTGGGAAACCAGGTCAGCTGTGATGCCCGCCCTGCACCTGGCATTTGCCTGGAACCAGGTCTTCCTTCCCCTCAAGACCGCGCAGCTGGCCAATTTCTTTCTTGGCAGGCACCTACATCATAATGCTCGCCAAGATCAGAACTCCCCCCTCAAGCGGAAACACTTTTGGGAGAAGATGCCTGTACTGACACTCCCTTACGTGATCAACATCGTTTCTGTATGCCCTCGACAACAGCCAACTTCTTTTCTCTTCGAAGGACTCATGGGAGTGAAGGCCCTCCTTTCTTCGCCGAAAGCCTCCTTTGGTTGCGTACAAGTGATTCCTGGTATGCCCCCCCTTCCCCACCACCGGCTGAGCCTCCTTCGCGCCTCGGCTGCCGCTGGAGGTCCCACATGAAAAGTCGCGGTACGACCCTCTTTTCGGCGAAAGAGAGATGGATACTCTACTTCCCTTTCTGCCACAGACCCCCCCTCTTTTCGCACGCTGGCTGTTGAGATCAAGCGACCGCGCTGCCTTTCCCCTCCGGGACGACAATGTAAGCGTCTAGACCACCCATTTGCCCTCGTGGCCTCGGCGCGAACGTCGGTTCCCCCCAACCTTGGGAATCCCCCCCTTAACATAAAAGGAGAACGGAGGCGGCTTCGTCTTTCTGAGCAATAATCAGATATCCTCTTTTTTTTGCATCGGTGACCATTTCCCTTTCCGAAGAAGATGAGAAGAGCTTCCTTGGTTTGAGTCGTTTCAGAAACCCCCTTCCCCATCGTGATCTCGCGAGCTTCCCCCATCTACAGGAAGATCCCGACCACACGCAGCGCTCCTTTCCTTTCGAAATGTTAGATCTTTCGTTCTCCCACTTGGCCAGCCCCCTTTGTCGGAGGTCACGTCAACCTCGCCCTCCTCTTTTTCCCTTTTCCGGGATTCCAAAGCAGTACTCCTTTTTAAGAGATGAACGCGGCATGCGGGTCAAGAATTCCGTTTCCTCAGGGCGCCATACTCCTGTCCCCGCCACGACCTGGTCTGCAATAGCACGCTTACACTTTCCTTCCTCTTTCCCCCCAATCTACTATATGTTCATAATACTCCGTTGTTGTTGTTTTCTGATTGTGGACATCGATGCAAGCTCCCCTTCCCTCTTTCTTTTCATACCAGGGTCGAGGCGAAAGCTTTTTTCTCCATTCGGAACAAGGGAGAACGGACTGTTCCTCACTCCTTTTTCAACGGCATGATCGCGAGCTGCTCCTTCCCCCCCCCTTTTCCAATTCCAACCAAGCCTAGATCGGCTGTGGGAAGTGAAATGCCGCCACGTGGCAGCCTCCCCTTCCTCCCACCGAAGATCGACACATTTCCTCCCTGCTTCGCGGCGGATAGAGCAGAGCCTTTTTTCGTCGGGTCTCCCCCTTCTACCCCCCTTTCTCCTCTAGATCACGATGGGGCTCGTTCCTCCCCCAAAAACAATGGAAGCTATGCTAAGCGGCTTCGTCCATTCCATTCTGTTCCCGATGCCGATTCTTCCCGGCCATAAGTCTATCTGGAGGAGTGCCTCGACCCCCCCTCTGCCGGTAGACTTTGGAGGGTCGTCGTTTTGATTTTGTTCGTCGAAGCCCCCTTCCCCTCCCGTCCAAGCTTTCCGCTGTCTTCGGTGGGTCTCGACGCTTACAGGGGATTCGGTCCGGAGCCAACTTCCCTTCTCCGCCCGCTTGCGAATTGGCCGCTCTTTCAGAAGATATGTGGCGATAACGGAAGGATCCACCTTTTTCTTTCGGTTTCTTTCTTTCCCCTCTCTTTGTTGCGGCTCTCCAGCCTTCGATAAGGGCCAGTTATGATCCCCCTCGTGGTTTCTTTTTTCCGGTTGGCCAGACAAGGATTTCCCTAACAAGCCATGATCCGGATCCTTGAACTGCTTCGTTTCCGCAACGGCAGTGCTTTCTTCTTAGTTCAGATAGACGCCGTGCGTGAGGAGGTGTTCGTTCCTCCCTATGTGGTTTCCTATCCGATTTTTTTCTCCATTAATCTTTCGAACGCTTTTTAGGTCAAGGATCGTCCCCAAAGTCTTTGTTTTCTTTGGCCGGCTTTCTGATCTTGGCGGTCCTTTCTTCTCTCATTATGGATGCCGGCAAACATTCCTTCTACTTGGTCCGGTCTTGAGGGGCCAGTGTCTTTCTCTGCGTAAAGGCACCCTCCTTTCCCCACCTTGAAGGGAGAATCACCTGCGGACCTTTATTTATAGTAGTTGTTCGCCATTTCTTTTCTTCGATCGGCAGACGGAGCTTGGTTGAATTTTTCCCTCTAATCATAAGACCGGAGCTTTGAGGGCAGTCTCCTCCCTTTTTTTTTGCGCTGGCGGCTAGCAACCTTTTTCCCCTTCTGCCGGTCCGCCGAACGCCCTCGTCCCGTTTCTTGGCTCAGGCCCCTTCCTCCGGCTGATGTGACCATCGGCTTTTTCTCGTGGCGAAAGGATTTCCCTCTATGCCCTGAGGCCCCCTTTCCGGACTCTATGTCTCTCCCCTTTCGAGAGAGGGAGTCTGATGAGACCTTCCTCCTCCGGATCCCGACATATCGAGCTTTTTCCCTTTTCCCTCCCTTCGCTTGGTTCGTATGGGCCCTATCGTGACCCTTTTTTCCCGAAGTCAAGAGATATATGGTCGGGTTCGCATAGCCTTTTCTCTCCTGGGCACTATGGGTCACTTCCCTCCAATCAGGAAGAGTTAGAGGCGTGGCTACGACAGTCCGCCTCACCCCCCCTTCCTACAGAAAATTAACGGGACTCGCTCCTTTCCCCCTGGCCGGAGGCGGAGGACATGGGTCTGTCCCTTTTCTTTCTCATTCTCTAGGCAATACGGTTTTGTGAAAAATAAAGGTCCCGACTGGACCCCTCACCAATCCCCCCTCCATGGATAGGTGCCCCTTCTTTTCCTTTCGTTTCTCCTCGTCGGGGTACTGTGGGGGACCATATCTCCCTCTACGAAGTAAAAGCGAGGACAACACGGCTTAAGCAGGACGCCGAATGCTTTTCGGAGAGTCAGTGTCTCCCCCCTTTCCCAGTTCGTCTTTGGACCAGATAGGCATGCGGACACTTCTTCGATACAAAGTTTGAGCCCCGCGGTCGATTGTTACTGACTACTCGGTGGGCCTGTACTCTCATCCCTCTCCTTTTTCTCCAATGCTGCGACACTTGGCGTATTACCCCCCTTTTTTATGCGGACTGGCGTAGCCCCCCTCTGCTGACGATTGACGTTTCTTTTTTCTCATCGGGTTCGTTTCGGTTAATCCTCCCCTCTCTCTTTCTTCGGATCCTGGTAGGTGGTATCTCTCTTCTATGTTTGACGGCCAACGCGGCCGATGAACACTGCTTTTCTCTTTTCCCCTTCTTAGGCGTTGTTCAGCGGTAGGATCGGTGTCTCTCATAAGCCTGGGGTCGGTGGTTCGAATCCCCCTCCTCTTTGATGTAGCTTGGCTATGAAATTGAGCGTTGACCCCG
>Ga0179593_1427614_pt1 | contig 14926 bp, 12 predicted proteins | sample CZODoug2_1_08_16_FD_185931 | JGI IMG/M metagenome (GOLD analysis project Ga0179593, IMG submission 185931) | Vadose zone soil fungal communities from Angelo Coast Range Reserve, California, USA - CZODoug2_1_08_16fungal (PacBio error correction) | ecosystem: Environmental > Terrestrial > Soil >... | reverse complement strand
GGGATGTTTCGATTTTCCTCTGGTGGCCGTGTACGTCTCACCCCCTAGCGACTTTCTTCAACCTTTTCCCTCTTAGATTCCCTTCCCCGTCCGTATCGAGTTCCGTTGACCATGTGATCTTCTATTCCAAATCGGCCAGAATGGGGTCTTTCCCTTCCCCCCAAGAGTTACCCCTTAGACCAGGCCCCAAGCCTTTTTCCCCGAACCTAGCGTCCCTCGCCCCAACTTAAAACCCTCCTCGATCCTCTCTCGGAAGGAATGATGCCGTTCAACATGGTGCTGCCCCCCAGTAAGATTTCCTCTTTCTTCCTTTTCTTTTCCCCAGGCGTGGGTATGCGCCGTTGGCCAAACCACTTTCCCCCCCCCCAAGTTTCAAGAGATTTTTGTTCGACATGGCATAGACTCTTCTTCCCCCCCTTCCGTTCTTCTATCTCGCCCTCGAAAGAGGGAATCGTCCAGCTGGAATTTCATGACAACCAAAGGCCTTGGTTTATCGTTTTTTCCGTTCCCTTCCTTATTGCGTTGTAGGATAACCACCTTCGTTTTCTTGGCTTTCGTCCACTTTCCTTTCGGGTTTGGAAGGCGTGGTCCCACAACAGAAATTTCACCTTCGTCCACAGTCTGAAGAGAAGAACCGTGCGGCTGGCCGGTTTCCTGCGGTCGGATCAACCATCCCTCCTCTACCCTTTTTCAACGTTACCTTTTAGTCCTTTTTTTTTCACGATCCAAGATCCCGTGTTTTACAGGTTCTGTTAAGTTGATCCCACTGTTATTTAGGCCAAATCCCCTTGGCACGAGCCCAATTGTTGTCTTGTACGTTTTTTTTGAACCTCTTCGTTCCTTACCCCCGTTTTAGTTTTCCCCTTTGGCTTGAAAACCCAGAAATCCTTCTGCTTCCCCCCCCGCCGTAAAGTCTTGAGCACCTTGGTTTGTTCAGGAACTTGTTTATTTCAACCCTTCCAGCCCTGCGCCGTGCTTTGAGTTGAATCCCCGAATTGAAACATTAAATTAGTCCTTGTGTCCTCCCCCCAGGCCCGCAAAACACCCGACGATCATGTCACCTTGATTCCTCAGGCTTTCTATTTTGCTTTTTCGCAACATTACAGTCTGCATTAGACACCTCCCCTTTCCCCCCCTCCCTCAACCAAACCCGCCATACGAAGGCCAGTTTCCATGCGCAAAACGATCGAGTTCAGGAAGTCCGCCCTACTCCCCTCCTCCCCCAGGCTTCATGCCCTTCTTATCAATCCCTCCCCTCGCGTCACGGCAAGTTTGTATAACTTTCTCTTTCAACAAATGACCCCGCAAGCCCGCGGCGCGTTTTGCCGCCAGCCCTTCTCTTGGCGCTCTCCAAAAGCGTGCTGAGTATTCGTGCGCATCATCCAGAACACCTTTGCCTCCCTTGAACTCTTCTAGCTTGCTAAGCGATACTGCGCCGCATGATTCGGATCTGAACCCATGAGTTAGTCGTTTGGTTCCTCGTTATTGGTTCTTTCCCAAAAACCTTGCGGCCACTGCTTTTCCCTTGCACTTTGCCTTTTCATTTGTGCCCGATTAAAGACCCCGACCCGAACCGGAATGGTCAACTTCCCCCCCGTTCGTTTTTCCCCTCCCGCTCCCTTTTACGATAAAATAATTGCATGTTTACGTCACCCAGACCTTGGGGTGAATATGCTCTCCTTACCCTTAAGGCGGTTTTTCACCCTCCAATCGTTGTAAGATGTGAACTTGCCTTCTGCCTAGGGCTGAAAACCCATCGGTCTCCTGCCAAGAAGAGCCCATGCCCCTACTTTCCCTCCCTCCCCGGATTGGCGAAATTTTGGATTGATAATCTTCGGCCTCCCACGTACCCCCCCCCCACCAACGGCCCTTCTTCCCAGAAAAATCCAAGTAATTCCTGGCAAAGACCGAACCCCCCCTCTACCCTTTTTCTTCCCTTTTGGCTCAAGATTAAGGGACTCGATTAAAATCCATTCCCCTGCCCCCCCCCCAATAATTCCTATTCTCCTGTATTTTTCCCTGGGGTATTTTTACCTAGACTGCTTGAGTACGAAGAATATTTTTATTCCCTCGAATCGCAGTTTGTGGCTAAACCCTTGTTTCGGCTTTATCCTACCACTTTTTTTATGCGATCGTGCAGATGACCACATGAAAATGCCTTTTCCCCTTCATTTCCCCAGTACCCAGCTGCGAGCCTCTCGACCCATTTCCTCCAGTGCTTTCCGAAACTGCCAGACGACCTTTCCGAAATCGAAAGTCCTGTCCAGAGTGTTTCAAGGATCCTCCCGCAAAAGGAAAAATCCATCCTTGCCTCCCTTTCTTTCCCAACCATATAAGTATTCTCCCTCCTCCCTCAGCGTTCATTTCCTCGAAGTTGATGGTCATTACTTTTCTCTTTCCAAAGGTCAGTTCTCCCCCAATCTTCCCCGATTCAGCCATTCCATTCCTCTCCTGAAGTAGATCTCCCCCTCTCTCCCTCCTTCGCAATATAAATGATCTTGCATTAAGAACGTGTCATCACCTTTCCCCAATTACATCTACAGTTGTCGACAATTTTCCCCCCCACCCTTTTTCCCTCTTTGATTACTCCCTGAGCGTGTAGTTGGTTAATTTTCTCCCCCCCGGCGCGTATTTGTTCCATCTCCTCCCCCTCGTTTGTGATCCAAAACGCGTTTCAATTAGGTAGAGCGCTTTCCCTCTTCTCCCCCCGAGCTTGTCTTCGGCCTTCTGTCGATTCTTTTGTCACATCAGTACCCGTTTCAATTGCCCAAGAGAGTGCGTCCTCCAAACATGTCTTGTTTCACGGTGGAAGTTCCAACCTTTTTCTTTACCACCCCACACTCTCATTTTTTTTTTTCCTAGCGGATCGCTCCTTCCGGATCCCCCACTAGAAGGTCAAAGGTTCCCTTTCCCCCCCCTGTCCTGACCGATATATAGATACCCAGCTCCGGTCCATTTTTTTCCCATTTTCGTTTTAAGTCGAAAGACTTTCCCCCCTCTTTTTCGTCCCTTTATCTTTCTCCAACAGGACCGTTTTTCTTTTTTCGACCACAGCGAGGACATCCCTGACCGGTACCACGTTTCTGGGTCTTTTCTGGTTCTTCTTTCCCTTCCGCAGTTTCTTCTATTTTCAAACCCCCCTTCCTTCCACTAGTAGTGTCTAACCCAACAGTACCCAGTTGAGCTTGATCCTGCGATTTGTCACTCAACCATTCGTCCCTCTTTCAACCCCCCCCCTCTGTTGCATGTAGCCTTTTCCCCCCCTATGAGAGAAAAAGGTGATTTGCAACTGCTTTGGGGGGGGGGATGGTCTGTTCTTGGCTGAATCTCCCCTCGTTTAATCCATTACCGGTGTGGTTGTGGTTTTCCCCTCTACTTTCCACCACAAAGGATGCTCACGATTTGAAAGATTGACACCGCTTTCCTTTTTTTCCGCTTTCGTTTTGATGGTTAGATTTGTTCTTTTTCTTGTGCCCACTTCGAACGCGATTCTTTCCAGTGGTTGATAGTTGAATTTTGTGAGCCACAGCTTTCTTCCACTTTGTCGTGCCTGTTGGGAGATCTTCCTTGTTATTTTGCGAACACTGATATAGAGTGCCGGTTTTCCTCCCCTCGCTGCGAATGCGTTTTATTTTTTCTCAACCCGCCATAAGTTGGTTTTTTTCTTAGGACTAGATAAGCCATCCCTCTTTCCATGGTATTTCTTACGACCGTAGCAATTAGGGCATTTATCCTCCTCAAACTTTAGAGGAGCTTTTGTTCGAACCTCCCCATCCACCCCCCTTTCCCCATTAAATTATTATTCCCAGCTTTTCTCAGGCCTCTGCACAACCTTTCTCCAATCGCCACTTCCCAACCTACTGAAAACCACCAACCCAGTATGGTCGAAGCCCTCCTGCCATCAACGGCCTCTCTTCCCCTTTCCAGTTAGTCTGAACACCCCTTATTGAGCACTGGAAACTCTTTCCATCCTCAGAGGTCAATTTTGGATCCCATCTATTATCTCCAATTGTGTTCAGGGTATCACTTTCTGCCTCCCTTTACCTTCTACCTACCCACGTCCCCCTCCGAGTGCTCCCCTTTTTCCCTGACCAAAAGTAGGAAACTTTTCTTTGTATCTCGTCCCCGATTCGCGAGGGACCTAGTCATACGTAAGAGATTTTCCTCGCCTACGGTTCAAAGTACTCGACAGATTCACCCCCCTTTTGGCGATTTTGCTGGTAACGGAAATGTTTGGAGCAAGAGAAGTCTGCTGTTCCTTTCTTTCAGATCGTTGTGCATTCTTAATCGTCGACGTGATCGTTACTTAAGATGTTGTCCTTACATTAAGATACTTTCTTCTTGCCTTCTTTGAGGATTTTCTGCTCGTGAACTTTCCCCGGACTGCCTTGGGACATGAGACATCGCTCCCCTTTCTTGTCCTCCCTTTAGAAATCCTTTTTTCTCTTTCCTCCCATCTGGAGCGGTGGAACTGATTTCTAGCTCACGGCAGGACGCCAAAAATGTTACCGGTTCCTAGTCTCGCTTTTTTTGGTAAGAGTCTCTCTGTCCTCCCGAAGGGAGGGCACACTCCTTCTTTCAAGTGGGAGGCACCAACCGGTTTTAACCCCTACAGAAGATAAGGCACAGCTTTCGATCAACTTCCTCCCTCTTTTGTACAGATCGAGGGTTTCCAAGCGCGTACCCTACACCTCCCTCCGATTTTTCCTGCCCCGACCCCATGTTCCTCTCCCGCTCGGCGGGCACTTGCAACTCCACGCCGTACGCCTTCTCCTACCCTCTGTCCACGCAGCGCGAGGTCCTTCCCCTTTCGGTCCTTCTTTCTAGTCGGGCCCTGCGTGGGGCACACCCCTTTTGCCCGGCCTGAAACCCCCCCTCCTTCCCTCTTTCCTTCATATGGTCCGTTCCGCTACGTTCCTGCGTGGTCTCCCCTTCCCCCACCTCATTCAGTTTTTGCTTTCCCTTTCTACCCGGGACTTCGTCGGTGCCTGTTTATGTCCCCCAAGGACTCTTCGATTGGTGCCGGTCATTCGATTAGTATAGTGCTTTTGACGGGCGCTTTGTTCCAGAGGTTGTTTTCCGCTCACACCCTGTCCCGGTTCTGTTTGAGGGAGTTGCTGTCCCTATTACGCTCTTGGAATAATTTTACTAATTTCCCCGCTAAGTGAATATGAAGTTTTCCGTCCTTTTGGTACCTCCTTAGTATTTTGTCCAAATTGAGGTGGTTTTTAGGGTTTTGGCTGCTTACTATTTTTTCTAGGTTCTTAAAAAATGGTGAAGCTGGACACTGAATTTCCCTATGCCCTCCCTCTGTGGACATTTCCGTTTATTTCCCTTTTAGCAATTCGGCGCGTTCGACCTTCTTTGTTGGATGGGCCTTTTGCTTGTTAGATTCGGGTACTCGGCTTTAATGACCGGACGGTTTTTTTTTTTTTCTTTGGCTTTTCTCTTGTCCGATTTGAAGCGCCTCTCCTTAAGCCTTCTTTCCCACTCAAAATGGTTTGAAAGCACTATTCTTTCCTGGCCTGGAAGACCCCGGAGTGAGTTTTTTCTTGTTCGTGTTTCCAGGGCCTTGATCTCCAGGCGTCTGGAGATTGGCGGAACTGAAACCTTCCGCGTTTTTTTCGTCATCTTTTTCGGATCCCACGTTTTCCTCTTCAGACGAAACGACCGAGGCCCCAGACCTGTTAAAGAGCAAATCCGCGAGAATTAGATCCCTTCCTGCGGTGTGCCCCTTCTTTTTTTTTTTTTTACTCTGGTTTTACATAGTCGACGTCAGGGTCATGTTCTGAACAAGCCTAAGTCTTTTCCTTTCGTCTGGATAGTTCGTCTTACCATGAGACAGCAGCATTTACCCTATTTTTTTCCATGGACCTTTCTTTCTTCTTTAGTCCCGGTAGAGGACAAACCCAGATTACAGTCGGGTTGTGACTTTACTGGTAGCTCAAATTTTCTCCGACCCTTTTCAATCCCTCCTCAGTTTCTCGAAGTCGCCCACGACCTTAAGCGTTCTCCCCGCCTGAATCAGCGCCACCAGAGACAATTCCCTGGTAAAAGGTGTCTTTTTATTTTCCGGTGACCCTGCTTCCTCGTATTCATCAACTGTTTCGGATTTGCGATCTGCTCTAAGGCCCGAGGGATATTGTTCGGCCCTTTTCCGGATCAAATTGCATACCGCAGCCTTTCCCCCCCCTATCGTAACCGGTTTTCTTCCGGCCCGAAATTTCCCTGTTACGCAGCCTCGTACTTGCAGGAAAGAGGGTTCTTCCCCCCTTCGTCATCGAGACAAACCCAGCGATCTGCCCCCCCTTTCTCTGGTCTGGCCCCCCCCCGGTCTGCTTGTCCCCCCCCCAGGAATGGTCCTACGGGGTGAATCGCTGCGGTGTTGCTGATATTCGTTCTTTATGAACAATTCCTTTACCATACCGTCTTCCGATAGGCCAGCATCAGCCTGCAACTTCAGTTTTTTGAAGTCGTACATACCCCCCCCCAGTCGTCATTCCGTATAAGGCTTTCCACCAGTCAGCGGATTCCTTTTCCCTCGTCATTTTTTTCCCTCCCCTGAAACCTCGGCGGCAATCCAGCACCTCATCTGAAGACATCCTTGCAGTTTTCCCGCTTTGCTTTGCGATTTTCTCGGGGCTTATTATTTACATGCTTTTTGAGGAACCGGTCCCCAGGCCAGCGTTGCTGAAAGAGGCTTTTCTCTCTGATCTTCGGCCCTCCCCGTTTCCCCCTGTCGAGATTGCCCCTCACGCAAAATCCTCTTACAGCCTGGTGAATATCCGAGTCTCTGGATCTCAGGACCCCTCCTTCCCAGTGTTGTTTTTATAGAGATCCATCTACCCTCTCTCCGAAGAGATCGACAATGATGGATCTTTGGTTATTACGAAGCTCGCGTCCGTGTAGTGGTTTTGACCTCTCGCATCACCTCCGTTTAGCCGTGGCCAGGCTCCCCCTTTACCTAAACCCTTCTGTAATTTTTCCGTTCCCCAGCGCCTTCATCTTTCCTGTACAGCTTCCCATGGCCGTTTGATCCCCGGTTTGATGGGGGCAACGTGATTGCGGCCAGGACCAGTGGGGACCCCGTATTCATGAACGCTTTTGTCTTGGCGGCGGATTCAGTCGGGGCTCCCGCTTTTTCTTTTAAGGGTCACTTCCCAACGTAAGTTGCCTGCTCGTATGGTGGCCTATGTAGGATATTTAAGGGAAATCAATTGTAAACCCACCTTCTAAGTCCACCCCCCTCGGTTATTTTCCCTTCCTTTAAACTTTACAAGTACCTGGTTGGCAAGACTTTCCTTCAATCAGCCATTGAGCTCCTTAGGTGGTTTCCCCCATCTTCTTTTTCGTCGGTAGCATCGGGCATGAACAGTTATACTATGAGTAAGGATTAGTCCTCAGGGAAGGTTGACCGACCCCTGGCCGGGAGTTCCGTTGATGTATGCTCTTTCTCTAGGGAATGGCCAAAATCTCCGGGGCCATTCCGCCTCACCGCGCCCCACCGACTACAGGTGATTTACGATGAGCCGTTCCCCACCTTCCCCTCCAAATGACCGTAAGGTTCAGGCTTGTACTGGTCTGGGCGATGTTCAGCTCGACTAAGCGCAGCCTCCTTCGGAAATTGGAGAACAGTAGTAGGGACTTTTTCCCATTCCGGTCCGCACCGTGGATGAAAAGGACGCTAAAAGTGGCGGCCCCCCCCCTCTCTTCACTCCCCACCTCTCAACAGTTACAACCAGGTTCCTGGACCTCCTCTGGTTGACGGATGTCTTTACAAGTTCCTTCTTCACCTCAACTTGAAGTGCACCTAAGCTTTGTCGTACTTCCCTTCGTTGAATCCTCAGATCTTAGCAGAACCAGAAGTGTACAGGACATGATCCTCCCTCTTCTCTATTCTTATGTTCTTGTTCCCTGTCCTCTCCGGATAGTTCGAGCGATGGACAACAACTGCATTGTGAGGGGCCTTAAAGTTTTTTTAACTCAGTTTTTACCGTTTGTTCCTCCTCCCCGCATCCGGCCCCTTTTCCAATACTCCCCATGTGATAACGAGCAAATCACCTTCAAGCCTCTCCCTTCCTTTGTATCTTCTCGTTAACTGCCGCCCGGTTCAGTTGTTCCCTTGCTTAATTTCTCTTCTTCGTTTCAAATTCTACGGTCCCTATAAAAGACCAGGTCCTTGAGTCATTACTGCTTACCCTCCGGCCTCCAGGGAGGCCCTGATGCCACCTCCTAACAACCTTCCCTAACGAACTCCTCCCCGCTTTTGACGATGTAAGACCGCCGAGTCCACCCTCATGGTAGTCATAGCAACTTTCCCTTCCCCCCTTTTTTCTACAAAGGACAGGTCATTTGAGTCCAGCCCTACCGACCTCAAATTTCCCTCATTCCGGTGAATTTCCCTCCTTTCTTCCCGGGTCCGGCGAGTACGGGTTAGCGCGTTCCGTCTCTGCGCAGTAGCCGTCGATAGAATTTTTCTCCTCCCACTCCCGAACTTCACTTTTCTGTGAGGCGTAGTAAAGATTTCAACATCCCCCATCCAGGAAGCTCCTCTCTTTTCCCTTTCATGCCAGACCTGATCCGGGTTTTGGTTTTTTGGTTTGCTTGTTGCCCAGAGGCACCGAATCCAGGAGTTAAACCTCTCTTAAAGGACTTATAGCCTGCGAGTTTCTCTTCGTTCATTCGAACCAGCTGCCCTCGATGGGAGACTTCCCGCTTGTTCCCTTTTTTCAGCGGATTTTGCGTAAGGAAGCTGAAGGGTGTCCAACTCGTCCCTCCCTATGAATTCCTTTTTCCCCTATATTCAACTCGCGCGTTTGGGTTGGAAAGCCGCTCACTCTCTGCCAGTTGCAGTTTTCTTCCAAGCACTGTGGCCGAGTAGCGGAGATACCTGGAGGACCCGTCTAAGAGGAACTGAGTCTGGGGAACCCCCTAAGTGACTGCTGAAAAGACCCAACCAGAACTAAAGTTCAGACATCGCTACTTGACCCTCCCTTCCCCAACCCCCCTTCCCTTCATGGACCCGCCATTAAACCTTTCCGCACGGACATTATTTCTTCCGGTCTACGGGGAATGGTTTCGGGAAGGTTTAAGGCTGATTTTTCAAATTGGTTTTCGCAACCCCCTGGCGTGATGGTCCACAGTTTTTAAAGCTTCTTGCGGACAGGTTTCTCCAACTCTGAACCAACACTTCCTACCGAAGAAGTATTGCTGTAAGGCGGATTTTTTGTCTCGCAGGATACGTGTCAAGATTTTTGATTTTTAGTGCCGATGGTATCACTTTTAAAGTGGGTCTGGAGGGTCTTGTGACTGACGTGCAGCAATCCGGTTTCCACTTACAGGGCGGCCGTCGCCAAAAAACTCAGTCTCCTAAGTTTTCCCCCCCTTTCATGGAAGGGGTGCCCCTCTTACTGACTAGACGTAGTAAGTCGGTCAGCGTTCCACCTCTACTTCCCTCGATTAAAGGGCATCTTCGCTTTGCTCAACTCCGTGACCCGCATCTCCCCCTTAGGAATTTGATCTCGGCACTTTCCAATTGAGCTAGCTACTTTTCCATTTTACATTTCGCCCGTTTATAAAACGACCATTCACTCTTTCCCCCAGGTGTCCTCTTTTTTCTTATTCCGCTCTTTCGAGAAGTGGACCTCCCTTTCTTCTCCACAGTTACGTTCCCCAATAAACCCGGCTTCGGTCACGTGCTATTGTACGACCCTTTTATGATTTTGTTCCCTCCCTCCCTTTTTCATGTAAAAATAATTTTCGAATCAGGGTGCCCCCGGTTGCCGTCCCTTTCTTCTATTTTTTGACTCAGTTTGGGCGTGCGGAATACTTTCTCTTTGTTTTTCTTTTGATTTGTTGTCTTAGTTTTAGCCTGTTTTCTGATTCCCTTCGACAAGGAGAATAGGTCTTCTTTTGAGGAGCCCGTCTTAGGAAGCCCAGAGACTTGTCCGTGGAGCATAACTTTTCACGCGAGCTTTTTGGATTTCAAAATCACCCTCATTTAGGGGATCCGTCCCCGTCTGCCGAGCTCTCAGACTCCCTTGCTGTTTTCCCCCTACCTCCCCCCTCCCAAGCGAGGACGCGAACTTGATTGAGATTCTTTGCCCCCACATCCTTTCGATACTAACCTCCGTTATTTTTTGCCACGTTTGTCACTCTCAATTCTTAGAAATTCCCAGATCAAGTCCCCCAGTGTTTCCTCGCGTGCGTACGTTGGCACCACAACACTCCCAATAGACCATGAGAAAGCGACCAAGAAGTCTGTTTCGTTCCCTCCTTCTTGCTGAACCTTAATACTGGTCGGTATAGTTTTCGGCCTCCTTGTATTTCTTTACGATTCGCACAATTCCTAAAAGAAGCCCTTTGACAAATTTTCTTCTCCTAGTGTCCTCTCGTCTTCAGGCCCCCCCGCGATTGTGTTTTTGTTTTAGAGGGACCCTTTGAGCTTGATCCTTTTCAGGTCCCGAACTTTGTTTTCTTTTCCCTACCTTCCTTGCGAGTTGGTTCCTGCTAGCAAGCGACCCGTGAATAGAATCCCCCTCACGAAAACCTTTCCCTAAACCTTGACGGGAGTAAGGTTCCCTGAAGTCTCGGTTGTGGTTCCCTGTTTGGCTAATCTTGGCTCAATCCCACGCTTTTTTACCCTCTCCTTCGCCCAAACGAACCCTTTCCACCCTTTACGGTCTGCGTGGAGAGCTTTCTCTTCCCTGACAGTTTTTGCCCCCTTCTTCCTTTCTCTTTTCGCCTTTCTTCGATGAGCCAATAGGACTATGTGATATGTTCCTACCCCCTTCTTCCCCCTGACAAGGGTCGCCCCGTTTTCCATGTTGTTATTGCCGGACATTATCTTTTCCCATATGCAGTATTAGACTTCATTTTCCCCCCGATAGGGCAGAGTTCCCTTCCCCATTTCCTCAAGGTGGCAGCTGGTCACGCTTTTGGTTCCTTCTTTCATATTACCGCATTGAGCACCTTTGACTCCCCCCCCGAGTCTTGCTCTTTTAGTTGTATCGGAGAACAAAGGGCGCGCCTTACCCCTTACAAGAGAGGGCGCCAGCCCCCTCGGTCTTTAAGATTCCCCACAAAATGGTCGTCCACCCTGCTATGGCCGTTTTTTAACTTTGTGCGTTTTCTTTTATGACCCAATATTCATGGATTGTCTTTCTCCAGTACGTTCTTCTGATCTTGCGATGCTACGTCAAGCGTTCTTTATCAGGATTTCTTTCTAGTGGCCCCATTGATAGTACCTAATCAGACCCCCTTCTTGAATGACCGGAGGAGGCGTTTCGACCGAGCGTATCACATTTTAACATGAGGGCTTATCCTCAGGCCCCCTGTTCCCTTTTCGGCGGAAGGTAAAACTATATTTTCTAGGTTTTCTATCGTGAACTTCCAGTTTCGTATGACGCCCTTGATGAACCTTAGCGATGCTTCTCGCGTTACTGGTTTGATTTCCCACCGAGCTTCCTTTTCCCCCAGGTTTGATCCTTCCCTATTCGACTGTTAACGTTACTAGCACCACAGGAACTTTTTTCGCTTTTTCTTTTTTTTCCAAGTACACCAGATGACTTGTACTCTCACTTCTATGTCATCCCCCCCACCTTTCCCCCCGAATTGGGATCAGGAACTTTTTTTCCGGAATGCAGTGTCCCTATTCCCCATGATTTGCAGCCCAGTGATCACCGAGGGGGGTGTCTTTTTTGTTCTTCTCGTTTCGTGCATTATGAGGCATTTCTTTTTCGTGCTCTTTTTTTTTGTCTTCACACGGTTCTAAGTCTTGGATCGGCCCCCCCTTCTCCTTCCTGTGTGGGTTTCCCTTCTTTCTGGCTGTCCCCTAGGAGCTTTGGCCGCGCCGAGACAATAATTTGGCAGCCCTTCACTCTCGTTCACCTAAAGCTCCTTGTTTTGTGAAGTACCCGCATTTACCTTTCCTTCGAGCCATCCCAAAGCTTCTTTCGAATTCTCATTGCTGGATCGTTCCCCTTTGAGAGTGTGAATGGCAGATGCCGAGGGCGTGCTTCGTTTCTCGCTTCCCCATGAAAGAATGCTTTCACTTTCACATCGTGTCCAGGCCCTTTTACTTGTTCCCCCCCAAACCCTATAGGTGGAGGTACTGACCCTTAATTCCTTCTTTTTCAGTTTGGGAGATAAGACATTGCGGATCTCCGTGATAGCCTTCTAAGTTCGCGATGTTAACTTGATGCTGTGCGTGATGGAGAGTGGCTCTCTCTTTCTTTGATTTGGCAGAGAACCGCAGTCCGTGCTGGGAACGTCTTCCTGTGCGGAATTTCCCATTCTTCTGGCGACTCAGCGCGCGGCTTCCTTTCAGTTTTTTTACAGTATCTTGATGATTTACAGTTTGGAATTTCGTTTATTTCTTCCCCCTGCAGCGGCCAGTTGATCCTTTGGCGCCGGTAGTCGATTCCTCGGAGCTTTCTTTCCTTCCCTGGTCCGGCTTTTATGCGTTGTGAGTTCGTTGTTGGCACTGCTGTTGACCTGCAAGAGTGGAAATATCCAATCTCTGCCCCCTCTGGTAGCAGCTCCTCTTAATGATCAGGATTTCGTGATTTCCCGTGTCTCCTTCTCGATCCCACCCTGTTCTTTAAACTTGATAGCCCTTATTCCTTTCTTAGTCGTCTTACAGCGACGTACCACAAGTTTTTTGTTGTACAACGGAATTCTGCAGAGCGCGTGTTCTCTCTTTTTGGTCCTCGCACATTCTAACATTCATTCTGTTTTTTATATTCAGTCCTCTTTTTTCCTCCCAAACCCCGGGCCCCCCCTTGTCTTTCGTGGCCATTTGTTTCTACCTCACGATTTCTTCACAGGAAAATGAAAAGTTCCGCACAGTTTATTTTTTCTTCTGTGGTTTCGCGAGTCCTTCCCTGTTCCCTTCAAATTGTAGCTTGCATTTCCCCCTTATACCCGCCTACTCCTTCCATCTGCTGACCGGTAAGATGCAATTTTTTTTTCCCTGAACCCTTTTTCTTTATATTTCTCTGGTTTTCTCCTCCCCTTTACCCTTCCCCAAAGACTGCAAATTAATTCAGACTCCACAGATTTTCCCGAATCCATCTTGACACCGAGTTGAAACCTGCTACCGGAGTCCTTTTTTATGAATTGTCCATGAATAGGATTCCCTCTTCGCGCGCTCATCTTTTCCGTGTTTTCCTTGCGAAGCGGTTTCATTGGTATCCTCCAAATGCAATACTGCCAATGGTTTATGAGTTTTTTAATGTGAGCTATCCAACCGCGCTGCCCTTCTCTTTCCACCCAAAAAATGTCTCCCAGTTCTGCGTACCATTTGAGCGTCCTCTATTATCATCCTCCTTTCTAGTGCCTGGGCGTTTGATATCGTTTTGCCCCATCTGGAAAGTGGAGGCGTCCCTCGCCGTCCATCCTCCCCGATTCCCTGGATTGGATTTTATTCTTCTTTAACGATCATACGCTCTAAATACAGCTTGCTAGTCCTCTGGACCCGGGAAACTTCGCCCGCATGTTTGCTCTACCCTACCATTTGAAACCTTTCCCCTTTCCCGAATCTTCCCACAATAGTTTCAGTCCGGAGTCTTCAACCCTCCCGAAGAGATTTCTCAGGTCTCAACTATAGTCCCTCTGCCCAGTTTATTTCTTTCTATATATATTTTTTTATCGCTGATACCGAATTTCCCAGTCCTTTTCTCTTTTAGATTAAATTGCACACTAATCCGTTTTGGGAAGGAGGCCCCTCTCTCACTTTCCATATTCCAAAAAACGTAAGATCTGGATTTCTGCTTGTCACTCACGAGGATCAACCGGATTATCCTCAGTTCCATGCCTGTTTTCCTGGACGATCCAGTCTTCCCTCGGTTGTATGACCTTCGGGAACGGTGTATCGGATGACTCCGGTTTGAGAAAGTTGAGCAAGTTGGTCAGTTCAACATTTAGTTCCTATGGTGCGACGTTTCTCCGATTAGTGGGTGATGATCCGGTTCAGGCGCACTTTCTCTCACTACTCCGTTAGACAAACCCCCTCCCCAGGTCTTCTTTGTCTGATGGACATTCCATAAGCAAGCTTGAGTCTGGGGGACTTGGTGTGGCCAAAAATACCCTCCCACTCATTAACTATCTTTTGCAGCCTTTAATGTCCCTTCTTCTTTGGTCACAACATGTCCTTCTTTTGTGGAGATTAACATCCAAATCACGCCACTCCATGATTTTTATAGCCCCCTGAATGATCGATGAGGAAAAGACTGTTTCTCCGTTGTGTATCCTTTCCTCTTTTCCCCCCAAGTATCCTCGAGTTTCACCTACCCACTCAAATACGATGAGGCGCTACCCCTCAACTTTTCTCTTTGGGCGGCTCGACGCTCTTCCCCTCAAACTCTCATTTTTTTTTTTCCACAGCGTCCTCGACCTGGTGCTCCATTGAATCAGACAGGTCCCTTCCCGAACGTGGAGAGTAGTTGTAACCCCATTGAAAAATCCTTCTTCACTTATCCACTTTGCTTGGTAAGAGGAGAGGGGCTCCTGGATTTCGTACCGGCAAGTGCCCGTCTTCCCCCCTCTCCCTACTTCAATCACCGTCGGTCGCCCCTGTTGGCCGATGCGTCCCCCCCAATTTCTTTCTTTAAAGAAGGCGGTTTTTTTTTTGACCTGCTCGACGCCCCGTTCACTTTCCTATTTGTGTGAAGCGTCCAGGCGCTTCATACTCTTCACTATCCTTTTTCATGTACGTTTCGTCCTTTTCTCGGTGCGTCACCCCTAAATTGACCCTGTCCGGAAATCGTTTCGTTCCAACTCCAAAAGTGTCTGGTTGCTTTCCTCTTTCATCGTGGCTCCCCTGCTCGATTTTACTATCCCTCCTTTGGTTTTCCCTTTGTCAATGACCCCGTTCACCTTTCGATGGCTTCCCGAGAATAAAGACGTTTTGATCCCAGTTTTCCCC
>Ga0179593_1322899_pt1 | contig 14926 bp, 21 predicted proteins | sample CZODoug2_1_08_16_FD_185931 | JGI IMG/M metagenome (GOLD analysis project Ga0179593, IMG submission 185931) | Vadose zone soil fungal communities from Angelo Coast Range Reserve, California, USA - CZODoug2_1_08_16fungal (PacBio error correction) | ecosystem: Environmental > Terrestrial > Soil >... | reverse complement strand
ATCGGTGTTTTCTTTGAGTTGTCGTCGTTTGGGAGTTCAGTACAGTTACGACTGCTTTTCTATTAGTTTTTTATGGTTCTCGCCGGCTCTGTGGGCCATGAACTGCCTTGTGTTCTGTTCTCCCGGATTTCATTTCGATTTCTCTCTTGGTTCGTGCAGATGAATCCTTAAGCATTTTGTCGTCTCACGAATGCCCGGGCACCCGTTCTTTCTACTTTTTTTACTCAGTCTTGATTGATCGTTTATGTTTACTGTATCTTGGTGAGCACGGCAATCTTGAACGCCCGACGTTCTCCTTTTCTCGAAGCCGACTTTCTTTCCTGGGATGTTCTTCTTATTGTATCCCTCCCCGCCATAGTCCCGCGCTCCACCCTGCATTATGCTTCGTTCGTTGGGAGTCACTGACCTGTTGCTCGGTCTATATCGGATTTGTGGACCGATCCGGCGTCCTGCTCTCTTCTGTCGGTGCTTTGCCTCAACCTGCTTTCTGTTTTTTTTCTGTGTTGCCTATCCGGTCGAGCGGCACCCTTCTGCGCAGTTTCACGTTCCTTGGTTCCTGTTTCTTTTTTTCATTTCTCTGGTAGAGGGCTGCCTTTGACCACTTCTTTCGCGTCTTTGATGGGTCTGGTTTTCCGTCCAGCTATCACTTCTGGCAGCGTCCCTCCTCCCCGGATTCTCTCCGTGCCCTCATGAATTCACAAATTGTGTCCCCTTCGTCAGGCACGTTATGCCACCATTCATATCTGTCCGGTTCGATTTCCCGGCATTGGGCCATCTCCCATAGTCTGCCTTCCAAAATCAGAGGTTCTTAACTATGATACCTTAGTCCGGATCTTATTTAGACTTGATTCCCGCTGGCTTTTTGTTTTTTTCTCTTCCCTGCCTCTGGTCTGGAGCTTTCGTAGCGTGCTGGAAGTGCGGGAGGGCGAATAGAGATTTTTGCAGTCGCTCCTCATTTTCGCGTTCCCTTTTCATCTTTGGCGCCCTCTCCCTGCTTTGCCAGGGTAGGCGTGCATTATTGGTGTTACGGCTTTGAAGGTTTAAATGGTCTTGCGTGTGAACACCCTGCCCCTTTGGGTTACGCCAAGTCCTTGTATTCCTTCGCACTTTTGCCTGGCGCAAGTCTGGCTGGTTCATGTTTCCTTTGTTCTTACCCAAGGACTCCTTTTGCTGCTAGTTCTCTTGTTCCTGTGCTTGGTTTCTTCCCTTTCTGAAACTCGATTCTAGGCAAACGGGGCCCACCCCGGCAACCTTGGCGCGTCAAGCTATTTTTTTCCGTTTAGACGTTCTGCGTGCGATGGCTTTTTATTCTCGTCTTTGTTGTTGCAGGTTCGTTCGCTGACCGCTCGGTTCTAACTTTCCCCATTCCGCTTGCCCTTCGTTTTCAACTCACCGTTGATTAATTTCCTTGTCACAGTGTTTGCGCACGGGAGATTATGGTCGCTTGCCTTCCCGCCTTTTTTACGTTCTGGCTTTTGCCGGGTGCATCGGAGTTGTGGGATTTTTTCCCGAGTGGTCACGGCCTCACTTTGTTCGGTGGAAGGTTTCTTTGGTTGTTTTTGCTGATGGATCTTCGAGGTTTTTTGTTGCCCTTTGGTGGTCTCCCGTTTTTTGCTGTTTATTTTTGCGGTCTCCGCCGAATCGGTTTTTTGGCGCCACTGTGATTCTACCCTGTGCCGGCACGGTCACTCGTGGCGACTCCCTTTTTGTCTTGGTGTGTTCGATTCCGTGCGACGTATCTCTTTTCTCCTCTTTTTTGAGCGCGCCCTGCGAGGTGGCCCATACACCTACAATCGCACCCCCACACCTTCCTCTTTTTCCGCTTTGTTATCGAATAGGTGTCTGGAAAGATTCCGTCCAGGGGTTCCCTCTTTCCCGAACCCAATTCTTCCGCCAAATTCCCCGATACCCCCACACTCGATTCCACCCACCTTTCCGCCTTTCCAGACCCCATTAATAACACCCGTTTTCCTTCCTTCGCCCCGTGACACATCGCACTGCCCCTCACGTGCTCCCGCCTCCCCCTTTGGACTCCCCTCAGACCGACTTTTCTCCGAGGCGTGTTTCAGGCACCATTCTCTCCGTTGATTTCCATTCACTCCCCCACTCCTCTTTTGGTGACCTTGCCATGTAATTGGGCCATGAAGTATTGCCCGCCCGTCCTCTGTTTGGGGTACCCAGCCACGTTCCCGAAAGACTGCCTCCGCCGTTCCCTAGCTGCAGAAGACGCTACGAATTGTGCCGGTTTTTGGTGCCCAGTACTTCCTCTCCGCGTTTGTTTTTTACGGGAACTCACCACTTACCGCTTTCCGTGTATCTTTTCGCGTAGCCGCAAAAGGAGTCTGGGTTTCGGTATTGGAACCACTTGGGGTCATGATCGTCATTGCTTTCCCATCCAATTGTTCGCGGGACGTAATGGCGTACAACCTTTCCCCTTGCCAGGTGTTACACGTTTTCTCAAAATACCCCGCAGTTCCTTTACGTTTTTTTTTTTTCTTTTATTCGACTCGACATTTTCTTAGGCGTCCTTGTTGAACTTGTCTCCTGTGTTAGATTTCGCGGCACATGACCAGTGATTCTTCTTCCTGCTGATTGCGTACCCTGCTTCACAGTCCTTCCATCTCCGCGTCCTTACCCTTCTGTCCTGTCTTCTGATTACTTTCAAAACCCTGCTCTAATCTGAACGGATGCTTTGCAGCCCTTTTTTTTTTAGCTATTATCATGAGTTAACTGAGGCTCCTAGTTCGATTTGCGTGATTTCCTAGGTCGCCGGACCTTTCTCGCTCTTCAAGGCTTCTCTTTCTTGGGAAGCTTTTTGCGAAGTTTGAGGGTTTGCCATTACTGCTCACGTATGTAGAGAAACTCTTTCTGAGTGTCTTCCGATGTCTGACCCGAGTTGAGCGTCCCGTTTTAGCGTTTTATCTGTGAATATTTCAAGTCCCCTGTTCGTGTCCAACTGTTCCAGCCTTGTTCTGTCCCGCGTCTCTTATGCGATAAGTCTCGACAGTTGTCTCTTTTTCCGCGACTTGCTTTTGCATTATAGTTGCAAAATCCTATTATCCGTCGGATCTGCTCTTGTCCTTTTTCTTCGTTAAGCGTCTTTGCATTTTTGTTGCTGTTGCCTTTGAGCCGGCCTCGAGAAATCCCCGGTATCCACCTTTTCTTTCTCCCCTCTCTTTCTCGGTTTTGGTTTATCTATCTGGGTATCCGTGGCTCCTGTATCCCTTGGTAATAACCAGTTTTGTGGTCCCCCCGGGCATTTGGTTGGTGTCCTCCGTCAACCTGGTTCGTCGTCATTGCCCGGAGAGCGCTATCAGTGCGATCCCCCCCTTGTCTCCTCAATTGGTTTCCAAAACTTCTCCGGTCGCCGTCTCCCATATAACGCATCCCGGCTAAGGCTTTTGTCCAGCTGTCTTTCCTGATCGCCTTGTCTCTACCTCAACCCGACCATCCCTCCCTATCGTTGTTTTTTGGGAGAGAGATATACGGTGAGTTTTTCGTCACGGCGCTAGGTCTCGTACAGTTTTCTTCCTTCGCTCCCGTTCTAGTCAGGGGCGACCTGCCCTTGAAGAGGTGGCCTTCCTTTCCGACACCCGTGGCTGGTATGTGTGGAATTTCCGCGTTTTCGTTCTCAAGTAGTTGCTCTAATGGGTCCCCCTCCGCTCAAGGTTTGAAGCCTTTTCCCGCCCCCCTTTTGTTCCCCCCGTCTGGTTGACTATCCTCTGTATCTCTATTTCCTTCCCGGTCTAAGGATTTCTTGCCCCCTTTTCCCTCCAGGTCGACGCTGTGCTCGCATTATGTGGTTCCTTGATCTGGTCCGCGGCCCATCCCCTGAGGTTTTGTAAGCGCCGCACATCATAGGCGTTTTTCGGCGTCCCTTCTCCCCCCTTCCTTCTTTGACGTCGATATGCGGGTTTTCTCTAGTCGTACTTCTGTAGCGGGATGAGCGGCGCCACACTGTGTTTTCTTTTTTGACGATTCGTTGTGATTCGTGACCCGCGTCGTCCTTTCCACTGCTGCGCAGGGTTGACCCGCGTCCTTCTTTTTCTCTGCAATGTCATAGTTTTCAGTTTCAGAGAAAAGCGGCCGGTTGAACAGTCGTCTTTGTCCTTCTTCCATCCGTCGGGTTAACGCCCAACCTTTAGTTTCTCTACGATCGCTGCTTTCTTAGAAGTTGAACAGCAATCGTGAACTCATCTTGCCAGGTACCGTTTTTTTTCATTAGCCCGCTGATTCGCCTGAGCTGAAACGTGTTCACGTAAGTTTAAGTCTTTTCACTAACTATGTCCCTTCTCCTCCCTCTTTCTATTTTTTTCAGCTTGAAACCTCCTTTGAGCTCCGGCGTTTTTCATTTCGTTTCATTCTAATGCTTTCTTCTGCTTCGGGAGACGAAGGGTTCTTTTCTGCACCGGGCTGTTTTGCACAGTTCCTTTCTCCAAGTGCTCGTCACTCTCTTTTTGCCGCTGACTTCTCCACATGCAGTAGGTTCTTCCTCCTTCCACCTTTGCCTATTCTCGCTGACGAATCTACTGGTGTGGTTTTGAACGCTTGAGTTGGATTGCCCGTCTCCGGGGTACTCCCCTCCCAGTCCCTGCGCTAGGGCTGTAGGCGATAAGTTTTTGCCTGGCATGTTTTTTCTTTATTCCCTGGCTTTTTCCTGTCGTGCGCGCGCAACCATGCTTTGCGCTAAGTCTGTCTCTACGTCTGAATTGTTCCCGAGAATCCTTTTTGAAACAAGCCCCCACCTCCCTCTACTAGGCCAGATACCAATCCGTCCGGGTCTGCGAGTTTGAACGAGCGCGCTTTGCTTTTTCTTTGGCTAGTTTTTCCAGTGCCTGTTTTTTACAGCACGTAAACCCGCGCGGGTCCCGTTCAATTTCCTCTGCCACTTTCGGGTCACTTCACCAGGTTTTTTGAACTTACGTGGTTGCGTCTCCGCCCGATTCTTGCTCGCCTGGAAGTGCGTTCGGTCCCTTTCTTTTTGCCGCTTTGTTTTCCTTCGTGAGCATTTTATTCTAGGGATAGCTTCCTAGGTCCTCGCGATGGTGCCCGCTCCCCTTTCTTCTTCTGTTTCTATGGTTTATTTGGTCTGCGTTTGTTTTGTTCTTTTCCAGCTCGTTTATGCATGTTAGCGTCGGGCGGATTCTTTGCAGCATTCCTCTTTTCGCTTGTCTCTCATGTTCCGGAATCCTGGTCATTTGCTTCTCCATTCGCACTGGTCCCCTTGCGAAGCCCTGGTGGCGCTGTGAGTTGTGTCGCTCGCACTCTGCGCTTCGAATCGTTTGTTTTTTGTTCTTTTTTCAGGCACACAACATGCATCGCCGAAACTAGCCTTGTCTTCGCCGTGTGACCCGGTGCACTGCATCGACTTTCAGGCTGCTGTGCGCTGCGTTCCTAATTGAGTCACCGGGTGAATTGAGGCTACTTCCGTAATATAAGTGCAATCGTCCGCCCCGCCAACCGTCGACCCCCCCCAGTGCCACATCCCCCTTCTCGCTTCCCTCCAATTGACCCACCCATCGCGATCTCATTGTCTCCTTGGCGTCGCGTTGTGCAACCATTTAGTGTTCCCGAATTCCCGTGCCCGTCCTCTCGAAAGCCCTTTCTTTTCCTTTCCCTTCCTTTTTTTTAGCCTTAATCGCTGCCGACAAGCGATTTCATAAGATTGTGTTTTTTCCGTGGAGGTGCGGCCAATTCACTTCGCCGCGCGTTTCTTCTTTACCTCATTTGCTACAACACGTCGTTTTCTTCGCCCCCACGCACGCAGCTTGCTTTGTTCCAGGGACATAGCTTCTAACGATTTGCGGCTGTTCTGGAAAGTTAGTCTCGGTGGTTTGGATTTTTTCCGGAGCTAGTTCGTGTCACAATTCCTCCTTTGGGGTTGTCTGAGATTGGCCAAAGTTACTTTTTGCGTGTTTCCTGAATTGTGGCACATGGTGCGAGCACCCCTTCCCCCCCCTTAGTCCTTACGCCTTCGTTCCCCTTCGTCTTTTGTACTCTTGTGTTTTCACATTTCTTCACAATCCTCCCAACTTTCCCGTAGCGGGTTCGAATCGCGTCGCTAGTTCTCTTTTTGCAAACCGTTCCACCCCTTCCCAGTTGTTTGAGATTTTGTTTTTCGTTTGCTCGAATTTGCTGTGTTGCCACCTATGCGCGCCCTGCCTCACGCTTTTCCATCCCTTCGTCCCCTCGTGTTTCCTGGGCACTGTTTAAAGCAATTTTCCCCCACGTCCTTTAGACCCGGTATGAACGATTTGTTTCCCTCTTTTCTGTCTATGTTTGAGTTTTCCCGCTTTTGTCACTTTTTAGTATTTCCGCGTCGGGGGCTCTCGGCTTTACCCGGAACGCCGGCTTCCCAGGATATGCGGTCTGCTTTGCGAAGCTGCTGGTCCAGTTTCGTTTCGCTTGGTCGCGCACTGCGATCGTTGGACTAACACGTGTTGTACATTTTCCGCGACTTTATTGGTGAGTTCTTCTATTGTTAGACGGACCGTTCGCTCAATCTTCACCCTCCTCAGTGGCGCTCAAGCCTAGTTCCTCAATGTTGTACTGCTATCACTTGCTTCGCCTTCTTTCGATTAGCATCTCTATCTCTCGGTCGGTTTGTCTCGTTTTTACTGTTTTTGGTTCTCTATCTTTTCCGCGCAACCTTTGCCTTGCGTGCTTGACGTCCCGTGCCTCTCATTCTTCCTTTTTTTTTTCTTTTGGCGGCGACGCGGCCTCCCGTTTCCTGCATCTTCTTGGGAGCGTTCTCTCCTTGTCATTTTTTCCTTCCACCCCTTTCATTTCCATGTATCTCGAGCACGATCCCCGGGCTTTCTGCCTTCGTCGCCTGCCCTTTTTTCTTGTCTGGCCTGCGCCTTGTCCCCCCCCCCCCTTTTTTTTCCCCCCTCCCCCACTGAATTGGTTTCTCTTGTTGTTTTTTTATTTTCACCCGTGGTCGACCCCTATGTTTTTCTGCGTCGCGTCATCCGGCTCGCTTCGGTCCCCACCCGCCTTGACTCTCCCCCCACAACACCCACCGAGAAATGACCCCTGGCCACCCCTTTCACCCCTTATCTCAATATCTTCCCTTTTTTTTGTTGTTTTGTTGTGTGTGGTTTTTGTTCTACTAAATCTCCCCGCCTAGTTCCTTTATCCCTCATCTTCTCCTGTTTTGCTTGTTTTCTTGTGTCTCTCCTCAAATGACAAGCCTCATCCCTCGTTTTTGGAGAGATATCGGTGTCTTGGATGTTCAGGCTATCTGGGGTCCCCTCTTTTTTCTTCCTTTCTCCCCTGTTTTTTCTCCATTCTTTCTAGTTTTTTTGCGAAGAGGGGGTTCATGACTTTTTCTGCCTAATGATTTGTTTTTCTCCCTGCATCGGTCTCTGCTACCAGCGAATTGTTTAGCGCACGGCAACCACTCCCTTTTTTGTCACACCGTCGTTGCGTTTTTACTACGAGTTTTATGCCTTTCTTGACTTTCTTTTGCTTTCCATGCCCGCCTGCTTTTGGTCATTCTTCGACACATCGTGTACATCTTTGGCTTACTGGTTTTCGGAAGGATCGAGGTTTAACCGTCGACCCTTTTTATCCCCGTCAATCCGGCAAGGCACGCTTAGTGCCTGGATATGCTTTTTTTATGGGAAGTCTTCCCCCTGGGCCCTCGTTCCCCTCTTCGTCCCACACCTTCAGTCACCTTTTCCTGTAGTGAGCTCGATCCCCCTTCATCGCGTTTTGTGACGGTGTGGGGTTTGGTTTTGCCTTCCTTTGAGCATCTTTCTTTTCCGATTTGTTGTTTTTTTTTTTGAACTCATTGCCGTTGACTTACGATGGTTTCCCTGCCGTTCTTTGATTGACCTGCTTCCCGGATTTTTTCTCCTCTTCTCCTTTTTTCTTTTCCGGCAACTGGCTCAGTCATCTTCCAGGAACGGAGTCCAGCTTTCCGCCTCGGCATCAGTAAGGTCGCCTGCCTCACACTCCTCGGAACCACTTCCTCCCCCTTTCCCACTCCCAATATGATGCGACTCTGCTCCTCTTTTCCCCATACTCTTGTTTCTCCCCCGTTGTTTTCATTCATCTCCCATGCCTTCGGCGCGGGTGTCTTGAATTTCTTGTCCCTTCATGGGTTTATTTTTCTTAGCGACAGAAGTTGAAAGGGTTTATGGGCGCGCTCTAAGTTCCCATATGGTGCGCGTTTTCGCCCCCCTTCTCCTCCCTCTTCTAATGGATTGACTTAAAGGCGTTCGGTTTGTCATCTGGGTTGGATAGTACCCCAGTGGTCGTCCCTTGCTATGCATCTTTTGCCTTCTTTTCGGCAAACTGCTACATGGACGGGCTTTTACATCCATTCGTGCCTCGCCCCCCAGTATACTTTTCTTTTTCCCTCCGCCCTGATTTTTTGACATTCCGGAGTGTTTTCCTTCAATCGACACGTCCACACAACGAGATCTTATGGCCGCCGTTCCACTGCTCTTTCACAGTATTTTCTGGTCCTCGCTTGCCGAGTTTTCGTTTTTTTTGTAGTTCTGGTGCCGTAGTACTTTCAGGATGTGCACCCTTCATTCCGAATGCCTTCTTTTTTTTTTCCCCTTCTTCTTTTCTTTATTCTGTTCTTAAGTGTTTTTATGTTCTCTGAAGATTTTTCGCCGGTGGCCTCCCGTCGTTTTTCAAGTATGTGGCTTCGGAGAACCTTCTTCTGGTTGGCGATGTCTTCCCCTTCTTTTTGATTTCTGTCCCCTTTTATTTGGCGTTTTCTTGTGCCTCGCTTTTTTAGAGTTATGGGCTGTTTTGTCGCTTTTTCTTTTCGCACGGATGTGTATTACTGTTTTATCACCTTTTTTTCGGTCTTCTTTTCCTCCCCAGTCCCCCTTTCTTTTCTCTTATTTCCCTTTAATTTTTAGACAGGTGGTTGCGGGTGTGTTCGTATGTTGCTTTTTTTGCGATGGATCTTTTTCATCCTCTTTGTTGTTGAGAGAGGTCAGATCAGGCATAACCATTGCGCTGGCACCCCCCCCCCTTGGTCCTTTCTTCGCTTGTTCCCTTGCTTGCGCGAATAATCCTTCCATCACTGTTTCTTTTGAATCAGTAGCCCATGTGGCTTCCGCGGAAACAGAACTTTTTCCCACCGTACTCACTTCCCCCCCGCCGTTTCCACCGTTCCCCCACTCTTTTCGCCAATTTTCATGCCCCTTGCAAAGAACCCGAAGTCTCCGATGGTGTGCTGTACATCGAGAGATGCAACCATCCCTCGTGTGTTGCCCGCCTTTCCCCCCCTTTTCCGCTCTTAATTTACTAACGGTTGTTTCAGTGGCCATAAATGCTCGCCGTCGACGTGCCACTTAGGTATTCTCTTTTTTTCCCCTCCCACTGGTTACGTTTTTTAGTGGCCTGCTGGACATCCTTCTGTGTTGATTCGGAACATGCGACCACGGATCAAAGCCTCGCGCCCCCCTTCCTTTTTCCCCGCTCCTCAACGTTACCTTTTGGTGGGTTTCTTCGTTCCGTGGATCGCGGTGTGTGCCTTTTTTCGAGATTTTCTTTTTCCCCCCCCGACACCTCATTCCCCTGCTGACGTGCTCTTCCGATCTTTAGCGAAAAAAAATTTATGCGGGTCTCCGCTTCTGCTCTTGTCATGTATGACCTTTCCCCCTCACTCGCTGCTGCTTCCCCAAACACGAGGCTATCTTCCGTACCTTACTTGTTTTTCACCCTGATCCTTTGTCACCTTCAACAAAGGTTCCCCCACTTAGGCTCTTATCTTCGAATAGCATTTAATTTCGTTTAAGCTGGCCCCTTTCTTTTTTTTATTTACCCCCGGTCCCTACCAGTTCCAGGAGTTTCGCTTCCGTACCTGAAGCCTTGTCTCCTCTGCCCCTTTCCCCCGACTTCCGCTGTGCCGCTTCTCCCCCCCCTGTTTTTTTTTTTTTGGGAACCAAACTGCACCTCGGCATTTCTTTCCATCTGACGTCTTTTCTTTTCATTTATCTGGCGTCATTACCTTATTTCTGGCAGATTTCTTGGGCTTGTGCTCTTTTGAGGTTTGCTGGCACCGATGGGTCTTAACGTTGATCTGTCGACGAGGATTGCCGCAAGTTTGCTGGTTCAATCTGCTTGTCCCGCTCACGTTTCTTCTCACTCTGTTTCTTTTTTGAATCGACCTTTTTCTCGTGGACTCCGCGCTCGCGGCTCTTTCTTTCCGTTCCATATTCGTGTTGCACTTCCCCTCTTCCCTTCACACTTTTTCTGTTTTCCGTGAGAGGAACTTGTTGTATCAAACGAGCGGGCAGGTTTTGGCCGACGCCTTGTGCCTCCGTTTTGTCCTAAGCTGCCGCCCAAATCTTCTCCCCGTTCCCCTCGATCCTTTTTGCTTTTTTTACTACTTTTCCGCGGTGTTTGCGGCGGTGCGTTCTGGCTTAACTTCCAGGGCTATCCAGACTTTCTCCCCATCCTTTCCCTTCTTTTCTCTGATTTTTTCCGCTCCTGTTGTAACCGAATGTTCGAAGGTTACCCTGCCATTACTCGGAGGTACACATCCCCCCTCCTTTGTGGACCTTTGTTGGGGTTGTCAGTCCTTTTCAACATGTGCGCAGAGTCGAATCTTTGTCGCGTTCTTTGCGAGTTTCAAGGTCATGCCCAGCAATCAAAGCCTGAATGTTTTTCGTGAAATTATGCCCGGTGTTTCCCCCCCTACTCTCCGTTCTCTCTTCTTTTTGTCTCACGTCCCTTCTCCCGCTTTTTTGTCACCTCACGACCCCTGCTCTCTCTCTTTTTGTTGTTGCGATTATTGTCGTCGTTTGAGTTTGCTCGTTTTCCCCTTTTCTCGGGAGTACATCTTCCTCCCGCCTTCCTCTTACGTTTCGGTGCGCCGGCGCTGCAAGATTGAATCTTAGGATTGTTGCAATTTGCATTCCCTTTTTTCTTTTTTTTCTATTGTTGCTCTCTTGCCTTTTCGGCAGCAGGTTCTCCTTCGCAACCACCCCTTCACCACCTTTCTTTTTTTCGTGTAATCTCTGTGGATGCTCCCTCTTTTCCCTTGCGTCGCTCCTTTTGGTTTTTTACGCCGTCTTTCGCGAGACGGTTATTATCTGAAGAGCCTTTTCTGACTTCGGTTCGGCTGTTTGCTTTCCTATAATCCGTTGTCCACGCGCGCCAACAGGACACCTGTTCTTCCCGTACTGCACTTCTCATCATGAATGTTACCGTCGATTTCCTAGGCTTTCTTTTCGTGCTCTTTTTTCAAGGGGCACTGCTCTCGTTCTTCCTTCCCCTTTCCCCGTCGCAAATTGCTGGTCTTCTCTTGCCCCGATAGTTTCTGATCTTTCTGGGTTGACCCCCTTTTTTTGCTTTTGACACGCCGCAGGGTTCCTTCCTTTCCGCTGAAAATTTCCCATCGCTGTGCATGTTCTTTAGAATATATTGCTTTTCTTTTTTTCAAAACGTTCCCGCCAGGTCATCCTGTGAACACTGCCTCCGTCGTGTACGATGCCTTGCTCCTTAGTTAATGCCTTCCAAATTGGTGATCCATCCTTTTTTAACGGCTTCCATCCTTTCTCCTGGCGATTCCCCTTTTTTCTGGCATTCGTCCCTCCCGTTTTTTGACACTGGCTCACTGCCACTCAATGGACAACTCATCGTACGCGCACTCTTTCTTTTTTTGCCCCCTCAGTATACTCTCCGGCGTTAAACCTTTTTTTTCCGTCCCTAGCTTCCCACTATTTGAGTCTCGTGGAAGCGGTGGCGCTTTCGTCGCTCGTCCATTTTCCGTCTCTTCATTTTTTTTCATTTACTTGTGTCTCGAGTCTTCCCCCCACTTTTTTTGGTTCCCTCTGTTTCCCTGGCGGCATATGAATGTGAAGCCGGTGAACGGGTTGTACATTGGTTTTTTTGTGCCACCTTCCCCTTCCCATGGTCCCGCCCGTCTTTCTAGTTCTTCTATTTGCCCTTTTTGGCTTGGCCCTGTTCATTCCCACCTGCTTTCCGAGTGTCCCATGGTACTTGCGTCTCGTTTGCCGCGCCATGGCTTGTAGTCTTTTTGGTCATGAGCCCTACTCGATTGTTCCACCCACTTTTAACGCCGTTTTTTTACCCAATTTCGGCGTTTCCTTATGACACGAGCGCCCTCTTCCTGTTTTTTTTTCGGCTGTTATTTCTTTTGTGCCGTCTGTTATCTTCAGGGGGTAAGGTTTTTCCCTCCTTCATTTTTCCTTGCAATATCTTCTTCTGCCCATTGATTTTTAACCATACCCTTGTCATTGAAGGCCAGATCATGGTTTACTGGTATTCAGCCTCTTTCTTTTGATGCGTTTTTCCGTATCCACGATTTATGGAATGATTTTGTGCCGCTCTGGTCACGGCCGCATACAGTTATGTTCACTGTTTTCATCTTTTCCTTCTTGTTTGTTTTCCCTTTCGCTCCGATTGCCCTTTTTTTCAATTTTTTTTTGTGTCTTTAGGATTTCGGAGAATTCTGTTTGAGTTGCCGCAAATTCCTGGCGGACCCCTTCTCTTTTCTGTTGCAGCATATGCTTTTCTCCTGCTTTTGGTCCCCAGGCGGGGTCTGCCTTGTTGTTATCTTAATTTATTTCGTGCGTCTTTTCCCTTTTCTCCTCGTTGTTTTTTTGTTCCTTCTCGTCAGCGTAGGAAAACCAACACTTGCGTATTTGACACCACACCACCGCCCGCAGTTCTTCGCCGTTCCCCCTTTGTTGTCAGCGAATAAGGCTACCCATTTTTTGCGTTCCTCAGAATCTTTCTTCTCCTGGTCATTGCGTGCTCCCGGTCCAAGTTTTCGCCACTCGACCTTGCAAAAGACTTCCATCCAGTTCCCTCTGTGCAGCTGGCCCTGCCACAGTCCCTTCCCCTTGCCCAAAACTTATTCCAATTTTATAGTTGTCGTGGCCATATTTTTCAATACATCAATTGCAAGAATTTGACTAATTGTGGAAGACTTTTCCCCTCACCTTTTTTTATTCTCCGCTTTCTATCTGCCGCTGGAAAAGCGCCCGCTGCATTCCCTGTTCCCCCTCCCCCTACTCACTGGGTGACGGAACATTTTTTCTCGTGCATTGAAGTACTTTCCTCCCCGTTTTTTCCTGCGTACGTTCCGTGCAACAATGGATTGCCAATATCTGACTACGCACGTCTCGCGTTCCAAAATTTCCCTCCGGATGTTTGTCTTCCTTTCTTTGGCGCGGTTGTTTTGTTTTTTTTTTCTGATTTGATCCAGGGCAACCTTGTACTTCCGGCGTTCCGCTGCTCTCCTTCGCTCGCCTCCCCCTGTTTTTTTTTTTCCTGTTCGCTTCTGGCGTGTAAATTTCCGCCGTTATTTTTCCTCGCTTTCAGGTCCCCCCCTAGTACGCTACCTTCATGAGGCCTTGACGTCTTGTTACACACTTGAAGGCTGTGACTCCTTTTTCACACCCCCCTTCCTTTAGAGGTCGAATCGCAGGAGCGCCTGTTCAAACGATGCCCCCCTTGGGGGATACTTCGCGTGCCCCTCTTTCCTTTACCGCACTTTTTTCAGCTTGCCAAATCCTGCTTCATCGCATCCAGTCACCTCCCTTCTCTATCTCCCCCCCTCTCCCTTTCCGCTGCGTCCCGACCCCCCCCCTGCAACCATTTCGCGGTGTGTTCGGCATCACTTTCAGTTCTCCCCGCTTTTCTATACTATATGTAGTTTTTGTTCACTATCTTTTGCATGTTCGCTTCGATTTTTTAGTCAGTTAGGCTGCCTTGAAACGGTTCTCTCTTGGGACAGTCTATCATTCCTTTGGTTTTTTCGAAGTGATGTCCTCCTAAGTTTGGATCCCCACTCTCTTTCGCTGTGAACGGCGATTACAGACCCCTCCGGGAGCTTCTTTTCAGTCTCCTGATTGAACACATCGTGTAAAGCGGACTTCTTTTGATCCCTCTTCCTTTTTTCACCTTCCCCCTCCGACCCCCCAGGTCACCCTTCTTGTCTGCGTAATGGTTCATTTTGCTGCTTTTTTTTTTTTTAGCCCTCCTACCTCCTTTCTCCTGCACACTTTTTGTTCCGCTTCCTCGCGCAACTGCTGCAGTGCCGTAGCTTGCCGACCCACTTTCTCCTCCGTCGATCTCATCTTCAGTAGAATTTCCTTGCCGCCCACGCTGTCCCGTGTGATCCTGCGGAGTGCATTTACTACCCCTTTTTTTCACGTCTCCCCCAATGATATTCCCATCCTTATCGGCTTCGCGAACTTCTGCTGTAGCTAGCTGCATGAGAATTTTTCCCGCAGGGGTCCCAATCGTCCCTCCCTCGTTGTACCACCCCACTCACCAACGGGGGTTGCTACCCTTTGCATGGTTGGTGCTGTTCGGTTGGGGACCCGGGCTACGTAACACCGGCATTGCCGGTCTTCTGCTGGCGCGACGGGGCTGCGTGGTGACCCAAGTTGGTTAAGGGCGCCGTCCCCTCCACCACTGAGGTTTTTTACAAGTAATGTGCCAAACGTTTCTTTCAGTCCTTCTTACCCTGCAGTTTCAGAGTTCGAACTGATGAGCAAAACTTTTTCCTTTTATTGCCGTTGTTTTTCTCTCTCCTCTCGTTGTTTTTCTGCTTCGTCCGGTTCCTTTTATTCCCGTTTCCTTTTTTCCCTTGATTTGCCGTAATTACTCGGGAATTCTGGGTTTTCATTTTATTTGTCCCCATTTTCCCCTTTCGCACAGGCCCCTTTTTTTATCCTCATGGTCATTTTTCCGCACGATCTTTGGGGCAGCGCCTTTGACTCTTCACAAGCAACCTTCGCTTTTCCCCCCTGTTTTTTGAGTGTTTACCTCCGGTATCTTGCCTCTGCTTGCTCATCGGTATTGGTTCTGCCGGTTCGCGTTTTCACGTGATAGTTGCATTAGATTTTTCTTATAGGTTTTTTTCTTGCTCCTTCTCCTGGGCGTTCCAGCCGAGCTCCCCTGTAATATTTCCCTTTTT
>Ga0179593_1286872_pt1 | contig 14926 bp, 16 predicted proteins | sample CZODoug2_1_08_16_FD_185931 | JGI IMG/M metagenome (GOLD analysis project Ga0179593, IMG submission 185931) | Vadose zone soil fungal communities from Angelo Coast Range Reserve, California, USA - CZODoug2_1_08_16fungal (PacBio error correction) | ecosystem: Environmental > Terrestrial > Soil >... | reverse complement strand
CGGCTTCGTTGTCTGGCTATCGCATAGGTCAGACGAACATGGGACTCAAATACAGAATTTCCCTCTGATTCTACGACGCCGTTTTTTCCCGAGCGGTTCGCTTGTAAACCGGAGCATGTTCTCTTTTCTCCCCCACAGCATTTTCCCCGAAGTCATCGCTCTAGTCCGCCGTCCACATTATGTTTCAGACCCGGAGCTGAGCTTGACGATTTCATTAACCGATCTTACACCCCCGGTCTGTTGCCAACTTGCTTCATCGGTCGAGATTCTCCAGCAGCTGCAACGATTTCTTCGAACGTTGTCCGCCCTAATTCATATCAAGTACCAGTCTCGATTTATTTTCAGACTCGATGGTTTTTGTTTCTAGTGGTTTTTTACCATCTTCCGATTAATGATTTTCTTATTCGGACACGACTCCTCAGCGCGATCCGGTGCTTTTTCCCCTGGACCGAATCTGTTTTTTCAACTGAGAAGATTTTTGGAAGCCCTTCGTCGACGCCAGTTCAGTCTCCGCTCGCTTCCGGGTGGATCGCCCCCCCTGCACCTGCCCAAGCCCTAGAACAACCGCCCCTCAACAATTTGTCTCCCCGTCTCCCTCTCGTTACTTTTTTATACCTGGTGCTTCCGAGTACCTAGATCCTGGTCCTCCTTCCCCATTTCCCCCAGTCCGAACCGCTTTTTTTTCGCCCCCAAGTTGGAGATTACGTGTAGATTCTTGGTTTTTCAATTGTTTTCGACTGAACGAAGGAGTTTCGAGGTCTTGGGACACGTTGTCGCTGTCTCCGACTAAAGGAGAGTTTCGACCCATCTCCCTACCGGATTATCATATGGTTCGCTCACCGGCCTCCTCGTTTTTAAGCCTTGTTTTTTTTTCTGCGAGACCGCTCTTTCTCTGCCACGATACTCGCTCGGCTGTTTCCCCCCTTAATTGTAGATCCACTCCCCCCGAACAATTTACTGGCGATTCTAGTCAATGAACTACTATTTCGTCCTCAAGAGGACCAACTTTCCCTCATTCGTCCCCGCTGTTGCGTTTTCCTGATTTTTTGCTCAGTAACAGACCTCCCTAGATAGAATCATGTGGCGATCTGCTGCCCCTCTTACCCGGAGAATCTTAGCCCGCAGGACATCGCCTGCACCTATTTTTCCCGTTCGTAGCAGAGTCCCGTCGTTCCTCCGTGTTCCATCGGTCACAGCCCTTCCTTCTTCATCCTTGGACGAGGTTCCTTCAGCAACGGGACTTAAGGCTTTCAATCCACCCACCTATGGGATTTTCTCTGCGCATCAACCATAGGAGCGCCTGACCGTTTCTTCCACGTGCGCGCGCCAACAACCGAAGGCTTCCTCCGCTCGTCGGTACTCCCTGCGTTTGGTTTTTGTAGTTTCTTTTTGGTTCTTTGGAGATATCTTATAGGCCCCAGCGACCCTTACAGTTTTGCGTTCCTAGCGAGCGCTCTGCTTTCCTCGGTTTCTGATCTCTTACTTCGATGTAAGGTTCTCCCTCATCTCCCATCCGAGTTTGACTATTACTCTATCAAAGTCCTGGACGGTCTGATTCGGATTCATAGGCAGCACCCGTTCGAACGAATGACTTCTCATCGTCTGGGATCTCCTCGAGTTGACACCCCCCCCCCCCCCCCGAGACCCTTTCGATCACAAGCTTTCGACGATGAGGACCCATGCATCTACAGTCTGCGATTTTCGCCTGTTTTTGGGTCTTTCAGTGTTTTTGAGGCTGAAGCAGGTTGGCTCACCTTCAGGTACTTCCTTCGGTGTCCTCCGACTGTGCCACCTCCTAAGCACACCTTCTTCCTCTGGTTTCCCCCTCCCCAAATATGTTCACTCTCGCCATGATCGAGGCCTTTTTGTCTCTTGGTCTTCCTCTGTCTCGACCAGACCCCCCCTATTACCGCTCTAAGTAGACATATTCAATCCTTCAGATTCAAGTGCTCTTCATAATCTCCCGGATTTCTCTCTTCTCCTCATTTTTTGTTTTTAGATAATCTTTTTGTTTTCTCTGCCTTTTTTAATTCTTATTCTTTCTACTAGAACGTCCCCTGATGTAGATCCGTTTTTTCCTATAGCCTTCATCCTTCAGGATCTGAGGAGTCTTTGGAGATGCTTCCTCTATTCGGGCTGTGAGCCTCTCGGGAGCTCTGTTGTTTCGTAGGTCTCGCTCTCGAGGTCCACAACTAAGGCTGCCGCCGCCGCTCTTTCTCACCCCGCGCCCCCCCCCCGCCATCAACACATTCGGCAAGAAGACTGTCCTTTTTTTTTGCTTCCCCGATCCGCTTGTATAAGAAGTCTAAGAGCTTTCACTTGTTCCATTCTAAGAGCCCGCACCCATACCTCTCTGCCTCCTAGGTTGACCCCCCACCCCTTACGATTACTCCCGTTCCCTATTTGTAGTTTCTTGATGGCCTCGACCCTCTTACGCGATTCTTCCAAAAGTTCAGCCCGTCTTCCGTCGAAGGCCGAAAAGCGGGTCACTTCGCCGATGAAGAGTAAGGCTATGTCCCCGCTTTCTTCGTTTGATACGTCACCCTCGGGCACCTCCCCCCGTTTAAAGAAGAGCTTCAGGTTATGATATCCGCCGTCCGAGAAATGAAATAATCCTCTGGTGTTCCTTCAGTTACAGAGCTTATGTTATGAACGTACCTTGCCGTCTGAGAGGTCGGGGAGTCTTAGAGATTTCTCAGTTAAGATTTTCTCCCATTAGCTCGAACGGTGCGTTTTTATTTGGCTTAGAGATCCTGTACGCGGCATTCTTGATGGAAGCCCCTCGACGCGTATCCATCTCGCCGTAATACGCCCTATAGCCACCCTCTCGCAGTGTCTTCGTTGTAGTGATGAGGAGTCCTTCCCAAACTTGTACTGCCCGTAAGTTATCCTTTTGCTCCGGTGATTAGATTTCGATTTCGTACCTCGCTTTCAAGCGAATTTCGCAGTTGGCTGGTCTTTGCCTGGATGCTTTCGGCACAATTATCTAGTATTTTGTGGCAAGACTTTCAGATCTTCGCCCTTCGAAAATTTTCTTAGAATCATTTGCGTCCTCCCTTGATAGGTCTCCGTCGAATGTAGATGTTTGCGCACTTCGTCTCTCACTTTGTACCCCTCCAAAGAGAACTTCAGAAGTCGATTCGGAGTCTCTCAAGCCCCTTCTCCACAATCACTTGGCCCGATCCGCCGACTGGCTGCGTCCCAGATCTAAGGGCCCTTAAACTCTGGTCCCTCACACCCTTCAGCTACCGCTCTCGCCTGACCCCTGTCCTTTTCGAGCTTTCGTTGGAGTTTCTTCTTTGGCTCGACCCCCCTGACTCCCTTGAGCTTTTACTGGAACGGCTCTTCCCCCCTCCTTTCCCGGTATCTTCTTGATTGATTCTCCGGCGGAAACATTCCTCTCTTCGACGCTATTAGGCGTAAAGATTTTGATGCGTCTCCAACCACCTCCCCTCTCTCCCTTCGTCGATGTTTTCGTCGGGAGTGAATCCCGTGGACCGAAGTTGCTGTCGTAATCCTCCGATTCCTATCTTTATTTTCTTTTTGGACTCTTCCTCTTCTCTCTAACACTTCTGACACGCATGGTCGTCGGTAATTCCTAGTCTCGTTCGTCCCTCTTTTTGCTCACTCCTTCTTGGGTCGTCCCCCTCATCGAGTAATGACTTTCTCTCCTACCTTTCAGATTCGTTTCGACCTCCTAATAGACTATCCCGAGAATCGTCTCATATCCACTTTCTCTAACCGTTCCTCAGGACCTCTTCAGAACTGTTTGTACCCCCCCCCGGTTATAGAATTCCCCCTTCTTTGCCTCCGCCTTCGCCGTGCCCGTTAGATGGCCCTCTCCTTCGGTCCTCTCTTTAGTACCTTCTCTGGTCTTCATATTTGTCCCCTCCCATCGCTCTGGCAGCCGCCTGGGTGAGACATTAACCCTTTTCTCAACCATCGCTCATGCTGTTTGTCTTCCGGGCATTGAACGCCCTTTGTCTTCCCTCTGTTTATCCCCTGGACCATCAAGTTTTCAGTAGAAGACCCAATCTCTGCAGACTTTTTCCTGTTCATTATTTGTATTCATGCCCGATATCTTTTTTGAACCTCAAGTAAAATTCAAGGTCCCCCCGCCCCTAGTTTGACTTTTCATCTCCTAAGTGGAAGAAGCCTTTTTTCTTTCTCTTACTCAGATGTTTGACCGATTGAACTTTTTTCCCAGATTCCTTATACTCTTTTGCTATTTCGTCTCCAAGGAATGCTTCTTTTTTTCCCTTTTACGATGTCTCCTCTCTTCCCTCCATCAAGTAACTTGATTTCAGGTGATGAGAAGTTGCGTCTTTTCTTTTTGTTCTTTTCTTTTTTTTGTCTGACTGGATTAGTTGTGATTCCCCTAGATAATTTGGCGGAGCGCCTAGCTTTTTTGGTGCTACTCCCGATTGATCTGTGATTCCTCTATTAGAGGGCATGTACTCCGTTTAGATCCCGCTTGCCTTTGTTTCTTTTAAACGTCCTTAGTCTCTATGTTAGAATATGAAACGCTTTCCTCATATTCTCCCTCCTTCCGGTTTTTTTGAGACTTCCTTTTACTACGTTGAAACCATAGATAATTTTCTCTAAACCCTTAAGAGTCGCGCTTGGCGTAACTTCGCCTCCCCCATTGTCGCTATACGCATCCGCAGAGGACTTTTCTGTCGTTCGAAAAGACAAAGTCTTCAGAGGGGCGCGCCAAGGATAGACTCACAGTCCTCCTCACAAGACTGACTGCTACTTTCCAGAGATCTCCAGTTAGAGAAAAAACCCCGACGCTGCAACCCCGTCCCCGCACCGTCCTCACCATGATTCAGACTTCAGGGATCTCATTAAGAGATTTCCATGAATCCTTTTTATCTGCTTCCCGCATCCAGACCGTACCGGCGCTGCGCCATCCATTATCCAGATTTCCGAAGGGGACTCATTCTAACTTTATTTTAAGTCTTCACCCCAGTACTGCTTCGGCTCCAGGAGATTGAGCAATTTGTTAGCTCCTGCGTGCTTGCATGTCCAATCTTCCCCAGATTCGCTTAAGCCCCCACTTATGCCGAGACACGCAATTACCTTAACACCAGACTTTGCGGTCACGTTCTCCCCACATCGTTTCTTGATCGGCCGAGGTCCAGGCAGAATGTTTTCTGCGTTCAGCACTCGAAAGAGAAATACCTTTTCTCCTTCTCATCCTCATGTAACGTCTTCACCAGGAGAGAGGTCGCTCGCGATTTCTACAGTAGAATCCGCGCAGAATTCACCATTTTCTGTTAATTCCGCGCGTCGGCCCATCTCTGACCTGAAAGTTTCGAATTGCAGTTCGGTTTCGTAGAGCCCGTCCGCCATTCTCTTACACCTTTTCTGATCGCCCTACAGGTTACGCGGCCATGTCCCACTTAAGACGAGCTGGGCTCTCACCGTCGAAGACAAGACACACTTTTTGCCGTCTGACTTTGACGCGTCAGATTTTTCCGCGGTTTTGACCCGTCTGCCCTTTTCTTCTTTTACAAAGATGGACGACTGTGAGTCCTAACAGGTCTCTTTCCGCTAAGCTTTAGAAAGCTATCTGGCCGTCTCCAACAAACCCTCCCCCGCGTCCATGAATTAGGATCGTCGGATGAGACAGCAACTGTAAATCTTCCTGCCGACGGGCTTCAATTTTTTAAGACACGCCACCGGTCAGGGGTGCTCTTTTTTTTTTGTGGTGTCTGTGGGGGTCACGGCCCCCAACTTATAGGAAGCCTTTCCACCAGACGAGCGATCCACCTTCAAGGTCATCATTAATGTCCCAACTCTCAGTAGGGGAAGTAGCGCGGGCCCATTCTCCCGGTGATCCGGTGATTTCCTTCGTGTCCCTCCCAACTCCACCACCTAGCTAACTCCGACCTTCCCTCTGCTTCGGATTGGCAGGAGGCGTGATGGTAGGCACTAAGAGCAATGCATCCCCCAGTTTTTGGCGAAGTTCTTACCTCCCTCCAGGTCGTTAATTGCTGTGAGATTCTTTTCTCCCCTCATTTTGGTTTTGTCCTTTCTTCCTCCTCCTCGGCCATTAGTTTCGTTTTGACTGTTCCGGTTAAATCAATCAGGTAATACACCCGAAGGAGCCCCAGATTCTTTTATAGCTTTGTAGTCTTCCACCGCGACTACCTTTGGACCTTGCATTGAAGGGAGAGCCATGATCTCTGGATTACTAGCCTTGGCCATGCTCCTTGAATTGAAACACCCCCTTTCCTCCCGAGATTCCGCTGATCGATCAGTCCTCGCCCACGTCACCACCGTGACCTCTTTGTTAGACCAGTTTTCTGTTGCTTCATCGTTTCGTTTGAAGATTTTCCCCCAAACCCAAAGAAGATCATACGTATGTGTCAGATTTGCCTTTCTGTCTATCCGATTTTTCCGCATTTACATCGTCCATCATTCTTGCCTCTCCATTTTAAAATCCCGTCGATTTTCATTAATCCACCTTGGAAGACCGAAAATAGGAGTATGAAGAGGCCTCCGTTTCGGGGCTCTCGGACGTTGTTGTTTTTCATACAGAATCTATATTTCCGGCCCTTCCATGAGTTTGGTCCTGCGAGGTTTTTCTGTCGACCCCGGCTCATTATACCCCCTACGATTCCGCACGCTAGTCGGTTGTGTGAAAGACCTCCCGTTTTTTTTTTTTTTGGCGGGCTTTCTTGTGCGTCCTCATCGTGAAACTTTTTGGCGAGCGAGCGGCCCTTCCCTCCTGCGCCCTGGTCAACCTTTTATTGGTCCCTTTCCTCATCCGACGTCACTTGATTCAACCCCTCGTGGATCGGCCACGCATCTTCCAGATTCTCAGCTCTGTCTTTTCCGGCGGCTTCGGCCCTTCCTTCCTCCCCCAGGCTGCGACGTCCTTCACTCTTTTCGGGCGATTCTCGCGCGCCTCCCCCATTTTCTCTCGGAAGCGCACCCCAGGCACGATCACGATTGGCCGCCGGCCCCCCGGAGAGCCAGGCGTTGCCGTTTCCCGAATGTTTTTTCGATTCCCTGTTTGAGCTCTCGACCCATTCTTTCCTGCCTAGGGTATTTTTGGTTCTCGCGCTGGTTACGCCTTTTCACCCCACTCGGCCCGATTTTTTTTTCTCCCCCCCCCCAAAGATGTTAATAGCGACCCTTCTGACTGCGGGCCCTCTACTATCGCATCCCCTTCTCTCGACATGCAATTCCGTTTTCGCCTCGGATCGCCCATTTTTTGCGAATTTCCTCTCCGAAGAAGTCCCTCCCTCTCCTTTTTTCCTACCATTAGTTGATCGCTTGTTTCTCCCTGCTGCGGAGTTTATGGCGATCGTGCCCCTGCTGAAGGAAACTGTTTTTTCCGATCGATCGCCGGTCTGCGGAAGAATGCCGTTGGCCTGCGCGGTTTCAAATTTGTAGGTTTTTGATGAACGGAGAAGGGTACTTTCTTTTGTCGCGTTCGGTCTGGTCTCCCATTCTCGAGCCATTTACCTCTTATGCCATGGAGCATTCGTCGTACACCCCTCGGTCCCACCTCGAACTTTTCCACTTCGACTCCCATCCCCTTTTTTGGTTTTGGTTCTTCAGTCGGCGCCAGGTGACCTTTGATGGCCTCCGACGGAGATGCACGTGTTTTTTCTTTTCTTTCGCTTCCCAGCTAGCCTCCGCCTTTGCCCCAAGCATTCAGGTGACCCCAGTGGATGCCTTTTCCCGGGCTTTCTTATCTGATTGTCCGCGCCCTCGTATAGTGGCTCCCCTAGTTCAGCATCGTTAGATCTCCGTTTTTTTTCCAGTTTTCGAACGTCCCGCGCTTCGTTCGCCGTACTTTTTAGATTCCCGCTGGTCCGAGAGCATCTCTTATTGTACGGCCCCGACAACCGCGCGTTCCGTTTCTCATCTAGTTGTATCCTGCGGTACTGCTTTTTCATCGAGACTTCTCGACGACTAAGTCGCTCCGGTTCTCCTTGGGCCCCCAAGGATGTGACGTTTGGACCTCCGTTATTTATCCGTATGCACTTCCCCCCGGGTTGTGCGGAGGCTTTACGCATCCGATTTGCTTCCAGTTTTTACGATGCGTTTTTGTTTTGGCCCCGTGAAAGGCTTAGCCCTACGTTTCGGCTTGATCCATTTGGCATTCGCCTTTCGCCTTCCATTACCGAGCTTTTATCCCCAACTATTATTTTTCTTCGCGGCGGTGGAGCTTTATGCTCCCTTCGTCACTTCAGCTTGACGCAGTTTACACGGAGGACGTTTTTCGTTTTTCTCGATCGGCCGCGTCGTTGCAGCGGTCCCCCGCGATCTGTTTTTTTGCTGGTTTTCTTCGACAATCGTCAATTGGCCTATGACTGATGTGTTTTTTTTTTTTTTTTTTTTTTTTTTTTTTTTTTTTTTTTTTTTTTTTTTTTTTTTTTTTTTTTTCTTTTTTTTCTTTTTTTTTTTTTTTTTTTTCTTTTTTTTTTTTTTTTTTCTTTTTTTTTTTTTTTTTTTCTTTTTCGAGAAGATAGGCTTTAGACAGTCCCTTTCTTTCCACAAACGTCGACTATTTGCTCACGACCTATTTCAGTTTTGATTCCGGTCGTTCGTAGACTCCCCCCCTTTCTTTAGTTCCCTCCTGTTAGTAGTTTCGACCTTCAATACCACTTTTTTGCCCCTGCCTTCTTGCTCTTCTCTGCCCGCGATTCCCCACTTTCTCCCTACCCCCAAAATCATGGTCCCGAGCCGCCTGACGGGCGGCCCTCTCTGAACGTTTAGATGACGGGCTGTCCGCCTTGCTATCCCGTCCTCCTCACTGAGCGCTACGCGCCTGTTTTGGGTCGAGCTTCTTAGTTTTTTTCTTCAGCCGCGCCTCCTCTCCCAGGGCACCCATCTCCTTCCCGCCCACACCCCATCTTATCCCCCCACCCCTTCCCAACCCGCCCACCCCCCATTTTTTCTTTTGGGCGATTTTTTCGCCCCTCATGTCCTCGGACTCCCGCTTCGCGAGTGATCTGTTTCACTTTCCTCATAGTCTACGATTTGCTCCGTCTTTGGAGATGTATCCGACCCACCGTTCCCCCATCCCCTTCCAACTTGTTGACATCCGACGACTTGCCCATGTGCGACATACTCCTTGATTTGAAATTTCTCCATTGGGTTGGTCACGGATTTTACTACTTCTCCCACATACCCTTTTGTGGGAACCCTGCGGGACCCACGGGAAGATGCAAAGTTCACTGCCTCGTTTCCGAGTTTTTGCCATACCTTTCGGCCGCCCGTCACTCCCTCCGGATTTTGTTTTGCCCCCTGTTGCTGCAGCTTCCGTACTCTCTCTCCCTTTCTCATTACTTTGAGGTACCACCATGACCTTATCTTTTCCATTGTTTTGGATTTGACTCTGTGCGTTGCCTACGCACGCTTCACCTTGCACTCTCTGCTGTCGGTCCTGTTGTTTTCCCTCCTCTCTGGAGACGCTCTGTTCCCCAGCTTGTGGATGCACCCCTCCCTCCTCCGTGTATTTCGCTTATAAGGTGCAGCGCCGATCTATTCGTTCGCCGTTTATTATTCGTTCTCTCACTCTCCTTCCTACTCTGAAGACCAGCACTCGGTGCCCACTGGTCTTTCTCTACTGGTCATTGAACCGCCTCCGCGACGCTTGAGATTCTGCCCGCCCTCCCTATCCCTTGTCGTCTTAGGTCCCCCCCCTCCTACATCTCTCCTCTGATCATGGTTGACCCGTTCTACACCAAATTTGAAGGGTAGACAAGGTGTACCTTACTGGACATTTGAACCCTCCATTTTTCCTTCCTTGGACTGCTGAGCGCCTCTAACTGGTCCCTTGCTATCTTTTAAACCGCCGCGCTCTTCAGTCAGACCTATTCAGTTTATACGCTCTCATTTCTCTGTCCCCGACAGCACGTAGACTTGGCGCCATATAATTTCTTTTCCGTTAGACGTTCTCACAGCCATTCCGTTTGAATCCGAGTAATCGCTCCCCCGCTCCCCTGACTACGTTCTCTCCTCCGTCCAGTGTTAGACACGCGGAGCGAGTGTCTCCCAGAATTTTTTTTACTGTATTTAAACAACGTTCTCAGACCCGCGCGAACACCATACAGCGTCCCCCCACTTCTTTCTTAACCGGCTGTCCTAAGGGTCATAATGATGGCTGCCACTTTTCCTTTGTGCCCTCCCTGTCCGTTCGACATGTGTCATGTTTTAATCCTTGAGATCTCCTCCAACCCCCAGGTGCCCAAAACCTCCCTTAGTTCCCAGCGCCGTGAGCCGCACCGCGAACATCGCCTCCGCTCTCCTTTATCCTTCCTTTTTCTTTGAGGTAACTTGTGTCGACAGTGCGACACTGTGCTTGCACTTTTACCTGATCCAAGATTCGCGTCACCCTCCGCACCTCCTTTTAATTGATATTGTCCAACCAGCACCTGGCATAATGCGCTTCGTTAAGCGACACCATCGTCCCTGTTCAAGGTGTGACTACCTGTGAACCCTTCCGTACTCCATCCCCAGACTGCCCCCGCCCAAATATACTGTCCCATCTTCTCGCCGTTTAGTTTTTTTTTACCCTAATTGCCCAGAATCGTGTCCCCCATCGTTTAGCTACTGTATGTTACCTTATTGTCTACTGTCGTCATTTTTTTCTCTTTTGTGATTTTGTTTTTTAGTGATGTTTTTTTTTGTCTTTTTTTATTTTGTTTTTTTTCCCTCCCCTCTGATGTATTGTATCGGGTTTTTGTCAGCCCGTTTTGTTTTTTTTTCTCCCCCTACCTCGATACCGGCTGTCAGAATCTTTCACCTTGAGGTTCTTTTCCTACATCCTGACCTGTTCTGACCATCCGTTCTGTGTTCTCATGTTGCGACCATTCACCCAATCTGACGCCTCCGTTTTCTCCCTCCTTTTTATCCACGTATTTCGCTTTTTGTTCTATCCCCCTCCGATCCCTCCTGTCTTACTCTTTTGTGATTTTCTCTTGTGCCTGTCGCCTTGTCTTTTTTCGGCCTGCCTTTCTCTCGTAGTCATTTCTCGTCATTGTCGCTGTGGAAGCTTGTCCGTTTTCTTCTTTTGGTACATACCTTTCCCAGGGTCTCCGTTTCGCGTTCCTCTTGGCTTTCGGCCGAATCCGTCGTCTACTTCCTCTGCCTTTGCGTAGAACCAGTAGTCCTCCCTGCACTTTAGTACTGTAGCACTTGCTCCAGAAGATGACCGGTGGTCCTTTCCCCCATATCTCGTATTTTAGGGCGCTGGGTGATCACTTCTTACTACTCTGAACCATTTTCATCTACTTTGGCTGTCCCCCCAGTGGGTTTTTGTGTTCTGATTCTCTATCCTTTCTTCCTACTACATCCACCTTGTCTTCGCTGTCTGAAGCCCTTTTCTGGTCAAACATTCATGTTCTAGCAGCCTCGGCCGGTGCTGGTGACCAGTCCCCATGTCTTTTACCCAAGTCTTGTCCCTCTCCTTTTTTACTCTTACCTTCAACGCATTCTTGCCCACTTCTCCTCTTCTAGACCCCCCTCGCTGTTTTTTTTCCGCTTCCCTCCCCTCTAGTTCGCGCCTCCCCCCGCGTACTCAGTCATTCCCTTTAACTTTTATTCCCCCTCGTGTCTTCGAAAACATTCCACTCACCCCGACGACAAACGTGTCCTCGCAGCCCCCAACGAGAAGGGCATCACCCACCCTCCTCCAACGCCTCCCCGCTGCAACCTTTTCACCAGCACCGTGATTCTCTCCTTACTAACGCTCCAGTCTCTATTGGTTTATTACACCAGACTCCTTTATGGCTTTGTAATTATTCCCCACCTTATCCCTCTCTTTCGCCTTTTACGTTTTAAGACGAACATCCTCTTAAAAGTATCTTAGTATCTCCACCTACGCAGCGTACTTTCATTGATTCCCCCGTTGTTTATCTGCCAGATTCTCCCAATCTCTTAATACAAGCCTCCCCACGCCCTTGGTCAGTCACTTGTCCATTAATTCTTCCCCTGTTGAGCCTCACTTTTTGTGCTGCCTCATACTCTCCTGGCGACTCAACACTCTTTCGGATCTCTATTCTGGTTACACGCTTGCTTGGCTCCGTTATTTGCTATAGCTTCTCCTCCACACTTCCGAGCACCTGCCCCCTTTCGACTTTTCAATTCTTACCCCTTACCCTTTATTCAGTACTCTTTCTTCTACTTTTCATTTCACTTTTCAGTGCCGTGTGTCTCTTCCTATGTAAATGTGACGTGCAGCTCGCCCTCCTCCATCTCACTTTCGCCTTTTTCTACGTTCTACCTCAGCGACTTTTAACCCCCTTTGTTCATCGTCACCTTAAAATTGTCTCTCGGCGTGCTACCTTTTCTTACCCTAAGACTCCTTCTGTTACACAACAGAGGTACCTATTCCCCCTCCTTCTTCCTTTAGCTTCAATACTTTACATCTCTTGTCAATCTCGTATGTATCCTTGCCTTTTCCGCACCTGCGGATGTGGTCATCACAGTTCTTCCTTTTCCTGTTTTCTTCCCTTCCTGCAATGTTTCCAGTCTTTGCCACCTTCCTTTTCTAGTTGTGTCGGTCGTGTTCACATCTACAGTCCTGTACATGTTACAAATGTGCTTCATTTTTCTCTCTGTTGTCCCCTTTCTCGATCTCCTTCGACATCACCCTCCCCCGCCCCTCACTCAGTCCCATCTCACGCCTTCTATTTCATTTACGCAGTCAACTTCGTTCTTTTTCCCTTTGTGCTACCCACCGCGCCGTATGTGAAGCCCCCCTGCCGCCGAAACATGCTACCTCGTCCCCCATTGCCCCTCCTGATTTGTCCGTATTTGCTATTAGATCCTCTGGCACGTATATCAGCACCCCTCCCCACTCCCGTATATTCCCTGCTTCGCTTGTCCCTCCAGCATGATTGAGATATGCTTCAGCCCACGCCACTTAGCCGAGTATGCCCTGGGGCTGGCACCTGCGAATCTATGTATCTATCTGGTTTCTTGATTTTCCCCCTTGCCTAGTCGCTCCATTATCCCCTCGTCTCCGACATTCCCTCAGCTCAACGACCTCTCTATCCTTCAGTAGTGCCTCATTATACTGAATGAACGCTCTATTAGTTTGGGAGCTTGTTTTAGGCCTGCCTTCCTCCGGTTAAATTTCCCGAACAGCCTAGAGATGTCTCCTTTTCTTCGAGCTTCCCCAACTCACTTCTCGCAGAATCGTAACCGCCGCATTTTTCCCCCCCTTCTTCTCTATAATGGATTGCTCCAGGATGTTCGGGAGGTTTGCGTCATATCAGAGACCCTCCCTCCCTTTGACTCTTTTCTTTTTTAGCGCCCCCCGACCTTCAGCCCTCCGGGTCTTTCTTGTTTTGTTCACACTGTCTTACGGTTCGATGGCTTTATTGCAGATTTCCCCTTTCCGCTTTGTAACTTCTGAATCTATACTGTCTAAGGTTGTCTTCTTGCCAGGGCAGCTCTTTGTGGACACGTTTTTTTTCTCTTTTCACCACGTCGCCGCGCTTCACTGTTCTGCACTCGGCTCCGACAGTATTGCCCAGTGTTTTTTCTCTCCCCTCGCGTCTTGGCTTTTTTACTCTCTGACGTGAGTTCCTGAATTGCGTCCCGCCATCAAGATGACTCATCGAGGCCCCCGTATACCTTCCCGACCCTGTCCCGAATTTCCCCTCCCCCGCCCCCCACTCCCAATCCGAGCTCAACACTTTTGGCATTCCTTCCGTCGATTGCAGCCCTTCCCTCTCGAAGCACGTCGCCCAACGTGTCGGATGCTTTCTTCTACTTATTACCCAGCGTTCTTTCGCGGCCTACAGCAGCATAAGCAGCAACCCCTCCGCTCGCGTCGAACCGTTATGGTGGCTTTTTTTGATTGTCCTGCCCGTTGTCCCTGGTGTGCGATGAGGTCATTCCAGCCACCCTGGGGCCATTAAATAGGTCGTCCGATTTCCCAGTTCGTATCTCATCCAAGCACTTGGTGATCACCCCTTGCATCGCACCCGTTTCGCTTAAATGTATTCTTTCCCATCCATCACTTATGCTTGCAATAGTTCCCTCCGAAAGGTTTGGAATTGTTTTAGGTATTTCTGCCTCCTTTCTTTACAGGATAATCCACCTACTGTCTTAGCGTATGCGACCAGGCACAATGCCGGCCGGGTGGATCATCGTCTATTTTCACGGTTCACGGATTACAGTTTACACATCCTATTCTACATCGTCTCCCCAGCCCCAGAGTTTGCTTTGCCGTCTGGTTAGCTCTGTAATTTCTGTTGACCCCCCATTAGACAAAAGCGCCGCATTTGGCCGTTTTGCCTAATTCGCCTCATCTGCAGTGACTTTTCTGAATGATCATTCCTGCATACCTCTTCCTCTACGTTGTCCTATTTCTGACCACAATTCTTCCCTCCTCTTCACCACCTGTATCCAGGGCGCGTTACTTTGTCCTTTCTATTACCCTTATACGCCCTGTCTGGCATAGGCCTTTTTCACGGTGTCTACTGACTTTCCCTTCTCCCAGGCCGCGGCTTGTTTGTTCGCATTCTGCCGCATCCCCCCTGTTCGGCGGCCAGAGCGGACTTACAATAGCCCGCTGTAGCTTACCTCCCGCCCTTGTCATCTTGACTAGCTGGAGTGTTCTCCCCCCTGCCCGAGTTTCTTAGAGCCTTGTGCCTTCTGACTTTTGGGACGCTCGAACTCGGTTGGTCTATGTACATGGCAGACGGTCTGATGTAGTTTTCGCCGATCCTGTCTGCGATTCATCAGGACACTCCCCATACCAACGCCGTGCCCTAATCTTGCTGGTTTTTCCCTAGCGACCTCCCGTATTTCACCGGCAGCGCCGATACTTTTCTTTGCAGCTTCTGCGGCCGAATCCTACCCCTCCGCGCACCTTCCCCCTTGTAACGCGTTGTCGCCGAATCGCCAGCTTCCCCCGGCAAGATTTCTCTCGGAGCCGACCGATTCT
>Ga0179593_1740291_pt1 | contig 14927 bp, 25 predicted proteins | sample CZODoug2_1_08_16_FD_185931 | JGI IMG/M metagenome (GOLD analysis project Ga0179593, IMG submission 185931) | Vadose zone soil fungal communities from Angelo Coast Range Reserve, California, USA - CZODoug2_1_08_16fungal (PacBio error correction) | ecosystem: Environmental > Terrestrial > Soil >... | reverse complement strand
ACTTTTGCCCCTCCGAGCTAATGCGTTCTTTCTTTTGCCTGTTGTTCAGGGGTGTTTTCCTGGGCGTTGTCGTTCCCTCAGCGGATGACAGGTTACATTTTGAGGGTCTTGAAAGTTTCAGGTTACCCCCAAAACGGCACTTAATTTCGGATTTTATTGAGGATTGTAAAATTACCCTTTAATTTCCCCCCGCCAAACATAACACCCCTCCCTTCGCCATGGGATTTGAATTTTTGAGTTTATTCCGCCTCGTTAGTGACCCGTTAGCATTTAAAGTACACAATTTTCCACCCCTCTTTTCATTACCTCAATACTTTATTAAGTCTCAAACCTGTCAAAGCCCACAAGGACACTCCTCGCGGACACTTTTTTCGAGTAGATTTTTCCTGGAAGATCCTCCACTTTAAGCCGAGCCCCTCTAGCTCCTCATGTAGAGATTTTTTACCTTCACTCCCCCCATACCTTGATCCTTTTTTTCCCCGCTTGATTTCTGGTCAAATCCCCCCCCAGATCCGGTGGTTGTTGCTCTTCCTTCGATGAACCCTCGACGCCTCTTAGTTGGGAACTTTTTCTTCCCTTCCAATTAACCTTTGGTTGTATCCGAGGTCTCTCCTTCTATGGCGTTTTACCGCTTAGTCACTTTCCCACTGTGGTTTGGATTTCCTTCCTTTTCCCAGCACATCGATTCATGATTTCACAATTGACCGCCCCCCTTTTCAAGCTTGTCCCTGTCACCCACGGCTTTTTTTCACAGCTGCTTTCTTCCCGTCAGAGTACCGACGGGTTACGCTCCCTTAGAAACTTTTCCCCCTCTCCCTTCTTACGGCTGGCCCCCGCCTTCCTATGTCTTTTTTTTCATAATCATTGAACCGTCGCCCCACTGGATAATCCTCGACGGAATTTTTATTTTGTTCAATGACTGGTTGTCCCTCTTTCTCCTCGTCGGACCCAACTTCGCCCTTTCGCAAGGCGTTCCCCGGAGGCTTTTTTCCAGCGGTGGCCTGTCAGAATCTGCGTCCCATTTCTCCTTTCCCTCAATGTCAGTGACTCGTAATTTTAATTGCCGGAGGGCCCTGAGTTTGTGGATAGCCCCTTTCTCCCTTCCCTCCGGTTTTTGTCCCTGAAGATCACCTTCCCCCTCAGCCCTCTCCCCCGGTGGCATTTTCGGATCGCTTTCTTTTTTTTTGGATCCTTATACTTTACCTTCAATTCGTTCCTATGATTCTCTCTCCAAAGCGGCTTGTTTCTCTCTCGTATTGTATCCACTTTTATTTTTTCTTTCCTGTGACGCCCCTTTACAACCAAACTTTCCCCCAATAAAAGTCGTTCCCTTCCCTTCCACGCCCCAATGAGCTTCTTTTTTCCCCCCATGAACACCCTTCTTTCGAATTTTCCTCATTGAGGCCTTGGAACGTTCCTCCACAGCGGGGTTTCGCGCTTTTGTATTCTCCGTCTTTCTTGATAGAAGGCAGGGGGCATTTTTCTGTTTCCCCCCTGGAAGTGATATTCTTCCTCCCCGCCTCCGACCCTTTCCCGCGCAACCCCTTTTAGTTATCAACCTCAGATAGCTCGCCAACCTGACGGCCCATGCTATCCGACAGTCCTGCTGACCACTTGTGATTCGTCCTTCGATCTTAATTCCATCGGGATAGTCCACTTTTTCTTCTTCTGGAATGTCTCAATGAATAACTCTCTCTATTTCTCCTCCCTCTCCTTTGTTGTACTTTTTATTTATGTCTTTATGACTTCCTGAGACCCCTAACTTCAAACGCTTCCTCCTGCCGTCTGAGATTCATGGATGTCCGAATAACATTTAACCTCTCCTTAGTCCGATTAGGATGAGCATGTGAGGGACGGCCCCTAGTCGAGAGAGTCTCTTGCTCTACCCTCTATGGTACCCTTTCTTCCCCCGGTTAATGGCTGCCTTTTTCTTCTATAAACGTGTCTAGCATCCTCCTCCCCCTTCAAGTGGTATGAATAACCCCCAGCTTTTTTTGGACGTTGCCGCCTCTTTGTTACCCATTCATCCAGTCCCTTTCCCTTCCCCCCCCCATTGCTGACAATAGGGCTTACCCCCCGACCTTCCTTTGCCTTCCGCCCCGATAAGCTTTCCGGTTTGTGGTGCACTCACGCCGCCGTGGTTGGTTTTCTTTTCCTATTGAGCTGCCTAGCTCACCTTTTTCCCCTTCCCGAAATTATCCAAAGCATCCAGGTCCCTTACGGAACAGGTTGTTCCTTCCTTTTTACAACTAAAGGTACACGCATACTCTCAACCTGCTTTCTGACGCAAATTTTTCCGGCTTCAAAAACTCTCTTTTCCTTTGACCAGCTTCCGCTTATTACTGGGATTACCCAAATAGTGTACCATCCCTTTAAATCCCCCCGTTTTCTTCCTTACGGTGCGGCCGGTTCAAAGATTATCTGATGGTGACCTTTCTCTTCCTTTTGAAGGCACCGCCCTGGAACCGCTTCATGTTCTCCTTTCCCTTGCACTCTCGCAAGTAGCGCCGTGCGAATTATTTCAGTGGCCAGCTGCTTCGATTCCTTATGGAGCCCTTTTCTCAGACGTGCAATCGGCGTTGATTCTATCTCCATTACCGGACTTTTTTTTTTCAGGCAGGTTTTCCGGAAGTTTACTTGACCCCTACCTTCTAGTTCGGGAATTCTCACTCCCCCGCGCGGTTAAGTTTCTATCCCACGGTCCTTTTTTGTTGGCGGCATTTTCCCTCCTTCTTGTGTTGACGCCGCCCTAAACCCTCATTCTCGATCCCTCTTCGAATCTTTCGGAACCGTTCCAAGCGGTTATCTTCACAGAGCATGGAATTTGACCTTAAGGGCCATCTTTTGATGAGGCAAGTTAACCCCGTCCCCCACCGCTCTGGGAACGGCCTTTTTTTTCCTTTTTTCCCCGCTGATATCCGCCATTTTCTGATGTCTCGGCCGGGATTGAAATTCGCAATCTCTTCGTTCCGCTGGCGTACCTTGGCCTGATCTTCCTCGCGCACTAAGTTCGACTACAAACCGTTATCCGCCGTCCAGATATGGAGTCTTTTTTCTTTTTGTTGAAACCCCTCTTTGGCTGAATTTTCTCCAGTTATCGGTGCGGGATCCTAGGGTTGCACAGTCCCGGTTTTCCCTCAATAGCCACAACAGGCGTACATACACCCACAGTCTTTTCCCCCTTCGGCTCAAGTCCTTTTTATTTTTTCTTGCGTTATTCCCCCCTATTCCCTTTTCAAATCCTTCCCAAATTAGGCCTTTTTAACTGCTTTTTTTTTCATACACTTTTCCTACGTCTTGACAGGACCCCCTCAATCCCCACCCCCCCCGTCCCCGCGAGGACAACTCCCTCTCGCGAGAGCCCATTGCAGGTTCCTTTTTTCACCACGATCTCCATCTCTGTTCATTTTTTTTCGTAGATTTTCCAGACGGAGACGCCCCGTTTATGGCCTCTCCTGCGGCTGATGCCTTCTCCCTTTCTTTCCGTTGTTTTGCAGTTGTTTGTTTGTGTCCATGACTCTCTCCATTGAATTGAAAGGTTCAAGAAGACCAACAAGGAACTAATTGATTGGCTGATGAGTTTTTCCTTAAAAATAGCCCCATCACCAACTTCTTTTTAGGAGATTTTTCCAGATGTGAATTCTTAGGAAGTCCGTTCGATTTTTGCCCCCCCCTTTCAAAATTTGCAACCTCCTTTTACCACTGCCTCTTATCACGTTTCCCTCATGTCCCTCACAAACCTTCAATCACCCGTCCTTCGCGGCCATCCTGGCTTTTTTCTTTTTTTCGTCGACCATTGATCCTCCCTAAGAAGAGTTTTTATCAGATTTCCTGGTTTCCCTTCATCCGACATGCTTTCTCTCCTAGTCAGAAGATTGGGATATCATGTTGAATTTCCCCCCCCCCAGTTGACGTGCTTCCGTTAGCTTGTGCCTTCTTTCTAGAACTTCCCCACGATGGTCGAGCAGGCCATTGATTTCCTCCTCCTTAAACTTGTGTAACGCTCCTTTTGAAGTAGTTCTTGAAAAGAGTGAGTCCCTTCCTAGATTCTGTTTTTTTCCTCTTTCCCTCAACGGGCGCCCACGTCTTCACTGGATATGCCTCCCCTCCCCATAGAAAGTTGAAGTTTCATCACCCCAAGGATATCCCATAGAGTGATGGGAACTTCAAGTTCTCCAGCGTTCTACCTATAAAATTTAGGCACCCTCTTCTTCTTGAGTCTCCCTCCATCCCCCCTTCCCTTCTTTTAATTTTTCGAGCCATGAACTACTGGCCTCTAGTCAATCCCGTACTAAGACTGCGTGTCCCTGTTTTTTTTTCCCTAATTGTGCTTAACCCAAAGACTTGCTATAGAAAGTCCCCCAGTTCTCTTTTTTTACAGAGTCTTGGTCCCTTAATTCTTTGCCAGTTACATCTCCCTCTTTTTTTCCCGTAAGGCGCGCACTTCCCTTCCTTAAAAAGATTTCTTTTGTTTCCGGAGGGTTCCCCCTAGGATTTGGGATAGAAATTGGTCTCTTTTCCATTTTTCCCCTGTGGCGCTTCTTCTTTTTTGTGTTCGGTGATTGTAGTTTCCATCTGGATTTTGTGACTTTTCTTCATAACTTCTTCAATTCTTTTCCGTCATTCTTCCTCGACCCCAATGCTGTCTGTTCGACTCTCTCCTTCTTAGGTGCGAACCTACTACGGCGGATTTTTGATGTCCATCCTGGTTCCTGGTACCCATTGATCGTAAATCTGACCGGATGTCGTTTTTTCTTTCTCTTGCATCCCACTGATGGACTGATTTCCCAAAAACGTCATACACCTTGTCGTTATCCTTTTTGATCTCCGCTGTACTTTCTACCAAGCCCACCCGGTTGGTATCCGTAAGGAGAGTAACACTTTTCTTATTTTCGTAATATGTCCCCCCCTACCTACGGTCCCCGCCAGTGCTCGCGTTTTCCACTCCACTTAAGAGTCTAGAAGCTAGTCCCCCCTTTTCCCCCCATAAAATGCGTCTTTCAGACCACTTTTCATTTTCACATTGGACTTTCCTGAAGCTCCTTTTTTGAACGTACTATTTAAAATAGTATTAGGACAACGGCAAATCTTTAATTTTACTCTTCCCATCATTGTTTCTATCTATTCTCTTTTGACGAAATCCCCTTTGGTTACCCCTTATCTCGGCGATCCCCTGGAATGGACGACTATTGTACCTCCTTTTCTCCTCCTCGGCATGAGAATGTTGCTCCCCTTCCCTTTCTGAGCTGCGCGTTCCGTCGCAGTGTCACTTTATGTTGCGCCCAGATTTTCCTCTGGTTAATGGCCCTTATATAGCACGGCTAATGACACCTCTGCCCCTGGCGGTTTTTTCCCTCCCTCCAGCGAGATCACTCTGGGAGGACGTTCACTTCAGTCCTTGTCAGTATCTTTCCCGACTGGTACCCTTCTGCCTCCCGTTCTTTCGGACGGGATGTTCCCCCCCTTTTTGAGTTGGTGAAGATGTCCCTTTGGGTGAGCTTCCCAACTCAGTTATAGAATGCACATGATCTCGGAAATCCCCTCTCGACGAGTGCAACCCTCCACTTGAAATTTAGTTTTTGTCTTTTTGAAAAATACCCGTAAGAAACTCTTCTCCTGATACAGAACTTCCCTTGCGCCCCACCTTTGATAATCCCCTCTTTCCGAGGATGTGCCGTCCTTGAACCCCCTACACAATCACTATCTTGCTCTCGAGCGAGTTTTCCCCCCTGAGAAGTGCCCTTTTTCCTGATGGGAACGGGTATTTACCGGCAGGCCGCTGGCAATCTCTTTTTTATCACCCCCTGACGCGTCCTTCTTTTGCTCACGTCTGAGCCTTCCTAGCGACTGCCACTGGTTGATCTCCTAAGGATGTTCTCCCCCCCCTTTTTTTGGGCGAGCACACGTCCGTTGATTTATCTACAAAGGTTTGTGGCATCCTCAGGTGGAGGAATTTCTTTAAGGATCCCCTGTCCTTAAGTCTTTATTTCTTTTAGCCCCTTCCCACCCTCTGCAAGGTCAGTTTTATTACCAGGCTTTTGGGGGCAATTGTGACCCCCCCCCCTTTCCATCGATGGCTCCCTTTCTCTGTCCTAAGCCAACCCGAAGGTCCCCTTTTTTCCTTTAGACTTACGAATCTTCTAGGACCCCACCTTGATTCCTTCACATCTCCTTTTCAATCCCAAGGATTGCTTTTCCCTCTGGACCGTCCTCGTCACTTTTTCTCTCTTCTTGGGCACGACTTTTTTCATAAACCGCCTGAATATCCTCCCAATATTTGTCGATAGTCGCCCCTGTCTACCCATCTATTTCTGTCCTCTCCCTGGTAAAGTGGCTTTATTTTCTTAAAGGAGATCACCCCTTTCCCTCGAATACAGTACGAAGACTATTCCTTTTCCCTCTTTGGCATGACGTTGAGGCTGAATGACCCCTTTTCTCGGTCTGGTTGCTTTTTTTCCCCATTTGACGTTTCCCAAAATTCTACTTCCCAATAACAGGCCCCCCTTCCCCTTCCTGCAACCAAAGTTTTTTGATCAAAATATTTTCCGCCCTCCCTCCCTCCCAAATTAGTGCTTTTCCCCTATTTAGCTCCTCCCTAACCCCCCCATTTTCACAGGAACTTTCCAACCCCTTTGCAACAGGCAATCGACTTAGCGTATCCCCATAGGCGGCGAGTCTAGTGCGCCCCTCCCTTTTTCTTCTCTCTCTTCTCTTTGTTGTTTTTTTGAGTTTCTCCTCCCTCAACTTTTCTGCCCTCTTCTGCATTGTGTTTCTGGTTGTGTTTGCCATTTTCGTTGAGTTGGTCCTGAAGCTTCTTCATCCTGTTTTCGTTGGTGGAAACTTTATGACCTTTCCACTTAATCTTCCTTGCGGATGCCGGCTAAATAATTCCTTCCCGCAAATCCAACCGCCTTTCGCCGATTTCTTCAAAGTGAAGGTTATTTGGTATCCACTCTTCAACCGTCACATTCCACCCCCCTTTTCTTCCCCCCCTAGTTCCACTCTCTCCCCTTTTTCAACCTTCAAGCCAGGAATGAGAGGCCCTTCTCTTCCGGACGGTTGGTTAATAACCTTTCCTTGAAAGACCACAACTTACCCTCCCTCCTCGATTTCCTTCGATTGGCGTTTTAACTTACCCAATAGAACGATCTTTGGGGATATTTCATCCTTCCTGCCAAAACCCTTTCCCCTCTCTGTGGTTTCCAATTAGCTCCCCAAAGATTTCGAGCAAGCTTGTGAATTTTAGTGATGGCCGGTCCACTTCCTTGGTTTTCTGGTTAAATTAGAGCTTCAGTCTTCCGACTCCTTTTGGTGCGGGTTGCAGCAACGTGCTCTTGTGCCATTGATCTTTCCTTGCCCCTGCACATCTTTTCCATTTTGTTCCCCAAGCACAGAGCTTAGCAAGTAATATTTTATCGATACCTTCCACTATTCCCCCCCTCTGACTCGGTTCACGAAAGAACTTCCTCTGAATTTTTCTTTGTCGACAATGGCTTACCCACCTAATGCTCCTTTTTGGCAAATGCCCCCTTTTGTTCTCTCTTCTTCCAGACGCCAGTAAGGCTGGCTCTTTCCCAGACGAATAAGTAATCTGTACCCGTCCTTTCCTTTGAATAGCCCTCCTTCTCAGCTGGTTGCCAAATTCTTTTCCCTTATATTGCTGGCATGGAAGCCCCGGAACATTTCTGCTTTTTTTCTGACGATCCAATTTTCTCCCTCCCTTTTTCAGCAAGCTCCCGGGATTTTCTCCTGATCTTGTTGCTTTTTTCCCCCCCCCCCCCCGTGGGTATTCTATTTTCCCGAAGGGCATTCTTTCAGTCATTTTTTACTGAGCTTCTTCTGGTCTCCTTCCTCATGAGTCTTTCCTTGAAGGGATCCTCTCAGTCCCACACAAACCCCTTTCCCTTCTTGATCTGAACGCCCCCATCAAGTAAGCTCTCTCCATAGTTATTTATTCTTACTCCCCTTTTTCCTTTTCCACCCGATGGATGTCCTTGACCCTCTGGTAGAGCTTTTTTTTTCTCTGTCGGAATACCCACGGGAACTTTTTTCGTAAAACGGGCCTTTCTCATGATTTTCTCCAAGCTTTGATCTCCCTTGTTTTCCTAGAAAGCTCCTCCGTGCTAGAGCCTCTTAAGAGCTTCTTCCCATAACCCCTGTAGCGATTTGGTCACCCCCCTGTTGATTAGGTCCATCCCTCAATATACCCTTCATCCCCTCATAACGAACCTCCTTTCATCTTTAAATTTCACTTTTAGGTTCTTTTCTTTACAAACTTTTTTAATACTCCTCTGTTGGCTTCTCTCCGATTATGCAGTTTAAGATCTCTTCCATTTGGTTTCTCTCCGGATTCGGCGTCCCCCTCTCCTTTCAAAATGGTTTTCCCTTTCCAAATTTTTCCTTTGCAGACTCCTTTTTTCTATTGGAGAGTTTTTACTCGGTCTATTTCCGTGGCTGCTTCGCCTTCAATGGTTGTCTATGTGCCCCCCTTCCCTCCCTGTTTCGGTAATATCTTTATCTTAGGCCGCGCTCCCTGACGTGACTGATTCCCTGTCAGGGTTGGTTTTTCTATCTCCCCCCGCGAGTATTCTCCCTTTGGAGCCCCTACCTTGTAAGTCATTCATGACAACTAATCTTTTTTTTTTACGATTTACGCTCATTGTTTTCCCCCCCTTTCGTCCGGGCCCTCCTTGTCGTGGTGTTTTTCCTTCGAATTTGGGAAGTCCCTCCTTTTTCACGAAATGGCCCCTCCTTTTCTTCCCGCATGATCTTTCCCTTTTTCCGTCTTTTTCGAGATTTCCCTCCGGAAACATTTTAAAGTTAACTTTCAGGTCCCCGACCCAGATCCCCCCCGCTTGCGACGACCCTCCAATCCACCGCGCTTTTTCCTTCCCTTCCTCACCCCTTTCTTAGGTAGGAGTTTCCAATCGTTCGACCACAAAATGTCGTTTCTCCTCGCGATTTTCGTCGCGGTTGTCCTTTTTTGAACTTTTCTTTTCCTGACATACACGCTGTACAGCTCATTGGGAGACCCTCCCCAACTTCTCGAGAGACGTTCCTTAGCGTCCCCCCTGAAGTTCACCAATGAGGGCAACACCATTTCATGCCAGCACTCATCCCCTCCTGATGGGCTTTTCCCCGTTTTTCTATCGATCCCTCTTGTCGGTTTCCTCGCACGGGGCCGGCAGTTTAATTTCGATCCGGCGAGTGTTTCTTCTGCACCTTTCAGGTTATACCCCCAGTTGGCGGGGAATTAGCCCCTCCATCTTGGCGGCCCTTGGTTTTCTCTCAAAACTCATGCCTTTTCCGCCCCCTAGCTTTCTGTGATTTTGACAGCCCTTCCCCTGCCTTGCTACTTTTTCCCGAGAGGCTTCCCCCCTCTTCAAGCCCCCTGACCTCTTTTTTTTGCCCATTACCGCCCTTTTCTTCGATCGGGCAATGTGAATCATTCTCCGCCCACTCCCGCCTCTGGCTTCAAGTGTTAGAAAGAACCCCCCCCTTTTTCGAAGAACGCTTTTCCCTCTAATCTTGGTGATCCCCCTGGGGTCGGCTAACCTTTCCCCGTTTATAAGTCTTGTGAGGGTTGTCTGGGTTTCCTACGGTTGACCCCAACCCACTTTTCCGTCAACTCTGGTTTCATCCCCCCTTCAACATCCTTTCCCTCGCAGTTTTTAGGTTGTCCCCAAAGATTTGAAGTGCACCTTCCGAACCCCCCCCCTTTTGATTCCCCCACGGACACTGTGCCCCCACCAAAAGGTCACCTCCTTGCGTCAGGGTCCCCCAAATTCTGACAAAAACTCCGACACAGTATCGAAGAACGTTATAGCAGGAGGTTTTTTCTCGGAGTCTCCAGTTTGACCCTCAGTTTCTTCAGAGAACCCCCTACTTGGCCGACTGCTTACTGGGATGCCTTGTTTAGGCGCTTGTTTCAGAGGGTTTTTTTTTGTTACAATTTGAAAGGCGTTTGGTGAATCCCCGGAAAGGTCCCTCTCTGAAACCCAACCCCTTTGGTATTGCGTTTTTTCTGGGACCCTCCCTCTTTGTCCCCTTCCACCAATTTTTCTCGACCGACCGTGGGTGCCCGATCCTTTTTTCATTCGAAGTGGTATGCTGGGATCTTTCAACGCAACTTCTAATTCCCCTTATCCGGCCTTCGCATCCCCAGCTTCGCCGCACGGCAGTCCTTTGCGGCCGCGGCGCCACGGGTTGAGTTCCCCTTAATTTTGAAGACCCCTTGAAGCGTTTCTGCCGGATACGTCTTTTTCCTTATAGATTGGTCCCAAGACTCGAGCCCTCTGGACTTGGTCCAACCCCAGGCCCATCTATTTTTTGTTGAGATTCCCCCGGCTTCCGAGTTTTTGCCATTGAGTCCCCGGTTCGCGAAGCGCGGTTGAGATCCCCCAAGAGTTCTCTTCCTTAGGTTTTCCTCCGGGCGTCCCTTGATCTCCTCCCCAATCTTTTCTTGTCAAGTCGGAGGTTGACCCACGGTCTCCCTGAACAGCGTTCTGGTTCAAAGTTTTTCCGAGTGCCTATTTTTTCTCTTCAAATGATTCCTTCTCTCTACGAACCTGCGACATTTTGGTTCTTTCCAACACAGCCTCCTCCCACTAGCCTAATTGTCCCCCGATCCCCTGACAAAGTTGCCACTTTGAAAAATTTTGTCTCCTCATTTTCGTCGTGTATTTTTCAAAAAGACTTCAGATTTCCTTGTTTTCTTAAAATTTTTTCTGGCTTTCCCTATGACCCCCCTCTAGTCATAGTTTATACTTCCGCTCCGAGATCAACCCTCGCTTTCCCATTGATCTTCGAGTAAGATTTTTTAGCCCTGAACAATACTGGAATTTTCCTTTCCGATCCTTCAGTTTCTTGTCGGTTCTCCTTTTTTCTCGGGTTTTTTGTTTGTTCTCGTTATACGACGGGAACATTTCTTCCGTACTCCCTTATGTGTCCATATCCTTTAGGTTCTTCGAATCAGCCCCCAACCCAAAGGAAGTTTGCCTTTCCCCACGAAAATTCTCCTGCCCCCCAATTTCCAAGCGCGCCTCTTTTCTTGTCCGGCGTGCCGCTTTAGTTTTCTACTTTACACCGATGGATTTTTCTGAGCTGACGGAAACTTTCGCGACTTTTAGAGGTTCTACCCCAAGACCGTCCATTTTAGTCGATTTCCCCCCCGTGCCTCTTTTCCTTGACCAGGTTTCTGAGAGCTCATCTCTCAACCTTCCCTCTATGTTATCCCCGAAGAGTCTCGTTTATTGCGGCACCTTTTTCCTCCCGTTAAGTTTTTCCCTGTGATTCGGGAAATTCTCTCTCAGACGTTTTTTTTTTTTTTTTTTTTTGAATCCTGGGATTCACGTCTTGACCCAAGTTTCGGTCCTTCTGTGAAACCCTTTCCTCCTTTTTGTGAGAGATTTTTCCTTTGACAGAAATTCCCGAGTCTTTTTTTTTCACCAATGTTGACGCACCACGCGTTCTTTTTCGCTTGATGGTTTTTGCGCGAGTTTTTCGTATGTGGCGTTCGAATTTGAGGGTGAACGTCTCTCCAATGCACGGGGAATAGCCCCTTTTTTTGGGTTGGATTTTTTTAGATCCCTTGGAGGACGTCCCAAGAGTTTTCTTTTTCATGCTGAATCGGTCACAGCCGAAACGACATCCTGGTTTATTTTTTCTTTCCTGGGAACTCATTCTATTTTTTGGCACATCCGGTTTCTTTTCCCTTCCCCTTTTTTTGGTTGAGCCTTACATTGTCCGACCTTTTCTAATGCCCCTTTCTTTGTCGATCCTACGAGCACCTTTTTTTCCCCCCCCCTCAATGGACTTTTTTTAAAATCGGACCGATTCCCCCCGCTTGCGAAGAACTCTCCCCCCCCGCGCCTGTTCGTTCAACCCTTCCTGAACCTTTTGCTGGTCGATTTCCGAAGGAACCCCCCCCCGAAGAGGGTTGATAGCGCTCTTCCCCCCCCGGTCTTTTTTGCGTATTGCTTGGAATCTCTCTTTCAAGACTTTTTCTTAGTTCCAAATTGCCGAGCGTCTGGACCCGCTGGAGACTTCTGTCTTGCTCAATCATCCTTGGAACTCCCTAAGGCTTTCCCCCGTTTTCATGAGGGGCTTCTTTCCATTCCTGACCTTTTTTCATACTTTCTTGGGGACGGATCCTGATAACTTTCCTTCGCCCAGAGATTTTCATTGGCTCGTGTGTTATACCTCTCACCTTAACCCCTTCGGTTGGGTTTCCCTCTCTGGCTGGCACCTCCCGATCCAGCAGGCTTCGGACTCTTTCTTGGTTCTCAGCAACTCTCTGAGGGCCGCTCCCAAATGCTTGGCTCCTGAATCCATCGTTTCCCTTTTCTGGCAGAGCTTTCCCCTTCCAACTCTTTTGCTTGTTTTCCCAGACTGATACTCCCATCTTATGTCCCCTGAGCCTCCATTTGACCTCCCGAACCTTTCCTTCATCCTAGATTCAGGGTTTTATTATCCCTCTATTACGTTTCTCACGCTTTCGAAGCTCTCATTTTTTCCTTTTTTGGCCCTTAGTGTGCGGTGTTTCCAGGTAGTTGGGCTTATGTAATCCGAGGTTCTGAACTTGGGACCCCACATCTCCCATGAGGCTCCTTCAACCCCCTCCGGAGAACTTTTTTCGGACTTTTCCCCCCTCTTCCATCCCCTCCCCACCAAGTGGTTTGCCCCCCCTGGGGGGTTTCTCTCTCAAAGTTTCCACAATTCCTTCCTAAACCCCCCGCATTCCCACCCACTCTCGCCCCCCCTTCGAAGAAGGAGGTTCGCTCCCTAAGTTCCCTACCTCTGGTGTGCCTTTAGTGTTCTCCTTCCTTCCAGCCTTATGGTTGATTGACTTTCGAGCTTTCCGTTGCTGCAGATTACTTCCTTTGTTGTGTCCCTTTTTGGTACGGGGCAGAGGATGTGAATGTTTCGTCTTTTCGCACTTTTTGCCCAACCCCTGAATTTTCGGGTGCGGGCGTCCCCCTTCCCGAGGTGCTCCTCAGCCCCCCAAGACTTCCTGAGTGTGCCTCTCTTGGGTCAGGATTTCTCTTCCTTTGAAGCTTCCACAACTCCCCCACTCTTTTAACCTCCTATTACTTTCCTCCATTAAAAAACTTTTTTTTATCCTCTTCCCCACCTGTCCTTTTTTCTGACGGACGCTTGAGGCCTTGTAGACTTTCCCCCTATATTCACGTCCCTTTTTCCGACCCCTAGACTTCCTCCCGAGCTTATCGTTTTCGTCGACTTCTTTGACTTCAATCCCCTTGATCCCGATCTTCTATTTGATTTCTCTTTGGTCCCCCCCAACGCTACTTCTGCTGTTTGAGCTCTCGAACGTTCACTAGCCCCTGTGAAATCTTTTTGAGGTCCCCCCATTCTAGAGCCTACAACAGCTCCTCAAAAAGTCTTCTCGTACGTTTTGGACTCTTTGACTCCAATTTTCGAGTAAGACCCACCCCTATTTCCTTGGACGTTCCCTTTTTCATACCTATTGGGAATTTTTGCCAGTAATCCTTTTGGTCTTCCCTTATAACTTCCTCTAATTCTCTCAGAGCTTATGCCCGTATTCGGTGGTATTCTTCTCTTATAAATTAGCTCTCAATTCTCTCAGTCGATAGATGATTTGACTTACATCGTTTTTTCCTTTATGATTTCTTCAACAGACGTAGCCCCCCTCCTTTTGTCTATTCCGTTGGCGGATCCCCCCACCCCAAGAGTTTCGACCCGTTAATCGTGCTTTTATAACGGGCGTCCCAACTTGAAAACGATTTCTTCCCTTCGGCCGGTCCTATTTGACCAGGCGGTTTCATGAAGTCATAACCCTGTTTCTTTTTTCTGGATTTTTTCTTCGTTCTTTTTTTTATTCTTTCTTTCCGTATTTCCCCTTTTCACGTCTCGTTTTTAAGAGGCTTTCCTCGCATCAGAGTATCCTTTGCAATGTTTCCCCTTTTCGTCCCAAACCCCGTGCTTCTTGTAAAAGGATTTCGCTCACTTCTAAAGAGGAACCTTCTTTACTGTCCCTGTCCGGCTTTCCCTTGAATTCCACTTTTTGTATATTGATCTGCCCCTGTACGTTTCGCGCGTTTTCATAGTCCCTCCCTCCTTGCTTCCTGAGATTCCCTTTCCTCTTCTTCCTTCTTTCTCCCTCATGAAAATTGATCGACAAGGTTGCGAAGTTCTCTTTCCAGATAATATTCTCCCCAATTCTCATCAAATGCTAACTCCGATTTCGAGAACAATGTTTCCCATTGTCCTCCCCAGAAGTATCGACCGCCATCGTTACTTTCTCTGGAGAGGACCATCTTCTTTGGCCTTTCATCTCATAACCCTCCGTTGTGTTTTTTTCTGCCGTTGCGACATTCTTCCCATTGGTTAAAAAGTTCACCCCCTTTGTATTGCGTGCTTTGCGACTCCCATTTTTTATTAGGCTGTTTCGCCTTTTTCTTTGACTCTTACCCCGTCTTAGAGAGCAATTGTCCTTTTTGGTGAGCTGCGGAGTTATGATAAGGTTCTTTTTTTCAATCATATTCTCTATTCCCTTGTTCCCTTCTTACCTCCAATGGCGGGTTGTTTCACTCCTCTCAAAAGAGACGACACGTTGTTTTTTACGTGCTCCTTATTTCCGTCAGTGTATCTGTCACATCCCCCCCAAACGACCTGGTCTATTTTCCGTCCGAGTAAGGGGTACCTTTCTTATTTCGTGAGCTTTCCCACTCCCCTCCCCCCCTTGGGGACGGAGTTCCCCTCCCGTTAAAGAATTTAATGCGAAATGATTAGTAGCAGATGTAGAGCCCGCCTTCAAATTGTCCTGGAAAACTTCCCCCTAATACCGAAGCTCCCGACCCCAGATTTTCTCTAAAGAGAGGGGGGGTTTGGGGGGGGGGTTGGTTGGCAAAGGTTTTTTGAGGTTTTTTTGGAGGGTTGGGCGGTTG
>Ga0179593_1590673_pt1 | contig 14927 bp, 23 predicted proteins | sample CZODoug2_1_08_16_FD_185931 | JGI IMG/M metagenome (GOLD analysis project Ga0179593, IMG submission 185931) | Vadose zone soil fungal communities from Angelo Coast Range Reserve, California, USA - CZODoug2_1_08_16fungal (PacBio error correction) | ecosystem: Environmental > Terrestrial > Soil >... | reverse complement strand
TCAACCACGGCTGCCTCTTACCACAGTAGTCCTATGGGCCGCCCTTTCTTTTTACTACCAACTTTCCGCAGAGTTTTTTTATTTGGACCATTGGGATTTTTTTTTTTTCCAGAAAACCCACCCCTGAACAGCCCCTTGACCAAAATCCCCCCCCCCACAATTGGTTTGGATTTGGCCCTCTGCTTTGGATGGTAGTTCACATTTGTTGTCCTTTTTTGTGATCCATAGCTTCGAGTCCCTCCGTCGATTCTTTTTTTTCCCTTTTGAGTTCCTTTGTCCCCTCCGTTCCCTTCCGCCCCAGGAGTTTCCCTTTTTTTTTTTTATTTCCCTGGTTTGTTTTAAATGAACAGTCGCGTTTTTCTCCTCCCCTGATGTGCGACGCTTTCTTTTTTGGGGGCCTTGTGGGTAAGTACCCCAAACTCTCAGGTTTGTCATACTTTTCTCCTTTTTTTCCCACAAAGATCCTTCGCTCGGAACCATTTTTTTTACCGTAAAACCACCCTTTATCGCACTTCCCTTCCCCTGAGACGGCGAACTTCTTCGAGGTTTTTCTCCCGCTTTCCTCCGCCGGTTTCTCCCTTTCCCCCTTTGTTTTAAGTCCCGACAACCTTCGTGTGGTTTGTTCCCTGAAACAGCCGTTTGGGTGGTTGGTTTGGTGTTTGGGTGGTGTTGGATTCTTTTGGTGAGTTTTCTCCCTCCGCTTCGCGTTGTGCTTCTGGCGACTTAAGTCGTTTTTTTTTTCCGAGTACAGTGGAATTCCCTTTTTTACCATATGCATAAATTTTTTTTGGGAATTGTTCGGATAGTATTTTTCCCAACGCTGTTTTTTTGCCCCTTTTTAATTGGATTTTGCGTTCCTTTCCCCTTTTGGAGGTTCCCTCTTACGGGGGTGCTCTTTCCAGCATTTTATCGAAGACGCGCTGCGTTTTTTCCCGTCCGCGAACTTGTCCTTTGAGGACCGAGGCCAACCCCTTGCCTCTTTTTTTTCTAGGCCATCCTTCCACGGGGTTCTAACCTGTTTTAGTGTTTTTTTTACGAAAAACACGCGCGTTTTTCCCCCTTTGCGTCCAAAAACCCCCCTTTCCCTCCTGGGTCACAAAAGGTTTTTTTTTTTTTGTCCCGGTTTTTCTTTGCACCGGACAACTTTTTCTCTGGGCGGTTTCCTCGGCTGGGCACAATTTTCCCCTTTCCTTTTTCCCCTTTTGTTTATTACAGGGCCGCCCCCCCTGGACCTAGTCTACAAATTTGAAGGCGCTTTCCCTTCCCTTTTTCGGCCGTCGTTTCCTGAGTCCTTGGAGCTTATCCCCAAGTCATCCCCCCCCTTTTTGGCCAAGCTATCTTGCACCTCCATCAAAAGAGCAGGATTTTTTTTTAGTTTTTTTGAGAGGTTTTCCTCTTTTTTTCCTTCCTCTTTTCTTTTCAGCTGTCGGAATTTTTTCTCCCTTTCCCTTCGACTCGTGTGTTCCTCGGCCAACCTCCTTTGTTACTTCCAGTAACGATTTTCAGCCTTCCTTGCTTTTCGAATTCACCCTTCGCGATTCCTCGGGCGTGGGCTCTTCTTTTTTTTGTTCAATTATCAAATTAGGCACTGTCACTTTTCATCCCCCCCCCGTTTCCTTCCCCCCAGTGTTCATCTAATTTCGTCACTCCCCCCCTTTGGCCAGGCCGAATTTCTTTTTGCGGCCATGCTTTTTTCCGGCTTCCGACTGAATGGCACCGCCCCTGCTTTTTTTCCTTTACCATTTTATGCGTACGATCTCCCGCTTCCCCGGCGTGCGGGACCCCGCCCCCTTTTAGGGGGGGGGTTTCTTTTCCCCCCCCATCGAACATTTCGGGCCACCATTCTGAAGTTTCCTCCCCCCGCCCTCGACTTCGCCCTCCCCTGGAAACACCCCGATTTCTCGGGCAAACACTGTTGCCCAACAAAGTTTTCTGCCTGATAACTTTGGCAGCTGCTCTCTTCCCCCCGCGCAAAGTTTATTCGGCTTGTAGAATATTTCAAACCCCAACGTGCCCTCCAGATCCGAATCGTGACCCGTTCATGGTTGGGGTTACATCGGGGCCTGGAGTTTCTTGTCTTGTTTTCCGGTTAAGACTGTTCCCTCCCCTTCATTTTTTATTCTTTTCCGAACTAATTTTGTTTTTATTTTTTGTTTGTTTTTTCCTCTTCTGATTCATTCGAGGATAACCACTTTATCTCCTTGGGCACAGGTTTTTTTCCCCCCCCCCCTCCCCTAAACCTTTCACGCGTTTTCAATGGCTTTCCGGTGAAGATCCCCTCCTTGCGATTGCGATTTTTAAAGGCTCCTTCGTCTTTTCGCCGGCTGTTTGATGGCGAACCCCCCTCTTTTTTCCCCGCTTTGTGCTCTGGAATCAAAATTTAGGTTTCCAACTTCCAACGGATTTTTGTTCACTTCTGATGATCTACCCCCTCCCCTTCCCCTGTACCATGCGGTTCAACTCACCTTTCTTTTTCCCCTCGCTTTATTTCCCCTTTCCCACCGCGGGTACATTTCGTTTCCTCCCCTTTTTTTTTTTTTTTTTTTTGCATTCTTCCGTTTTTCGTCTGTTTTCCTTTTTCTCTCCCCTCCATTCGTTTTTTTTGCTGCTAAAAGATTTCCAGCCCCTTCGTTGAACCCATCTTTCCTTCTTTCTGCGCCCCAAATCGCCTTCCTTTTCCCCCCCTTCGACTTCGGGCCCGTCTCTGAGATGCTCTTCGTTATCGCGCGTCGACCTGACCCTATCGAAATCGGATAACCCTTTTTTTTTCCTTTGGGTGTGTTTGAGCGCCTGACCCCCCTTTGTTAACTCACTTTTTGATCCCCTCCTACCTCCACGTTCCCCTGTCTCCAGAGGGCGGACCCGTGTTCTCCCACCATTCATTTTCCCTGAGTCCGGCGTTTGAACTTCTTTTTTTTTTTTTTTCTTCTCCTTGGGTGACGATTACTGTCTCCAAGCACGCGTGGCTTTTGCCTTCCTCGCGGAGCCTTTCACCTTTTTCCCCCCCCCTACTGCATTTACATGCGCCATTTCTTCCCCTTCGGATTTCGTTTTCCTTGAAACTTGTGGACAGGCCACGGTTGTTTTTGCAGCCCCCATAATTTATATCACACAGGTTTTTGCACTTTTTTTTTTTTTTTTTTTGCCGCTTTTTTCCCCGTTGTTTTTTAGCCGTTTTTTTTGTCGTCCCCCTTCCCAATGGGTAGAAAAAGTCTTTTCTTGTGTTTGCAGTACCCTTAACGTGTTCTAGTCTCCCCACAGTTTGGGGTTTTCCTTCTCTTCGGTTTTTTGCGCCTCTCTGCTTAAAGTTTCCCGATCGCCAACCCGGTGCAAGTTCCCTCTCCCCTCGGGCGCCGCAACCCCCCCCCCTGTCCGTATGTGCTCCCGTGTTACTACTACGTTTTCCCCCCTTTCCCCCCAAATTAATTTAGGCTTTCTTCTCTTTCCCGCATTCTCTTTGCTCCTTCCCCACTCGTTAGTTGGAAGACCACCCCCTCCCTCCCCTTCGTATTTCCTTTGCTCTCAGGAGAGTGATTCTCCCCCCCCCCTGGGTTGGGTTCCCCCAGTTCTTCCATCCCAAAAGCGAGTTCCTTTTCCCAACCCCCCCTTTTAGGAATTAGTTTTCAATGTCCCCTTTGTTTTTGCGGGTAACCTAGCCTCTTCGCCGGTTTGGTTGACCCCCTCAATTTCGGTTTTCCCCCCCCGGGTCACCCCCCAATTTTTTGCGTCTTTCCTTTTTTTTTTTGAAACATTTTTACGGCGAGCCCCCACCTTCGCCTGCGCCACCCCCTGGGGACCACCCCTTTTTCACCCTCTGCCATCATCTTGGTTTTTAGGGAGTTTTTTTTTCAATAGACCTTTTTTCCCCACCACGGAACGGTGCCACTTTGCCGTCACCGATAGTTCCTTTTTTTTCCACCCCTCCGTTTTAGATATAGATAAGCTTTGCCCCCCCTTTCCCCAGGGTCTTCTGATAATGTGATTAAGTGTCAAACCCCCCCCCCCCCCCCCCCCCCCCCCCCCCCCCCCCCCCCCCCCCCCCCCCCCCCCCCCCCATCAACCACCATTCTTTTTTGCCGTACCCTTCCTTTTCTTTAGCTAAACCCTCCCTCCCTTTTTTTTTGTAGCTTTGTTTGTTTTGTTTATATGTTTGCGCTTCCCCCCCCCCACCCCCGCATGAAAGGGTCTCCTCAAGGCCCAAGGCCCGGATGTTTTTCAACCCATAACTTTAAGGACCCCCTCGCTCTTCCCGTTTTTTTTTTCTTTCTCTCTTCTGTGACGACGACTCCGTTGTGCGGAGATCAACTTTTATGGTGTTCTTTGTTTTTGTTTTTTTTAAACGTAGCCATACCTTTTTTTGGCCCACTTCATCGGGGTCTGAATACCTTTTTTCACCTCAAGGTTTTTTTTTTTTGAGCGGTCCCTTCCTCCACACGTCCCCCCACCCCCCATGGTCGATTGCGCCCTTTTTTTGAATTGTGTCCGCTTTCGCGACCCCTTGGGTTGAATTGCTGTCTCCCCGATCCTCGCCGAACCGGTTCTTTTCCCCTGCCTGCGGGTTATATTTTAACCACCGGTCTTTTTTCGTCGCCTCGTTTTTTTTCCCCTTTGCCGGCGGCCGTCCCTTGTTAATGTGAAACCCTCTGGGCCCGATCTACCTTTTCTGGTTCGTTGTTTGGGAGTTTGGAGGAGAGTTCTTTTTTCCCAGGTGTTCCAGCCGGCAATGTCTTTCCTCCCCCTGACCTTCACATGTGGCCAAAACCGATCCTTTTTTTTTCTGCCAACAATTTTTGCCCGTAAAAACCCCCTTCCTTCCCCCTCAGCCGACGCCGCCTGGAAGAGGCGTTTGTCTCGGAAGTATGGGTGGACCGCTTTTTTTCCATGTGTTTTTTTCCCACAGAAGGGACCGAACCCCCCCCCTCTCTTTTCCTTTGCGGACATTCGTTTTTTGGGGGCGCCCTTTTTTTTCTTTTTTTTTTCGGGTCTTTTCCTGATGGTCTTTTTTTGTACTCTTTCCCCCAGTGAGCCTTTTCACTTTTAGTTCCGTGGGACATGCCCAATTCCCCCCTAAAATTCTTGTGGGAATTGTTTTTGGTAACCTTTTTTTCCTGGAAGGCCCGCTTGGTTCCTCATGGACCCTTTTTTGCCGTTGGCTTCGATTCCGTTTGTTAACGATTCTGCAGTTTTTTTTTTTGACGTCCCCACGGGCCCTTTTTCTCCCCTAAATTTTCACGCGGTCCCCATGCTTCTTCCTTCTGCAGAAACTTTTCCCCCTATGACCGGACAAACCAGGCCGCCCCTCTTTCCTTAAGCAAAACAGAGCTGGGCTACCCCCTTTTCCTTTTTCTACTCCAAACCCCCCCCCGCTCAGAATTTGAAACCGCCCTTCCCCCCGTCCCCCGTCGTGCACAAAAGGGTTTTTTTGTCCTCGAAAAAATCCTTTCCCTTCCCCTCCTTTCTTAAACGGATCTGGTTTGAACGGTCACACGTTTTACTTCTCACACCATCCTCCACGTCCTTTTTGGGCTGTGTTTTTAATTAATCCCCCCCTTCCCCTCGTAATAAGGTTCCCTTATGGCACAACCATTGAAGGCGCTTTCTTCAGGCTCGTTTCCTTTTCCCTAAAAATTTGTTTTTCCTGCGATTTAAGAAAAGTACTGCACGCATTAGCTTCGTTTTTCCCCATATGATTGGGTTTTTTTCCGTCCTTTTTTCTCTTGGTGATGCGTAGGTTAAGTTCCGGAGAATTTTTCTGCCAGTCTTGACCTGTTGATCGTGCGCTCCCCTTTTTTCCCCCTCCCCTTTTATCTTCTTTTTTCCCCCGGTTCTCTCTTTGCCCCGGGAGAGCTTCGAGTGTCGCGGGTCGAAGTGCAATTTCCATTGAGGGAATTTTCGAGTTGTTTTTTTTTTTTTACTCCTTCACTTCCCAAGTCCCTTTTTTGCCCTCATTACATTTCATTCCCTTTCGATTTGGCAGCGAATTCCCGCGCCCCCCCCTTTCTGCTTGGATTCCCCCCCGTTTTGTTTCTTAAAAGAAACCCTGCGGGCTTTTTCCCCCATTTTACCGCGTCTGGGGTTCCATTGTCTCCTGTTTCTTCGGAGTGGTGCTAAACCCCCCACCGGTTGCGTTTCGTTACCCCCCCTTTTCCCTTCCCACACCGGCGGCTGTTTCGTTTTGAATATTATTTTTCGTTTGCCCACCCAGTGGCAACATGTCCGTGTGAAGTTTTTTTCCTCCCTCCAGCGAATCCTTTTCGTCACCCCCCCCGTGAGCTTCAATGTTAGCCCCATTCCTTGCCCCCCCCTTCTTCGAACTTCCCCGATACTCGGGGCGCCTTTCTCCTCCCCTTGCTTTCGTCCCCCCCTTGTTTTAATTAGATATTGTCCCAAACCACTTCCCTCCCCCAGTAACAGTTTTTTAACTTTTTGGCCTGGATGGTTACATTGTCCTTTCCGTTTTTTTGGATGGGGGGGTGGGTGGAAGACGATCCTTTTCTTCTTTTTTTTCAGCCCTCTACGAAATTCTCTTCTCTTATCCCTCTTCTTTTGTGTTTTTTTGTCATTCTCCTCCCTAGTTCTCCGGTCTACACCGCTTGCCCCAGGATACCTTTTTTTCCCCGCCATCAATTTCACCGTCAGCGATCTTGATGGTGCAGATTTACCTCTTTTTTTTGAAACCCTTTTCCTTTATGGCTTTAGCCCTTCCCAGCGTCCTTTTTCTCCCTTGCGTTTCTCCACGCTTTTTATGGCGAACCCCAACCTCCCTTTCTCTCCCATCGTTGTGGTTGCGTCTTGGAAATTCGTTTCCTTTTGCGTATTTCCCCCCTTTGAATAGTTGGCCCCTTGGTTCGTTTCCTCCCCCTTTTCCAGCCTCGCATTGTAATGATTGTCAAGAAAAGGTCCCACCCACCAGATCTTTTTTTACAAACATTTTGATCAATTCACATCGCTACCACCCGATTGGGTTTGTTCTTTTCTTTGTGTGAGCTCGCCTATTTTGGGCGCACTATTCGGATTGGCTTCCCCCTCCTTCGAGCGTAAATTGAGGACCCCCCAACGGTTCTTTTTCCCCCCTTTTCTTTTTTCTAATTGCCGGAACTCCTCCCGCGACCTTCCCTTTTTTCTCGAACCCTTCGGGGCCGTTCTTTTCTAAATTAGAAACGCCCAATGTACTCCCCCCTCGTTCCCCTCGTGTGTTTTTGAGAGGACACTTTTTCTTGCTTTACACGTAGTGGCGCTCCCCCCCTCAATCCGACGCCGTTTTCGTCTCGGGGATTTGTCCCCTTCTCCTCCTCCCCATCATGCCCACTCTTTGATGTTGGATTTGACCGGTAGCGATTTAAGGTGCCGTCTTTCTTGTGCTTTAAGCGCAGGCACTGGTGGCTTTTTTTCCCGTTGCGAGTTTCGAATCTTTTCTTTGTTAAGGGGTTTTCTAACCTTTTTCCTTCCCTGGCCAGTACTCCTTTTCTAGGTTGTCCCTACTCCTTAAGATTCCAGCTGCGCTTCTTCTTTTCATCCCCTTTTCGATCCCCCTTGTGACCATTGATCTCCCGTTGGTCAAACTGTGTTCTTTTTGAGTCGTCGTCAATTCCCATTTTTGGTTTCTCCGTGTGTGGTTTGCCGTACGCCCCGAGTTGCGTCCCTTCCCCCTTGGCACTTTTTTTTTTCCCTCTTTGAGGGTTTTAGAATTTTGTTTCTTTTTCTCTTTCCCTTTTACGATCGCAACCCCCTCATTTTTCTCGTAACCCCGTTTCGCCCATTCTTCCACCCCCCAAACCGTCCAGAAGTTTGGTTCCTTGGCGTTTCCTATCTCCCCCATCAACACCCCATTCGGCGGGTTATCTCCCTCTATTCACAGCCTCTATCCTTCACCCCGCACCTCAAACATAGTTAAGTCCATTTCCTCTTTCCTCCCCCTTCCTTGTTCGGTTCAACCAGGGGGGGGGCACCCCGCTTTTCTCGCGATTTTTTTTCCCCTTTTCTTTGTCCCCCCATGCTCGGTTTGCGCATCTTCCCCTTTCCGAGGTTCACTCGCCGTTTTTTTAGGTTGGACGATTTTTCCCCTTTTTTCCCGGGCCCCACCCCATTTTTCTCTTTTCCTTTCCCATCTCGTGTTTGTGGTCCCAACCCCCCTAGTCGCGATGCAATCGGGCCGTTCCCCCCGGTTGGACCCACAAAAAAGCTTTTTCCCCCATCCTGTGTTGGCTGTCCTTTTTTTTTACACGGAATTTCCATTACCCCTTTCTTTCAAGCCCGTAAACTGTCTCACTTACCCGTTAATACCGGCTGCTTACTCCCGATCCCGGTAACTAAGGTGCCGCTCCTCTTCCTTTTTTCACCGGCACCACCCAATTCATGTTCTTCATCGTACCCACTTTCAGGTTTCTTTTTTCCCATTCCCCCCCCCCCTTTTTCCCCCCCTTTCCTTGTTATTCTTTTCGCCCCCGACTGGTTAGCATTCCAAATGAACCGCTTTGACGGGGTTGCACAAATATTTTTCTCGAGTGCAATCCCTGTTTGCTCTTTTTTTTCCCTCCCGTGTTTTTTTTCGGAGATTTTCCAAACCGGCTTTTTCTCTTCCATTTCTGAGGTGCGCCCGCATTTGTCTTGATACCTGAACCCTTTTTTTTTTTTTGGTTGTGGGGCCCCTCCTCTCAAAAGGATCCCGTCAATTCCTCCTGTAGCTCTCCCTAAATGCCCTGACCTTTTTCTGACCTTGGTTTTTTTTTGCCCCACACGATTTCTCGCTTTTCCCCCCCTTACATTGGTTAAGGTTTCCATTTTTGTTTGGTCTCTTTTCTCCCCAAGGGGTATTTTGCCTTCCTAGAGCGGCTGCGGGCCTGCTTGGTTCCTGGAAAAAAGTTTGTGTTTTCCCGAAAACCTGCTCTTGAGCGATTTGCTTTGTTTCAAGCGGGGGGACCTCTTTTTAGGGATTGGCCTTTTTGCACTCGCTACTGTGCCACACCCGTCCTCTGCCGCAACCCACCATTTTTTTTTTTTCCTTTGTAAAAAGTTTTCCCCCCCCACACTATCGGCCGTCATTTCCTCCTCCCTCCTGACCGGCCTGTCTTTCCACCCCTTTCTCCCAACATTTCCGTTCTTTTTTTGCTTTCTGCTTTTTGCAAAAGTGTTCGACCAATCCCCGTTCTTTTTGATTCTTTTTTGGCATTTTTTTTTTTTCTCCCATCGTCCCTGTCTTTTTCTTGTCTGGATTGACAGAGTCGTTCGTTCCTTCTCCTTGAGCTGCTCCTTTTCGTTTTGACCTTGCTACCATTTCCCCTCCTTGGGGATGGTAGGATCTTTTGTAGCCGCAAGTCAGTGGTCGGCCTTCCTGGAACGTTGCGGGCGGACGTTTCTTCCCTCTTTTGGTACTGATTCTTCCACTGGGATCGTCACTTTGCCCGTCCCCCCGTCGAAAGACGTGCTGCACTTTTTGGGGACCACGTGATCGCGAACCCCCCTTTTGCAAAAAACGAGACCTTTTTCTACCGCCTCGGGGCAGCGATTCCTGGTTCCCGACCCGGGTTGTTTTCCCTTTTTTTTAACGAACCCGCCCCCCCCAACGTCTTGAATAACACCCCCCCCCCCCTTTTCCTGAGGCGGACCAAATGTTTGCAAACGGTTTATCCCAACTTCCTTGCGGATCCCGCCCCTTTTTACAAAACTGGGGCGTGTTCCTTTTTTACCTTCCCCCCCTGACACGATTGTCCACTGTACCTCGGGTCCTTTTAATCTTTCCGTATTATTTTACCCCATTGACTTCTTCGATTCCCGACGGGGCTCAGGGCCCCCCCCTTGCACGCGTGTGGTCTTTTTTTTTTTTTTTTTTTTTTTTTTTTCTTGCCAAGTACTTTTTTACCTACGGACCCTCTTTTTTCCCCCCCCCCCCTCCCCACAACAAAGAGTTTTTCCTTCATTTGTGCCGTTCGATTTTTCTTTTGATCGTGCGTTTTCTTTCTGCGGCACTTTTCAGAGGTACCCCTGTGGTCCTCTTCGGTGCTCCCCCAACCCCTTATTATCTTCGACCTATTCGCGTTTTTGTATCTTCGTCCCCCAGAGATCGCTCGTCTGACTCAGGTACCCGGTTTAACCACCCTTAGCCCCCCCCCAGTTGGCCTTGCAGAATGGAAGTCCTCCAAATTTTTTTTTTTTATTCATCCTCCACCTTTCTCACTATATGTTTGGCCTCCAGCAACTTCCGTCCGCCGAATTCGTGGAGGGAGAACAACCTTTTCGTGGGCAATTGACCGTTGTTGGGACGACAACCTAATTGTTTGCATTGAGAGATGTCTTTCTCAGCTACAGTGTTTTCCTGGACAGTCACCCCCCTTTAATCCTTGCTGGTGTCGGTGTCCCTCTTTTTCATCCATCGAAACCAGCCAACCCCCATTCCGTTGTGGGAAGTGGCCCATGAACTCCTTTCGCCACCCAGATTTGAGCGTGTCCACACGTTTTATTTCTGCCCCCAATGAGACCGGCCGATTCTGGTTTTTTTTTTGAAAGCCAGTTTCCCCCCCCATTCAGTTTAAATCTTGTATCTGCACCCCCCCCTTTCCTTAACGTATTCTCTACGTTTGGTTGTCTTTAGGGGTTTTTGACCCCCTCCCGCGTTGTTTGTAATTACGTCGGTCTCCCTGCCTTTCCCCCCATTCCTATATTTTCCTCCTTTTCCCGTTTGAGGAGTCGATGATTTCGTAGCGTTCTCCCCCCCGATTTTTTACGGCGATGGTGGGGGGTTGACCACGGAACTTGCTTTTTTCCCACCCCTCCATCATTCACCCTGCGCGAATCTTTTACCTGTTTCGATACGAGACGTTTGACCTTTGGTGCTTTTTGCTTTTTTTCCACTTTTTTTCCCCTAGTATAGGTGTTCACCGCTTCTTCTAACACCCAGCGTTGTTGCCGTCCGGTTTGTTTGCTCTTTCTCCACATTTGATGGCGTATTCCCATTTCCCCATTTCCTTTTCCGCTTCGCTTCTATCTTTTTTTCAACGGAGCGGGTTCCTTAATGCGGTTTTCCCTCTACACGTGCCTGCTAGGACATCTCCCATTCCCCTCTTTCCGGGTGAAAGTCGTTGGTTATTCTTCGGTGTTGAGTCCCGTCCTTTTGTGGCTGTTTCCCCCTGTCCTTTTTTTTGATGATAAAAATTCTTGAGATTTTACCCCCTTGATGAATTCTTTTTATACCCCCCTTACCTTTTCATTCCTTTTCCTCCCCCCCGCCGCGACCCCCTGTTCCTGACTATTTTTTTTTTTTTTTTTTTTTTTTTTTTTTTTTTTTTTTTTTTTTTTTTTTTTTTTTTTTTTTTTTTTTTTTTTTTTTTTTTTTTTTTTTTTTTTTTTTTTTTTTTTTTTTTTTTTTTTTTTCGGGCGATTTTTATTGACCAATATTCTACACTCTTTCTCTCCCCTTCTGTCCCTTGTTTTCGCCTCTCGCGTCTCCTGGCGCTCCAAATTCTTTCTCTTTTCCCCTTTTAGCCCCAGCTTTGCTGACCTCGCTGTCCTCCTTTCTGTGAACTCTTTGCTTTCTTGTCGGCTCTTTTTTCCCCGCTTCCGTTATTACTTTGGCTGGTTTACTCGTGTCCGTGACCAGGTTTTTTCTCGAAATCGTCCCGTTCCCTTTTCATACTATGCCGACTTCCCCTTTCCTTCCCTTTTTCCTTTTGTTTTTCGAAGTTTCCCGTGCCCCTCTTCCCAGGCTTTTTTTTTTTTTTTTCAGTCCCGCCGCAAACATTTTTTGATCCCCAAAAGGTTGATGGTCGCTTTTCGTCAACATTTCGGTTTCGTCGGTCCACCGGCCCTCCCTTTTTTTGTTGGTTTTTTTTTTTTTTTTTTTTTTTTTTTTATTGATGCAGTACTTCCCCCGATGTCGTTTTCTTCCGCAGTTTAAGTTTCATCCGTCCTTTCTGTGGCCGCTGTTCTCGAATCTTTGTTCTTTTACCCTGTCAGGACTTTCACCACCCGGCGGTACGCCCCGGCTCCCCTCCCCACCGTACCTCCGTATGTTCCGTTCTCTTTTTCCTACCATCCCCCACCAACCTTTAATTTTTCAGGAGCTACTCCCTCTTCCCCCTCCCCTATCTTAAATGACTTAAAGAACCTCTTTTCCGTCACCCGAGCCCCCCTCAACGTGTTCCACCCCCAAGGGGGGGGGGGGGTTTTGGTCCTTCGCTTCCCGCGATTTTTTCCTTTTTTTCCAAAATTGTTTATGCTCCAGGCTTCTTCATTGGGCTAGGTTCCCCACCCTTCTTTCGGCTCTTTGATTTGGGCCTGCTCCTTACGACAAAACTTGTCGATCAAAATCTCTTTTTTTCCAATTCTGCATGCCATCTATTGAGATTCCCCCCTTTTTAACCAAAAAACTCCCCCCCCCTTTCCTCCCCTTTCCTCATCGAGTGAGATTGCTCCTTTTTCCCCATTTTTCCCGTCCCCCCCCTGTCCGTCCACGCTCGGCATGGAACGTTCTGTTTTCTCTATGATCCAAGAAATTCCCCTGTCCTTCCCTCTCGATCATGTGTCAGCCCACTTCCCCCCCCATGTTTCTCCCGTACTAGTTAATCTTTTTTTCTACCCATTCGTCCCTTTCCGTAGCTGGTCTCTATTTCCTTCCGTTCCCCCCCCCCGGCCTTGAAGTCGCACTTTCCCCTTGAACCCCGATGCTTTGTTCAATTCTGCACCCCCTCTAGAGGCATCCGGATTATGTTCCCTTTTCCTCCTTTTGTTGTTTTGTGTCTATTCCGATCCCCCGTTTCCGCATGACCACCCGCTGCTGACTGTTTTCCGCCCCCCGCATCTTGGGTTTCCTTCCTTCTCCATTACATTTTTTTTTTTTGGGCACCCTTATCTACCCCCTCTACGAACAGACCCTTCGTCCTTTTTTGTAATGTAGCTTTTCTTCTTTGAATTGTGGTCTTGACCCATCCCCCCGTTTATTTGTTTGCGTCAAGACTGAGCGCCAAGGCCGTGCTTTCCTTTTTTCTCCTGATTCTCTTACCCTCGTTTCATTAGCCGCGGGTCCGGGCGTCTTGGCAAGTTTTGCCTTTCTTTTTTAATGGCACACCCTTTTTTTTGTCCCCCCCCCCCCCCTTGCTCCTACCCCACACTTGGTTTCTTGAATCGTGCTTTTTATTTTTTCCCCTGTGGAAGGCTTTTCATCGTCTCTTCTGTTTCCCCCCCAACTCCTATTTTCTTCTTTCCAAAAAAACCTTGTCCCCCTTTTAAAAACCCCTCTCATTTCACTCCCGTTGTGGAAGACACTTCCTTTCCCCCCGCCCAATTCTGTGGGACTTCCCCGCGGTTCGCCGTGTCCCCCTTTAAACCATCAAGGTAAAAATCTTCCCCCCCCCCCCCCCCCCACCCCCCCCCCCCCACCACCCCCCCCCCCCCCCCCCCCCCCCCCCCCCCCCCGGTGAGGTAAAAGACTCGTGGTACCCTGGGGGGGGGGGGTCTTTTTTTCGGAGTCCCTCCTCGTCTTAGCCTTTTCTGGATTGCTGATCTGTTGTATACGAGGTTTCCAGTTTTCTGCTATATTTCTTTCTTTAAATATTCTCTAATCTCCCCCCCATTAGTGACTTGGGTTCGTGCATTTCTGGCTCCTTTCAGCTCAAGGTCTTCCGGTCCCCCGGTTTTTTTTTTCTTGCTTTTTCATATCGTGGTCTGGTTTTTTGCAGTCCCCCCTGGAGATTGAAAAACTTTTCGGCCCTTTTGCAAGGCTTTCCGCGTTTGTGCAAAAAACTCTGGACTGTCCAGAAAACCGCCCCTCGGGTCAGTCCTTTTCCCCATCATCCCCCGGGCTGGGCTACCACTTGTTCCGTCCTCCACCCTCATATTTCCTCACTTTGACCCTTGATGCTTTTCCTCGCGGCTTTTCGTGCCCCCACCCTTTTTTTATCGCCCCCTTTTGGCGCTTCGTCTCAAACCAACAACTTTCCTTTGCCCTTTTTTCGGTCACAAATCATTTTCCCCTCCCCCCCCCCCCCGATTATGACCCGTTTTTTTTCGCCTTATACTCCGTCTCACAACACTATTTACTCGATTCGTGTTCTGGGGTCTCGCCTTTTCACACGCCCGCTTCTTACCTTAGCAAGTAATTCGGCCCCCCCTTCCCTGTCTCTCTTTTTTTTTCCCGACCCAAGAGTTCTTTTTTTTTTTATTCCGGCTCTCTGGTTTTCCGCCTTCTGGGGCTCGTTCCTTAAGGTCCCCTTTTAGGCAGATTTTATCCCAGAGACCCGCCTGCGCTGATAGTCGTGATCCCCCCCCCTTTGACCGGCGTTTATCTCCTCTTTTTTTACTATTTTCACTCGGTTTTCTCCTCTCTAATTTACTGATCAAGGCTTTTCTTTCCCCTGCGGGACGCAGCTTTTCCTACAAAATTCGGCACCCTGGTCTGTTGCCGACTGACGTCACCAGGGGTCCTCAAAGGCCTTCTTTTGGAGGGCAGACTCTCCCCCTTCGCCCCTACGCCTTTTTTTTTTTTTGACGGCTCAACCCCTTTTTTGCCCCCCCCACAAGTCTTTTCTTGTTAACCACATGACGTGGTCTGTGTCCTTTCGCGATTGGGTCTTTCGTGGTCGTGGATTGTTGCTTTCAACATAAACCCGCGTAGGGGTAATTTCTCATCGTCCCGTCAACATTCCGGGTGGGCCCTGGCCCCCTGTCCATTTTGCGTTACTTTCGGTCCATCGTCCCCAACGTGATGTTTCTGGAGGCCCACAAGCGTTTTCCGCCTCATTCCCCCCACCCGCTCGCTAATTTTGCCGCGGTTTTTCCCCCAACCGCCTTCTCCAAAACCCCAGACCCGCCCCCCTATCTTTTAAAAACGTCCTTGTAGGGATTCTTTTTTTTCCCCTCCCTCCTGTCAAGTGTTTTTTCCTTGGTTGTTTACATGCATTCTTTGGTGGGCCGGCTATCCGGTTCCACGCTAACGA
>Ga0179593_1308695_pt1 | contig 14929 bp, 16 predicted proteins | sample CZODoug2_1_08_16_FD_185931 | JGI IMG/M metagenome (GOLD analysis project Ga0179593, IMG submission 185931) | Vadose zone soil fungal communities from Angelo Coast Range Reserve, California, USA - CZODoug2_1_08_16fungal (PacBio error correction) | ecosystem: Environmental > Terrestrial > Soil >... | reverse complement strand
TTTGCCCTTTGCCGGGAGTGGTTTTTGGCCGTTTGGAGCCCCGGGTGATGCGGAGAAAGGGCTTTGCCCTGTGTCCTCCAAGGTCACTTTTCCGAGTCTCAGTGTTTCGTGTGTCTTTCTTTTTTGAGTATGGAGTTCCCCGGACACCCCCCAGCAAAGACCGGATCTTTGCTCCCTCCGCCTAGCGATTTCGCCCTGACTATTAAGATTTTTGATGTAGCCCCCCCTGATTCCCCTGGGTTATTGCGCCTGGCTTTTTTCCGTTAGTCCTTGATACCAGGAGTTCCATCTTCCCCCTCGTTGGGATAGTGCTCTTGATGGGGCCGGTTGCACCCCACCTTTTCCCATGGTAGGTGGTGAAGTTCGTGATGACAAAGTTTTTGTACATTCCTTTTATCTATTTTTACCCTCCCCAAGTGTTGTGTTTGTTTTAGAGTGGAGTTTCCCCCCCCCCCGGTGTTTTTGGTTTCCTCCAGAGCATGAAGAAGTTCATTGTATGCTGGGCTTCCCCAATTTTTTTTTTTTTTCATGTGAAATTCCTCCCCACATACTTCCCAGTTAAGCATTTTTGTTGAATCTGCTCTTACCCCATCCAGCTTAGCGCCAGACCCAATTTCATTTCTTGGTTTTATTTTCCCCCACCCCAGCGAGGCCTTCTACGTGTGCGGGTGAGTTTTTAGGCAGGGCTTTCTCGTGTTCCCTTGTAGATTTCTCGGAGGCCCTTCTGTTTTTTTTTTTCTCCCCCCGAACCAGCAGGCACCGGCCTTTCTTTTGATCCTTTGCATTGACCCTGGGGTTTATGCCTTGCAGCCTGATGCTTTGGCGCAGCCCCCGGGGCTCTCCCCCCACCCCCGGCTCCCGTCCCCCCCCCTTGCAGGTTCACCCCCTTCTCCCCGGTCCTTCCTTTCGTGCTGCTGTCCCAAGCCAACGGCTTGCTGGTCTGTCGCCCCCATAACGGGGCTCTGTCTCCCCTTTCCCTGCTTGTCCCAAGCTAAAGTCACTTGTGATGTCCTTGCTCTTTCTTCCTGTTGGCTCACACATGTATCCCGATTTTCGTATTTTGTCTAAGTGTTCCCCTCCTTTTTTTTTCTTTTTTCTGCCGTGGTGCCCAGTCTAGTTCTCTTTTTCTACAACCTGTCCTCTCCCCCCCCCCGGTGGCTCAGTGCTCCCCATCTTTTTTAATTTGTGCAGCCGAAGGGCCAACTGTGCCCTGTGGTTCCGGAAGGGTATCCGATCCTGCCGAAAAATTTGCTTTTTCGTTAAAACCCCAAATACACCGGTACCGATGCCCCTTTTTCTTTACGTCTTTTTCCTTGTCCCACATCGTCTCGTAGGGGCTCCAAAGTATCGTGCTTCGTTTTGATTCTTCCTGTTTTTCCCTTTGTGCCCACCCGCTTGCCTTTTCAGTCACGCTTTGCTTATCCGCTTTCCGGTACCGTACACGGCTTAGGCCCTCCTCCCCTTCCTGGGCTTTTTCTGATTTTGTCCCTACCTGATTTAGGCGCGGGTCCGCCAGTCCCCCGGTTACGTGAAAGCCGACCTTGCCTCTTTTTTCCTTTTGATCCCAGCCTTAAGTAGTGTCCCCCAAGGCCCCTGCCTTATCAAACGTCCCCCCTTTTCGGTTTCCGTCTGGTTTTTGTCGGCCTTACATGCCCACTTTGGGCGCTGTCCTTCCAGTGGTACGTCAGATTTTTAAGTCTATGTGTGGACCTACGGTCCGTAACGACCCCTTTCTTTTGGAACTTTCGAGTGGTGGATTGAGCGAGGCCCCGATGAGGATAGTATTATGGCTGTTTTGTTGATTCCCCGTTGAATATCAGTGGGGCCCCCCTCTTTTTGTTATTTTTTGGTTCTAAGCCCCCATGAGAATGTTCCCTTTTTATGAGTGAGGTCCTTTATCCCCTCTTAATGACTAAAGGTAACTTTTCCACATTTTTTTGGGACGATTTTCCCAGCCTCCCTTACCTGGAGAAAGAGGTTTTCCCCAGACCTCCTAAAACTGCTGTCCCACAAGGGTCCGGGACCCAACTTGGAACCCTCCCAGCTTCAAGTTGTTCTTCCCCCCCTTCGTCCCGTACGCTCCCCCTCGAACTTCCTTAAGAAGGGGCCCCAGTTCCGGAACCGTTGATGTTTCTCTCGTGGTTTCTTAGGACTTTTTTCCGCTTTTTTTTTTTCCTGGTTGTGTACTAAAGGGCCATACTTGTGAAAGTCTTGCTGGATTCCCGTACTTCTGCTTTCCTTCTCTTTGGATGGTCAGGGACACCCCCCCCCCCCGCTGGGCCTTGGTCAAATGATCTTCCCGCTTTTCAGTCAACTTCCCCCGGCCCCTTCCTGTGCCTTTTCCGCTCGTTCGGCCACTTGGGATACGGGCATTTGGGAAATATTTTTTTCTTCTTTTTTTCCCTTTCGATCTGGGGAGTACCCCGACTGGACTTTCTTGTCGTCGCCCACCCCCTCCTCCCCGTTTTTTTCACGACCGGTCAGTCCCTTTACCTCCTCTTTTCGTTTTGCAGGGTGAAGAGTCCCTTTTGGACGGGCCTGTGTAAGTTGAAAGCATGTCTTGTTTAATTTTAAATCTCCCCCTTTTTCCCCCTCATTCGAGAAGGAGTCTCTTTGAAGCTCTCACTAGCGACCCTTCTTTGCTTGTTCATTTGCGTTAGGAAATGGTCACTAACCGCATGAAAACACGGGTATACTCGGAAACAGCCACCTCCTCTGATTCCATGAATATTGCCCTGAAGGTTATGTCCCCTTTTTCCCCCTTTCCCCCCGTTTGCTGGGAAAAGTGGTGTTGTTTGCGGTGTCGGCCCTTCCCCCCCCCCCCTTTCTTGCGAAAGATGGTTTTCTTGTTTTTTTTCGGGTTGCTACCCTCTTTGAGGAAGGACGATCGTGGAAACTTCCCTCTGGCTCTCTTTTCAGCGGGACAACTGCCCCGGCGCACGCTCTGGTTAGGAGCGCAGGGGCCTCGGTCCCCCCCCTTTTCCTTTTCCCCTTGGTTTTGACTCTTTTTTTGCTCCCAGTCCGTCCACCGGTTAACACGCCCCCTCTTCCCTGTGCTTCTCCTTTCACCCACAGAGGTCTCCACTCCACGGTCCGGCCCCTTTGTTCAGGTGCTCAGCTCGCCCCTTCCCCTTCCCTTGTCCGTGGGTTAATAGGTGAGACGTTCCCGCCCTCCCGCTCCCCCCCTCCAAGTGCCGCCGTTTGCTGTTTTGTCTTTTTCCCTGAGTTGACCCTTTTTTTTCGCAGTTGGCACCCGGCGGAAAACACCCTTTTTTTTTTTTTTTAGGAAGGCATTGCCCGATTCCCCTTGCGCCTCCAACCGATCTTCGATCTGGATGTTTTCCTCACTCGTTTTAACGAAGTACAGGTTTGGCGCTCTTCCGATTTCCCCTGTTTTCCTTTGTGTTGGTTTCACGTATCCCCTTTACCTCCCTCCCGTTTTTTTTTTTTTTGTTGACTCAAGAGATACTATGCTCTGTCCGGCTAACTGGGCCCCTGTTAGTAAGAGTGGACCCCTGGCCTGTACTGGTCCTTCCCCCCCCCCTCTTTGCGCTTTCCCCTTCAGATCGGCTTGTCTCGACGGCGGCCCTTTCCAATCATCGCCGTTTTGGCAGACAGTGGGCTGGTGCTTTTCTCGCTTTTTTTCTTCCCCCTACTGCTTCTTCGTATTAATTTCCTTTCGTTCGGAAACAGGTGGAGGGTCCCGTGGGTTTGGATGACGGATTCAAGGAAGCGTCCCCCAGCGTCCACTTCCCCTTTGGCCGTTTCCCTGTCGAGAGTAGTCTGGCTCACCGTTGCGCCGTGTTCGTGCCCTCCTGTGTATGCGTCCTGTGCGAGGTTCCTTTTTGTCCTTTCTCCTATGCGTGCCCCCCCTAAGTCCCCGGGGATCCGACATTGTTTGGCCATCTTTTTCGCGTCCTCCCCCTGTCTGCTCAGTTCCCCAATTTTGTTTTATCCGCTCTCAAAGTCTTTTTCCTTTTAGGCCCCGCTCACGCACCCTTCCCCCTGTCTGCGGCGCGCTGTCCCCGTTCCTCAAACCTTTCGGCACGTTTCCTTTTCTGCCCCCCTCCCTGACCACTTCCGTCCTGGACACCTGCCTCCGCCGGTGTCGGTGGGTTTGTTTTGTTTTGGACACAGTGGTCGCTTTGGCTTTCCCCCCTGTTTCCCCCCCCCCCCCCCCCTTGCGGCCCCCCCGAGAGTTTTTTTTTCAACGCCGACGCTTACTCCCTACTCTGGGCAGACCGTGTCCTCCCCCGTCGTCTTCCCCATCATAGTTAGTTTTGGCCGGTGGCCCCGGCCTGGGCCTAGCCGGCAATCCCCTTCTAGTCCTTTATTGCCTGCACCCCACGTGTCTCTGTTGTGCTGTAGCGACCCACGGGCCTTTGGACGTTCCCCGTCCCCCAGGACTAGACTCCCTTTTCGTTTTCAGGCCCGGGATCCTTTGAAGATCCCAACTGCCTTCATCCTTTCCTCTGACCCCTTTTCCCCGGCAGATCCATATTCCCCTTTTCACAGAGGTTCTACCCCCATTCAAGTGCCACTCTCCTTTCGCTCCCTTGACCGCCCTTTCTCTGTGACGAGGAAACTCCAAGTCGACGTCCTGGAGGTACTGTATGAGCAGTCTAACCCCCCTCATTTTCCTCCCCCTCTTTCGTCTTGTGTTTTGGGGAGTTAGATTGTTTCTTTTTATTCGGGTTTATACGGGTGGGCCTCCCCCCCCCTTTTTTAAGTTTCTTCGCGCCCCTTAATGTTTTTTAGACAGGTTTGTTCATAGTCGGGATTCCCACCGCACTGAGGCGTTCAGGGGGGATTCTCCTTTACCCTCTCCAAAACCCACGCTTTCCCCTTTTTCCTGCCCCATCCTGATTGCGATTTCAATCAGCCCAGGCCATTTTCGAGGTACTTGGCTGAAGTCTTTTCCCCCCTCTTTTACCCCCCCCCTCGGGATCCTTTTTCAGCAGCAACCCTGAAGACCGCGAGCTTCCCCCCCCTTCGGTGCCAGGAACCGTCCCTTTCCGCCCGTCGTTCGTTTTTTTCTTTTCGGTTACCCAACAGGTACCGGGTGATCTCGGTGGGCCCCCTTTTTTAGGCACTGATCCTGTTTTTCATCTCTCGGTTCCCGTCCCCCCAGGATCTTGGTTTTCTTTTTTTCCCGTTTTTAACCTTTGGAATGTTTCGCGGATTCTTAAACCGGCCCATCCTTTCCTGCCCGTCTTAGGGCACCCCGAAGGTCCCCGTTTTCTTCCCCTGCGCCCCCATCTTCTGTGCTATAGACCAGCCCTTCTTTTCCCCTTTTTTTTTCCTCAGTTTCCTGGCCTGTCAGCATGAGTATCGTTTTCCCCAACACCTTTGTGCGGGCGGCCCGCATCTGGGGGTGGAATGACCATTTTTCCGTCCCCCTTCTCACCCCCTCTCCCTTTCTCCAATCTTTGGTTTGCCCTTCCCTCTGGGTTTTTGCTCCCCCCCGAGTGAGGCCGTTACCTCGACCCTTTTTACCTTCTTTCACGCCCTCCCAAAATTGAGCTCGTTGTAGTCGATTCTTTAGCCAGTGCCCGGACCTGGGTCTTTCCCCACCCGGGAGCCCATGGGATTGGACCTGGCCAACCCACATGATTTTTCGATCGTGTACGCCCCCCCCTTCTTTGCCCCGCCCCCACTCATCTGAACGGCGTCCCCCTCTTGGGCGGCAACAGGGACTTTTCACCAGTGTTTCACCCTTCCTTTCATTTGTTCTCCCCCTTTCGTTCCTGAACGATAAGGATCTTTGGAGTGTCTGGCTTGTAAGGTACACTTATTTCCCTTTCCGACTCCCCTCCCTTTTTCTGGATTTGTAGGGCTCCTATTTAACTAAGATTTTAGAAGTGTTTAAGAAGAAGGGCGGGATTTTTTGAGCAAGATTTTTTTTTTTCTCAGTTTATTTGAGTAGACATTACAGCATGGAGTAAAATTTCCCCCCCTTGCATGGGATCGGTGAGTCCGTTTTTTTCCTTCGTCCGGATACCTGTTTTTGGCGATGTATTTTTCCCCATGGAGACAAACCCCTCATCATTCCTTTTTCGATAATCAGATTTCTCATGGATGTATCTCATTGAATGGACCGCCCAAATACTCCCTTTTTTGTTTTTTTTTCCCGTCTGCTTTGGCTCGGAGACCACACAGCGTGGCAGCCTTTCCGCTGTGGCGATTGGTGCGGGGATCCTTTTCGCCCCCCCCTCTTTTGATCCCCTGATTTTTTTTCGGATGTTTGCCCTTTTCTCCCCTTCCAACCCTTTGGCACATTCTCTTGCCTCCGTTTTTGTTTGTGGTTATTCTTTGACAAAGGGTTGTCCCCTCCCTCCAATGTCCTTTTCCTCTTTCCATGGCTTACTTTGGTGCGGGAAATCAAAGCGCCCCCCCCCGCCCCCCCCGCTTGGAGGTTTCCTGCTGCCCACGCGTCCGTTTTTTTCCATCCGAAGCACATTCTTCTTCCACCAAAAGTAACAGGAACGGCAATTGCGGGAGGGGACAAGAACGGTTTGATTTCGCGCCCCCTGGTGTAATGGGCTAGGGTCCGTCGCGCCTTGAGGATAGTTGATTCCCTGCTTGCTTTTTTTGTTGTTCCCCCTGCCCAGGCATAGCACTTGTCCGCGTGGATTCGTCTGCCTTGGCTGTCTTCAGGAGGCGCCCTTTTTTCAGGGGGGCGAGAACCAGTTTCTGAGAACAACCGTCTTTTTCCAACACCGAAAGCACCTTCCCCGCTCCCCGATAGGACGGGTTATGGTCCTTGGGGCTTTGCTTTTCAGGCCATCACAGACAGGGTTGGATTTTAGCCCCCCCTCCCTACCCTTCCTCCCTGTCGTACCCGAGGCGTACCCCCTTCGCCAACTTGACGTTTTTTCTTCGTACTCTTCGGTTGTGCCCTTACACCTGCCCGATTCTCTTCTTTTGCCAAGTTTTTGGATGACCAGCCTTGTGTAGTATGGCGGGGCATAAGACTTTTTTTGCCCCTATTATATTGGGAATAATTGATAACCCCGATCAGCTACCAGCTTTTTTGACCCAGTATATAAACAGTCCCAAAGATGGGGTTGCCCCGCTTCGATACCACTTCTTCCCCAATCTTCGCCGCCTAAACTGGGCTTTTTGGCTCGTTGACCCCTCCTCCTTTCCCTTCCGGTTTCCCCTTCCCCGTCGTGGCCCATGCCCGGGTCTGAGGGTTTGCTCCCAAGATCCTTTGTCTGTCGTGTGACCCCGGTTCCGGACGGCAAAGGGCCCTTCCCCCCTAGGGAAGCCCGCCCCCCCCTCCTCTCCCTTTCTACGTTCCCGCCCCCTGCTACAGGTGGCAGGCCGTCATTTGTCTTTCTCTCCCAATCAGTTCTCGGTCAACCGGCAACTTCTTGTCCCCTTCCGCGGTCCCGTTGTGCAAGTGGGCAAGGGAGAGCGCTCCCCCGTGGAGTACATCATCGTCGTAGTCATTTCTTTAGTCTGCTTTTCCCCTCCCAGCCAGGCGGGGAAATTTGTTTTCAGGAGCCCCCTATGACATTAAAGGCTCTTTTGATTTTCCCCTTGTAAGGGCCCATAAATTCTCTTCTTGTAACCGACTTCCTTCGTGGTGATTCAGATGTCCTGGAGGAGCATTCGGGGTCCATGTTTTTGCTGTGACAGGTTGCTATCCAGCTGGTTCCCGCTTTGATATGTTTGGGTCAGCGCCGTTTCCCGCGACCATGTACCTGGCGGGCGCATCCTCCCCGGCGGTGTATGCGCATTTCCCCCCCCTTTTTCCCTCGTTTTTGGAGTCCGGTATCCCGTTGGACGGAAGACCTTGCCCTTTCCCCCCCCCTTGCTGCCCCCACCCGGTTTGACAAAGCAAGTGCACGCGTCCGGCGACTTCCACCCGTTTTTGTTTAGGCCCCCCCGGATAATCCTTGTAGCTCCCAACACTCGACCCCCCCCCCCCCCCTTTTCTGTTTTCCCGCCTCCCCTATTGCCCCTGTATAGGGGTTCCTAACGTTCGCTGACAGGGGGTCCCGGCTACTTCGGTGAATAGCGGCAAGACTGGAGTGACCCCCCCCAACTTAGGAGGACCCGTACTTTGTGTCTTTTTGACCTCCATCATTGGGGGACTCAACACGATGATCTTTCCCCGATTTGCCCCTGACCCTTTACTTAAATGATGCTGAACACTTTCCTCAGTATTTTCTTGAACACTTCTGCCTCCCCTAAGGGGTGCCGTCGTGTTTAGCTATGATTACGGGTTGGGTCTTTCCCCTCTCTCTTGTGTCCCCCTGCCTCTCGTACGGCCTCCAAGTTATTTCCAAGTCCCTCTTCCTCTCCCAAAAAGTAGAGGCTTTGCACCGCTTCGGACTTGCTTTCCTTATTCCGATTGGATTGTAACATTAACGCTCCCTTGTTTTGCCCCCGTTCGGGGCGCTTGGTCCGAGTCCCTTATTTCCCCCCCCTCTGACAGACTTTGCTCGTCCCCGTTGATTAGGTGTTTCTTGTTGTTTGAAATTTTCGTTACCATTTTTAACCGCCAAGCTTGCACGTTTTTCCCTCCGTTTTTCCCCCCCCACTCCCAGAGGAGGGCTGTTCCTTTGGGGCTTTCCTGTTTCCCCCTATTGTGGGATGAAAGTTCTTCCGTGCTTTTTTGCCGGGTTGTTTTTTCTTGGAGTTCTCCATTTTCCGCGCAGTCTGCGCGCGGTGGTTCTTTCTTGGTACTTTCTTTTACCACGACGATTTCTTTTTAAAAAGGCTTCCCCGCGATAGTGAAGCCTTTTGAAGTCTAGCCGGTTAGTTATCCGCAGGCTCATTTCCACCACCGTTTCGTCTTTTTCAAAGGGTTTCAGAGTTTCTTCTGTTCAGTCCCCTCTTTTCCCATTGGAAAAAAACCAGGGCCTTTCTACTGATAGCAAACACAGGTTCCCCCCTTTCCCCAACAACCCACCGTTTCTTTGTCCGGTGATCAGGGCTGGATGCACCCCCCAGAACTGCTGGAGAAGTGTTATTTCCTTTGGTGATTTTTCCTCTGTACCCCACCCCCTTTTTTGACCTCCCCCCCAACCGACAGAAAAATAATGGTTTCGATGACCTGTCAGCAGTCGATTCGATAACCCCCTTCGGACCCCTCCCTTCGCCCTTGGGATGCGTGGAGACCAGCTTTAAACTTTTGTCTCCCTGAAAATCGCCCCTTCCAGGTTATGATCTAGTTGGGCGTTTCCCCTGACCAAGTACCATTTCTTTCTTTTTTTCCGTCCTCGCTGAAAGGGTTTTTCACTTGGCGGGTTACAGTTCCCCTTTTTATTTTCCCAAATTCCTTTTTTTTTCGTTTCTGTCAGTGATAACTTTTGTCCCGCAGCCGACCACTGGCAGCCCTCGATAACTCACCTTTTCACGAGGGCGTTACAAACGTTGTGCGGACGCTCGTCTCTTTTTCCTTTCTGCCCTGCCTAGGTTAGGGGTCCTAACGCAGACCAGGAAGTGTTTTTCCCCCGCTCGGTGATAAAGTCCTTCTTCGACCCCTTTTCCTGTCCTTTTGAGTTTTCTTTGCCCAGGTCTTCCGGAGGGGGGCTCGACCGTCAATCAGTGCTACAAGTAAGGATTGGAGTCTATTAGGGTCCCATCTCCCCTCCCCTTCTGAACAAGTGCCGTTCCCTCCTGTGGTACTGTCAGGGGAAGGTCGAAGGTTCGGTTGTTAACCATGCGCTTTCTTTTTTTCTTCTCACCTAGTTTCCCCAGTTTGATTCATGTGTTTGGGCACCCTGATAATGATGCCTCCGTCTTTCCGCTTTCCCCTTTTCTTTTTCGCCGCAAGGCCATCTCTTGTCCAACGCTTTCCAGTGCCCCCCGTTGAAAACCCAGGTTTTTTGGCCCCGTCCCCCCTCGGTCTCGCCCGCAAAACCCCCTCCTCCGCCCGGTTCTTTCTTCACCGAAAACTGTTACCAGGGCCCTCTGCCTTTCCCTTTTTTCTTTTTGTCTGTGTGTTCCGGGGAGACACTGTGTGTTAAGTGGCGGCGGGACCCCCAGTCCTGGCACCCACTGTTCCCCCCTCCTCTCTTTCGTCCCTATTCTGCTCTTGTCCGGCCCGGCTCCCTTTTTAAGCACCCTGGCCTTGAACCTCCCCCCTTTTCCGGAGGCTGGCACGGTGGCTCGCGTGTAAGCCGTATATTGCGCAGGAGGCTTTGGTCACCTTGTCTTTTCTTTTGAAGGATGAGACAGGTCAGTCCCAGGCCTTGTTAGTCAGAGGATTCCCCTCTACTCCCCCTTTCGGCTCCAGTACCGGTGTACTCGTTTACTCGCCCGTTCACGGTTGCCATTTTAATCCAGTCGGAAGTTCTTTCTGGTGCCTCCCAATTTTTGTCCCCCTGACCCGGGAGGTTCTTCACGCACCGTCCTTTGCGATACCGCCGCAGTTTCTTCCGCCCTTCCCCCCTTCCCCCTTCCGCCGTGCAGATCTTCCTTTTTCTAGCGTCACACTCTTTCCCTTCCCGGATGTTCCTCTCCCCACGTTCGTGAGGAGTTTCCTTGGGTGAGATTTATACCCAGACCCCAGTTTTGCAACTCGTCTTCCTTTCCCCCTTTTCCTTTTTTCTTCGTTTGGAGTTTCCTGCAAATAGGTGGGTTCCCAGCGCCTCCCCTTCACACACCGTCATTTTTGTACCCCCCCTTCCCCCCCCGACCGGACGATGAGAAACCTCCAAGGGGCCCTTGTCGGCAAAGTCGACCCCGCTCCCAAAGTCCCTTTCCCCCCCCAGCTGGAGACCTTTGCAACACGCATTCATCCGAGGGATCTTGGCCCTCCCTGCGAACTCCCCACCCGTGTTTCCGTGTTTCTCTGGACCCATAAGTGGGCTTTCTTCCCTTATGGCCAATGGAAGCCACTCGCCCCCCCCTGTAATATTCTAGGTAGCCAAACCCTTTTCCCCCTCCGGCTTTTGAGATACAGAGAATTTTGTCCGGACCCTCAAGTTATTCGCTTAAAGGCCCCCCCCTCCACTTGGTCCCGTGCGTTGACTGGAGCCGTTTTTTTTCACGTGTTTTTCTTTCAGATCCTTTGCTTTCGTTCCCAGAAGGCCTACTCTGACTTCCTTAGTTAGGCGTTTTTCCCCTCAGGGCCTTTCAATATGTTTTTCACCGGGCAATTCCAGTCTAGTTTTTTTGGCCAGGCATCCAGGTGCCGTTTTCCTCCATTTTGAACACCATCCTCTAATTTTTTTTGTTATTTAACCCTATTCAAAGAGTCGTGCACTTGACTTTCGCTTTTTTTGAATTAGGACTTTGTTGTTTCATTTTTTCCTGAGACCCCCCTTCCCCGCATTCGTTTCCACGCTCGTCGCGGCAAGTATTTGCCTTGATTTTTGCCCCCATTTCTGCGATGTGACCACCACCCGCTTTTCTTTTTTCTGAGTTTCTACCAAGATGAAAAACCCCATCTGTGGGGAACTGGCGATCAAGCGCTTTTTCCTCCCCCCCCCCTTCTTTTCCCCCCACCTCCCAAAGCGTCTATTGTTGCCGGTTACCAGTTCTTGACCCTTCTCCCTTTTAATTTCTGGTCGGCGACCGTTTCGCCCCCGTTATCCCGCAGTTAGGCGCTCAGACCCCCCGTCTTGGTCTTTCTGACCTCCCCCGGCTCATTCTCCCCGGACGATCGCAGGGGCTGTTTCGGTCGGGTGCGAAGCTTTTTTTTTTTGTTTCGTCTTTGGTTTGGCTTCTGCGTCCCATGGGCCTGGTCTCACCCGGTCCTTGCGCGACGAGGCACGGCTTCGTTGGATCGTGTTCTTTGGGCGACCAACAGGTCCCTGCTCCCTCCCTACCAGGTGACATCCTTTTGCTCCCTCCCTCAATGGTGGCTTTTTACCCGCTTTGCTGGACCAGTCCTTGACCCGGGGTCTTTTGCGTTCTTTCTAGTGATGGCGGCATACACCCTTGAGGCAGACAGGTGCATCTGGCAGCTCATGCGCCCCCCCTGACCATTGATCTTAGAGCGTTTGCATTTCCTTTCCCTTGACCCCCGTTTTGCACATCTAGTAGAGATAATAATTACAGTTTGGTTTGCTTCCTTCTCTCTTTTGAAACCATTGTTTAAATGGGATAAACCCTTTCCCCCCGGCTCATTTCTTGATGACCCCAATCGCTTTAAAAGCCCCCCCCCCACCAGAGTAACCGATGGGCCGCTTTTTTTTTTTTTTTTTTCATACGATCATTACACATAGACTGCTACCCAGACAAAATTTCGTTCCCCGGCTACCGGGGAGACGCTATCCTCTGGACGGTTTTTTTGGCCTTCGATCTTATGAGAGTTGAAAAGGCTGTGTCCGCCCACAGAAAAGGAGAACCGTCTTTCCCTCTCTGCCCTGACCCTGTCTTTGCCCATGAAAGCCTACATTTCTTTTGCTCGTCGCATTGCCCCAGGAGGATATTCCAAACCCTTCCCCCAGGCAATTCCCGGCCAACATTGAGAATATCCGGTACCTTGGATGTCGAAGTTGATGTTTCTCCCCCATCCACCTGACCCTGCTGTAGGGGTTCTGCTGACCAATTAATCCTTCCCCCGTTGGAGTTTATTTGCTCCCCGGGCCCGACCAGCTTCAGTTCCCCCGCTGTGTTTTGTTCGGTCTCTCCGGTACTGGCGAACGGTTCCGATCGCCGATTGAGTGACGGGAAACGCCGTTTTTTGTTTTTCTGCGTGAGGGGCTGCCCCCTTTTGCCCCCTTCTGTTCTTTCCTCCTTGGTCTCCCGGGATGCAGACCGGCTTTTCAGGGTCACCCCCGTTTACTCTGGAGAGACTGCTTACCCAGGATCTGTATTAACCGCCAGGCAGCATTTGCTCGGTTTGTTCCCGTGACCCCCAGGGTGGCCTTTTTACCCGGGCCGTGGTTTTTTTTGAGTCGGTTTTTCTCACGTCTGCGTAAACATTTCGTGCAGTTTAGGGGCATTCCCCCCCCCGATCCGAGTGCTGTTTTTTTTTTCTTTCTTCCGTGCCATGGTTCCGGAACAACCTGCTTCCCGCCCCCCCTCCCCCCCGACTTTTTTTTTTATACCTGGTTTTTTTCGTCCCCCGTCTGTTCCAGGACTCCAGTGACTTGGCTGGGGAGGAGATACAGTGTCCGATGCGTCACCGGTCCCAGTATTGCAAATTTTTGTGCCGCAGTTTTTTCCTGGCCTGGAGATGGTGTGAACTTGACTTTCCCGTCTTCCAATCCGAGGTGATTCCCCGTGCCTTTTGGTCGTACCGTGGGGTTCCTTGGCGTCCCCCTGGATTCATGTATTCACATTTCAGCGTGCTGCCATTTTTCTTGCGGGATAAACTTTTCGGTTTTTTTTCCTCGGCGGTGACCGAAATGGCGTGGGATACGTTCTTGCTCCCTGGGAGGTTTGCGACTGTTCGGCGCCACTTTATAGTCTTGGACTGAGGTTGCTCTCAAACCCACTTTTTTTCTGGGTCCCTCCGCGGGGGCTTTGGTCCTCCAGGTGCCTTCCGCCCTGTTTGGGCCTGTGAGTCAACGCCGTTTTTCGTATTCTAAGAGTACACGCTTGTTTTTCCCGGTCCTCTCTCGCCCCCGCCTGGCAGTCCGAGTTTCCGCCTCCCCACGATGCCCGGCCCATTGTCCGCTTCCTCCTTTCCACCTTGGTTGGCGTCGTATGACGCATCCAGGATCACCCCCCTTTAGAACCCTCGGGATTTTTTTTTTAGTCTCTTTTTCCCCTTGCGATTAGTGTTGCCGCCGGTCGCGAATTCAGGGGACCCCTAAAGGAGGTTACCCGTCCTCTTTCCTGTGCCGTCCCTCCTTAAGCCGGAATGGGGGCACCCGTTTAGCGGGCCCTTTTTCTTTGCTTGAGGACGACTTTCCTTTGGGCCGGACTTGAGATCTTGATCGGCCGAATGCCCCTGCTTTTTCGTGCCCTTTCCCTCGGAGCTTCCTTTGACTTTTGGATTTACCGGTATGTTTGAACAAACTTAGTCGTTTTCCCTCTCTCAATTTTCCTGCCAGTTGCACCCAAGCATGTCCAGGCCGCTCCATCACCCCTTTTTGACGTCGTGGCCCGCACCTCGTGAAAAGTACTAAGTAGACCTTCCCTCTATGGCACGTTACTTCCCGTGTCCATTAAGGCTATGATGAATAAAGCGAATGCTTTTTCCCATTGGGGAGGAAGAAGGGGCGGCAGAGATTTCTCCGCGCAGACGGTCCGTTTCTGGGTGCTCCGACCCTGTTCCACGTCCATTTTTTTCCCACCGAGTTTTTTTTCTCCTTCCGTTTGACACCCCAAGGCCTTCCGGTTTTAGTCTTTCTTCGTTGGCATTTGGTAATGGTCAGATTTTCGATTTTTATGACCCACCCCCACTGGTTGTTCAGCTTGCCTTTTTTTGTCTTCCGTCCCCTCTAGGAAGAGGGTTTTCTGTGTTTCTGCTTTTAATTCGGTGGAGGAGACCTCCAGTCTTGTTTTTCCCTTAGGGCGCTCTTACATCCGGTGAACACCGGGTCGAAGATAGTCCTCGAAGGATCAGGTCCCACCCCCCCATTTGATGATCGTAGTTTGGCACTATTTTCCCTTGAAGATCCCCCCATTTTTGGACTCAAAACCCCCCCTCCAGCGCTCTCCCCATACCACCCGCGGTTCAACACCTGAACCCACCTTGACGTTTTCGGCAGGCTAAAGTATAGGACCGGCAAAACCGTGACGTTTCCCGTGGAAGCTGCTTTGTTCCCCCAGCCCTTTGTGACCTCCCCTCCCTGCGATGAGGTGCTGTTAAGACCCAGACACAGTCGTTTTTTTTTTCGCTTTTCTACAACCATTCGAACCCACGACCTCTCCTTTATCCGGTGAGAAGGAATTCTGGCCTCCCCTCACTATTTTAGGCATCCTCTTTTTCTGAACTATGCTCAATTGGGAACGCACTCCCCTCGGTCGTCTAGAGCGCTCCAATCTCTTTAAGTTGCGGCGTGGGGTGGTT
>Ga0179593_1283355_pt1 | contig 14929 bp, 15 predicted proteins | sample CZODoug2_1_08_16_FD_185931 | JGI IMG/M metagenome (GOLD analysis project Ga0179593, IMG submission 185931) | Vadose zone soil fungal communities from Angelo Coast Range Reserve, California, USA - CZODoug2_1_08_16fungal (PacBio error correction) | ecosystem: Environmental > Terrestrial > Soil >... | reverse complement strand
TTACGGCTTTTTTTTACCCCCCCGATGTCTGTTCTCGGATACGACTCGAAAGCGATCAGTTCTCCTTCCAGGACCGCTGCCAGTTGTTCCCGCCCGCGAAGAACCCCTCATCCGTGATCGCCCGGACTGACCGGCGCTTCATGAACTGTTTCTTACGTCCCTCTCTCGTTGAACCTCTCGTGCTCCATCATGTGCTGTTTTTTGTGTATTTTCTTCCCCCTATTAATTTGCTTTGCAGGACCACATTGACGGGACTCTTTTGGGTGCATTTTTTTCCGACTGTCGGACTTCGCGGACGAACGTAGGGCTTTATCGTGATGCTGGCTTCATGGTGTTATTCGTCAGGGCTTCTCATGCCCCCATTGTACGGACACCCATGTTTGCCCGGCGAGGCGGTGAGAGAGATTTTACCACCATCAGTGTTGTGTTTTTCTTGATACAGTTTGCGTTCTACTGGTCTGGTACCCTTGCCTGATCCTGAATTATAAACACCCCCCCCCTTCAGGTGACCTGCCCCACTTCCCCCCTCTTTTCCAATGCCGACGTTCATACGCCTTTTCCTCCTCTCCTTCTTGCATACGCCTTAGTAAGCTGGCCCGTACTGCAAGCGTCATGCCTCTTCATAGACCGACAAAGCTCCTTCTTCCTTTTTCTTGAATGATGGCTCTACCTTGGCCGGAAGACCTACCCCCCCTTCGTTTACCTAAAATTTCGCCGGTGCGATCCAGGTTCTAGTCACTTTTTTGGTAATGGGGTTTTCTCGCAGGGTCAAAGTTGTCTGGCGGTTTTCGCAGAGGCCCCTTACTGGCTATACCTTGAGTACTCCCATCTCAAATTTCCATCAGGTAGCGGATTTAACCATTCTTGGAGTCCCTTTTTCGCAGGGTCCCTTTGGACGCTATCAAAACTGCTCCCTCCATCAATAGTCAGTTGCTCCCGCCTCCACATGACTTGCATGGACTATAAGGTATCATTCCCAGTAATCAGTTTTCGATCGCCCACAGACCTGCTCTCCGTCGCCGCGTTCGTGTCTTTATACTCGATACTACGCAGAAGACATTTTCCCTTCCCCGGATGCAAGAACATCACTATTTTCATAGAGACGGCTTTGTCTCCTTGTGTCATCATTACCTAGATGCTCTCGTTTTATAGTGTGAACATCATCACTTTCTCCCACCCCCTCTTTTTTTCTGCCTAATTCTCATGGCGAACCTAAAACCCTTCCGCAGATATTCCCCTCTTTTTCCTTACGACCCCTCCCTCGCGACTATTGTGCGCTTCAGGTTAATTATACATTTATAGTGGCGCGTTTCCTTTCTCCCCTAGCACGATTGGGCTCTTTTCAGATGAAGCTCCCCCTTTATCTTCTCGGGCAGAGTCCGGACTTTGGTTTATCACTGAATCCGACCACTTTCTTTCGACGTTTTGTGCACAGTGCTCTGTCTCTTTTCAAGCTGGCTCCTCCCCCCCCCGCCCCCAACAATAAATGAACCATACAATTCCAAAATGGCACTTTGTCTTTCCAACGGACGCGGCCACCGATTAATTGTGTTGCCCCCAGCATTTTTTTCCATTGGAGGAATTTTCGATTCTCTGCCTCCCAACTTTTTTTTTTCTTTCCCTCACAAGGTTAAGACGAAATGGCTTCTCGGGGCCTTCTTTTTAGGCTCGTCCCTCCCGAAGGCGGGGGATCTTACGCACGCGGCGGCCATTTGCGGTCCCGAAGGTGCTTCTCCTTTCTCCTCTCCGTATTGACCTCTCGTGAAGGGGTTACGTGGCCTTCTCTTCAATTTTTATTTTTTATCTTTTTTCTCTTTTGTTGTTTTTGAGTGCGTTCAGGTTTATAATCCTTTCCCCCCCACCTTCCCGTCGTGTTCATATTTTTTATCCCTCGAGTACCCGTTTACTCCGGCGCTCTCGATCGTTGCGTTCCCGCGTGAGGATTAAATCCATGCGGTGGAGTTTTCTTTTTTGTTCTTGCACCTACGCTTGCGGTTCTTTTGTTTTTTGATAATCTCCGATAGTTGCTCCTATTCACCTGTGGTCTGTTTTCTTTGAAATGATTTCCCTTTCCCCCATTTTAAGTTTTTGACTCCTTTTCCCCCTTCTTTTGTATGGCATGTAATTTTGTACGTTGTCTTTCCCGCTTTCACGCCCTCTTTCCCTCTTCGAGAACGTGATTTGTGTCGACTTTTTCCGCCTCGTCGCTGATTCTGTATCCCGTTTGCCCTTAACCTCCTTTTCTTACTCGAAAACCCCTTTTTCGCTAATTCTTCGACCGCCCCTTGTTTAGCTTTTTCTCTTAATGTCTTCCGTTGCTTATCCCTCTCTGAGAAGGCCGCGCCGTCCCCATTTCCCCCCTGTTCAGCCGAAAGGCAGTTACCTGTTGCGTTCGAGCTTAGTGCAGGAGCGGCCGTTTTTCGATTGTTTTTCGTTCGTCATTGCACGCCCCCTTGCCCTCACCAACCCCCCTTTCTTTTCTCTGGGAGGTGGGATCCCCCTCTGGCCTAGGAGGTTGGTCTTTCCTTCATTACCCAGGCTCTCTTTCTGATGACCTCCTCTCTTTTTACGATGCGGACTCTGGCCATTGGTTGATATCGCATGAGACCATTGAGTCGCCCCGGAGGTTGATCATGGCTCTGCTCTCTGCTGATGACTCTACCCCCTCGAACAGTCATGTGAATCCGCGCTGGCTTGCCTATTTTTTTCGGTCAAGTTTCTCTCGTTTATTTTCCCGCTTTCTCCCTTTTCTCTTCTTTTTATGTGGCCTTTTCCTTATGTTTGGGCCCCGTCTCGAGTATATCCCCCCCGTCACCCCCGCGCTTCCATTGCCTTGCCTACGCTTAGTTTTTCTCCTTTCCCTGCTTTACCCACCCTTTTCATCATTGCCATCCTGGATCGCCCGATGTCCTTTCTTTTATTATCTTGCGTTCCCACGTTCTCGACCCTCAAGCCGGGGCATGATCTTTTGTCCGCGCGGCTTTCCCCCCTCTTCCGGCCCTTGCAGTTAACTTTGTTTTTTTTATGTGTCTGCTCTTCGACTTCCCCCACTTTTCGATTATTTCGTCGTCGGGGCGCTTTGCTCCTCTTTTTTTCTTCCCTTTTTTTTTTCTCTTTGGACTCGGCAATATACGTACCAATCCTTTCTATTTTTGTAGCGTCTCGCTTTCAGACTTTGTTGTGGAGAGGATTCCTCCTTTCTCTGGTCAAAAACGAATTCCCCCCCCCCTTGCTCCCTTTCTACTTACCAAAAATGTCCGGCTTCATCCTGATTACAAGCTTGACGTTCCTCCCGGTCCTCCGATCTCTCCCTTCCTACTCCCTCTACTTCCTTCTCCTGGTCTGCAAGCGGCCTACTATTATTAGTCCCGGCCCGCTCATGGCTCAGAGTTTTTAATCGTGATTGGACATTTTTTTCCCTTAACACTAACAGAGTATACACCCAGTGTCCTTTTTTCCTCTCTTGGTCCCGCTGCGTCCTTAATGATCTTTGTCTCGATCTGCATGACGTTTCTACCTTACTCCCCCTTCCCTCCGACCCCGTCGGCTATCTTTTTAAGCCGTTCCTCTCCATGCCTAAATTTGTTGGAGCCACTTCTCATCTTTTTTTTCCCGCACTATTATACCAACTTCTCCTCCCACGTCCCACTCATTCCCCACGCACTTTTCGATTCACACACTTTTTTTCTTCTCTAGGTATATTCTAGTCATCGAGCGTCCTCAGGACTTCGATTCCTCTTTTTGATTTTCACCCCCTCCTCTCCCCTGAGCCATTCACCCGCCATTGCAATTGAGCGGACTTCTGACCCAATCACCCGGTTCACAGCCGCCCCCCGCCTGGCATTAGCAGCACCCCCCCTTTTTTCCCGCACGTCCCCCCCGGCACCCCCCCACACTAGCACGCCTTTTTCGCGCCGCTCCCCACCCAGCCCCCTCTCTTTCACACCATCCATTCCCTTCCACACGCGCGCGCTTCACCCCTCTTTTTACCACGGACAGACACAGCAAAACTCACTCTTTTACTCACTGACACACGCCGAGACTGCTCCTCCACCCAACTTCCACAGACCCGCACTACCCAGTTGAGGTAGATTAAACACCCCAGACGTTCTTCCCCCCCCCCTTATAGCTTATTTTCGGGCGAATTGCCGTCAGCGCTCACGCGGGCGATTTACGTTAATCTGCACTCGACAACCCCCTTGATGTCTTTTTTTCCTCCCCAAGTTTCTTTCCTGTGCCGGTCTTTTCTTATCCCCCTGACCTTCCATTATCGCATCAGCGGGTTTTCAGCTCCACCTCTTGTTTGACGACTCTTGGATTATTCCCGGTCACTAAAACTACTTCCCCCCTGGCCTGACTTGTCCCCCCCATTTCATTGGGACGCGACGCCTTTTTTTATTTTGCTCATTTTCTCCCCCCTCTCTTGGCATAAAGACCCCAATGTACTCATGAGAGCATTGGCTATGATCTTTTATCCTTACCTTACCTTCTCTTTCCAAAGTTTTCATTTACCCCCAGATTAACTTCTCTTATCCGGGGCACCAGTAGCGGAGCGCGTTCACCCCCATTCAAGGGTTGGTGTAAGACGAGAAGAGGGATCCGGCGCAAGTCGGGGCCCGGTAACGTCCTTTGGAAGATATACTTCTGCTCTCGGGACCCCCTCTTCTGTGAAGGGGTTTTTCCTTTTTTTGTTTTCACGCTTTTTCTATTCCCCCGAAAGTAGAGATTTTTATTTTTACCTCTCCGTGTTGTGTGAGATTCTTTTGTTTGGAACTCGTCCCCTCTGTCCCCCCCCTTACCGATTTCGTTTTCACTATAGGCGAGGAGACTACAACTTTTTTCCTCCCTATCCTTCTCTTGATGACGCCAGTTCGTTCTCTATTCAAAACTCGACTGGAATTCAACGTTTCAAGTCTCAGGCCCGGATAATAATCCTTTATACCTTTTTTATGCCCCCTGTGACATTGCGAAACTTTTCTTTGTTGATTCGATCATTCCGATGAAGACTTCATTATTAATACCTTTGTCTTCTGTCCCCCTATATGACGGGCAATTCCCCCCTATCCTCGGGGCGGTTGCCTTTTTTTCAATTTTTGCCTTATTGACCACCTTTTTGAATTTCTGTTTTCTTTTTTAGAGTGATGATATCCCTTTTTTTCTTCCCCGCCACCAGAGTTCACTTGATATTTCCTCCTCTGCTGTAGAGCCTGGAAGTTTCTTTATCCCGAACTGTATTCACCCTGCGTTCGTATCAAGTTGCATATTCCCCCCTCCCTTCGGACTTATGGGTCGCCTCTGTTTTGATTCTCTCCGCCCCTGACCCTCTCTTTACTTTTTTACCCGTATCGAAGCTTCGCTCCCACGGAAGAGTTTTTTTTGAGCTATTCTCTCTTGCCTGCATATCTTTTCTGTTTTTCGGTGATCTTTACCTTTTTTCTACCTTCCCGAAGACCAAACGTTTTTTAACACGGATGAGCTTTTCTGTTAACTCGACCCTTTCTATTCTTCTTTTCTTCGGTTGCCTGGCTCAAATTTCTTCCCCCCCCCCAAGCCTCTTTGGTTCCTTCGTTTATCGTTTATTGGATTCCTCTTTCCTCCTTTTTTACTCTCTATGCTCTTGCAGGGAAGATGGATTCCCTCCTCTCCCCTCGAGCCTTTTGAAGGCTGTCCCCCCCTGTCTTTTTTAGCGCGCTGCTCCTATTATCCCTCCTGAGTCTTCCCCTTACCCCTCCCTTTTGAATCCGATTTGGCTTTTTATTGTTCTTTGGTATCTCTTGAGATATATCCCAGCTTGCTCTCGGGATACCGTTCTATATTTTCGGCTTTTTACGTCTTTGAAATTTTTCTTTTGCGCTTTCTGGGCTTTCCCGGTAATCCATCCCTCCCCCTTGCATATGAATAACTACGCCGTTCCAGATGTCGTCACTCTCGTTAATCCCAAGTTCACCCCATATTACCACCTTCCTGTATAGACCTTTTCCCATGCGAATTTTTTGTTTTGTCTTCCTGTGCCACCCTTCCCTATCCCCATTTAATAGATGAAACTTCTGCCGGTAGAAATGATCTTTGTTTTGCCCTATTTACGTTTTGCGATTCCTTTGTCCGTGTTAGCTTGGCTTCTTTCCTTATGCATGTATATAATGCTCCTGGCAAGTTTTTGAGCTAGTCCTTTTGCTTTGAGCTTGTATACTTTTTTCGTGTGGCGCATTTTTGTGCGTAGGATCCGGTTGAATTGAACTTGGCGCAACTTCTTTTTTCCCTTCTCAAGCTTGTTCTCTTCTCCCTTTTCCCTCCATAAGTTTTAGCGAGATTTATACCAGTCTTGGCGCCGGGTCAAAACCTTGTTATGAGTACCCCTGGCACTTCGGGCCCCTTTCCCTCAAACAAAATTCATTTGCCCTCAACCCCCCCTTGAAACCGCCGCTTTTCCTATCGTACGAATGGCTATTCAGATATACATCTTTACTTTACTCCCCTCTCACCCGGTCCAACAATTTCCCTTTCCTTTAATTCATAGTGCCTTCTCCACTCCCCCAGCCTCATTTGACTGTTTGTGTCCCCTCCCTTTTGCACGGAACCTCCCCACCCCGTTCTTTTTGAAAAAATTCGCCGGTGGGCGATACCCCCCTTTCCCTATGGTCCCCTGATGGGAATGGTGGTTTAGCTGCAGTTCTACCAATTTATGCCGTCTTTACAGAGTTCCCCTCACTTCTTTCTCTACCTTCCCTGGAATTCTCCCCCGCCACTCTTCATTTTCCTCCTCCCGCAAAATCTTTCTCTTTGTAGTTCAACTTTTTCTCCTCCCTAGGTAATTCTCCCCTACAAGGAGCCTTCCCCATCAAGAAGCCCTCTCTTCGTATTAACATAGTCCTTTCCGGCTCTATCTGGCTAGCCTCTCTCCCCCCCCCCCCCTCCCTCGGCATCCGTACTCACTCTAATAGTTCGCATGACACAATAACCGCTTTGCTTATATTTTCCCTCCTCCCAATTTCCCTTAGAGGCGAGTCTCTCCATAACCCACGTTCATATTCCCTTTTTGAGCATTTAGCCGTGCAACCGCCTATATGCCGGGGCCGCGTTACCCATCACTCTCACCTTTTCTTTTTTGAGGCGTCCTTCCCCTACCTTTTTTCAAAGCTCCCACCGACCATTTTTCCTCCCCCCCCCTGCAGATTCTTCATGCCTATCCTGAGCGCACCAAAAATAGGCTTCGCGAAATGGAGGCACCTGCCTCTTCCTTGGCCTTTGTATCGCGGCTCGCTCGCCCCCCCCCCCCCCCCCCCCCCGCTTCCTTTTCCACGTTTATTGAGTTTTCCCTGAGCCCGCAGATGCGCCTCCAATGATTCTGTTTGGCAGCCCCTTATCAGCTAACTCCTTTACAGGGATTCTATTTTAAGTCCTTCCTCCCTCCGTACCTCCCTCCTCTTTTTGTGAGGATCCCCTTTTCGTGACGTCCCAATCTTCTTATAATACCCGGTAACACCCCTCCCCCTTCCCACCATACCCAAATGTCAAGACTTCCGTTGTAATTTTCCCCACTTTCCTCCGCGCCTTGGGTTTTTTTTTTTTTGTGTACCATTCCTTTTGCCAGCATCTTCCATCCCCCATGGCGTCCTCATTCCTCGCGGGTCTCCTGAATTTTCACTAACCCTTTGTAGAACTCGTCAAAGCTGCCAAACCCCTTCTGCCAGGCGGATTCTTTCCGGTTTTTCCGTATCGGACCGTGCGAGTTTAATCCCCCTTCCAGGCCCCTTTTTTTCCTCACGCTAAGTCTTCCTTCGGGCGCCGTTTGTAACTCCCCCCCCCTTTCCCCTGGTCGATTTAATAGTCCCATAGTGTACAAAGACTTGAAGTCTTTGATCGTCGGCGTTTCAAATTTCCAGACTCCTTCTTTCTTTCCTTCTATACGTTTGTTAGTTGTGTGTGCCTATGTATGAGGTCCCTTTGCTAGACTCTCTTTGTCCATCTTTTTCGGTTTTCCCCTAGGCGAGTACCATGACTCCCCCCCCCCGGGGCATTTACCCAATTCCATTCTCATGTTGCTCTTTTTCTTACCGCCCCTTTTGATTGCTTACACGCGTCCCACTTTCCGTACGTCCCGTCTGAAAGCCGCTCCTTCGTTTGGTTTTATGCCACTGTTTGACCGTTTGGTTTACACTTTCCTTTTCTTGATTCCCCCCCTCATAGACGTTCCTTTCCCCATCCCTTTGCTGTTATTTTTGTTCAACATGCTACCCCTATCGCGGTGCTAGCGTTCCCTTTTAACTTTTTTCCTTCCTTTTTTGAATTTGTTTTTTAGTGTTTAAGTGTTTCCATCCCGTTTTCTTCCCCTCAATCTCTTCCTGGATGATTTCTGATGTTTCTCCTTTGAACGGCGGATTATGATATCCGCCGTCCGCGACGATTCTTACTAATCCATTTTTCGATGATCTTCGTTCTACGCATTTTTTTCCCTCCGTTAGACTGACCGCGCCAGACTGCTAACCTCTATTATGACCACCAGGACAGCTAGTCCCCCTCTGTAGCGGCCTTCCGAGATTTTTTCTCTCTGAAGATCTCTGTCCATGCCCTCTCTTCGGTGCTATGTTCTCTGAAAGGTCTGACATCTTCCCCCTCTTTTTTTCCCATTGCTTCAGAGGGTCTTTCCCGCGCTCCCCCCTCTTTTCCTCAGTTTGTTGCCAGTGCTGCAGACATTACTCCCCCGACGTCCGATCTCTCTGTTATTTTTGCCTCGTCGAACATTTTTCTTTGCGACTTTCTCGGGGCTCCTTTTTCGTTCTTTTTGATATTTCTTTTTCTTCTTTTTTCTCTTCGACAATATTCCCTACTTCTGCACGGATGCTCCTGTTCTTTGCGCCCCCCTATGCTGGATTTTACTTCATACCTCTCTTCCTCCGTTTGCTCTTGGAATTTTTGAGCGCTGGGCTGATTTTTTTCTTCTTCTCCCCCTTGGGACTTATTTTCTTCTACTCTTTCACCGCTTTCCGTACCGTTGCTCCTTTTTCCTTTCTGGGTCTTTGGTCAATTTTCTTTGGATTTCGTTGAGACTCTTTTATCTCCCGCCTACGTTTTCATTCTCTGTAAGGACATAAGCCTGTAATGCATATTCCTTCGTTTCGTACCCATCCGTCCCATCCCCGTTACATCTGTCCCTGGGATCGCCGATGCTTGCGATTTCCTTTTCTCCTTGTGGGTCTTGTATGAATGTTTTGCCCCGTTCTATCTTTTACATCATCGCTTCCTGAGCCCCCTTTGAGTTGGTCTTTTATATCCCCCATCGACTTTTTTGGACCGCTTGCATTTTTGAAATTTGTTTTTGAGTTTTCTTTTCTTGACTCGGTAGAGATTCTCCGTGCTCTATTCGACTCAAACCTTTTTTGCCCTTTGATGCTGGTCTTTTCTTTGGCCATCCCCTGTTTTGTGTTTCGTCGGATCCTGAATGTGAACATTTTCCGCCTGGCCCCACCCTCCCCGGCGCACGCTTTTTTCTTTTTTTTCCTTCCTTTTCCTTCTATCCCGTGGTTGTTTTGAGTTTACTCTAACAGACTTTGCCGCAGGTCCCCCAATCATGGTTTTCTGTGCTAACCTGGCCAATTCGTACCCCCTTTCCCCCCCCCACCCATTGCCTTCTGCCCCATAACCTCCAAAGCTCACACTTGCGACGGTCCGTTTACCTTCCTATTACTAAAGCGACCTAATCTCTCTCTCCATATACGGCCACCTTCCTGCACCAGCGTCCAATGCATCCGGGCACTCCTCCCCCCCTTCCTTGCTAAGTCCCCTGAACTAATCTATGATGGGAATCGAACTGGTCCCCGGGACAGTAAAACCCCCTTGGAGGCCTCAAATTCTCCCTTTTTAAGTCGGGGCGATCAGGTAACTTTCCTACTGATTTTCCTTTTTATTTTAAGAGAATTTCTCACCCACATTCCTTTATTTAGATGTCCCCTTATCGGTCTCTACACTTCTTCAATTCCCTGTTTAAACTCCCACCCAGACCCCCCTTTCAGCGTTCCTTGACAATTCTAACGTCTTTTTCTGTTGAGCGCAGCTTTGGAACGTAGTAGACGACTCCCCCTGGATCCCCCCTCACATTAAATTTCGCACGCCAGCGCTCTGTTCTTCACGACTTGGTATTTTCTCTCTATGGATAGCAGTAATAATCAGCTACTCTCCCTCCCCCCCAAAAAAACCTCATTGTAGCATTACCGTCGACGCGATCTTTTCGCATATCCCTTCCTCCCCTTATCCCTTACTTTCTCCCCGATAAAGTTTCCTCAACCGTCCCCATGAGCGACTAGGCATCCATACACGTTCCCACACCAAAACAGCATAAACCCCCGTCCTTGTTCCTTTCTGGTCGCCTGTTTTCTCGAGCACAACCCCAGCCTAGTCTGCGCTTGGTTCTTCTTCACATAACCTCTCTCCCCTTGTTCCCCCCCCCCCTGATTGAGGCGGCTCCCTTCACTTCACTTCGACCCCGCCAACAAACGCCCAGCAGATTCAGCCCATTTTTTTTCTAGTACCCCCCCCACCTTGCCCTTTCTCTCCCGCTATGCCGCCCCGCTCCGGTTCTTCATTTCTCGCTTCTCTCCTAAGGCGACACCTTCCAGCTTTCCTTTTCTCTAGAAGCTTCAGGACCCCTTTATCTTTCTTCAGACTCTCCCCTCAGTGAGGTCTCTTCAGTAACCCCTGCCCCTTCCCTTCTCGACCTCAGCGGGATTCTCATCAGCGAACTGCGTGCCTCCCCCTCGGTCTCTTTAATCCAACGTTCACCAACCTCCAACCCTAAAATTCCCCACCCTTCCAGTACCTTTTTCCAGTTCCTGGCGCGTACGCCGATGTTTCTTCAGCGATCTTCTCCCCCCTCCCCCCTTTGCTTTAATAATGATCTCTATCTTTCTGCTGTTCTGAATCCCGTAAAGGGTCGCAAGCCCTCCCTTTCAGAACAAGCGTAAATTGCAGGTTCCTGGTTTTAGCGGACTTGCGTACCTCCCGCGGTGTCAGAGAGACGACCCGGTTTTTCCCTGCGCCTTTCGTTGCGTTCCGTCCCCATTTCTTTCTTTCTCTTACCTCCCGTCTTTAAAGCTCTTATTTCCTCTTAGGCGCCCCTGCCCTTCCTTCTCTCCTCCCTTTTTTTGTTCTAGAGATGCGGTCAGGGGAATAGCTTCTACGTCACCCATTTTCCTATCGGGTTCTACGGAGGAGTATCATCTTTCCCTGTTCTTTACTCCCTAGTTCGCCGTCCGATCTTTTCTTTTCCCCCCGCCTTGTGAATGGATTCCCCGTGACAAGCCGCTCACTGCCTCCTCGCCTTTCTTTTTTTTCGACCTGTCCGCTTTCTCCAGTATTTCCGGATTCAGATCCCGCCGACTCCTTTCAGCCTTATTCCCTTCCCTTTTTCTTGACTCCTTATGATGGGTAAAATGATCCCCTTCTTCTGTGGCTCGGTCGTGTTGAAATTGGACAAGTCTGCCATTTTTTCTTTTACTTTCTTCCTTTCTTTTTACCTTTTCTTATCTCTTTGGCGCCCGCCTGTACCAATGTATGATCCCCTCCCCCCGTTCGTCTATGAACTTGAATGTGTCGTTCTGATCCCCGTCCCTGTCAGTTTTTCCTCTCCCTGTCTGCCGATCCTCTTTTCCAAGGGTTCGTGACATATTTCTCTGCCCGGCCTTGAGAGTTCCCGACTTCTCTTCTTCGCAGCCTCCTTTATACCGCTCCTGGCCCACTGACCCTCCGACGCAGCTTGCGATAATCTTTTTTCCTGAGTTTTTTTTTGCGTGGATATCCTTTCAGACTGTTGGCGATGTTTTGGTTTTTTCGCCTGATTCTGACATTCGCTTTTTTCCCCCAACCGGTTTTTTTTAAACACTAGTAGTTCGTTTTCTGTTCCTCGTATAACCACTAGGATCTAGGCTTGTTGCCGGCTTGCCGACATTTCTCCCCCTAAGGCAGCCCCCCTCTTTTTCCTCTTTTTTATGTTTATTGATCGCCTCGTCCGTCTTTTACTCCCGACCTGATCTTGTATTAGAGCCGTATATTATTCTCGATGCGAACCTATTAGCTGCCGTATTACTGTTTGTGCACTCCTATGCTTGAATCTTCCCCTTTCCCCCCTATTCTGAGATGCCAGTCCTGTGAATATGAGTCTGTCTGGCTTGATGCGTTTTTTCTTTTTATCCTGTCCTTCGCGGAGATTTTACCGTTTTTGATTCCTTTGCCCTTCCTCCCTCGTAGATTTTCGGCTGCGGGACCGATGACCTGAGTCTTTGACTTTGCTCTTCTTTTCCTCCCGTTTATAAAGATCCTACGTTTTGCCCTCTGCTAAACTTCCTGCAGATTGTACCCCTACCTTTTCGCGTACAAATCCCCCATCCCATCGTGAAAACAGTTAATTGATGCCCTGGATTCCCCCTTCTGAATTTAGTACTCCTGGTTCTTTTTTCATGATGCACAGTTCGATGCTCCATCTAAGTTCCTTTTTCTCTGACTCCCTTTTTCTTTTCCTATGCCATATGAATGGACGGCTTGCCAGGAAATTTTAAGTGCTCTTTTCTTCTTAGGTCATCCCCCATAATTCGAATTCGCTGTAGACAAGTTGCATTTGCGCTTTATCTTTTGCCCTTTGGGACGCTTCCCCTTGTTGTTTCATTCCTTTTCCCGTTTGCAACTTTTTTTACTTTGCAGACCACTTCGTTCTGAGCATCTTTATATTCATTTCCCTTCCCAATATTTGTTTGTCGTAGCTTCTACCCCAGATTAGCCTTTTTCCCCCTCCTTTTTCACATGCAAGTAGGATCATGACCTCCACAACAATGCAGGCCTTACCCTTCTTCGTTCCGCTTTTCCCTCAGTCAACCTGATCATGCCCTTCCCTTCCCCTTCTCCCCTTCCTTTCCATTTCTCTCCTGTCCCCCCTCCCTTTTTCTTTCTTGTCTAACTTTCCCGTTTCTCTCTCTTCCTCCTTCTCCCCCCTCCTGCCAACCCTTTCTCCCCTCACTCCTCCCTCTTCCCCATTCTCCTCTATTCTCCCCTCTCCTCCACAGCTACCCACTCTTCTTTCTTTTTCCACTTATCCCTATTCACCCCTTCTCCCCACCTCCCTCCACCCCCCTGTCCTTCTCCTTCCCCTTTTCCCCCTGTGTTCCTTTTTTTTTTTCTTTTTGGGTTTTCTTCCTCTTTCTTCATCCTCCCTTCCCCCTTATCCATCTTCTTCTTACTTCCTTCCGCCCCGCTCCTGGTATCCCCCCCTTCCCTTATCCAATCACTCCCCCTAGCCCAACCCTTTTACTCCCTCTCAAATCCATCTCGCCCTCTTTCATTCTTCTCTCTCTTCCCCTATCCCCCTTTCTTCCCCTCCCTTTTCCCCCCATTGATTGCCACATCCCCTCCTCCCCATCACCCATTCCCTTTCCCTTTTTCCCTCTCCGACAGACTGTTTTCCGATCCCGATATAAGGTCCTACGGCCCGAAGTTTTTTTTTCTTCACCTTTCCAAATGTTTAAATTCCCCTCATTCATTACCCGACCAAGCTTGGCTCAGTTCCGGACTGCCATCCGATGTGTCTTTTCCCTCAACGTGGAACAGACGTCCCCAATTAACCCCCGGAGGAATCCAAATCGCCGGCAGTCCGGTCTCCCCCTTCCCTCTTTTTTTAATTCTGGTGGCCTGGGGGATTTTCCCGCGATGCGCACACTCGCAGGCCTTGAGTGATTCCTCTCCCCCCACAAGGATTCTGCTCTTCCCGTGCGGAAAACTTCTCACCGTAATCCAAAGAACTCCTCTTTTCTCAGCTTCCCATTTACCCGCGCCTTCCACTCCGATATTTTGGAGCACGTAGCGCCGCGGGCCAAAATTCTCTCAGCCGACTATATGACAAATGCTCCACCCTCAATCGCACGCTCGCTTTTTCCCTTCCTAGCATTTCCATGCTCTATATGCGATCCTTCGTAAGCTCCCTTTCTACGGGATGCTCCCCCCCCCCCCCCCAGTTCTAACACAGTAAGAAGCGAACTTTCGCATCGAGCCCCCCCACTCTCCTGGAGCCAAGATCAAGTTCGCCATCTGCCCTTGCTTATTCCGATTCCTCTCACTAACATAACTGAAGGTTCAGCGCCCGGCGTGTAGAATGTGTCGTCCCCCTCTTCATTGCTTTTGGGTCCTCGTGAACTCCCCCTACCTGTTCCCTGCCCTTGCTTTTCAGTCCTTTCCCCCTCCCCTTTAAAGGCTCACACCCGAAAAAATCGCCCTTCCTTCGATCGACCAAAACATGGCCTTCTCCTCGAACAATTCTGAGGGGCGATTCCGGTTCAATTACGCTTTTCCTGCTCCCGCCCCGGTCCTCACTAGTGTTTACACTCTTTTAAATTTTGCGACGAAGATCATCGAAACCCTTGATCTCCGTTCCCTGAACCCAGTTCGCTTGAATCGTGCCGGGATATCAGAAAAGAAACTTCTCTTGGTCCATCTTTCCTTTCTTTGATCCGATTCACTCTTGGTAGTGAAGCCACGGGACCTCCCCCCCCCCTTTGACAACACCTCAAAAATGAAACATACAATTACAAAACGCAAGTTCTTTTTCTAAACTCCCGGGGTACCCTCCCTAAGCACGCTTCTATTATCAGTGCCATCTCTGCCAACTCCCCAGGGCTTGAATAAGGCTGCGCTATGCTAGTCGAGTTTTCCCCCCTCAAGCAACTTGTTTTCTCAAGTTCAAACCCGGTGCACACCCTCGAAGGAGTTTCTCGTGGGGGTTTGGTTTGTGGGCCGTAGTGACTTTGCGCGTTTACCCTTGTCTGACTGAATAGTACTATCCTTCGTTCGCGTCTCAGTAGCTTCTCGTAACGGACACCTTTCCGTTTCCCTTTTACTCCTATTAGTTCCCCACGATCGTGAATTGGTTGTGACGCGTCGGCGAGTCCATGGA
>Ga0179593_1164582_pt1 | contig 14929 bp, 20 predicted proteins | sample CZODoug2_1_08_16_FD_185931 | JGI IMG/M metagenome (GOLD analysis project Ga0179593, IMG submission 185931) | Vadose zone soil fungal communities from Angelo Coast Range Reserve, California, USA - CZODoug2_1_08_16fungal (PacBio error correction) | ecosystem: Environmental > Terrestrial > Soil >... | reverse complement strand
CTTCGCCCTTTTGCCCCACCTAGATTTTCTCCTTGTTCCTGTTGCTCCCCCGAGGCTCCTTGTACATGGCAATCATATTTGATCGCGACCGTCAGGGAGCACCCCCTCATCCCTCCAATTCAGGCCTCGCTGCAATCGCCTATCCCTTTTTTTTTTACAGGACCCACGCCAAAACCCCCCGTCGTCATCATGTTCTTCGCCTCCTCTCATCACCTGTAACACTACTTTGTCCAGAACTTGGCGCCGGGATTGGAGATTTCCTTTCCCGCTTTTCGCCCCACTTTCCTCAAGCCTCCCTGGCGAATCGGGCGCCAAGTGGCCAGCACGGTTCCCACTCATGACTGTCCCCAGCAGGGAGCTACACGGCCATTGCGCTTTCACGAATATCTTGCCCCCAACCTGCACGGTAGCCAAAACCTGCGTCGCTTTTTTTCTTCCTCATCCCCCCCCCCTAATGTTCTCCCTGCTTTTTCCGCGCCATGTGACGACCTGCCACGCTCTTTGCTGCTCGAGATCCCGTCTTGGTGCTCCAGGTCTGTACGCTACACCCAAACAATTTCCCCCCCGTCTGAGTTCGCGGGGTACGGATCAGCGCGAACACACGCCCCTGCGACACCTCTTCGATGCTCCCCCTCTCTCTCGGCTTCTCCCCCGCTGTCTTGCGACGCCTCATTTTATGGCCCTCATATAAAGAAAAGCGAGCCCGCCCCCCCTTCCCCCCCCAAGTTTGGTCCTGTTCCTTGTGGCACCGATAAGCAAAATCGTGATCCCCCTTGGAATCCCCAACAGGTGCATGCCCTCCTCCTGCGCGATTAAATCCCCCCCCCCCCCCCCCCAATCTCTTTTCCTTCTCACTGGGGAAATTTCCTCAATCAATGTACACCCCCCCGCTCAGGCAAGAATTGCGACCGTCTGACCCAGACGACCAAAAAGTTTTCCCCCCCCTTTGGTCGCCAACGTTCATTTCCTTAGCAGCCATCAGAGGCGAAATTTTTTTTTTAAGAAGAAAGGGTAGACTGCTCGGTTCTACCACCTCTTCCATGCATTTCCAAACCCATGCTGCGCCCCCTGATTGTCTAGGAGTCACAGTCCGCACCCCCTTTTGCTTTTCCCCACATAAAGTTTCATCTTTGATGACTTACGCAGGCAGGACCCTTGGTCGAGGGGTCGGTGGATGATGGCCGTGGGTGGGGGGGGGGGGTGGGGCGCTGGGGGGGGGGGCGGGGGGGGCCTCTGGATGGAGTTGGAGGGGGGGGGGGGGGCGGGGGGTCGTGGTGGTTGGAGGTGCGGGGGGGGGGGGGTGGTGGGTGGGGGGTTGGAAAAAAAACCCCAAGAACAAAAAAGCAAAAACAAACAAAAACAAAAAAAACCAAAAAAAAAAAAAAAAACAAAAAAAAAACAAAACCAGTTGGTAGAAGAAGTAGTATTTTTTTTTTTTTTTTCTTTTTCTTTTTTTTTTTTTTTTTTTTTTTTCTTTTTTTTTTTTTTTTTTTTTTTTTTTTCTTTTCCTTCTTCTTTTTTTTCTTTTTTTTTTTTTTTTTTTCTTTTCTCTTTTTCTTTTTTTTTTTCTTTTTTTTTTTTTTGTTTCTCCTGCCAGACGTTCCATGAAAACATACGCAACGCCCACAGGGCGAATTCTCCCTCCTTCCCTTTTCCGGACAATTTCACACTCCCCCGTGCTTTCGAATTTCCGTGTGCGAAAGTTAGCCTCCTCTGTCGTTGTTCCTAGTGGTTTTATTTCTCTCAGCCTCCCCTTTATTCGCTCATAGCTTCATTGTGGGTTTCCTTTCGAGCCGACCCAAATTTCTATCCAGACAGCTTTAGTCTCTTTCTCGTACCCCAGGATGGTGTTATGAGCAGGACGCCATCGGCCTCAGGACCCCTATTTTGGCGGGCACAGGTCTCTCTCCTCTGCGAATACCGCCTTTGGGCCCCCCCAAGAACCCCCCCTCGCCTTGGGCAGCGGATTTCGTATTTCCGCCTGTTGCGCTTGCAGGTCTTCATGCCCCGGGCGACCCCCCCCACCCACGTTATCCAACCAACTTCTTTGTTTTTATTCCGAAATACCATTTCCGACTCTCTCAAAGCAAACCTTTCTGCAGGAATCCAGTGTTCCCCCCCAGTTCCCTCTTTGGTATTTTCATGCATTTTTTTTTCTCTCTTTTTCTCACGGTATTCCTCTTTCCCTCTTCCTTTTGCCCGACGATCACATCATTTCAGTTCGCCGAAGGACATGGCTTTTAGCCACTGATGGGAAACCCGCCATCCGATATGGCTCACTTCTTTTTAGGGCATCCACATCATCTCCTTTTTTTGTAGCCCTGCGAATTGTCCCCTTCTCGCAACATTTCCCCCCTGAACGGGTCAAGAATCTGACCCCCAACCTCGGCGCTTTGATTGGTGGGAAAGGCATATCCTCCCTTTTCTCCGCGCTACTTGCCGTGACTGGCCTCTCCTCTCCTTTCCGATGTCGTCTGCTCGCAGACCCCCACCCTCCGTGTCTCCCAGTTTCTACAGCTTTTATGGAGCTAGTAATTTTCTGCTTCGGCACCCCACAAAGCAAGCTTATCTCCCCCCTCTCTTCCCTCTTGACGACAGGACAACCGGATCACCCCCTGTAAGCGTAAATCGAAAGGGAGCCTCGTGTTTTCTTGATTCAAAACTACCTCTGCATTTTTTGCCTTGCCACCGGAAACGCGGCAGAGCGCGCGGTTCTTCTCCCCCTTGGCGTTTGCGTATTTTTTTATGCTTTTCGTTGGGGAGGTACTACGTTATTATTCCATTTTCCTTCCGCCAGATGCTTCCATTCCGGCGGCTTCCCCAAGTCTGTGACCGGGATGTTAAAAGCACTTTTTGACTTGCTCCTCTAAAGAAGATCTATTCTCGTCTGGTGAAGAAACTGCCTCCCCTCCTCTGGTGTACCCCCTTCCTTACTTCCCCGTTCTTAGTGGAGTCACTTTCTCTTCTGTTTGATGATGAGGACTATGACCCACCTTTTTTTACCTCTTTTGTAACCTGAGTTTTTTTTTGTTTTTCGTATGGGTCAGCGTCTTAATTTATTCTGTCGCGGTGTTTTGTCATTTATGCGGACCCTTTCCAGTGATTCCGTCAAGAGATTTGTTGTCTTTATTGCGCGGCCGATGCTGGAGGAATGGTGGTCACTTCTCCCCCTCTTCTTCCGGTTGCCGTTAGCCCTCCCCCCCTTTGTCTTTTTTTCCCTATTGTCTTTCATGTGTGTCTCCTTTCAAATCATTGAGAGAAGGTGTCTCCCTACGTTCGGGGGTACCTCACGCGATCCGTGCTCCCTGAGTCATCATTATTTTACCAGGTTTGTCGCGCTGATCCTGTTTCCTTCCCTCCCCCTGTGTTGATGTGGGTTTCTTTCTTGGTGGAAAAAATCCCCGTCTGAGCAAGCTATAGTGGCCGTTTCGGTAAGGGCGGCGGCACGCTCTCCTTTATCCCAGTATTCTCCTTTGACTTCGGTCCTTTCCACACTAGCGCCTCCTTTTTTTCCTCGGCCTTACAGTAGTTTACTTCCATGGGTATAAATGGCCGCATCTGACTGGGAGATTCTCTTCCATAATTTTTTTCTCCCCTTTTGCTTGGCACTTTGTTTTTTTTGTCGTCGTAGCTGATTCAAAAGTGCGCATCGGGATGACCTATTCGCCCTCGCAATCCCGCGCGCAAGGTGTTCCTCGTGTGAAGGTATGAGAAAAGATAATCTAAGAACATGATCGACCTTTTTTTTGTTTGTTTCCGTACGCCACCGGTATTTATTCGACTCTCGTTCGTTCGGACCCCCTTCGAAGATTGGATTCATATTCTGTTGTGAGCCCTCTGTCGCGCCCGGTATGGATTGAAATGTAAATCGACTCTTTTTAAGACGGAAGAATAGCCCTCTTGTGGGCCGCAACTTTCCGGCATCTTTTTATACTCGTTGTTTTTCCCTTTTCGATGCCGAGTTGAGACCACCTTCTGTTGCGCTTTCTGCTTTCTCCCGAGGATCTTGAAAGGCAAGCCTTGCGTCTACCTTCCCTTTCTCACCCCCCCGCCGCTCCCTCAAATTAGGATTTATACCCCCCCCCCTTCCTTTTTCTGCTCACTCCCCTCTCCTCACCTCACCCCCTTTATCTAGGTTTGCCGAACTCTTCCCAACGCTTCGAAGCCCGGTTGTTACAGGTAATGGCCCCCGCAAACAAACCCTTCTCTCATTTTTCTTAGCCTTATTTTCTAATACCGTCCCAATACTTAAGCCACTTTAGCTCGGATTGGCTATTTCCCTAGTCCTCCCGCGCTGAGAACATTTAATTACCAGTACGGAAAGACTCGGACGCCAAGGCACCCTTTCTCCCCCCCCATGAGTAAACGTTTCTCTACCCGGCCGATTTTCCCGCCCGTTACCGAAATAGATTGTCGTAACTGTCCCTTGTATCAAAACTTCTGCTTTTCGCCTTGTGAGCAGTACTGAACCCCAATCTCTCCTTCGAAAAGGCGGCGCCTGTGTCCCCCTGCCCGCGCCATGTACGTACGTTCCTTATGACTGCTCTGATACAGGATTGTTCCCCCCCCTAAGGAAATTTCCGCCCTACCCCCAACAGCCCCCCCGATGACTTTCGCGTCCCTTATCAGCGCGACCCCACCCCCGAAAAACATTTCTTCCGCCGATGAAGACTTGACCTCGTTTGGAAAAACTCTTGCGTGCGAGTCCAGCGCATCCCGGCTTATCATGCCAGTCCCCAGCCCCCACAAGCGATTCCGAAAACTCTGACAAAAAAAAATTTGTCGGGCAGAACAGGACACCCCGGGATTCCTCCCATCGTGAATAAAGGGACCCCAACAGGCTTCCCCCTACCCGTACAGAAGAATGAACAGCTGATTCATGCCCAAACACTTATTGCCTTTCTCCTGTTGCCAATGTAAGCCCTCAAGTACCACCCACACCCACACCCCCCTAGAACTGCAAAGAAATTTTTCCCTTCTTTCCCGACCCCCAAAACTTTTTTTAAATGGCGGTCGACCCCTTTTCCCTTTCCGCAGCATCATAGGTCCCCCTTTTCGCCACGATATTGTCGACGATCTGATAAACCTCTGGTCGCGGCAGTTTCCCCCCTTCTCTTCTAATCGGCGTTTTATCCTTACCTGGCCCTGTCGCAAATTTGCTTCCCCATCGGGAAGAGACTTTAATTCCCCGGTTTTGCCCCTGGTGCGCAGTGGACCGCAGAACGTAGCCCCTCCCTCCCCTATGAAAAAAAACTTCACGCCAACATTTTTCCCCGGATATTCTTTTTTTCTCCCCCAGGCACCATGCAGCGTTTTTTGCTTCCCGTACTCACGGCGCCATTATCTTTTCCTTCCTTTGGGGGGGACTCAGTTCCTTCGTAAGATGATTCTCTTTTTCGCGTCGCTTGATTTGTTGGTTTATGCCTCCTTAAACAATTTCTCTCGCCATTCTGAACATGTCGATCTTTTCTCTTTCCCCACCGCTGGTGTTGCTGTCCTATTGACTCCTTCCGCTGCGCAACTCGATTTTTTCCGTGGAGAGAATCCTTCCTTGCTCCATCCGGTCCACCCCTACATCGCCTCGGTTGGGCAGAGTTTGCCGGTCGTTGTACCTTTTTCGGGCTTTTAGTCCATGCTCATTGATACTCCCCCAACCTTACCGGCTTGTGGAGCCAGGCATTACAATGGGCGCCATATTCTTCCCTTCCCCCCCATGGCTGCCCGACTCCCATTGTGTACCCCCGTCCTTTTATTTTGTAGGTTTCAGGAGTTTTTTCTTCTCCCGGGAAGGCACGATTGACTCTTCCTCGATTCCGCCCTTAATACGGGGATGCGTGCCGCTCAATGACCCGGGGGGGGGTTCCCCCTTTTCGACAAAACTTCCTTTTCTCCCCGCCCCGTCTATTTATGCTCCCCTGGGATGCTCTTGGCGAACCCCATCCTATAAGTGTGGTTTTCGCTTATGAATGATGCATGGCCTCCCCTTTTCTCGAAACAGGATTACCCTCATCAAGCGCTGCCCCCTCGTCCGATGTGATTTGTTTGCAAGGCTTGATGCCTCCTTCCGTAGCGCCCCTTTACAGACTCTAGGTAGATAATTGACCTGGCTGCTCCTGCGCACACCCTCGTGACGTTCTCCTCTCACAGCCTGGCTCTCTTTTCCCCCTCTGATTCCTGGTCCACACCAAAATCCAGCTTTATTCGCTAACTTCAATCATTGCCTCCTTCAAAACGACCCAACCACGGAGTAAATCCTTTCGTACAGCGACCACGTCGCCGTGATTTTTATCACGAGCCAGCTGCCTCTGGACTTGCCGGAAAATAACCTTCTCCCTCGCTTCTCCCTGTGTTTCGTTTGCTTATTTTTCAGTCTGCCTCCTGTGGTGGTTTTTGGTTTCTAAGTTTCGGAAACTTGCGACCAGATTTCCTTCTTAGCGTATTACGCTGCCCCTGGAGGGTTCACCCCTCAACCCCTTCCTGAACGTGCTCATGAGACCCATGCCTGATTTCTTTTCTCGCTGGTGAACGAAACTTCCTCTTCCTCGGTTTTGTAGCCTCTTTTTTTTTTTCAGGACTTTCTTCGTGTGATGACACTGCGCTTCCTTCTTATGACGTCCTTGACAGGTTTCTTGACGCAATGTGTCCAATGCTTGTTGGTTTCGTTGGTTTCCCTTTTCTTCAATTTCTGCTCCTGGTTGTTTTTTTTTTCCATTGATGTGACCTTTAACCAATTCGAAGGCAAGGTGTTTTTTCTTTCTTTTAAGGCGTCACGGCGTTCGGGTACTTTTGGTTTGATCACGATTGGATTCCTCCGGTTTCCCGTAGGCCCCTTTTTCCCCCCTGTTTGGTTTGTAGCGTTTTATTTCGGTGTCTTGTATCTGCCTATCCCTCTTGAGAGCTGTTTCTCACTCAGCGGGGAGTTCCTACCGCGATTCCTGGTTGCATAGGAGTGCATGTTTTCCCCCCTTTTTTCTAGGGGTTGTTCGTATTCCTCCCGGTCCCCGATTCCCTTTTCCCTTGTGTGGCTGTGGGTGAGACTTCTTGTCCCCTTCCTTTGGCCATCATGATCTCGTGAATCCCAATATCGGGGCAGGAGTCTTCCCCCTTTTCTTTCCTGACAGACGCGCCTTTCTCATACCTTTGTGGAGGTTGAGCTTCCCCCCCCCTCGCTAAGCATTGTTTTTTCTACCGGGCAGCCAAGCGATTTCGGTTCCGGTTATCTTCTGGTTCGATGCCCGCGGGTCACCTCTTTTTTTTCACCCTTTGCCTGCGCCGAGTCTGCCTTCGTCTTCACCAGGGGTCGCAGCGCTGTTATAAACTTCGCCTCTCCCCCCTCCCGCGCCCTCCCTTTGTTTCCCCTTTCTCTGTCTTTTATGAGAAAATTCCTCCGCTGTTTAACCTGATTTTCCCGTGGTGGTGTTTTTTTTCCCTGATGAATTCCGCCCCCCCCCGTTTCTGCCCGACTTTTACGGCTTCGGTTGAAGATTGGAGGGACTCCTTTTAGCTCCTGGTCTAGATCAGTTTCGTCTTTCATCCCTCGGTCGACGCTTTCCGCATCCATAGCAGTTTTCGCAAATTCCTTCCATTCTTTCTTCCCTAAAGACTTAGTTGTGGTGTGATCTCGATTAAGCCTGTTGGCTGCACACCGCTAGGCGAGGAGTTTCCTTGCTTGCGCTCTTCTAATGGAAAGTTCCATCCCTGTAACGATAGCCCTCCCTTAAGGTGAGAAACAACGCGTCTCCCCCCCCTAAGGCAGAAAATGCACAAAGCGTCGACTACAGGTTCGCCAAAGCCTCGGTAACCACCCTCCCCCACACCAAAGTCGATCAGTTCTTTTTCCTTATTTTCATCCCGTCACAACTCCTTTTCTCAATTTCTCGAGGGATTGGCGATGTCTAATTCCTCCCCCCGCGCTGCGCCCCCCCCTTTCCTCATCCACATAAGGACAGGCCTCGGATCCCTAAGCCAAAAGGTTCCACCGCCCCCATTTATGATACACCGTGCAGAGCCCCGGGGTGCTTCCGTTTCACGAATCGGCTGAGTAATCCCCTTTCCCCCAACACAACTGCTACCCTTTCTGATTTTCTCCTTTTCCGGACCGCACCCTTTTTCCCCCTCTCTTTGTCGTAAAAGTCAGTTCCTTTCCCCTCTTTTTCCTGGCCGAGCTGACAAGATATTGGCTTCTCTCTCTACTGATGGTGCCCCGTAATCCCCCCCCTCCTCTCCCCACACCCCCATCCCCACTGCCAGGGTTATTGATTTCTGATCCCGCTCGACAAACCCAGAAAAACATTTCTTCCCCTCTAGACTTCTCCAAGGCGACCCCCGTTTGCGACCCCCCTCTTCGTCGGAGAACGCGTCTAACGTTCCTGTATCTGCCGACCCCTCCCAATCGATAAAGCCCTTTCCCCCTCCTCCCCCCCAACAAGTTGGGTCTGCCAACGGAAACGATCCTCCCACCGTGATCAAGGAACCCAAAGGCATGCCGAATTCCCCTCCTTCGCCCGACCTTAAAGTACAACACGAGGCTTTTCCTCTCCCTTTTGTGAAAAAGGTTCCTCCCCATCCTGTACCAAAACCCCCCGCGCCTTGAACGGTAATTTAATTGAGTCCTTTCCCCTCCGAAAACACCTCTGAAACCTGGCCATTCGGAAAGTTCCCCCTCCGAGCATCCAGACCCATAGCGCAAGGTTCGTCCCTTCGAAGAACTTTCTCCCTCTTCCAGGGAGTACAAGAGGTTAGGCAGTTTTCACAACTTCTCCCCAAACCGTTGTATAAGTGAGAAATTTCAGCCCCGGTTGCTTGTCAAATCCCGTGTCAGTCCCCGTCCATACGCCTGCAATTACCCCCTTTTCTCCTCAGTGCGCAGAACGTATACCCCGCCCTCCCTACCCCTGAAAAAATAAGACACCCCCATTTCGACGCGCAGTAGATGCCCTTACGAGTTTTTCTTCAAGTCCCCCCATTTTCGTTTTATCCTGCCTCACTGCTCCCTTTTTTTCCTCTCACACGATGAATTTCCCACTGTTTTCCTAGTCAGTTTTTGTGATCAGTATTTTTACGTTCCCTCTTTTCTTCTTGTTGCCGGGACTACGCCACCCCCTCTCTACAGAAAGCGGTCCTTCTCTTCGTTAGGTCAAGAGGGTTTTCATAGCATGGAGCATAGAATTTGCTGTCTAACTTTTTTTTCAATGGCTTCAGCTTTCATCATGCAGGAAACCCCCCCCAACCCCCGAGGTTGTGCAGCTTTTCCTTTTAGTTGACTTGTGCGCGTCCTCTGTACATGAATACTTTCCGTTGGCAAACAACCTTCTCGTTTTGATGTGGAGCCAGGACCTACCATTTGCGCTCTCGACCAGAACAACATGTTTTTACTCGTTTTCCCCATCGTATGTTTCTTTTTTTTTTTTCCCTTCTTTGAAGAGTTTTCTCACTTTTTTTCTGGACACCTGTCAGGTGCGCCTATTCCCCCTCCTTTTCGGATTTGCCGCCGAAGAACTCGGGAGTTAGAACTCTTTTTCCCTCCCAGATATGGCGCCAATGGCCTTTTCTGTTTCAAATCCTGGTAAGTTGGGTTCTTTGAGAACTGAGCAGGGTTACTCCCCCTTTTCACCCTTATTCAATGAACGGCAAGATATGACCCAACACATATCTTGGTTCTTTGTTGTGGTGGTCCCGGACCCCGTCTTCTTCTTCGACTTTCTAGTTCCGAAAAGAGATTCGATCATTCTACTCTTCATGCCTGCATCAAACCTTGCAGATCGCGCCATAAAGCTTCTGTCTCGATCCATCCCCTAGGAGTAAGGACCACCCCCTCCAGCGAGGTCTGACGACACACCTTTATCCCTCGAATTATTGAAGGACACCCAAGGAGTCAACCCTAGCTACCAGTCGAACACATTTTTAGCCAGGAGTTGACTCACTCCTCTTATTGGCCTTGCCGGCCCACCTCGTAGAGAGCTCCCCTTTTCCTCCCAAGGTGGGCGTTGTCTTTTTTTTTTAATGCTTCTTTGCGGGTTATTTTCCTACGTTCTGCGCCACTTAGCAGACCATCTGTGCGGAGGAGTAAAGGCGTGTTCCCTGTTGATTCACACAAACTTTGCGTCCAGGGATTCAGGAACAGCCGATTTATGGCGTTTTTTCCGCAAACTGTTCGCACTATGGTTTCTCACAGTATGTTCACAGTTCTTCTTTGTCCCTTCGTTTTTTCTGGCTGCTGATTGACAGCTTTGACCCTTTTCGACCGCCCTTGTGGCAGAGTTTTTTTTGATTGTAAGCGTTGCTTTCCCCTTTGCCGTCTCTTTTTTTTCATTGATTCGCTTCCCTTTTCACCGTGGCAACGGCCAGCGATTGTTTGGATTCTTCCCCCTCCTTCTTAACGGAGGTTTTCTTAGTTGTTCCTTCTCCCGTATGGATTCTCGTTCGCTCCGTCCTACAAATGCTTTGTCTCCCCCCAGGTTATCGAGTGGCGGTGTGATATGCATTATACTCCTTTTTTCTCCTAGGCGCACTTACGGGTGGAAGAACCCTCTATATTTTTCCTTTTTGGGCGAATGTTTTTTTTTTTTTCGACTCTGATCCTGTCCCTCTACCTTATCGGTGTGGAGCTGTTTTTCTCTCCTAATTTATTCGGTTGCCCCCCTGTATCTAGAGCAAGCCCTATAGTGTGACGAGTTTTCCTTTTCTCCAGGCGGCAAGATCTATCCGACCCTTCTAGATTGGAGGTCGGCTTTCAAACTCGAGACCTCTGTTGGTGGTAACCCAGCGGCAGTTCTCCCAATCGATTAGGTTACCGTCGCCCCCCTCCCTTTCCCTCTGTCAACTTAGGTGTACATTTTCCCCGTGATGTGCAATTGAGCCTTCTTTTCTGGGCCGTTAGTCTTATCTTCCCCTTTTGCGCAGCTTTGTGCCTTTTCGCAATAGTCCAAACCCCCTCTGCAATTTCTCACCTGTCTTTGGCAGGATGAGAAATCTTCCTTCCATCACCAGATTCGACTGTTTGTTGTTTCGTGGTTCCGATGAATTGTACGCCCCCCCCGTATTAGACGTTGGCTGCTTCCCCCCATGAGTTGGATTCCTCCTCTTTTTCTGACGCCGGTAGAGATAGTCTTTCCCTTGCACCTTGCGCCCCGGTAGCACGTCATTTTCCAGACTCTCATCTATTTTTTCTAAACGGATTCTCTTTATTTTTCCCACTACTAAGTTGTTGGTGTTCCTTACGGGTGAGAGATGCCCGCCTTTTCTCACTCGATGGCGAGGCGTTCCTTTATTGTCGACAGAGTGCGTCATGTTTTTCCCTTTCCCTCCTCTTCCCCATGTCAACCTTCTTTCCCCTCATCATTCCCCCTTCTTCCTTCGACCAAGCCTGCAAAGCGTCGAACCCTGGGGCTCCCTTCATCGGCCACCACGTCCCCCACAACCCCACGCCTATCCTTTTTGCTTGTCTGATACTCATCCCTGTCCCAACTTAAATTGTACGAAACACGCCCTTTCTTATTTTAGATGGACGACTTTCAACCCAGAGCTGAGGACCATCTTCCGTGACCAGACGAGCAAAGACTCTTATACATTCCATGCTCGTTTACCCCCCATGATTCACTGCCCCCGTCGCAAGCCCTCCCCGGCATATTCTCCCCCGCGGTACCCCTCACCTATGAGTATCCCTGGGAGCCAAACCCTTTCTCAGTTGAGGTTTCCCCCCTTCCGCAGAAAAAAGTACTTTCTACCCGGCGCGTTGTTCCATCAAGAGAACTGGACAGACTTATTCTTCCAAGATATTGTTCGCGATTGATCTCCCTTATTTTTTTCCACCGAAGGTTGGTCCAGTATTCCCCACAAAACAGCCACCCCCCCTTAAGTGAGCGGCCCCTTCTTTTCCCTCTCTCAAAAAAAACCCCCGCCACATGATTTCCGCCCTCTTCTCCCCTTCCGCTTTTGCTGGACCGCTGCGTGCCGTTCCTCCGCGCTCAATTGCTCTTCTTCCATATCACAGCCAACCACTCTCGGGCCCTATGATACAAAGCTTTTGCCGCAACAAACAACTCACTGTGTGTTTCTAGGGCGAACCTTCCTCGCCTCCCCAATCGTGATCCGTGACCCACAGGAAGCACCCCTCCTTTCTCCTTAGCCGATAAAGCAAACCACCCTTCCGTTGCCGTTGCTCATTTTTTGCCACCGTCCGCAATCCATGTCACCCCCTCTCCTGCAAGAAATTGACGAACTCCCCCTCCCTCCCCCACGAGTGCCCCAATTTTCGGTCGAACTTTCAATCGTCAAGCAGAGCCATCTCTCCCTTTTCCCTCCCACTAAGACACTGGTCCTTTCTGATCGGTCTCTTAACCCCCTCCGGCAGCGCCAGTTTTTTCCCTCTCCCCCTCTCCTCCACCATAAATCGCTGTATCAAGGCTCCCGTCCGCAAAGTGGTTTGAACATCCAGGGTTCCGCGCGTTGGCCCGAAGCCCGTTTAATGACCCTCTCTTGTCTCTCCGTGTTACCGAGCCAAAAGTCTTTTACCCGCCAGAACAGCATCTTCCCACTAAGCCAAACTCCATGGCGTAACCGATTTTTTCTTATTATTTTTCCGGTCAAAAGGCCCCTGCCGCTGTCGCTGTGGATCATCCTCGGCTCCATTTCTGTCCCTTACGTTCGTGTTCCCACCCTTGTGGAAGTCGTAAGCTGATTTTCCCTGTAATTCGCGCATCTCTTGTGCTTTTTATTTCAACTTGCTCCGAAAAATTATCTCTCCTCCATCTTGTGAGGATCGAGTTTCCTCACAGGGTGTGCTTCTAGCAGGACCCTCATTCTGCCTGGCTCAATCTAGTGTTGTGCTGCGCCCGAATCCATATCATTTTTTCAATGAAGGGAAACCCCAAATACCTCGCCGAGGTTTGTCAGCTTGCTTTCCTCTTTCGCTTAAGCCCGGTTGCCCCTACCCTTAGTCAATGCAGGGCTACATCCCCCCCCCCAACGTAATCCGTTATTTTCGAATCCCCCGAATCCCTGTTTCCCTGTCCCCCCTTCTAGATAAATCACCAAACATTGCCGTACTACCCTCTCCCAAGACGCGATTTTTGTTATTCTTTCTGATTGGTGTCTTTTCTCCGTGCTCCTTTCCCGCTTGCCATAGGCCGTTTTCTTCCGAAGTTCTATACCAAGGTTATGTCCCTTTTTAAGAAGCCGAACTCTTTTTTTCTTAGCCCCTCTGGCTTACCCCCTCAATAGCTCTTATGGATCCGTTCTTTCTCTTGCCCCCCACCCACATCAGTTCGTTTTTTTTCTCTAGCCCTGATGCATGATCCCCCCAGTAGGACGCACCAGTCTTCCAACTTGCACGGCAAGCCGTTCCTTCCCCCCAAACTCGTTACTCTGTGCGTGATTGCGAGTGTTCATGGAATGATGTCTCCGCCTACTGCGCCCTGCGCAGAGTTCTGCCCGCGATTGCGTCCTTCTCCTTTGCATTTCACACCCCTCTTGACGCTCTCATCTCCTTTTCTTTACTTTTCAGGTTGGGTGTTTATTCTTCTTCCTCACCACAACCATGAAAAGTCGTTTTTCCTACCTGCTCATTCTTCCTCGGACAAACCCTTCTTGCCACAGCCGAAGTCCGATCCAGTGCGCCTGTGCTGTATTCTCAACCCCGAAACGAGAGTGGCCTTGTCCCAACGCCTCGTCATGCGCTCTTGCTGGAGTCCCCTTCTTATGCGGTTGGAGATGTTGCATTTGGTGGCGGCGTTGTCGGTCATTATCGTGAGGCTGACCACTCGCTACCAGATGTTGAATGGACAGGCAGTTGCGTTAAAGGCTCCCCTTTTTCAACATCAAATTTCCTCAATTTCTTCCCAACTCTATTTATGGCGCGGATTGTTTCATACCTGAAGAGAAAGTTTTTTATCCTCTTAGTATACCCGTTTTAGTGTTCGAACCTTGCTTTCGGTTGATTTGACGCTTAAAAGTTTTCGAACGCCCTTTTCCTTCAGAGTTTTTTTTCGTTTTCCAGATTCTTCAATTTCCCTCCTTCTCTGTGTTTGGTCATTGATGGCTTAAATTTTAAAAAGTGAGACCTTCCCCCCCCAGTTTTTTGGATTTATCGGAGAACTTCCGTCCGGATGTTAGGCTTTTTGTCTTTTATAACGATTTTTCTTCTTGTGCTTTTCAATCCCCCCGCTTGGTGGTCTCTATTTCCTTTTTTTCTTTCCCCCTGAGTTTTTGGCGGTGTCTTTTAAAACACCCTTGTCTCTCTTGAGTCGCCGCCTCGGTATTCATTTCTTCCGCGGGTCCCCTCGTCACCTCATTTTGAGGTGTTGTCTCTCTCTCGGGTTCCCGCTCCCCTCACCCACGGTTCTGGCGTTTGTTTGAGCCTCTCCACCCCTTGTTTCCATTCCCCTAGCAATCAAAATATTTGGTCCATAGGTCTTTTTACCATGGCGAGGCTTCACAGACCAGCTCCTTTTCGAAAGTTTCGATTTGGACTGTATGATTCTCACTTCTCGTTCCGCATGTTTTCCTCCTCTTTCAGCTTACAAGAGACGGTTAACTTCGCTCTCTGCCGGGACGATGCAGACGGTTCCTTAATTGGTTCAAAGGCTTGGAATTGGGCCCTCTTCTGGGTTTCGTCTTTAATTCAAAGTGGCTCCCCCCCCCGCCTGCTTCCTTTCCATCGACCAACCCGTCCCCCCCAGTTTTCCATTAAAGTGGTAGTGGAGGGATGAGTTAAACTCATGAGAAGTGCCAACTCTCGCGTCTGTGGGTGTCTGGTTCCGATTCCTGTACGCCCGGTATTCCGAATCTTGCAGCGTTCTGCCTTAATATTGAGTGAAGCCTTTGGGAGAACTTCGTAGCGTCTCGGTATTTGATTTCACGTTTCCATTTTTCGCCTCCCCCCTCTCCCATAAGTAACGCCTCGTTTCAGTTTGGGCCTTTCACCTGCGGA
>Ga0179593_1521966_pt1 | contig 14930 bp, 18 predicted proteins | sample CZODoug2_1_08_16_FD_185931 | JGI IMG/M metagenome (GOLD analysis project Ga0179593, IMG submission 185931) | Vadose zone soil fungal communities from Angelo Coast Range Reserve, California, USA - CZODoug2_1_08_16fungal (PacBio error correction) | ecosystem: Environmental > Terrestrial > Soil >... | reverse complement strand
GGAAGACTTTCTCTTCTTTCTCCCAATCGATTGATGACACACTGTCGACGGGCTTGCACAAAGGGCGTGGCAAACCCCCCCCCCCCCCGGATCTCCGAGATCTCCTCCTCCCCTTTACTAAAGCTCGAGAAGAGCTGCCTCTTTTCCACGATGTCAAACAGCAAGCCCCCTTTTCAGCGCAGTTTGCCAGTCTGAAGTTTTTGCCATTGCCACAGTCTCCGGTCCCTCCTCTTCCTGCGCGAGAGTAATGCGCCTTTCTTTTAAGGCTCAGGGCCCAATTTTCCTTCTCCTTTCGAAGCGCGAGGACGGGATGATACGCTGTGTTGTCTCTCCCCCCTTCCTTCACTGGCGCAACAGCGCTAGTGCGCGAAATGGTTCTCTGAATGGCTTCTTTCTTTTCTTCCCCCCCCTGTTGCGGGGTTCCGAGCCCGACGCCCCCTTTTTTTCTTCTTTCTGCCGAGCGTTAGGCAACACGATTCAAGCTCCCCCTATCGGTCGCATAAGAGAACCAACCTTTTTTTTTTCTCCTCTTTGCCTTGGCGGCATCGGGTTACGCTGTAAGACGGCCGGTACTCCTTCTCCCTTCCTCCTTTTTCTTGTTACGGCCATCACTTGCAACCACTTTTTTTTCTATTCGAAAAAAGAAAGCCCCTCTTTTTCTTTCAACAACAACATTCTGCTCGCCATGAAAAGGATGGCTGACTTGTTTTTCCTCTCCCCCCTTTCCTTTCGTGTCTAGAGTGTGATGAATACCTTTCCCCTCGTTGCGGAGGAAGGATCCTGTTTTTGTTCATTTCCCTTTCCCGTGAAGAAGAGATGGCCCGAAGGCCCGGAGTGTCCTCTTCCTCTATGACCCCGATTAGGGCAGGTATATATTGTGGGGTGGCGGCTCCCCCTCTTTTCGGAGAAAAGCCCGCTCCTTTCGGCACATGCAGGTCCTCTTCCTGATTATCGTGACCAGTGCCAAAGGGCCCGCTTGTCCTTTCTTCGCGGGGACCCCACGTTTCATAAAGATAGTAGTGTTCCCCCTTCTTTATGTAAGCCAGAGAATGCATATGTCTTTGTGCAGAGGATATCCTCAGTAGAATAGAAAAAGCCTCCTCTCTTTTCCTCCCCATCCACATTAACGCAATGGCGGCAACCGCCCTTTCGGACGAGTACTCAATAATGGTACTCCCCCTCTTCTTCTTTCTGAGCCTGTTTCCCGGCAAGTGCGAGGGGCCTTTCTTCCTCTTGGAGAAAGTGAGGAGCCATTCCCTGGACTAAAGAAACACTTACTGCACTTTTTTCTCTCCCTTTTTTTTCTACACACGATCATGTAAGGAGATCGTCGATTTTCCCTCCTTTCCTTTGTATCGCATAAAGGTAGGGAGATGGGTCCTTTCTTTCTCGCTCGATCAAAGTAGCGTCTCTCCCCCCTTCCAAGCCTCCGCAGGAGAGTCTTCCCACTCCCCAAGACGAAAAGCCAGAAGGGGCTTTCCCTGCTGTGGGAATGGGGCAGATGAAAACCTTCTTCCTTCCTTTCCCCTCCCCCAAGAGCCATACTACCGTAAATGCATATGGAAATATCTACATCTCCCTTACTCGAAAGACAACTGCCCCATGAAAAAAAGGGACCCTCTTCTCTTCCCCCCGCCTGATCAGGTAGGGAGGTCTAATAAAGTCATTTCCACCCCCCCCCCCCCTCCCCTTCTCCCCTTATGGAGAAGAAAGAATTCAGTGGGCCCCCAATTCTTCTTTCTTTTTGTGGATGACGGATAAATTAAGAAGTTCCGCATATTCCCCAGAACCCTGAAAATACCCCTCTCCCGTAACCGATGACAGGAGAGGGCCCGGCTTCTCCCTATCCAGAAGAAAGAAAAGTTCTATTGAATAATATAAGTTGTTGTTGTTATTATATCCCCTCCTTTGTAGGTTGGACGAGAATAGAGAACTTTCCAAAGAGTAAGTAATCTTAGGGATGAGGAGTACTCCCTTTTTTCCTTTTTTCCATGTTTACTAACACCTGTAGTATGCGGATTGCGAGCAGTAAGCCCCCCCTCCCTTCGGATTGCCGGAAAGTTGGGGTGCTTCTCCCCAGGAGGGCGATTTTCCGTAAAGGGACTTCCCTTTTTAGCATTCGGGGCACGCGGCTTTTTCTTTGAGGAGCGTGTGGGTTTTCTCGGTGGATCGAGGACGGCAGATTGTCTTTCTCACAGGTAGAGGCCCATATAATTGACTTCTGGATTGAGACCCCTATGTAATGAAGATGGCCCCTCTATTCACAGAGTGACCACTTACCTTCCCTTCTTCTTTCGCTTGGTATTGAGGAAAATCGCCTTGATTGCCTTCGGTCGAAGTTCTTTGAAGATCTACCCCTTTTTTCCCCATAATATTCAAAAATCCCTCCCGAAGGGATGAGATGAATCCTTGTGACCTTATTGAACTCGCAGAGTCCTTCATGACTTTCCCTTCCGAGATGGTAAAAGACTTGAGAGTGGCGAGAAAATGCGCCCTTTTCCCCTTCATGTCATTGGCGCCCGGGAACATAGACCTTTCCTTTCTTCTTAAATATAGAGGGAATTATATTGAGAATAGAGTACCATTTCGGGTAATGGAAGAGAGCCTAGTCCCCGAGGTAAAGGTTGAGGATCCCTCATATTGGGAGATTCTCCCTGGACATATCCTCTCCCCCTCCCCATTGGAAAGACAGAAATTCGTTCAATAGAGGGGCCCCCTCCCGGTCAAGACTATTCTCCCCTTTGTTGTAGCCCGTTTAAGCGATAACCCCCCCCTCTCCCCTCGGCCCCTTTCCTATGAAAAGAGGTCGATGTCACGCCTTGTGCTGCCGATGGGAGCCACCCCCTTTCCTGGGCACGCGACCCTTGCGGCGATCTCTATTCGCCTCCCCCCCCCTCCCACATATAGACCTGCCCTGGCTACGGATACGCCCTTCCCTAACCTCGTTTGTGGCCGGCCCTTCCTTCGTCAATGTCAGCTTTGCACAAAAAAAAAAAAACCCCCCGACCGATGAAATTAAACCTTTTCACTTCTCGATAGAGAGAGTGCTTCCCCCTCTTTAGAGGTGTGTTGCGGTTAATTGTATTTAACAACTCGGTCTTCTCCCTCCCTCTCTTTTGACACATGCAGCGCCCCCCTTCTCCCCCCCCCCCCTGGCACGTTTCCACACCATAATCGAGGTCTCTTTTCTTCCCATGAGTAACGCTCACCGGAGGAGCCACCCTCCATATCCGGCTCATCGCCGAAACGTTTTCTTCGCGGCGGATTCTATTTGTGAGCTTTTCGGGTTGAATAAAGACGAAGTCCCCCTCTTTGACAATATGACTAAACCTTGCCTCTTCCCCCTCCGAAAAAGGGAAGGTTTGGAAAGAAAAAAAACCGCCCTCATCTTTGTTTTGTGGGGCTTTGAGCGCACGAAGAGAGGTTGGCGCCAGTCTTTATTTCCCTCCCTCTCTTTCGGATAATCCCTTCCTCGCGCTTAGCGCCACCCCCTTTCCCATGAGAATTAAAACCGCAGAAGCACCTTTCATGAAGATGAGTCTCTTCCTCCGTTAAAAGACTCCTGAGTGAAAAATTCCCTCCTCCTTTCTTTTCTTGAAGCCGTAACCTACTAAACGTTATTGCTGTTTCCCTCCCCCCCCTCATTGGAAAGAGGGAGATGCGCTCCCTTGGTGGGATTAGATATAGGAGAGGCAGGGCCCTTTTCCCATTTTTTTGTTTTTTTGCCTCCTCTCTCTCCGCCAGATGTGCCTCGATTCTCCCCCACGATTTGTAGAGGGAGAAGTCCTCCTTCTCCTTTCGGTCGAACCACAGTCTTAGGAGGAATATATACGATCTTCGCATTGCTCCCCCCCCCCTCTCCCATGAAAGAGAAGCTTCTTCTCTCAAGAAATAGAAGGGAATTCCCCCCCCTCTCGAGTTTCGGCAACTATCCAGTCGAAAGATGTGATAGGCTGAGCAATCTTTTCCTTTCCCGGGATCTGCCCCCCCCCGGATCAAAAAAAAGTTTTTTTTCTCTCCCTAGCTCCTCATGTGGTGCCGGGTCAGCTCGTCCGCACAATATCAAGCTCCTTTCCGAAAGAAAGATTAAGCCGCCTGCTGAAGAGGCTCTCCCTCCCCTTCCCCTCCCCATTTCGTCTATGAGGCCGCAATGGCCATCACGGAACTGGTTTATCTGATATAGATAGAAGGGGCTTTCCTCCATTCCTCCCCCCAGCACAAGAAAAGGAATGCCCATACGCCCCCCCCCTCTTCACGAGGTTGTAGTAGAGAGCTTTTCTTCCCTCCCCCTTCTTTTACCTATTCTTTTTTTTTGTTGAGAGAGATGAGAAGGCGAGGAGCTTGCCTCCTCCCCCCCCCCCTCCCTCTCCCCCCTCCTCTAGGCACAAGGAGATGGAAGTAAGTGTCTTGTGCTGTTTTTCGGGAAAGAAACCAATTAGATAGATATTTCTCCCCCTCCTCCCTCCTTTGAATACCCCTGACTCTTCCCTGAGCGTGGACATGACGCTGGCGATCGATCCCGCTCACTTTTCTTCTTTTCTTCTCGTAAATACGCTGGGAAGGAGATTGATAGTGCTCCCTCTTCGCATCGGTGTAGCGATTGAGGAAGATCACTTTTTTTTTTTTTTTCTATTAGATTTCAGCGGGCGGGAGACTTCCGCTTTCTTCTCGATGGCTTTTCTCCGGAACGAGGAATGAAGGAGCTTTCCTTCTCCTCCTTTCCTTTGCGGCCTCGAGGCTGTGATCTGACGGGGCCATAGAGATCGAATCTTCTTCCTCCTCCCTTTTTTCACCCTTCTGCGTCGACCGCTAAAAATCCCTCTTTTCCTTTTTTTCCCGCTCCTGCTTGCGTAGCACAAGGCGTTGCACCACCCCCCCTTCCCCTCGGAGGAGCTAAGAGATCGAATTTTTTTTTTTTTTTTTTTTTTTTTTTTTCTTTTTTTTTTTTTTTTTTTTTTTTTTTTTGTTTCCCCCTCTCCGAGAAGAAGAGAAGCGCTGGCAACTTTCCGCAAGAAAGTTATTTTCCTTTTCTTCTCCCCGAATGTTGCAATTTTACCATTGCAAAAGGCGCGTCATCGTTTCCCTCCTCCGCGTAATGAGACAGCCTTCTGGTAAGGATAAGGTCCCCCTCTTCTTTTGAGCGCGTGAGGACGGGATGGATCCTTTTTTTCCCCCCCCCTCGCATTGAGAAAAGAATGGCGCCTAAAGAAAACGGCAGCCTCTTTTTTTTCTGCGTTCCACTTCTTTTCCTCTGACATTTGGCTGGTAGTGTTCCTCTCCCCCCCCTTTTTCTGTCCGATGTATAGGATAGCGTCCTTACCCCGATAAAGCGCACAAAGATCGCCCTCTCCCTTCGATGTCTGATTCTTCTATTTTTTTTCATAGGGTGGCGAATCTGTTTTCCTCTTCTTCCTCCCTCCCTTCCTGATATGTGGGAAGGCCCTCGGGAGATGAATGTGTAGACTTTTTTTTCCTCCCCCCCTTTGTGTAAGAAATAAACGACACCACAAACATAGCTCGCCATTGACCCCCTCTCCCTTTCGCGATCGAGAAGGAAAGGGTAGTGTCCGAGTGTGGCCTTCTTAGGAGAGTTTGTGAATGGGATATGCTTTTTTCCCTTTCCTTCTCAGGACTGACAAAAAAAGTTGAGTGATTCTATCACTGGTCTTCTTTTCTTTTCCTTTTCATGTGGGAGTGGAGGAGATAGACGATTTCTCCCCCCAGAAAGAGAGAGTGGGCCTTCCTTCTTCTTCCAGCTATCGACAGCGACCTCGAGGAATCGTGACCATCTCCGAGCCGCGTTTCCGCATGATATCCTACAAGCCCCCCCCCCCCGACGATCAGGGGCGATCTTCCTTCCTCTCCTTTCGTACAAATTAAGAAGTCTTTTTCTGGCATAGTAAATAGCCCTTCCTCTCTTTTCCTCAACATCACCATGGCGGCACCGAACGAGGAGTCTTCCCTCCTCCCCCCGTACGCAAATAATGGTACTCCTTCCCGAGAGGAGAATGTTTCCTTCCCCTTTTCTTGCTTCAAAACGGCATTTCTCCCTTTGGGAGCCAGGAGCAGTGCTCTTTTCCCCCAACTTAATGCAAATTTCCTTACCCAAGCCGTCCCCGCACGATCATTTCTCTCTATTCAAGTAGTACTCCCCCTGAATAGACTTCCCCTTTTCGAGGTACGTTGTTGACTCTCGATCGATAACCCTCCCAAGAATTAGAAGACTTCCCTCATCGCCGCGGCGATTTTCCAATCCCCCCCCGAAAACGAAGGCAGTCCATGTAGTGGTAACTCTTTTTCCGATGACAAGACATATATGAATCTCTTCTCAAGAGCAATCCGACCGTTTCCCCAATATCTGACCTCTCTCCCTTTCGAGAACCATCTGCCGTATACCTTTCCTCTTCCTGAATCCCCCCCCTTCCCCCCTCTCAAGTAGAAGAAGAGTGACCGATCCCCTCCCCCAGGACAAGAAGTAGAACTAATGGTTCTCCTCCCTTTTTTTCCCCCAATCCCGATCGCTCAGGACTTCGGGGTGGAGGGGACGTGCTCGCTCCTCCCCTCCTTTCCTTTTTTCTTCCAGAAGGGATAGACCATCTCCGGAAGCGGCAAGGAAGGGTCTAGTTCCTTCCCTTCTCGATTACTCCTCCTCCGTTTTGTTGTTGTTTTAGTCTCTCTCCCCTTTTTTCTTTCGATCGAGCACCTTGGTCGTCATAGGGGTTACGTTTTTTTCTTCTTTGCAGTCATTTGCCAACCCGTTTTCTTCGTACGGCAGATGCGAAGCCGTCCCTCCCTGATTCGAGCATCGGAGTGGAACGTTCCTTTTCTTTCCCCTCTTTTTCCCCCAGTAGGGAGACGGCTTGGCGGACTTTGCTTTCCCCTCCTCCTTCTTCTTCGGGTAAAGCAGGCGTATGACTTTGGGTTTCGGATGCGAGGATCCTTCTCGTCACTAGGTTCGCCCCCCTCTAGGAAAATTGAAGGTCTTTTTTTGAAGATTGTATTTCTCCTTACGATCTTTAGTATTGGCATCTTCCCTTTCACAGAGTTGACTTGATAGAACCAATGAGGGCTTTTCGTTTCTTGGCAAATCGAGGCGGTCCCTCGTCGGTAAATAGGAGAAGTCCCCTGGGCTATCTATCTTTCGCCCCTTACATAACCATTTCGTCTTCTTCTCCCCCGAAATGATGAGATCACGAATTGAAAAGACGTCTCTCCCCCTTCCCGGGTCGATTTTTTTCCGAGATGGTGACCTTTTTCCTTGAGTGGGTATGGCGAGAAAATGAGCCTTTTCCCTCCTCCCTCCGTTTGCCGCCCCTCCCCCTTTCGGGAAAAAGGCCTTTTCAAAATATTGAGGCAATCCCTCCCCAGTATGGCTGTGTACTAGGCCTCCTTCTGTTGAAGAAAATGGATTATGGGTGCGGGCCCTTCTTTCCCCGTATACGAGGAATAGCCGCGCACCATCCCTTTCCTTAAATTAGGAAGATAGGGCATTCTCTTCCGTAGGTAACGACAAGAGCTCTTTTTTCGCTGTCTTGACTCCATGCGTTTCCGTCACCAAGACGCCGGCTTCCCCGTTTGCACTGGTCCCTCTTCCTGGTCGCTGTTTTTTCCCTTTTTCCAGATGAAGCCTTTCGCCCACTAGCTCTTTTCTTTTTTCTCCGGGATCGCGATCGCCGGCCCCCCTAGACCTGCCTCCTCCCTGTGATCGACGACGCCGGTTTTGGTTTCCAGGAGAAGGGAGGCCCTCTCCAGGAAAAAAAGCTCCTTCCTCCTCCTTTAGGGTGTTGGGGGGGTGGTACCTTCTCCTTTGAGCCATCCCCTTGGCATTCTCGATCGTCTCTTGTGAAAAAGGGAGAAAGAATTGAGAGAGGGGGGGGTGTTCCCCTCTTTTCAAACCAGCGGGTGATTGATTTTGTAAATCGGACCCCTTGCCGCTCCCCCCCTGCCTCCCCTTTATTTCCCGGGCACAACAGTATCTCTTTCTATTCGTTCATTCGACTTTTTTTTCGCAGAGGAACCCGATTCTAGGCACAACCATAGCCGCGTCCTTCCCTCCTCTTATGGTGACGATCGATTCTGATATTTGGGGCGTTTTTTCATGGGTCTTTCCTAATTCCTTCACTCCCTCCCGGAAGTATACGGACCTCCCCTCTTGAAGGAGGGAGATGAACCTGAAGGAGGGCCCTGGCCTTTGTCAAAACCACCCGCAAAGTAAGCGAAAAAGACCTGCTGCCTTTCCTCCGCAGCGGGGGTCTTTCCGCACTTTTTTTCGCAAACCGCGGAATCATCCCTTTCCTCTGCCCCACGAGAACGAAGAATTGGGGTCCCTTAAGAAAGAACACCTCCTGCTGCTCCCCCTCCTCAGGATTTCGAGGCGACCTTCCCTTTTCCGAAGAACCGGTCGCAAAAACTTACTTCCTCTTCTTTTTTTCGCAAGTTCGTTGAAAGAGTACCGACTAACGTTTTTGATTCCCCGCTTGGCAAAGCAGGAGATGCGCCCTAGTCAATGTTGCAAGGTTTCCCTCCCTATCTCTTCTTTTTTCATCTTGTTTTTTTCCAGCTGTGTGCTCGCAATCCACTTTTCTCCCTTACCAGTGTTTTCCCGCCGAAGACGTCGATCCCGCGACCCCCAGGCGTATTAGAATATCTCGATCTCGATTCTCCTTTCAATAATGATCAGCTGCCTCCGCAGCTTTTTCAGATAGATACGCCCCCCCCCCCCCCTTCTTCTGCATCACTATCCTCGACGAGCGTCGGAACGAGCCCCCTTTGTGTGTGATAGGAGATCGAAGCAACGTCTTCCTTAGATTAGTTCTCCCCCCCCCAACAAGTGATAGGCATCAATCCCGAGAGAGGAACACTGCAGGGGTAAATCCCTCCTCCCTCCCCCCGTCTCCCTCTATTGAAGCAAGCACCGTCCCTCCCCTTGCAAGCTTCTGAAAAGCTCAGGGAATAATTCTCTGTTTCCCCCCCTGGACCCCCAACCGGACCTGGGGCGGGAGAGAGTGATATCTTCCTTTTTCTTTTCCCGAAAAGAGAGAAACCGACAACAGCAAAAGACACCTTACTCCCCCCCCCTTCTTGGCAAGTTCGTGTCTCGTAGCCGGAGGCAAGCCCTTCCCCCTTTTCTTTTCTTTAAGAAGAATAAGTTGTGTTGTTGAGCTCTCTCCGACGCGCTCGAAGAAAACCTCCTTTCCCCCCTTTTCTTGACTCCGTGTCTTTTTCTGTTGGTTCGGGTCGCTGCGGGCGTCGCCTTCCCTGATCGATATAAAGATAACTCCCTTTCCTCCTCGACTATGAAGGAGAGTGGGCCATTTTCCTCTTTCCTCCTAATGCATTTGCGGATCGGGCTGCGTACAATAAGTGGATCAGTCTCCTTCTCTTGAAAAAGGCACCTTAGGTGTCGAGCTGATGAAGATCCCTTTGTTTTTAGAATTTGCTTTCCCTCCGGAAGATTGATCGTCCTTCTAGTTAAGAAGAGAGCCTTCTCTCTCCTGACCTGCATGGCGTGATCTCTCTTCGCGGAATGGTCGATTCCTGCGACATCGAGATCGAGATCTTTCTCCCCTGTGTTTTGGGGGGGGGGGGTGTTCCCCCCTCTTCAGCAGTGATAGAAGATTCCTAAAAATAGATTTTTTCCCTTTCGGACTGCGATCGAGAACACTGGCTTCGTCCTTTTTGGCAAAAACAAATGTCAGCGGCGGAGCTCCGATCTTTCCTCTCCTCAGGTGCTACCGACGCAGAGCCTTTTTTTCTTCTGGACGTGAAAGATGTCAAACAGACTTTCACGCAAATTCACGCGTCCTTCTTCTAGTTTGTACCCTTGCACATGCAGCGGTCGAGCGTTCGTCGTTCTTCTCGCGTAATGAGACCGACCTTTTTTCGTGGCCCAAGGCTGCGTTCCTTCTTTTCTGATGGATCTTCCGCTGGTGGCGCTCCCATTTCTTTTTTTTTTTCAATGAATGGAGAAAACCCCCGAAAGCCAAAGGAATCATCCCTCTGACGGTTTTTTTTTGGGCCAATCTCTGAAATTTTGGCGGAGGGGCCCCTCGGTTAGTAGATTTCCGCGTACTATTGCGCCGATGAGTTAGGCCCCCCCTTCCCCCAAAAGCGGTCCTACGCGACCAAAACGTGGCGTCTTTCTTCTGAGGGTTTTTCCTGGTTAATATTAGGCTTCCCTTCTACTTCAGAAACGATATGTGTGACGGCCATCCCTCTTTTCTTTCAGGGAGATGAATCTCAAGACCAAGTTTGTGAAAACAATTCCTCCCAATAGGCTTCCCCAGGATGGAGCCTTGTGTTTCCTCCCCTCCCCCTCGAAGGAAATGTTCGTGTCTTCTCCGGTAAACTCTTTTTTCTTCTTGTGCATGGCCCCTCCCTGAAAGTGACTTCCGGCCACAAAACGGCGTTCTTTTCCCCCCTCCCTTCTTAGCGGTAATGGAAGATAAGGTCCCTGGGTGGAGTTTTTTCTTCCCCCCTTTTAACGAGTGGTCCGAAAGAAACCGAGTGGTCCGAGGAAGGAACCCCCGTAAGAGTAGCTTCCCTCTCTCCGTTACCCTTTCCAACTGGACAGAGGCCGGCCTTTTTTTTTCCTTGAAAAGCATGATCTTCTCAGTCGTTACGAAGATCCTTTTCTCTTTCTTTTGGTTACCCACGAGATGAAGAAGTGGGCCCCCCCCCATTTGTGTGAGAGCATAGTAGACCTCCCTCCCTAGAGACTTCCCCTTTTCCCTTCAAAATGAAAGCCATTTTTTAAAGAAGGAGGCTTCCTACGACAACTGGTAATAGTGCTCCCGAGAGGACTCAGCGCTAGCCGGCGGCACGTCCCCCCCCCCTGCGGAGCCAGGAGAAGTGGCTCTCTCAAGAAAAAAATCCTGGCCTCTCGGCAACAAGCCGAAAAGCACGGATCACTTTTTCCTTTTTCCTCTTGCAAGTAGTACTACTCTTCTGGGTTTTCCGGGGGGCCCCTTTTCTTTCCCCTTCTAGTGGTTCTCCTGCTCGATAACCAGTCCCCCCCCTTTGAAGAAAGGCTACAGCATAGAAGAAGGCTCTTAAACGAAAAAGCCTGAAAGAATGGTTCTATCCCCCTTTTTTCGTGGTCACTATGTGGGACTGATGGCTCTTCCTTGACGGAGAAGACGTGCCATACGAAGCAAGATTTCCTCCGAGCTTGACTTAACTCCCTTCCTCTGATAAGAAGAACACACGGTGATCGTGAAACGATGCGCAGCGGAGTTTTTTCCTTCCCCTTAAATTAGTTTACACAGCCGTCGCCCTACTGGGGCGACGACAATCTCCCTTCACATAAGATGACTAGATCAGGGTCTTTTTCCGGATGCATAAGACGTCCCCCCTCCCTCTCCGATGCGCCGACCATCCCTCGCAAAACTGTACCGATTGTCTCTTTCTTTCTCAGATGAATACGATCTTTTTTCATATATATAGATATTCCTTCTCTTTTTCTACAAACTCTCTTGTCGTGTATTAGGATTTTTTCTGACATGAGGGGCACGCGTCCCGCTTCCTCTGGGGATGGTACGTATCCCTTTTCCCCCTTTCCCCCCACAGCTTTCCTGCGGGAAGGCTGCCCTTTATCAAAAAAAAGGACGTCACTGCTCTGCAAGGAAGTTGGTGATAAATCTCTTTCTTCCTCCCCCTCTTGATGACTGACGGATTGAACAGAAAGACGGAGAATTCGGGTAAAGCTTCTTCTCTTTTTTCAAAGTGTGGAGTATTAGGAAGAGGATCTTTTTTTTTTTAATAGGTAGAGATGTATAGTCTCCATTTGCTCGTAGGATTGCGCTTTCCCTTCCCCTTCATGAAGATAGTAGGTCCCTTCAAAAAAGAGTTCCCCTCCTTCCCCAGGAGTCTCGGCTTGGTATTGGGAAACTCGCCGGGCGGGCCGGTCGGTAAATTAGGCGGAATTCGACCTGGGTATCGAGAGCTCTTCCTACTCTCCAAGGACTACTGGATGAGATGCAGCAGTCCTTTTTTTTCTTTCCCCCCGGCAGAGCAATAATATAGTTCTTGGTGAAAAGAATTGCAGTGATTTTTTTTCTTTCTTCTCGACTTTTTTATCACGCACTTTCTCCTAAATGAAGTTGCCGACCTCCCTTTCCAAAAAGGATATATAGGGGACCCCTAAAAGTTATTGAGCCTTGTCTTACCCTTTCCGGTTTCTTTCGGTTGAAGACTTTGCTTTCCCCCTTCCCCTCGAGATCTAAGATTGGGAGATGGCCATAGCAGCGAAAAACAGACTTTTTTTCTCCTCTTTCTTCCAGACTAGCCCCCCCCCCTTATCGAAAATGATAGTATGCCCCCCTGAAAAAGTGTAGGAAGCCCTTCTTTTTTTTACACCCAGACGAAGCCTTAGTTCTGGAAAGTGGTAAACTCCCTTACGAGGTTACTGTCAGCTCCCCAAGGTTCATCCCTTCGCAAAATAGAGAGGATTTCTTCTCCCCTTTCTGCCTTCTCAGCCCCGAAACTTATGTCCTACTCGTAAGGAAAGGAGCCCATAAAGAAGGGTTGGCCTTTCCCTAGATTTTGTCACTTTTTCAGCTTAGAGAAATATTACCCCTCCTTCCTCCTAAGAAAAGAAGGTTCCCGGGGTAGGTAACGGTTCCCGAGTTAGACCCTAACAGGGCCTCGAGAGTGTGATTTTCTTTTCTCCCCCTGATTCATGGAGAAGATTCACAAACCCGTTTCTTTCCTTCTTTTTTTTTGTCGAAAATCTGACACCCCTGCAGAACAAAAACCAAGTGATGGAAGTAACCCCCATATCCCCCTCTTTCCATAACTTCCCGAAGAGGACCTCTTTGTCAAAAAAAATAGAAGAGCCCCTTTTGTAGATTATGAGACCGATTCCCCCCTCATGTGCGCGTGGAAATAGTTCATAGGAAGCACTGAGAAAATCGGACCCTTCCCCCCTGGGGCTTTGAAAAATCCTCCAAATGTCCTTTTCCCTCATTGGGAAAAGAAACCCCTCCCGATATGATGAAGTGGGCTTTTCTCACCCCCTCCTTTCCATCATTGGAGAACTTTGTCGCTAAACCCATCTTATTTTACCTGAGCCAATCTCACGCAAGAATTGGGCCACTTTTTTCCCCGCCGAAGCAACTAGGAGGGAGAATGAAGATCTCCCTCCTTTTGGCTCACGATCGACCGAAAGAATTTTTTTTCCCCTTTTTTAAAGAATTTACATGCAAGTGAGCTTGTAAAAGACTAAAGTTATTGTCTTTTTTCATCTTGGAAAGATGCCGCTTTTTTTAATGCTAGGAGCTTTAGTCCTCTTCTTTTCCGGATATAGGAGAGAAGCCCCCTTTGTTTTTTTGCAAAGAATGTTTCCTTTTCTCACTCCCTTCTTCTCAGGCCAGTTTTTCAGGAATAGATTTGTAGCTTTTCTGTAGAGAAATTATTGCGACCAAAAGTCTTATTCTCCATGATTATCTATGGCTCAGTCAATCCAGCTGCCTCGACCCCAAAGAGAAGATTCCCAAGCCATAGAAGGGAAGCCTCTCCCCCCACGGTCTTCGGAAGCAGCCAGTCGCATATTCCTTCCCAACGGAAGGAGAAAGAACTCTCTAGATGATAGATTAGGCCCCCCCCCACCTCCTGAGCGTAAACTCTCTCGAAGGTTTTTCTTCCCTCTCTTCGAACAGATAAAGAGACCTTCTCACGCCCGCGCATCATAGGGATGGCCTCCCTTTCCCTGGAAACGTTACTTTCATTCTCGAGGGAGCGCAATGCATCCTGGACTTTTTTAAGTGATATAGATAGAATTTCGGAGGAAGCGACCTACCCCTCCCCCCTGCGAATTAAGACGATGGCCACTCGTGTAGTTAGGAGCGCTGCGGGCCACCTTTTTTTCTTCTTTTCCTAATAATAAAGTTGTTGTTTTTTCTTCTGAGATTGAAGAAGAGATAGACTCCCACTCCCCTTTCCCTTCAAGTAATCTGGTGTTGTAGGGTCGCTGCGGGAGAGATGTAGGGCAAGTGCACCATTTTTTCCCCCCCCCTCCCCTCCGCAAGCGTAAGTGATGGAATTGAGGCTGTGGCCATGCCGATGGAGGATAGAGCCGCTTTTCCCCCCCCTCCCCGTCAACTTATGAGCCTGGCGCTTGATATGTGCGACGAGCTTGATTTCTTCTCTCTTCAGGTGTAGCAGAGGACTGCCTCCCGAAGCTCGAAGATAAAGACTTTCCGCTTGTCGGCCCTTTTCCCATCTGCGATGGCTCGTCTCCTACTCCCTTTACTGAACAGAGAATCTTCAGCTGAAAAAGATGCTCCTTCCTTTTTCCCTTTAGCCCCCCGATCGATATCTTTCCTACGCCATGCGTGGTCGCGACCTCTTTCCCCCCCCCTTTCTTCAGTAGACCGCTAAAAAGAGATTGCTTCCGGAGATCGAGAAAATGGATGCTCTCCCCTTCCTTTTCCCCCAATGGTAGCTTCTTCGATCCGAGATCGAATCCCCTTCCCGCTCAAGAGCAGAGAGCACAGCGTCTTTTCCGTTCAAGATGTAAAACATCCCCCTCTTTTCAAGCATCCTCTCCCTTTCATGAAAGTCTTTTCCCGTTTTGCGTCCCCCTTTTTCGCGCGGTAGATAGTTTCGCGCTGCGCGACGTAATGAGCCCCCCTTTTTTTTCTCAGTGACCAAGGATAGTGATCTTTTTTGGCGTCTCTCTCCCCGATGGTGGGAGAGAACCCTCCAATGAATGGAAGAAAACAGCTCTTCCTTTTTGAAATTTCTCTCTTTCTCTGAATTGCGGGTTGGTTCTGTCTCCCCCTTTTTTTCTTCCATTTGGAGGAGGGGTTAAGGCTCGATTGTCTCGGATACTCCCCCCTTCCGGACCCTATTCCAAGAGCACAAAGATCCGCCCCCCTCTCCCAAACGTTGGAGGCGCTTTTTTTTCTAGGTGGCGCCATCGGGTTAAT
>Ga0179593_1482087_pt1 | contig 14930 bp, 12 predicted proteins | sample CZODoug2_1_08_16_FD_185931 | JGI IMG/M metagenome (GOLD analysis project Ga0179593, IMG submission 185931) | Vadose zone soil fungal communities from Angelo Coast Range Reserve, California, USA - CZODoug2_1_08_16fungal (PacBio error correction) | ecosystem: Environmental > Terrestrial > Soil >... | reverse complement strand
CCTGACGAAGGGTTTTTATCATCTACGCTTGTTTCTGCTCTCGTGCAACCGCTTTTTGGTTTTGTTCCCTCTTCGGTTTCTTCCTACCCCCCTTAATGGAGAAGAAGAATGGTTCCCTGCAAAGGGTCCTCTGACAATCCAAATCCTTCTTCCCCCCCCCCCACCAAAGACCTCTTTATTGATCGTTTAAGTCCCCTCCCCCCTTCCCTCTAAGTTGGCTATTAAGCGGCCCACTTCGAGGTCTTTGACCCAACCCTTCCCTTCGTCTCTCCCAGCTGACAGACACCTCGGCCCCCCTCCCCTCTTCGCCTTCCGTGCCCCTATTGGTCCACCTGCCAATCTCTAATGTAGGAAAGGCAGGAAACTCTGAAAAAACCTTCTTCGATGCTTGAATTTTGGTTTGTGAAATACCCTCCCCCCCTCCGACTGAAGTTTCTCGCGTACTTTCACGCCCCGGATTCCTAACAAGCATAATCCTCCTCTAATTTAGAATTCCCTCCCTCCGGAGAACACCGCGACCCTCTGTCGATTCCGCTACCGGTAAATTCCTTTTTTTCAAGATGCCCGTTTGCTAAGTCCCCTCCTTCTTTCTTCTACTCCCACTGTTCCTGCAACCAGCAGGGCCTCATTGCCTGGTCAGGTGGTTTTTTTATATTGGTTTTTTCATCCCGGTCATTCCCATGTAATCTCCTCTAAAAAGCTTCCTATTTTCATTGAAGAGGCCTGCCCCTATTCATCTTCTAGTCGATGTGTCAAGGACAGTTTCACGTGGGATTCCAGTTGACTTCCCTTTTCGTTCCCGTGTATTCCCCCCACCCCTCTGAGTTCTTCTTCTTTGTAACGGTCGCTTCGCCTTAACTTACAGGTCTTTACCCTTTCAGAAAATGATTCAACCCTCGCCCCAAAGCTCCCCCCCCTTCGATGTTGCCAACGAGCAACCCATTTTTCATCCTTCCGGAGGCAATGCCTCCGTTCCTTCCCTTCCTCCTTTCTCCGGGCTTTTTCTCTCGTCGTGGGTTTCGAAGTACCTGAACACTATTATAGTTACCAGTAGAGTCACCCCTCCCCATTCTGTCACAAGAGACCAGTTGCTTTTTTTCAGACCTCTTTCAGACTTTCTTGCGATCCGCCGTTTAGTTTTGTCTAATATCGCCCCCCCCTTCTTCCTTTTTAAATCGGCATTTCCCTTTCGGCTTTTCTGGTTTCCTTCCATCCTTGCCCGCTCCCTTTCAATGGCTTTTCAAGCCCCCCAAGACGATCCTCTTCTCCCACGGTCCCGGTCGGAACAGTCCCCTCCCCCTTTTCCTTCACTGTTCAGGCCTCCCCACTCTCGATATGGTAAACTCCGCCTCGACCATTAAATCCTCTTTTCTTAGTAACCGTCTGCAGCGTTACCTTCTTTCCACTCTTCCTCCAGCCTCATGACAATCTAATTAGTTCCAACGAGTTTCTGTGCTTCACAGAGACGAGCAAAATCCCCTCACCGGTAGTTTTCAAGCTCCGCCGGCGGGTTTTCTACTTGCATTTTCCCCTCAATTATCTCCCCTCGGTAACTCCCTCCTAAAAAAGCTGGTCCATCTCCTTCCTTCCTGCTCCTCCTCTAGTCTTTGTGCGCCTTTACTGTCCTCTCCCCCCAATCCTTCAGCGTTCCAGCCTTTTCATAATTAGGTCACCTTGTAGTTCTTACGGGCCTCTTTGCCGGCCTTTTTTGAATCACGCGAGCACTTTTTGTTCCGGCCCGTGCCCACGCTGCTCTATGACTTTTGCCCCTGATGTAACGGATTCTACCCCCTTTTCAGACCGAGGTTCTCTTTGATTTGCAAACTCCTTTCTTTTTGACCCCCCCCCTTTTAATGGTGTCAACGTTCTACGTAGATTGCGTCAGTACCCCAGTCTCCCCCTCCTTTCCTCTCCACTGCGGTTTTCAGTAATCTGAGAAGGTTTTTGTTAGTGTTTTTTCTGCCCCTTTGGTCGCACCCATCCACTGACTCCTGGTGCCCCTTCCGATAAGCTTTCCAGTGTCACGAGAAAATCTTCTTTTCTCCCTCGAGATGGCTTCTCAATGCCGACCTTAACCCCAGCGCACCCGCCCTTCTCTGGTTTCCCGGTTTTCTTTATTTGTCGCCGCATCTCCTCTTTTTTCTTGTTCTCCGGTGTTTTACAGTGCTACTTTGAGATGCCCGCACGCGACAGCCGACATTAACCTCCTGTAGCGTCCGACAGTCCCCCTCCTCAACCTGGACAAGGTATGGGGTTGTACCGTGGCGTCGGTGTTTTTCTTCCCTTGAAGTTCTTTCTCTCTATAAGCGGCTCCAGCTGCCTCCAAGCCCTTCCGGTCCCCAGTCTAGAAGATCCCGAGACTCTTCACCTCCTTCGTCGTTTCAAACTTCCCCTTAAGTTGGTAAACCGCCTTACAATCGCCCGTTTCATCGCTGTTTTTCACCTTCCCCTTCGGCTTATTGCTTTCACGCACCCATTTTCGACCCGAGCTGAATGGTCCTCCCCTCTTCTTGAGCCAACACCTTTGCTTTCCCACCCGATCGCTGATTATTTAGTAATCTCCCTGTGTCTCTCTTATAGTCTCTAGTTTTTGCTAGAGCTACTCCAGGGGCTGTTTCCATCTCATCCCGCCCCAGTGGTGCAGGGATTTTTCTCTCCTCTTCAGGTTGACTTTCCCTCATCTTTTGTACGGGCGACGTGGTTTCCCAAGCAGAATCACATCCTTCGACAGATTTCCCTTTATTCGTTCTTTCTTTCTTTTCAACGGGAGTTCCCTTTGTTGATAACTTTATTCTTTCTTAGTAGGGTTCTCCTTGTCTTGTGACAGACGCTTTTTTTCTTTTTCCTCTTCTCCTGGCTGCACGTCTATTTAACCCCCGAAGGCAATTCATTCTTACAACAAAAGTTTTTGCGGTTATTAATGCGGGTTTCTCATCTTCCCGAGCTCTTCAACCGTGGTCTCTCTGTCTTTCCAAAGGTATCCCTGTCTCGGCCTGAATGCATTAGGGGAAGTTTTCCTCCTTCCTCCACCTGTCCCCTTTGTCCTTGGCCCCCATTTGGAGTGTCTGTCTGGGGTTTCCCAGTGTCGTCTGCCCCGGGATCTTCTCACGAAGAGTCGCTTTCCTTCCTTTTCCCCTTATATACCCCAGTTCCCTTTTCCATCCCCCCTCTAACCACCCTACGCCTCCGTTTTTGTTTCGAAACCCCCCGCCGTGGAGAGCGCCATGCGAGGGGACGTGGACGCCCCTCTTGGCTTGTTTCCCCCTTGCACCCCTGCACCCTTGAGGCTGTTGACAACACAAATCGTGAACATTTCCCCTCTTCGTTCCGGATTCTTTTTTTTCCTCAGGAAGGTTCCTTCGAGCCGTTTTTTTCCGTCCGGTTCAGCCCTGGCTCCCACGGTTTGTTCCCCAGCCCTATTTCTCTTCCCGTTTCCTGTCCCGCATTTCCTTGAGGGCCTTCACTTTCTTAGCATCTGTCTCAGCTCCCTTCCTTCTTCCCTTACTCTCTATGTTATCATGGGACCCTATTGTCCGATGATGGTTCTTTCCGCTCCTGCTGCATGAGACTCCTTCGTGGCCTCAGAATGCCCTTTTGCCGCAGACCAGCCTTTGCTTTTTTCTTACTGCCGAAGGTCTGTCGTTTTGGATTGTTCTTTCTCTCCCACAGTTTCCCCCTATTTCCATTTCGCTGGCTTTAGGTTTGGCTTGTAAGTTGAATTGCAATTTTCCCCTTTGACTCTAGCTTGGTTCCCCCCTGATCTGGCGTGTCCCGGAATAGCTGCTGTTGCATCGTTCCTCTTCTTTTCCGTTCACCAGCGAAAGTGTACAGAGGCTCTTTTACCCTTTTTTTTTGGTCTTTTTCCCTTGTGAGCGTGTCAAGCTCTGCCAGCCGCCCGTATTCCCGGACCGTACACTTTAAGCTGTACCTTCGGTTGAGACTACTTCCCAGCTCGTGTTTTTGACCCCCTGCTGCACGTTTCTTTCCCGTCCCCGTCTTTTATTCTTTTTCCTGGTCCGTTAGGTTTCCAGAGAATTTGGTTTTGGCGCGAGTTTGTTTCTCTTCCGTTTTGAAACCTTTCTTTTCTTTGAAAGCTAGTGACTACAGTGGAGCTCGTCCTTGGTTATGTTTCTGACTTTTTCTCCTGGCGGGAGATGTTTCCCTTTTGACACCCTCTTCGTAGTTTTTCCAGACTTTGTTATATCGTGGACTTTTCATCAGGTAATTTCCATAGACCCTATTGTCCCCTCTTCCTCATAGGATGGCATCACGGGAGCACGTTCCCTTTCCTGCCCAACTACCTGCCTCTTCCGGGCCCCGCTGACCCGATTCCCTCTTGTCTTTCGCGTTTTCTCCCAGATGATGTGGTTCTTGGCTAATTTTGAGCCGGTGATGACAACCCCCGGACCTCCCCCCCCCCAACTTTAGCAAGCTTAGGCACTCTGTTGCAGGACTCTTTTTTGAGTCGTCTCCTTTTTCTGGCGTTTTTTTCTCTTTATCAAGGTTTTCCCCCGTCTTAAACCACTTTGAAGTGGCTGTTCAGACTGATCTTTGTCAATTTCTTAGGAGGGCATTTCTTCGGTGTATTTTGCTGGTTCGGACATTATCGGCTTTTTCCCTAGGAAGCAAGTATCCTTCCAATTGATTTGTTCGCTTCAAGTTGCCCTCCCCCGTGTTCGTGGTAATTCTCTGGCCTCACCGTGGATAGGTGTTTAGTTTCAAGACCCCCCCCCTTTTCTTTCTCCGGCGGGATCTCTTCCGCGGTTGGGATGTGGGCTTCCTTGCCCTGTTAGTTTGTCCCACCCCCCCTTCCTCCCTTTTCGGTAGTATTCTCTCCCCTCCCTGCGTCTCTTATGGGTTTCCGGAAACCGTGACCTCCGAACGCTGGCGTTGTTAAAGTTGGCCCTGACGCTGGGTTTCCCCCCTTCTCATTTTTTTCTTGCTCCTTTTGTCCCCCTTCGTGTAGATCTACCCAGATTTTTCAAGTAGCGAACATCTCATCTTTGGGACTGCTGAGGGGTTCTCCCTCCATTAGTACATGTGATCCCCCAGAGATCCCTCCCCTTTTTTTTTTTTTGAGTGAATATCCTTGTAAATCTTGGGTGATCCCATTTGAATCCCCAACCCACAGTATCCTTTTGCTAGACTTTGACCAAGCAGTTGAGTCTCACTCCTGTCCCCGAGAGCCGTATCCTTAATTGGCCAAAGGTGCCAGTCCCAACATCTTTGCCGCTTTCCACAATCCCGTTATGGACTTTTTGACGGTTTTACATGCCTCGCAGGTGGTTTATACTCCGGCCACATCCTTCCTTGCTCCTGCCATCCGTCTCCCCGCCCCCTCACTCACACCCCGCGTTCCCACGCCTTATTCCCCTTAACTTTTTTTTTGGTCCAAGCATTAGCCCATGGCGTAGGTCCCTTTCTTCCAACGAACCCGGCGCCGAGTTGCCCCAAGACCCCCTTAACATTTTCCAGACGTTCTTGCGGCCCGAAAGAACCAAGAATTCGCTGGAGTGAAGAAACACCGGGACGAACAATGAGAAGCACTCCTCTTCCTTTAGTCGGTCACTTCCCTTTCCCCTCTATCACATGCTACCTCGGCTAATGTCCCGGGCATGGGTGTCAATTACTAAAAAGGGTTTCGAGCCCGGCCCTTGCCAGTACCGTCGGCTACCCTAACTCGACTTTCCCATGCCAGTGACATCAGATGGCTTGCAGTCTTTGTCATCGCTTTTTTTTTTCCGGCCTCCCTTTTTATCAAGGGATTCCCACAGCTCTTATAACCCTCTTCCCTGACCTCTGTCCCTCTTTCCGGGGCCAGTCACTTCGGTATTGAGAGGAGTTCCGTGCGGCGCACCCTTCCTTTTTCAATACTGGAGTTCAGGGACACCCTTCTATTTTCTGGCAAACCGTTATTTTTTTTACCAGGAAAGATCCAATAGAGGACATGGACATTTCCTCCTTGTTGCACGAATTGTTACAAGGAATCCCTTTTAGAATTCCTTCCCTCTTACCTTTTCTAATTGAAGACTCCTTCCCCTGGGCTCATTGTGTGAGTCCGACTTTGTCTTCAGTACCATAGAACGCATCTTTCCCTATCCCGTCCCCGCCCCGGATGTCACCGCTTCCCTTTCTATAGCCCCGGTTCCCCCCCCCCCTCCCGTTCCTCCAATTTTTTGAGTGGAAATCTCTCATCCATTGTCCCATTTACTCTGTCTTTTCCCTGTTTTTCCGTTCTTGGCGGTGGGCATTGACGGCCCCCCTTCCAATTGGTGGAAATTCACCCTGCATTCAGTATATAGTGATTCCTACCCACCTTTTCGCGTCCCTCTCAAATCAGTGAAGCTAACTACTCCAGCCTTCTGATCCTGGGACAGTGGTACGAATGAAGTACTGGTTTCCCCCGAGACGGTCGTTCCCCTTCCCAGAAGGCGTGAAATTTCCCTCATACTTCCTCGGCCAGTCGCATGGGTTTTCCCGATTTGCTGTCGATTACTCTTTTCCACAATAAATGCGAATAAGTCCATTCGTCCTCCCTACCTACCCTTAGTTCTCCTGAGTAATGGCCCTTTTTTGCCACGCTTTTTTTTTTGATGTCTCCCCCTGGCCCTCGGGCGACTCAGACCCAGCCCCGGGCCCACAGCCTTGTAAAGTGAGCAGCGATTATTGCTCAAGTGACTGCTTATTTCACACTCCCCCCCCCCCCAAGATGCCCGCCTCCTTGCCCGACCCCACTGACATTCAGCTGAGGGACCCGGACGTTTCTTTCCTACAGAATGCAGATCCCCGGTCTGGAAACAGGACGTGGGGCTCCTTATGAGCCAGTGACGGCCGGTTCCCCGCCCGGGAGAGATGTTTGATGTTGATCGCTCTGATTTCCCCTTTTTTCGATACTTCCACCGCCGAGTTTTCCCGATCATTTTGTGTTTGCACGAGGGTTCATGTTACAACGTTTCCCCCCTTTTTGTTTTCACGGCTCCAGGATGCGTCCCGTCCCCATCCCTGCTTTGTAAAATGCGGTGTTTCCTCCCCCTGGTTCTTTTCTCCCTTGTCGAGTGTTCGGGTCTTTCCCCTTTTTTGCACTTTTTCCTGAAAGGACGTTCATTGATACCTATTTTTGGAAAATTGCACGTCCTGACCGGTCCCCCCCCAAGCCGACTCCCGAGATTTGGCCAAGGTTCGCGTGTGACTTTTTCTTTTTCTTTTCTCATATAAGTCGGTCTTCGTAGGATTGGACATTTTTTCCTTTGGTCGATGACACGCCACTGCCTTCTTACTTCCCCCCTTCGCGTTCAGGGTCTTTGAAGCAAAGCCTCCCCCTGCCAGAACTTTACAGCGGGGTGTCCCCTAAGTCTTTGATCTTCTTGAAACCTGACCCGTTCCAGCTTGCGAGCCTCCACCTCCCGCTGGGCACGCCGTTTCTTCCTCCGCACTAAAGCCTGGTGCCATTTCTCAAACGGACCAGCCCGTTGTGAACCGCCCCCATAGACATCGTATCTTTTCGCCCTATTTTTATGCTATTGCAAGAATGTTCCAGAGCCCTTCAATTTTTTCTCCCTTATCGAGGATGAACAGAAGACCTTTCCCAGTCGTAGAGGTCCTTCTTTTTACAGAAGTTTCGGTTATCTCTTTATAAGTTGTTGTCTAGCGTCTCCTCCCTTTGCTTTATGACCGTAATAGCGTGGGTTGTGGGGCCTTTTCTACAATCGATGAAGTGTTATTAAACCATTCCTCTGGTCAGTTTTGAGGGACAAGTCTCCTTCCCCGTTGCGCTCTTTCTCCGAGGTTCCTATTCCTGGGCCTTTTTCCCCGGTGTTTCTCCGGCCCCTCCTTTTTTTTCTTCGACGTGAGCAGGCTTGCCTTCTTCCTGCCCCAGATAGCCCTCTGCTGCAATTTGTCGATTTACCTTCTTGAACTTCCGCTTCGAAAAACCCCCTTGTCTTCCTGTTGATGGCGGAGTTTCCACAGCTTCACGTCCTTTTCCCCCCACCCCCCCCCCCCCCCCCCCCCCTTTCGTTCTTCTTTGTCTTGTCACTACCCAGGAGCACTGTCCCATCGGTTTTGCTCTGGGAGTCAGTGCGTTTCTCCTACGTTAATGAACTGGCCCATCCGTTGCGGGTCGTTGTTGGTGGGTGGATTGTCCCCGTGCCCATTTCTCCCCCCCCCCTCCCTCTGGTCGCCGACGTCCTGGCCCCCGTATCGCTTTTCCAACCGAATTCCCCTCTCTTCCAAAAATACGAACTTCCTTCTTCCTAGGATCTGTCGATCAATCCTTTATGCTGAACGAGGCTTCTGGTCCGTCGGACCCCTCGATGCCCTTGATCAATTGCCCCCCCTTGACAGTTGCACCGGCTTTACCCCTAACATCGTGAACAGTTTTTGGTTTCAGGATCTATTCCCTTCAGAATTTTTCTCTCCATATTACTTTTTTTCCCGTAGGTCACTGCTCCTCTTGATCCCCCGCTTTTGGACCAGACTGCTTTGACTCCCCCACTGCAGGCCTGTCACGCATTTTTCGTATGGGGACAAGGGTCTATGCCGAGGTGGTCCGTTTTTGCCCGATCAAGGCATTTTGCTCCACACCTCGTTTATTGCTCGCCTTTGACCGCGATTGAAAGCTTCTTTTGGTCGGGCCCCCCCTATGGAGTTGACGCACCCCAATTTTCTTCGTCGCGATAGACTTCCATCTCTCCCCGCCGGAGTCTGATAATGACTGGATTATCTGAGTTGCGGTGTCCTCTTCTCACCGTAAATAGGTCTCAGATGTCCTGAGGGCTTGCTCATTTTTGGACCGCAGTTAAAGCAGTCTCCTTTTTGCCCTACCGAGGTTTGTTCCTTCCCCTCCTTTTCCCTGTCTTAGGTTCTTTTTCGGCCGTTCAGCTTCCTCGTCATTGGTCCTGTTCCTCCGGGGTACTCGAGATGAGTCCTGCCCCTTTTACTTGAAAGGTGTTTCTTTTCAAGTCTTGGCCCGCCCCTGTCAATTAACGGCCGATTCTCCTTGACCCCCCTTCGGCTCTTTTACCAACGACGCCGTTTTTTCCGGCTGCCCATTGCGAGAACATTCTGGTTGTGCGCCCCGGTGCCGTACAGCCTTTCCGCTGAGCTCCTCTGTTAAGTTTTTTCCCCCCCCGTTTAGTCGACACCAGCGATCCTCCAGATTCTGCGTCAGCCGTCTTGAGTCTTTCTCGGCGTGTCTGACTTTTTCATCGTGGAAACCCAAATCTCCTGGTATGTTTCCTAGGATTTGGGAGCGTGACCGGTTTTCCCCAAGTTAGGACCCCCCGTCCTTGTCATTCCCACATTCTTGTAAGAAAGTGACTCCCTCTTTCCTCCTAGCAAAGAATCTTTCCTTGGGCCACTGCCATATGCCCTCGCGGTTCCTCGTCTTTCTCGCGTTTTCCTAAGGGCCTTTTTTATCAGGTGTCTAACGAGCACTACACATCTTTCCCAGCAGTTTTCTGTTGACCTGAGGGTTGTAGTCCTTCCGCCGGGACTTTCTTGAATGATTGAATTTTTGATTTCTAAGTTCTCACCCATAGCCAGGTTTAGGATGTACGAGACGTGTCCCTTGTTGAGATCTTCTTTACTTCTCGTGAGTCTCAGGAGGGGTGCCTTTTTTCATGTTCGGAGGAGTCGGGCCGTCAAGCCATTAATGGCGATTTTTCCTTTCTTCACCTAGACGCAGGTCGTGTTCCCCTTCATTGCTCACGGAAGTCAGGGCTTAGTGTCCCCCCCCGAACCCTATGAGAGTGGGAGTTTCCTCGTTTGTGCTGCTGCGGGGGGCCTGTTCTGATGAAAAAAATTTTCTGGCCGGTTTTTTGACACCTGTAGCGGTGACGAGGAACCGGACTGATCCCGCTGTCTTGGTTTCTTGCAATTTTTTATCTGAGCTGTGCAGTCCAGGAGTCGTTTCCTTCCGGCAGGATTTAGCCTTATAAAATCCGTTTGTAAGTTTTCATGCCGCATTGGGTAATATGCTTTGGTATTTCATCCTTTCCTTCGTCCCTGATTCTTTTCTCCTCAGTTTTTTTTAGAGCTCTCCTTGGTAAGACGATGCCCTCGCAGAGTACCCAGCTTGTCCCAGTGCTCGTTACGTGACCCCCCCCACTGAGTTAGATCCCCCACAAGTAGAGCCGGACGCATTTTTCCTTGCACCGGGCATTCCCATTCGCTTCAAGGTGTCCCCCGCAAGTTCCCTTTGTCACTGTTTTTCTCCGGTTCTCCTATTTCTTTGTCCCCTTATCCGGCCCAGTCGAGGTTGTTTACACCCTCCGTTACTCCAGCAGCACCATGCAACCGGTAATTTCCGGATCATTCCTGTGGTTTTTTGTGCCACTTACAAGATTCTCTTTCTGGCCATGAAGTACCCCTCCCAAGGCGGCCCGAGTTGGTGAACAGCCTCCCGCTACCTTGCCTTTCTGCTTCCTTATCTTCTTTTTGCGGCCGACCCGAAACATTTTTTTTTACGCATCTCCTACGAGACTTCTAATGCCCCCTCGAGATACCCCTTTTTACTATCGTCCCTCTCATTACAAGGGCATTGGGAATTCTCCCCCCGTGAGCGCCCGCAGTCACGGCTTCGCGCCCGATAATGCCCCGCAGGCCCCAGTTTTTTGGCCGTCTTTTTTTTTTTTTTTTTTTTCTCTTTTTTGTGTTTTTTTTTTGTGGGTTTTTTCACCGGCTATGTGTTTACCACTCTCTCCTGACCGATTCCACAAAACCCCCCCCGCCCTCTGTCCTTTTCGCCGTTTGCCTCCTTTGCTTTGTCGATTGTTGTTAGTTTCGGTCCCGGGCTTCCCCCCTCCTCTTGCTGTCAAGTGGACCCGGTTCGCGGTGGCACCCTCCTTATACCGGTCGCTGCTACACTCTTCCTTCCCCCGCGGCTTACGCTTGTGGCCCACGGCTGCCCCAAGTCAATCCCTGCTGCAGCAAATCCCCCCTCCCCCTTCTTCCTGACGACCTCTCCTCCTCGCAGCGAGCTTTGATCCTTTTTTTTCTCTTTTTAACGTGGTGACGTCCAGCGAACGCTCTTCTTTAACAGCTTGCTCTGCCACCCGAACTGGATGTCAAACCCCCTCCGTGCCCAGAATTGTTGCCCCGGGCTCTTGTCTCTTTCCCCATTTCCGTCTGTGTCTCCCTGCGCCGACCTGAGGCCCATATTCTCAAATCGGTTCTCCAGTGTGACCATTTCTCTGCTGCTTCCAGAATTGTCCTCTTTTCAAACTTGCAATGGACGTCCATCCATTGAAGTATCTCTCGGGATACCCACTTCTCTGCCTGCACCCCATCCCGTCCGATAACGGCCAGACAGTCTTCCTCCCCGATCCGTGACCTGAAGAAGATCCGAGTGTGTCAAGGTTCCTTTTTTTGACCCAGGTACTTCCCTTTGAAGGCTTTCCTTCGTTCCCAGATCACGCCATCAGGCCCGCGACTAGGTTTAAAGACTTGTGCTACGAGCCTCTCATTTTCACTCTAGACTCCGTGAGTCCTTCCTGACAGTAGTTTGGTTCTCGGAGATGGCATTCTATGGTCCCTCCCTTATGTCTCCATGCCTAGGGTGCCGAGAAGCTGCGGCCCTCTTCCTCTGGGGTCCAGGCGGAGACAGATCTCATTCTTCTGGAAGTTTTTCTTTCTCTTGCAACGTTATGATGATCCCAGGCCCTTTCCTTTCCCTCCGGTCACCTTGTTTCGTACTTGAATCATTCCAGCTCGGTCCTCCCGGCTTGGATTTGACAGGATGCATTTGCCGTTCTGCCAGACTTGATCTGTTTTTCTTGAACGGCCTTTCTCCCCTCCTCCCCGCGGCTGTTCACGAGTTCTCTGGGATTGTGTGTAAAATATGTGTTCCCCCCCCCTTTTTTTCACATTTGTGTACTTTTTTTTTTCCAGTCTCTTTGTCAATGTCAAAGCCCGCGCCGCGTTAAGCTCCACTTTCTGTTAGCTCAGCACTCTTGAGACTGTCCCCCGTGTAATGTTGTCGCTTTCCGATTTGACCACTGGTCGATACGGCCTTCTGACCAGCTCTATCCCGCTACGGGGGCAATGCGTCCCCTTCAACCCTGCCGTTTCACCCTCACGGCTTGGGAAAGGTAGCGGGGACTTTTTTGCATCTCCCTCGGAGTCTGGCCGAGGGACAGTCTACTGTTAATCTTTCCCTCCTCGACAGGACCTGCACCTGGTCATTTTTCACGCAGCGCAGAACATGTTTCCTCACAGGGGGTTTGTCAGAGAGGGCGTCGTATTTCAACCCCTCGTTTCCGCCTGGCGAGCTGGTCTCAGCCGTTGCTACGGCCCTGGCCATTCCTAACAGACGGTTTCCAGTGACTCAACCTGAACAGGCAAGTTTGACCTCCCCGCCCCTTACATCTTAGATTTCTTCCGCAGTCGTTGAGGCTTTTCTCTTCGCCCTTACTATAATGGTTCACTTATCGAGGATGACCGGTCAGCCGGCCCACCCCGAGTCGTTTTTGTTGTTTTTGTTTTTTTTTTGTGGTGCTTGTTTTCTGTAGCCCTGGGATCTCTCTGGTTCCATAATCCCTGGTGAGATTTCTTCCCCGTTTCTATTAACGTTCTCCGCGCCTCGTGTGGTGCCTGGATGATGAGTATTCTCTATGGTTTTTTTGTTTGGGTGTATGGGTCCGTGGAGACATTCAATTTTGTAAGGTTTCCCCTCCTTTTGTCCAAATGAGCCCCAGAATTGCGACTTCTCCCGAGGTCTGCTTTCTTTAATGGTTTCCTGTGCATAACTGTCCGCGGATTCTTCTACCCTTTCCTCTGGCTTTTTTTGTTGAGCCTTTTCTCTCATCTTCTTTATTCCCCCCCCTCATTTAAAGGCGCCCAGTATTTCTCCACCCCCCACATTTCTGTACAGGTGATTGCTGGTTTTTCGTTATAAAACCTTACCTCCTCTTCCCGGCTGCCTCTTGGTGTTTCCTCCCAGTGAGAACGCCGCACTCTGGTTACAGTGCGAAGCAGACCTTCACTTCATCAGAGCCCCCTCGTAGGGTAGGATGTGGGGGCCTTGGCAATTGCCCTCAGTTTTTTCCTCCCCTTCTGGTCGCCGTGACGGCCGGGAAAGCACTAACATGTCCTCCCTTAGATCCCCTCCCATCACTCCCTTCCTTATCTTTTTCTCAAAGATACCGTGATCGGAAATCGTAGGCGTATTCATGGGGTGTCCCGTGTTCCGACTCAGACTTTGAGACGTGCCCCCTTTTCCAGGTTTGCACCCGTTTCCCACATCCCTCTTTCAACCCGACTTTCTTTTGTTTTTGTCTCAAGTCAGTTCCCCCCGAGGACCTCCTCGAGCCGTGCTGCTTCCCGGAAACTTTTCCTCCTTGATCCACCCCAGCTTTGCGTTGTCCAGACCTGTCGGAATTCCTTTTTTTCAGGTATTCTTAGGGCTGGAAAGTTGTTGAGATCTTGTCCGTTGACCCGATTTCCAGGAACTTCTCCCTTTTCCTCTCTCTTGACACTTACGTTCTAGACCTCTTCTTGTCGCTGTCGGTATGGAATGGCTAAACCCTTCCCATGAAGCCGGTTAAATTATCATCTCCGGACTCGTCGAATTACCCTCCTCCCCTTATTCTTTTTCTTTGCTTGGCACATCCCTGGCCCTTCGAGGCATGAGGGATGTGTATAGTGGAAGTTTTTAAGCCCTCCGGTGACGACCGAGGTGCGCCCACATTCTTCAGTCGTGCGGATCGCTCGTTGTGAGTCAGTGTAGTTTCCCTCGGCTCTGGCCCCTTCGCGCCCCCGTGAGTCTTCATTCCCCATAAGGTCTTGTACATGGATCCGGTTGCAATTGTTCTTCTGCGGCCAAGTCTGCCCGCCGCCCGCCCCCTGTCCACTGTCCCGGCCCGAGGTTTACTTTGACCATGTCGTCTCGATTTTTCCCCCCCCGCAGCCGGGTTATCCCGGCTGCACCCGTGTTTTTTTTCCCAGTCTGGTCTTCGTGCATCTTGTCTGGTGGGAGTTACTTTTGCCTCGGCTTGCGTTCTTCTGGTACGCGAAAGTTTACTACAGCCTTGAGACCCCTTCTTGCGTCGTCCTTGGTTTTCTCAGGCCGCGTTGTTCCTTTCTTTTGCAACAATCCGTCCCTTTTCTTTCGGCCTCGACTTTTCGAGCTGGACCTTTTCTCGATTCCCCCCACCTAGACCCCCGTCCAGCTTCACCATCTTATGGGGTCACTTTTTCCGACCGGAAGGTTTTCGAAACTGACCTTTCCTCCACGGCGCCGATGAACCCCTTTGTCGTTTCCTTTTTTTTCTTCCTAGCTGGGTCTTTGATGATCCTTTTTCTGCCCCAACCCCCCAATACCCTCCAAAATCCCTGAACAGCCAGTCTTCTGGCCATCTGTTGCAGGAGCGTGGGCGAGGACGTTCAGGTCACTTCTGGCATGGATAGCCACGGGGCCGTTAGTCCCCTCTTGCCCCTGGGCGCTGATTAGACTTCTGTTGGATGAATCTCTTCTTTGCATGTCCTCTTCCGAGGAGGAGGGTGCTTTTCTTTTCTTCCTTCACTTTGTGCTTTTTTAGTTCTGACGCACGACTACTTGAGCTTTTTCCGGTTCACCTCGCCGCCGGGGTTCGTGGACGGCCCGCGACGTCCCCCTGCTCAGTGTTGGCAGACACTTCTTCTTGTTTCAACTTTATGTCGGCCGGGATGCTGTGGGCTTCATTTGGGTCACCAACCATCTAGTGAGGGTCCCTTACCCCCACGTCGAGGGCGACAGATGGCCAACCGGACGCCACGCTTTTCGTGGGCCGGTCCCCGCCTCCTTGTGATGGTCCCTTGTAAAGGCCCTTTCGTGAGGCTCTGTTGACATAGATTGATAAGTTTCTCCTTTTTTGTTTTTTTTTTTTTTTCCATTCCCCTCGTGGTCTTTCGCAGGTGAATCTGCGGGAGGCTTCGGAGCAATAACTTCAATG
>Ga0179593_1339717_pt1 | contig 14931 bp, 16 predicted proteins | sample CZODoug2_1_08_16_FD_185931 | JGI IMG/M metagenome (GOLD analysis project Ga0179593, IMG submission 185931) | Vadose zone soil fungal communities from Angelo Coast Range Reserve, California, USA - CZODoug2_1_08_16fungal (PacBio error correction) | ecosystem: Environmental > Terrestrial > Soil >... | reverse complement strand
CCATTTTGTCCAGGGGACACGCTCCCAACAGAGCTTCCCCTCCAAGCAAAGCTTGGAAATCAGCTTTTCTGTCTACAGACAGCTCTTCCGCTTTCTTTCTCCCTCTTCCCCAGATTCTAGGATCCCCCTGCGACCCGCCCATGACCAAACATGACCCAGTTGTGCATTTTACTGAGCTGAGAATCCAGCTGTTGCTTATCTGTCCCTTCAGCCCCCTTTCGAATCCCGCTCACCGACTGTTTCCCATCCTTGCCCGCGATTAAGCCCAGTCTTTCCACTCGTTTCCGTCTGATACCTTGTGCCGTTCTCTTCAACCCTGCTATCATTTCATCGTTTGCCACCCTGCCCACGCTGCCCAGGAAACTTTGCGGAGACCAACCCCTGATAGATTATCTACCTCTGCAAGGTAATTCCGCGACGATCGAAGCTACCAAAACGGCGCTGGTCCTTGTTACCTCCTTGTCCTCTCTCTGTTCAGACTTTCGTGTTTTGTTTATCCTGTGAGGATAACCAGGGGGAGCCTCATTCTGTGCTTCTTTTTTCTAGGACGCCGCGGTTTCGGCTGCTATTCCCTCCTGTGTATTTTTTTTCCTCGCCGTTGGTTTTTTGCGCCTGACGTGCGTTCAGGCCCCGATCGGACTAGACTGTCTTTTTCGGACGAAGCTTGCTCCGCCTCTGTCCCCTTGTGAATGGACATCATGTGATCGATTTGGGTAGCAGCCGCCGGCGCGTGTTGTGCTTAATCCAAAGGTCTTCTTCCCGATTCTGAATATTTTGTTCTTCTCGTTCTGTAATGGTTTGTGCTGTCTTGGGTTTTTGTATGTATTACGGCGGAATTTCTTCCCTATCGTTGGACTGAATTGGTTGTGCACAGAACCGATCGTCCAATGCTTGCTGGCCTTGCATTTGTTGTCTCTGTGTTGTCCCTTGAAGGGATCTCCGCATGTTCTGGAAGATCCCTGCCTCCGACTGAGTCGGAGTAGCGCACTCACCATTCTTCAAGTACGCTTTCTTTTTTTTGTCTCCCAAAGATTATGTAGGTCCGACGCGCTTTCTGCCTCGCTTATGGCGGTTTCCCTCTTCCTCGGCGCGCGTTTTTGCAGGGAATGGCAGTGTCCCACAATTGGCGCTGTCTTTCCCAAGCGCGGGGAAACAGCATTTTTTCTACATTTAAAAGTTCAGACTATCTCACGATTTCCGGTCAATCTTTGAGGCTGTGTTATACTTGCGGGCCAAAAAGGACCAGAGATTTTATTTGTTGTCATTCTGTCTTTAGAAATTCCGATCCGTCTCCATTTCCCTTTCCCGCAATTACTCGTTCCTGGTGCTCCCTCAGGTCTTCCTGTGGTTTGACCTCTCTCTTGTGGGCCTCGAGAGCATCCATAACGTCGCAGGAAAGAGTCTCTTTCCCTCGAACTTTTCCATGAGCGGTTATTCCTTCTCCTCGTACCGCACCTATTCGATGTACTCAACTTCGGTGGTCTTTTTTGCAGGCTTTCACCCATTCACCTTTTTACCGGCTTCTGGAGTTCCCCGCGGCATGGCGTAATGATCCGAGCGCCCCTCCCACCTTCTGCGGCCATTCCACACTTCCCCCTCATAGATTTCATCTGTGGTGCTATTCAACGAGCACTGACTGGCGTGTGGTTCTAAGCACGCTAGCCGTCATACTGTGACAATCGTTTACCTTTTTTCCAACTAGAAGTTAACTCCGGAACCTTCGCTCCCTTTCCTGTCCCCCTATCGGCGATTTTCCTAGATCTTGAGCTCCTCCGTTCGGTGCTGCGCCGTCGTGAAAATCTCTTGGATCTTCAATGATATTACGGCCCCCCCTGCTCACTTTCCTTGCCTCCGCTCTTCTTCATGGCCTGGAATTTGCGTTTTTGTATTTTGTTCCACTTTTTTGAAATCCCAACATCGCGACATCGTCGGCCTTTTTTCTCTCCCAGGGAATTTTGATTTCTGAGGCCAGTCGCATAGGAAGAACCTTTTATCGGTGGGCTCTTATATGGTGTGAGGAGCGGCTTCTGCTTTTCCCTTCCCTCTACGGTTGGAATATGGAATTCGTTCCTCCGCCATCTCGGCGAAAGCGCTTTTTTTGTTCCCCCGGGTCCTTGTTGCTTATTCCTCAACGCCGAGGATGCGTGGCGGATTTCGGTCCTCTGATGTGTTAGTTCAGCGGAGAGAAGAATTGTGAGATTGTTGTCACAACTTCTTTTCACTCCCTCCTTGTCCTGCTCTAATAACAGTAGAAGGTTTTTTTGCCCTCCACGACTGTTGTTGAGCCCCTCTCTTCTTTTTTTTTTTCTTGTTGGGGTTCTCTCTTTTTCCGATTTCGTTCAACTCTTCCTCCTCCAGGCCACCCTTCCTTGAAGGATTAGTTGTCTGATTGACCGTCGAGGGATTGTATGGACTCCCCTTTTCTTTCCCTTCGTATACCTCTCCCGCTTTCATTATTTCTCCCCCACTGTACCCTCCATTGTTAGTTTTTGACCCAGTTGACTCCCCCTCCTTCCCTAGGAGCGTTTAGGCCGATCTTTCTTCCTCCTTAGTAATAGGTCCCTTTTACTGTGCACCTCTCCTCGACAGCCAGTTCCCACTCGTTCTCTTTTTGCTGAGAGTTTTTCGATCCCTTCCACTCTCCCCAGGACAGGTGGTTTCGCCGCACAAGGCCGTCATGGAGCGGAAGGTTTGTTTTTACTTTCATTGAGCCCCCAGCGCCCCACCTCACTTTTTTCCTCGGCGCGATGTAAACATTCTTTCTGCCTGATTTGCCTTAAGTTCTGTTATGTGATCGTGGCCTTCGATGTTCCCTCCTTCCGCTACAGAGCGAAGAATTGCTATTGAGTTCTTTTCTCTGTCTTTTCGGAACCGTCTTCCCTTACTTTTTCCTTCGATCCCATTACTCTATTGAAGCACATTCCTTTTTGATGATACCCCTCAATTTCGTTGGGCCCTTGACAGAGCCACTCATTATTTCGCTCCTTTGTTCACTTTCTGAGACGAATCAGTTCCCGACCTCCCCCGCTCGTTGGGCAATTTTCCCCTTGTGTCCGGTTTAATACATCAGTATAGTTTTCTTTGATTGGCCAAATTCCCTCTCTCCGCGTGAGAGCTAGTGAGTCCCTTGCATGGTTGACGCCCCCTCTCATGCCACCAGTTCTTCAGTTGCTCACGGGCTTACGTTCCCTCTTAGTTTCCTCTTATTAGGACAATGAGATCGACCGAGCGAAAGGCTGAAACAATCGCTGCCCTGACGTTCTTCGCAGCCTATTTTTTCTTTCCTTCTCCTTGATTGTGGAACGTTTCTGTGTCCCCCTTCCTCTCGCCGCCCCAGGCCCTTTACCGCCCTTTTCGTCTCTTATCTTTGCCGTCATTGAATAGTATGGCCCCGTAGCTTTCCGACGTTTTTTTCCTGTCTGGGTACCGAGATTCAGACAGGCTTTTGTCAATCCATTGCAAACCGACTCCTCCTAACCTCTTTCCACCCTCCCTAGTCGGGACTTTCGAAGACCACTTCCCTTTTTTTTTGATTTTTTTTTTCCCTCCTGGCTGTTCCTTCCTGCCTCCCAGTCCTTTTGACTGAGAACCACGCCCTTCACCTCCTTCAAGCAGCATTTGACGATGCTGCGGTTCCTTCACCACTTGATTCAAAACTGACCCTCCCGCCCCCCCTTTTCCCGCTCGGTTTGTCTGACAAATCCAGATGCTTCTGTTTTGTCACGATAGCGCAGAGCGTGGATACAGTTCCTCCCGCACAGGAGCAAAACCCCATTGACCCGTCCTTTAGCCTATATCGTCAAAAGATTACGCGGGAAAGACCCTTTTTCCTTGATACTGCACGCCCCAAACTTCCTGTCCGCTGGCTCTTGTCCCTCCTGAACCCCAACAGACTGCACACTGTTTTTCCCCTCCCGCCCAGATCGTTCCGCCTTCAACGGCAGTAGCTTTTAGCAGCCGGAGCCCACCGTTTCGTCTGGAACGCCAATTGATCCGTCTTTCTCTCACCCCTCCTGACCGCGGAGATTATCCTATCGAACCACCTTAAAAAGTCCTGATTTTTCCGTGCCCTCCCCCGCATTTTCCTTTTTTTAATCATCAGTTGTGTTGTTTTTCGAGACGGACGGAGCACGCCCAGCGCTACTTTGTGTTCGATCGGCCTTCGCCATGTTCCGGGGGTAGAGGTACTCTTCCCTTATCGGATCATGGTTGTTTATCGTTTTCCCTTTCGATGCGGTCCCACTGCCCTGCCGTAGCCTCGTGATTCCCACTCAGCGATCTCTTCCCCCGTTTCCCAAATATGTGGCAGTGGACTCCTTTTTTCTCGCTTAAAGTCTCGGTTGCGTTGTTAGACGTCATGTTAACTTGCATTCTTTCCGATCTAATCTTTCTCCCTGTCCCTTTACCGATTCGCTTGTAATGGGTTTTTTTTTGCTTGGGGCGTTTTTCCCACGGCGACTTTGCTCTGCCAACGCTTTTTCTCAGCATGCTGAGTCAGACCAGTGATTTTTTCCTTTCCCCTTTCCCCTCCTTGTTCGGGTGCACGTTTTGATCGTTTGGAACACCCTGGCATCGTCGTTAGGCTGGACAGATTCCTACTCCTTCTGTTTGGATTAGCTCAATCACCTCTTCTGTTCGTCAGGAGAGATCAGTGAATTATGAGCCTCTCCCCCCCATTATGTCGGTCAGAGGCCTAGCAGTGTTTCCCCGTGCATTTTGGCATTTAATGCGGTTTTCGAATCCATGGCTTGATCGTTATGCAACAGGAGGTGGTCACCCCTCACACCTTTAAATGGCCCCACGGACAGACTTTTCCCTCCGCGGTGATTCAACTTTCTTGAGTCCTTCGGGAAGCAGGCGCGCTTTAGAGATGTCTGGAGGTCCGTTCGTCGTGAGGATCTTTTCTTCCAGACTTCACGAGAATAGCGGATCTCCCTTTTTACCCGTCACGAGACGCTTTCTCTTTGTGGAGTTGTCAGTCTCTGGCATAGCAGAATCGCGCGCGCTCGGACGCCGGCCCTGTTGGATTATCTCCCCTTTGGGTTGTGCTCGTTAATCTTCCCTGTCCCTTATTGCCTCTTCCTTCTTTTCTCCTCTTTCACGAGATTGAGACTTTCTCTTTCAAATCAATCAATTTGCTGATGGATTATGCATTCACATATGGAGTGTCCGCGCAGCGCCATCGAACGCTGCTTCTCACCGGCGCCTTGCCCGACCTTCATCCCCTCTTTCTCATTCAAGGAATGGACATTTTTTCCCCCCCACCCTCGCTTGCATAATGGTGCCTGGTTGACTTATGGCTAGCCGGAAAAATTCGGTCTGTCAATCCGCGCGTCCGCCTCACATCCCTCTTTTTTCGTTTTGCTTCATTTATAAGATTCCTCCTTTTCTCTTCGGGTCTCTCCGTGACTTTACCTATCTCCCCCTCTATGCCTGTCAACATCCTGTTGACATCGTTCTCTGTTCCCTTCTCCGGTGGGGCGTTTTGACCTAATGGCTTGCGACCTTAAAACTTCCGACTCCCTCTTCGTCCCCCCCCTATTAGAGTCCCCCCTTTTTTTTCCTGTTCCCCGGGTATTCTCATAAGTGGACGTACCATGCGATGTTAGAGGTGTTGCGTGTTGCCGGAGTTTTATCTTCCGTCATACTTTTTTTGCCCTCCCAACGGTTGTCTTGAATCTGGACATCTTGCCCGCAGCAGACGCGGTTCCTCCCCTCTCTTTTTCTTTGACCATTTGACGGTTGTCGCGTCCCGTTTTTCCCCCGTCCGATCTGCTTGTCCGGGCATGACTCTGGTTGGCGGAGAAGCAACAGATGCTTTGATTCGTCGCGTACCCCTTTGTCCACCCATCCCCCCTTTCCTTGCTCGATCACAGCGGTAATTTTTCTCCCCCTCTTTCTTTTATCATGGTGGTGACTACTCTTCCCTCTTTTTTCCCCTTTTAGTTGTAGTACCCGATTTGCCCTTCTCCTCGCAAGATGGCGACAACCCTTTTACGCTGAGCCGGACCAGCGAGTTTCTTCCCCTACTGGGCAGACTCTTCTCCTCTGTTTCTCTCCCAGAGTCGACACTTCTGGCCACTGCTTCGGCAAGTTTTCTGACCTCGCGAACAACCTGTCCCGGGTCCCAGCGTGCCTTTCCTATTTCTTTCTCCCCGGCAGACTTCCAGATTCCCCTGAGGTCCTTTGATGTAGCTCTCGCACATATCCGATCCAAATGAGTCTCTAGCTTGTTCTTCTCTCGAGGCATCCCCCCTACTCCCTACCCTTCTCCGTTGTGCGTTGTCGCGAGACCTTCCTACGAGGTTGTTTTATCCGGAGCCATCTAACACCCCCCACCTCACTTTTCGCCCCATCTCAGCGAGATGCCATGAGTTTCGCTGTCAATGGCTGTTGGAGATCGTGGACCTGGAGTTTTCCACCCCCTGCTTCCCCTTACGTGACTCTATTTCGTTTCGCCTGACTCGATTGCGCGGACCTTGAGTTTTCCCTCCCGACTTGTCTGTCTGATCCCTCCGCGATTCAAGTAAAGCGTTGAGCACCATATGCTGTTCCTAGAACCCCCTTCCCTTTGCTAGTGAAGAGCCTCTCTTCCCTAGCTCGCGGGTAGTGTAGAAGGCTCCCCGCATCAGTCGCTCGCGCGGCTCAGGCCCGCTTTTCCCTTTTCTCATCCATCCCCGCCTTTTATTTGATTACATAGTCCCAGACTTCCCTTTTTTTTTTCAGACTCCCGCTCTGGAGTCCTGCGGGGCGCGGAATCAACCGCCTCATTGCACACCATTCGGCATTGCTACGCCCATCCGCTGGTCTCCGTCGAACCACTCTTTGGATCCGTACAATTCTCCGAGACCAGCGCGACCTTCCGTTCAGACAACTTAATCTTTCATGTCGCAGTTGTGAGCGTTATAGACATTCATTTTCTTTCCGCATATCCTGCTCTGTCCTTTTCCCTGAATTGAGAAGCTCTCGGCTATCGGAATTCTTTTTCCGTGCATGTCGGTTTGATTTTCCCGCGCGTTTGGGAAGACCTCGGATTTCACCCTTCCCATTCACCCCTCCACCGCCGGGAAGGCCGTTTACACCTCATATTCCCCCTTCTCTGCCTAAGAACCCCGTGGTTTTTTTCTTCCTTTCTTTCTCATTCCTGACGCCGCCCCCCCCCCCCCAATGGTTTAGCGCTTTGACCCGATGCCTTATCTTTGATGCCGTCCTGATGCCTCTTCCCCCAGCCAACCCCCACACCCCCCCACAACAACCCCAAACCCCCCAACAAACACAAAAACCCCCCCACCCCAAACCCACAAACAACCCCCCCCCCCCAAACAAACCAAACCCCCACACCACAAAAACCCAAAAACCCCCCCCCCCCCCCCCCCCCAACCCAACACCATTTTCCCCACCCCGCTCACCCAAGAGTAAGAACCAAGTTGGACGATCGGTTTGCTTTCCCAGCCGGCTGATGATTTGTATACCCGCTAGATCGACGGCTCACCTTTTCCCTCACCCTCATCAAAAAATGAACAGCTGCTGGTTTTTTTTTATCCTTTTTTTTTTTTTGGTTTTTTTTTTGTTTTTGGGTTTTGATGCGGTCGATCTAAGAAGCTGCATTAAGTCCGCGAACACCCGTTTTCGACGCTGGCTACGGTGCCCCCTGCTAATACGTGTCCCCCAATGACCCCCAACCGTTGCCGTCTCTCCGATTCCCCCCCCTTCTCGTCGGTTGCCTCACTGAAGCCAAAGTTCGATCCCCCACATTCTCTTGATTTCAGAGCCCCCCGTCTTTTTCTTTTCATGTTCCTTCGAAAAGCACATTTTCTTATGATAGACTCCCCCCCGATTTATATCTTTCTTTTGTTCCGTGTGTTTGTGATCATCTACCCCTTTTTTTCTTCGGGCGAGACCCAGTTGCATTTTTACTGGTTTATTCTTCAGCTTTTCGCGGTACTCTTCCCTGTCAGTTTAGGTTGGGGGGTTTCCCCATTTGCTTCATACTTCGTTTGTCCAATACATCCGATCTAGACTCATTCGACGCAATCGTATAGGCGTTGCCCCAAAAACCTTTGGCTCTTCTATGCTCACCGTCGCCAGTCTTCCGGACGCTTTTTCTCTTCCTTTTCTTCACCAGGAAGGAGTCCTCCCTAGGACTCTGGGCTCCGGTCCGATGCGATTTTTTGGAGTTTTTGATTTCGGCTAGTGAAACGCTGCGCAATTCGGGCTACCTCTACAAGACGCTTCCAGCATGATCAGCTCATGACCGATTCTTTAAAGCAGTGTGTTTTTCCTTGCTGATTCTTTCTTGCCTTTTTGAAGGGATCTCGGCTCTGCTACTTAGTATAGCCCCTCCCCCCCTTCTTTTCGGCTTCTGCAAGCCGCTGGCGCGTTCCCCCGAGAACTCTGCAGTAGCGTCGACACAAAACTATGTGCGGTTCGCAAGTTGAGGCGTTATTATGCTGTTCACGCCGTGCGGGCTTTACTTTGTGTCCATTTTCACCGCGAAATCCTGGCTCTTTCCCAACTTCTGGGAAGCACCTTTTTCGACAATTCTAACCTTCCCTGTGCACTATTAAACTTATTTTTATCGGCCTCACGTTTTCTCGTTGTTGTCTCCTGAGGGAAAACTGGTGTGGCCTACTCTACTGTCTTCCTGTTACAGTCAGTCGTTCATAGATCACATGTGGCATTCCGTGAATGGCGGCCTCCGGTTAACGTCTTTTTTCCTCTCGCTGTAGGGTTGGAAAGTTTTTTATTTATGTCCCTCCTAACCTAGAGCGCGGTCGGAGGAAGCGTTCCCTTTTGCTCTCAAAGTTGGCATTCGCCTTTATGCCAGTTTGCATCGAACTCGCCTATGGATTCTTTTCTCACAGCTTTTTCTTGTCCTTTGAGTGCCTCTTTGTCCACATCCCCCCCCAAAATGCTGATGCGTCTTCCTTGGTCGTTGAATTTTTATTGCCGACGAAGAGCATCTACCTGTCCTGCGGTCTCACGGCCCAAGAGAGCTGGTCCCAATCGGATCGTTCTAACTAACGACATGGACGCTTGTTTTGGACCTGTCCCCGATAGCCTAATTGTTTTTGTCCTCCCTCGCAACTGTACCTTGTTCCTCTTTTCCGTTTACAGTCCGCGCACCTTCCCGGTTCAGGATGATGGGTCACGTCTGATGTATGGCTCACTTTTATCCGTAGTGCCCTCTCGTCACGCCCTTCATTACGGACAAAAAACATCTGTTCTGACATCTCGCTCTCTTTCTAGCCTTTGAGGTTCGCTGGTGGGGCCGCCCAGGCGCCTGAAACGTCATAAATGACCCACTTCTTTTTCAGGTCGAGCAACCGCACCGCTAACTTTCGAGGGTATTGCTCCTCCCCCTCTCCGGCATCAAAAATAGGAACTTGGCCCGGCCTGTGATTTTTTTTTCTTCGCATCTCAATTGGACACTCACGGTTTTGACCGTTTCCGCTGTGCGGCCTGCCATGAGCCTTCCCCGAATATCGCACTATAGGACAGGGACAAGGTTGTGCCCAGTTCCGTTTTCCCCTTGCTTTTTTGGCCGGCTTTTGGTTTGACGCGCATTTGAGGGCGCAAATCTTCTCTCCTCGCGTCCCCTCTGTTTCCTCCTGCTTTCCTCTCGAGCCCCCCCCTCCCCCGGTGGAGAAAATTAGTCCCGGATGGTTTAAGAGCCCCTTTGCAATCTCTCTTTTTCCTCTCCCCTCCGTTTTTTTTGTTTTTTTCCCTTTTTCGTCAACCATATCGTCACGATATTGGCGCCCCCCCCTTTCCGATGAGTAGAGAAGGACCGCTATTGGCTTTTCTTGCCTGTACTGCATCTGTTGCTCTCCGTTCATGTTCCGGCCCAGCAAGCTGCCCCGTCTGAAAAGAGTACCCACCACCCCCACACCCCCCCCTGTTTTCCCTTGGGCAAGCGCGAGTCCCAGGCCGCTCTGGCGCCTGTGATTCTACATATTAACCCCGTTCTGTAATGAAGTCTTTTCATCGGCACATAGCTGCCACCTGTTTACCGTTCAGGGCTTATCTTCTTCATCATAAATGGGACGGCCGGAGGGCTGTCTTTACAAAGGACGACGATGGAGCGGAAGTGTTGACTTTCCGTTCGCCCTGACCCAACCTCTCAACCCCCCTTCGCCTTCCGAGCGCCTCTGTCCCAGGTGTGCCCTTAAGTCTTTGAGGATTCTTGTAGTGTCACGACGCGCCCCTTGATCTGCCGCCTCTCGATGAGGCCCTTGATAGAGGGCTTTCCCCTTGCGGAGAGGCTTGACCTTTTTGCCATCTCCCCTGCGTACAGGTACCCGCGACTTTATTTTTTTGGTTTCATTTGGATCGTGCAGTGTCGCACACCCACAATTTTATTTTGCTACGTTTTTCCTTAGCAAGCCTGATGAATGAACTATCGGGCCCTTTCGTTACTATTCTGTCTTTCTCTCTTCTTGGCTTTCGGATCATCCATTCCGGCGGAGTTCAAGAGACCCTAGCCCTCTCCAGCCGCCTCCCTAGCCTAGTCGTAGTTAGCCTCTTTGTCGCATTTTCCTCATAACGATACTGAAACCCCCCACCCCCCTTTAGTATCCCTTCTGGCGCTTTTGCGTTGTATACGGAGTAGCTGGCCCATTCTTGAACCTCTTCTACCCGACCCCCTCGCTCCTTGAGATTTTATCCTTTAACGTGGTAGGGATTCCCGATATTGTTTTGCGCCGCATGTGACGCCAGATCTACGCTCCCCTTCTTTTTGATGATGCCGATCCTGATTACCGGGACTGTATGGACGTGAGATGTCGCCACCTTTTCTTTGAATTATGGGCCAGCTCATTTACTCCAGTTCCCACCGCCATTCAAGGCAACACGGACCCTGCGCTGAGAAACCTCCCCTATGATTTTCGCCTTCTTCGTACGACAATAATGTTTGTTCCCGTGCTGACCTTCAGTGGCCCCGGTATCTACATTCTCATGCGGGCTTTCTGTTGTTTTCCGCCGTGCTGCCGGTTCCCCTTTCCCCCCCGGATGCCCTTATTTCACCGATCACCCACAATGATTTCCTTATTGCGTTCTGACACGCAAATATCCTGCGCGTCTGTAGAGATAGCGCCCGTCATTGCTCGGGATACTCCTGATGACCACCCCCGAAAATCGACCCGTTTTAGATCGAAATGCTTTAGGCTATCGGAAAGTGATGTCGCGAATCTCAACCCCCGGCGGCGTAGCGAAGGTGCCCGCTCTCACCAAAGCTTTCTGCACACGTTGCGCCTTCTACCTAAGACTCTCCCCCTGTGAGAGTTGACGTCAGCCGAAGCCACCCGGCTTCATGATTCGGGAAGCGTACCGGTCCATCGGCACCCCCCCGCTCGAAAGAAAGTCCACCAGCTATTTGTTCGCCGACAGGCTGTCTCTCTATCTTCCTCCTTGAGATCTCCCTTGGTCCAGCCCAGCGTCCTTTTTTGGCTTTCGATCGGCCTTCGCCTAGTGCCCCCCCGCCTCTCTCGGTCTTTTTTTACCTTTAAGCGGAGGGCCTCCCCGCTGCGTTGCGCTTAGAGATCGGCACGGCAACGTGCGGGGACCGCTTTTTGTATCGCGCTGTGCAACGTCTTCCTCCCGGCCGGTCTGCAACCGTGTTCTTTATTGCCATCAGCTTTATTTTTCCCGGATAGCCTATGATCTCCTTGTCGATGCCGTTTTTGTTACTGGTTTGTGAAGCTGTTTCGAATACGGTATCCCCTGTTTCAATTCGGATATAGATACACCCTGATAGTTTCAAGTCACGATCTGTCCGAGCTTTATGTGAGCATACTTCCCAATTTTTTACCTGTGGTGGCATTTTTAAGAGGTATCCTTTCTATTGAAGCTTCGAGACGTTATCCGGCATCGACCCCCCCTTCGAAAGAGTTCTAGCTCCAACTACACCCATCCACGTGACTTAGGAGGTCCGTCATTCAAGTAGTTCTATCGCGATACCCAGTTAGTCGGTCGATTTCGCTTGAGCAATTCCCTATGGCTTTGTTCACGTCCTACTTTCGATTGCGTAATTGGCTTTCCTTGGACTAGCATTCCCTCCCCCTTTAACGCGCTGGCTTACCACTGTTTTCCGACATGCTCCCCCCCTTGCCAGCATCCGGTTTTATAGTTGTACCCCCCTCTTGGGATTAATTTTTTGAAAACATTCCTTTTCCGCGAGATCTTGATCGGATGCCCCCCTCCCTTTCCCCTTCCCCGGAGCCCTTTTCCCCCCTTGAGTGCGAGACCAAACGTTCCAGGGTTCAGCGCTGTTGTAAATTTTCTACCTTGTTTGGCTAAATCCTTCTGGGCCTTAGCAGCCTCTCATCTTCGCGCGGTTTGCGGCCGCCTTTCTTCTATTCTTTTGTAGGGTTCATTTCAGACGCGCCCCGGCGGCGCACTTTTTCCCGATCCTCAAGACGGATGGAGCTGTCCTATTCTGGGCGGGAAATCAAAACTTGTGCTGATGGATGAGCCCTTCGCCGGTGGTCCTCGAAGATTCGCCTTGGATGAGGTTCCCTTCACAATGTATCCCTGCAGTTGGCGTTCTCTTCAACTTTAATTGATATTGTTACCCCTTTAGCTTTTTACCCATCGCCTGTACCTTGTCGGGTTATCTATCCTTCAAATTCCGGCGTTTTTCCCCCATCCGGCAGTCTCAGTCTATCGTCTCGTCCTCCCATCCCTGCCTGGGTCACGCTCATTGTTAATCTCCGTCCACCTCATACTTTACTGTCCCCGCTCACATCCTGTTCCCCCTGCGATCGAGGTCGTGTTTGAAGGTGATTTTTTTTCTTTTTTGCAGGCGATAGCTCAGCCGGCAAAGACCACCAAACTTGGTTTTTTGCCTTGCCTATGTAGTTCCCACACCAGAACGGACCGTATCTTGGATTGATGCTCCGTCTTCCTCCGACATTTTAAACTTGGTGCTCGTCATGGCACGGAGGAGCGTGCTACCCACTTTCCGACACGGTTGGATTTACCCTTTTCGCCGTCCGACCACCTCCCCTCCTGCTCGAGTTCCGAGACTCTTTGGGTCACAGTTTTACGAACTATATGACTCTGGGGCTGGGCGGAACATGCTATTCGGTTTCTATATGCTGACGATTCCGCGCTCCTGATGTGAAATCCCTCCTGCGGTCCGTCGCGAGGCGGAGTTTTGTCGCCCAAGATCGTGGTTCTTCGATGGTGACTGAATATAGATTTCCCATACTTCGTTTTTGTTTCGAGATTGATGGCGTCCCCCCCTTTTCCACGTTCCGACAACCTGTTCGTTCGTCGGCTTCCTTTTGTATTTTCCAAATAAGGGTCCTCGAGATCTGCCTGCTTGCGTACGGCCCTCGGCACGCATCGTAAGTAAACTTTCACAACTCCCAATGCCACCAATCCTTCGTTCAGCCCTGCGCCGACTTCCATTTCTATTTAGTGTCAGTGAAGATGCCCGCCGCTCCTCCCCTGGCAACATAAGCCGAGCCCCGCTTCGATCGTTTCGGATGCTCTTCATGGGCATCAATTCAGACAGTTATTTCTTTTTTGTAAGGCCGGTGCGTTGTTTTTCCAGGCAAGCGATTCTTGCATTTTGTTGCTTTCCGGCCCCCTATGGCCCAAAACAGGCCCACTAACCTTCGCGACTTTTTTTTTAGCGCTCTTCACACCATTGGCTTTCTGAGCATAGTACCTTGCGCGGGAGGTTGATCTCTGAGAGTTCACGACGGCGTGATTACGTTTTTTAGCCGATCAACTTACCATTGGCGGGACTGCGGTATTGATCCCGGGGACTTTTCGGCAGTCCCTCCGCCCCTTCCCTTCCCCGTCTTTTAACACAGTATGCGGGCTACTCGTGTTGAGACACCAATTAGGCTTGTGAAGAGTTTCACGCCTGCCTGCGCGGGCAAGTCGTTATTAACCCCAGCCCCTCTCTGACGCTCTCTCGGCCACTCCGGCGTCCCATCAGGCGCTTTCGATTTTGAGGCCCTTTCAAATCGAACGATCAAGCAGTTGTGATCTCACGTTTTTCTCTCAGTTGCTCTCTGCATAACTTATGGCCCCCTTTTTTCTTGATTCGGGACCCCTTCTTTCGATCGCGTTTATCTGCGGCGATTGCTCTTCCAGACAGCTTTGACCAACGCTGACCCCCCGCGCGACTTTTATTTGCACCTCCCTGTCGGTGGAACCCGTGATCTTTTTCCCTTTACCGCCCCACTTTTTTTAATGATTCTCCGGCCTTTTTACCCAATCATCGCCGAGCCCATTTGATCCCAGGCTATGTAATAGTCTGGCTTGCGCAGTAGAAACAGTTGCTTTTCCGCGCATGGACCGTCTCAGCCTCACCCCAAGCCAACCGACCTCTCGCAGGTTTTAACATCCAGTTCCCTGTCATTTCCCTCTTTCCCAATACTGTGGGGACGTCTCATTCGCGTCTAGATCCTGACTTCTCCACTTGTTTTTTTTTGCGTCCTCTGACTTCAGATTCGTCTACCAGATTTCCTCCCCTGCTTTGAACTTTCCATTACGGCCCGGTAAAACGAAACAACCAATGTGCCGCACCACGATTGCCAAGTTCTGGAACCCCGCCAGATGCTGCGCTTTCTCAGTAGGACGTCTCTCGTCCCCCGACTTTCGCTACCCGCGTTCGACCCATGCCCAGCAAACTGACAGTCCGACCTGAATACGCGAACCTGCCGGAATCTTTCTACCGACGTACACTTTCCGCCATTACTCAACCCCCCTTTCTAGGTCGCCTATGTTCCCGGTGCCCGCCGATCCCCAACTCGCCGCCCCCTTATCGCTCGCCCTTTCTTCCCCGAGCACGTCAGAGTTTTCGCACGGCCCGAGCGCGAAAGCACCGTCGGAGAAACACCCTGATCCCTCCCCTTGAGTTAACGTTTTTTACGCGGCCGCCCCTCCGATAGAAATAAACACCTTCTTTTTGCT
>Ga0179593_1793873_pt1 | contig 14932 bp, 23 predicted proteins | sample CZODoug2_1_08_16_FD_185931 | JGI IMG/M metagenome (GOLD analysis project Ga0179593, IMG submission 185931) | Vadose zone soil fungal communities from Angelo Coast Range Reserve, California, USA - CZODoug2_1_08_16fungal (PacBio error correction) | ecosystem: Environmental > Terrestrial > Soil >... | reverse complement strand
GCCCTTTAAAGTTTTCCCCACCTCTACTGCCCCGGAATCGTTCTTTTCCGAAAAATTTCTCCCCTGAAACGTTCCGTTTTGCGGAGCCTTTTTTTCTTGTTTTTCAAAGGCTTTCTTCCCTCCCACTGTTTTAGCCTAACACCTTTAAGCTTTTCAAATCCTGTTCCTTAGGTTGAATCCAATGACAAACGTCATCTTTTCCGTGAAGTGAACCCGTCCCCACCTTTTCAACGTTCTTTCTTTTGGGCGGTTCCCTCGGATTGTTTTTTTTTTTTTTAATTTTTTTTTTTTTCTCACAAAGACTGTTTTTTTTTTTTTTTCCTTGCCCCAGTTTTTTGGGGCGGCCTTTTTTTTTCAGCACCGTGTGTTTACCCACTTCCGGTAAATTCCCTGGCAATCTTTTCCCTGAGCTTGCCAGATTTTTTTTTTTTTGGACCTTTCCGCGCTCTTGGCCGCCCCAGCCTTTCACGACATTCCCACCTCCAATTAAAAACCCTCTTTTTCACGATCTTGCTAGATTCTACTTCAAGTGCCGGTTTTTCTTGCCGTTGCTTCCCCTTCTTTTGGGATTGACCCCCCTTAGACGAGTACAAAAGGGAATCCTTTTTTTATACCACCCCCAACCTTTTTTTCTTCAGGTCTTGTAGTTCATTGCCCAAATCTTCCCCCCCCGCCATTTTGCCGACTTTTTTTCTCGCCACCCTTTTGGACCTTACGTTTTCCCCTTTTCGGCAACTTGGTTTTGCGTGACGCAAACTGATGCTCGTTTTGCCCCACAGGCTTTTCATTTTTTTTGGTTTAGACAATGTTTCTCAATTTGTGTTCCTGATTGGATTCCTCTACCTCTCTCTACGGACTGGGAAACCCCCCCTGCATCTTCGCCTTAGCTTTGGTCCCCCCTCCCTTATTGCTTTCACAAAGGTTCTTCTTCTCCGTTTTTCCCACCTTCGTCGTTTCGAGACTCCTTATGTGAAACCTCTAAAGGCCAATTTTCTCGAACCCCCCTCGGAAGTAAATTTCGGAAACTTCCAAAACTTTTTGGATTGGTTTGTTCTTTGCGGTACCAGCCACGGGGATAGTTTAGGCCCCAGGGTGTTTTTTTTTGATGCCCTTCCCAACGTACTCGCCATCCTCCCCCCCGCCGCTTTCCAGGACGCCTCCAAAAGGACTTTCCACTTTTCAGGTTTTCCTTTTTTTTGAGCGGTGGAAATCCCCCCGTTCCCCAAATCGGGGGTTCTAGTTCCTTTTCCATTTCATGCATACTTCTTTTGAAGGTGCGGTATTTGCGGAACTTTTTTTACCCCGTCCTTTTTCGGCCTTTGTAATTTGAAACACTACGGAAAAAATTCCCCAACTTTCGTGTCGATAAATTCCCCCCTTCCTTGTTACCCCCTTTTTTTCGGTTTTTCCGTCACGATTTGTTTCCAAAGCCACGAATTGTGATCCTCCCTTTGGTCGTTTCGTCTTCCCTTTTATACTGATACGTTCCCTCACCCTTTTGAATTTAATCAAATAGGATTTTTTCCCGACGTCTCCCCTTCCCCTCTTTTTCCTTTGCCCCCCCAGGAGGCTACCAGACAATACCCCTTCATTCCCCACCAAACCATCTCCAAATTCGTCCCATTTACTAATATAAGTCTCCCAAAAAACCATTAATCCCTACCGGTTCGGGGGCCCTTTAGGAGGGTGATTTTTTTTCTTTTTTCCTTTTTTCGAAGGATTCCCCTTGCTCCTTTGCCTACTGCGCCCCTTTTTTCTTTGTCCCCCAAAAGGATTTGTCCCCGTGCTTAACCCCCCGTTTGACGAGTTTCCTTCTAGTTTTTTTTCCCTTCCCTGCGCCCCCATCCTTCTTTTTTTTTCACATGAATGCCATGATTTCGTCCAATCTGGACCGTCGGCTGCCTGTGGCCCCCATGCTTTTTAGGGAGGGTCTTCTTCGCGGGTTTCCCCCACCCCCTTGATTGTCTTTTTCGTAACCAACCGTGTTGCACAAATACTTTTCACCTCTTTTTTCAGAAATCCTCCCCCCTTAAATCCCACTTATTCATTTTTGCCCTGCCAGAAGGCCCTTTCCGGTTTTATTTGAACATAGGACCCTTTAATTAGGGCACATTTTTTTTGCCAATAATGAGTAGGAGAGATCTTTTTTTTCCTAGTCATTGCTTCAGTCCCAGAGTTTTCTTTGGGAATTTTTTGTCAGTCATTTTTTTTTCCACCTCTAACCCCCCCCCGCGCCGTGTAGGACAATACATACCACCCCCGCTGCCTATCCTTCCCCCCCTTATATCTCGATCATGGCCCCCCCCCCCCTTTTCCCCCCCCCCTGAAGTCGGGCCTTTTCCCCACCTCCTGAGATGTCATCTCATTCTTCTATTCCTTATCCCTCCCCCCCCGATTTCCCTTGTGCCCGACCACTTTCCTATCCGCTTCTGCCATTCATATCCCTTGTTACGGGAGGACCCCTCACCAGTTCATCTGCCCGGCCGGCGCATTACTTCGGAGCCCTCTCGACCCCCTATCTCTTCTCCCGCGGTGTCCCTCTGGACAATTCCCCACCCCTCCCCCGACCCCACCCCCCCCCCCGACAACCTTGCGGCCCTCTGGCGAAGTCATCTTTCTGGACCTTACCCCTCTCTTCCTGCTCACACCCCCCCCGCTATCCCCCTTCCCTCCCCTCCCGCCTGTGAGTCTTTCACCTGGGACTCCCTCCAGGTTGTTCCCCTCCCCCTAGGGGAACATCCAGGTCCTCATCCACCCCCCCACACCCCGACTGCATACTCTTCACCCCTCTGCACGGGGTTTTACGTGGATTCCATCGTTCCCATCACCCCCCACCCCCTCGCTGGTGGCCTAGGGGCCACCCCCATACACCCGCCAACTCTTCCGGTGGCCCTCGAGAACCCCGCCCCAGTCTCCCACCCGCGTTGACAATGGGCTGTTTGGATTCAACATTCTCCACCGGGGACCCCCCACCCCCCCCCCCTCCCGTCCCCCGCGGAGCCTCATACGTTCCCCGGTCACCCAACCCTCGGAAGGTTCCAAATGCACCCACCTATTTCGTAGCCCCCCCCCCGAATACTGGCCCTCTCGCTGTTTCGGCGCCCTTTTCTACAAACCATGTACCGTGCCACGAGAAAAGAGATACGTTTGCGGTTCTTTACCCCCCCCCTTCTGTCTATTTCCCTTGGAATCCCCCACATACCCCCCCCCTCCCCGCCCCCCCCCAAAGTGCTCCTTCTTTTTTTTCCCCATCGGTGTCCCCCTATCCGCCCAATGGTTTGCGCCAGCTTTGTTCCTTAACCCCCCCCATGCGTCCCCCACTCTTCCCCCCCTCGTCGGGAAGCCCTCTCCCCCGCAAACTCGCAATCTCCCCCTATACGTCCCCCTCCCCGTGGCACCGCCCCGGTCCCGTGCAACTCCCCCCTCTCGCACCCCGTATTTTACCTCTCTGGATCACAGGGCGCCCCTCTTGGACCCTCCCCCCCTTCTGCCCCTCCGGGATAAACCGACTAACGGGAAGCTACCCGCCCCCCCCTTTTGAGCCCCTCCCGGACCGGGTTCTCCGCTCACTCAGTCCCTAATCTTCTTCTTTGTCCCCACCCCTTCTGGGCCACCACGGCCCCCCCCCCACTCCCCCCCGTCTCTTTTGACTTCTGGCGGAAAGCCTAGTCTGCCCTGGACTGTTTGGGGGGGGAAAGGAGTTTCACCCTCTTGCAAGCGGGGTTCCCTGTTTCACCCTTCACTCGCCTCCGCCCCCTGGGACGCGATTCCCCCCCCCGCCGGTCCCCTTTCGCCGGTTGACGGACAGTTCCTGGGAAACCCTCTCCCTTCCATTGGAATCTGGGAACTGGACCGTTTTGATGTCTAAAGGTGCCGGAGGACGGGGAACGGCCGTTGAAGAGGTTCTTTTCTTTCCTTTTTCGGACATGTGTAGGGCCTTCCTGATTGGGCCCTTTTACCCGAAGAATTTTGTTCAGTTCTTCGCGTTGGGTGTTTTAGGGACGTGGCGCTGATGGCGTTTCAGCCCAACTTTTTTTTTTGGGGTTCGTTTCTTGGCTAAACCGCTTCCTGGGATTTGGGGGAACCAACGTTGTGGGGAAACTTTTAAAATTGGGTTTTGTGAGTTTTAGGGTCCTTCTCCCCCCCCATATTCTTTGTGTTGGAGTCCTTGGGTCCTGCGGGCTTTTCCCTCGAGGGGTTTTTCAGTTTTTTCGTTGTGGATCAACGTATTCCCCTGGTTTTCTTCCCGGTCCTTACAGGATGTGCCTTTCACAATCAAACCGATCCCTATTCTGGCATGGAAACTTGTCTTTTTCAAGGACCCTTTTTCTGTTACTTTTTGATTTCTTTTCCTTTTATTCTTCGTGTCCTTCCTCCCGAGATATTTCAACAGCCCGTGCAAATAGGGACCTTTCAGTTTGGAGGTTTCTTCCCCCCTTTAATTGGAAGTTTTTTTTTTGTTCCCTGTTTTGCAACTGACCCATTTGGTTGTATTTTTTCCCGTTACGGCGGGTGCTGTCTGCATATATTCTTAGTTTGCCGAAAACCCCCTCCCCATGAAGTCTCTCAGCGTCCCCTCCTCCTACTCCGTTTTGTTACCTTCTGCTTTCTGGACTTAGTGTTTTTTACTGACTGAATACGCCTTATAGTTCCTTTTGACTACATGGACCGTTTTCCCTGTTTTTCTTTTTTCTAGACTCAGAGGGGTTTCCGCCCTCCGGAGTTCCAAAACAGGTTCCCCCATTTGCCCCTGCGGCCGAGTTGTCCTCCGTGTGGCAATTTTACCTCTTTTCTCGATTCTTTTCTCGAAAAAAACCCCCCCCTTGATTGCACCCAGCTTCGGCGGCCTTTTCCAAAAATTTTCTCCCCCCAAAACCTATCTTTTTTTTTTTCGGGGCCTTCCTCTTTTTGATTCCGGGAACCCTGAACGGGTTCCGCTTAGTGGGAATTATCTGGGTCCATCCCTTCCGATGTAACAACCTTATGTGGGAACGTTGTGGGCGGGCCTACCTCTCTTTTTTGCAAGTTTTTTTTCGCGGCCTTTCCCTTCCCAAGCCAATCCTTTCTCCCCCCCCAAACCGATTTCATTCCAGTTCCCAAATCGCCAAGGGGTCGCAAAGATCTGCTAAACTTCCAAGTTTGGAGACTCTCTCGCCCTCCTGGACCGTCTTGCCAAAAAAAAAGATCCCTCCCATCTTTCGCACACTTTCCGGCCTACATGTTCCTCCGAAATTCATTTCAGGTGCTGTCTTTGTTTTTAAGGGCTTTTAAGACTAGTACTTTTGTGGAGTTTCCCCCTTTCTTCGGTATGCCAGAGTAACGTGCTCAGGAGGCAGCCCGCTCTTGCCCGCCCCCCCCCGCCCCCAGTTCCCTCGACACACCCTACACTTCCTCCTTCCCCCTCGTGCCGTCCTATTTCCCACCCCTTCCCCGCCCCACCTGCCCCCCTCGCCTCTCCCTTTGGTCCGCTTCCCTGCGGCGGGTCCCCTCTGTTGGGATGCTTTTTTTTGGCTGGATTTTCTCCCGATCTGTTCCTTTTCCGATTTTCCACAACGGTTTTATTTACCCTGGGTTTCTGCCAGCTCTAGACACCAGCCCCCCCCATCTTTCCCTTCCTTAGCAGCGTGTTAGTGTCCGTTTCTTGGAATCATTGTTTTCAGCGGACCTCATTTAATGGTGACCCTGATCCCTCAGTCGACTCGTGACCCCTGTCATCTCTTTTTCGCTTTGTCTTCTTCGAAAAGCATCCGTTTGAAGCCCTGCTGACGGATGCCACGGTGTCTCCTACGAGCCTCCCGGTCCTGCCCGCCCCCTTTCGGATCGCTTTGGCGTTTGAGATGTTTTGGCTTCCTTTTTCTGGGAACATTTTTTTTGGGCGAACCCTTGTTTTTTTGCGTGCTTTTGACTTTCTGTAGTTGGAAATCTTTTGTTTTTTGCTCGATTTTTTAGGTTTTCGTTTTTACGCGCCCTTATCTTGCTGTCGTATTCCTGTAAATAGCCTGAAGTGACTTTCCCTTGCATGGTCATCTTTTTTGGAAACCTCTTTTTTTTTTTCGACGAACAAAACCCCTTTTTTCCTTGAGATTTTCTTCCCTCCTCTGGCCTTCCTTTTTCACAAGTCGCTACAAACATAAAGGATTTTTTTTCATTTTTCCCGCTCTGTCCCCTCCCTTTCCCCGCCCGAGTATTTGGCGTCCCCCAATAGGAAGGCACGATTTGTTAGGATTCGTTTCTTCCCCAACCCCCCTCCCTTCGCAGTTTACAGCCCTTTCTCTTCAAAATTTAACTATGATTTCTTTTATCGAACGGCTGCTTTTCGTGACCAGCAACGCCCTTTTCCCTTTTTTTCACCTGTTCCTTCTCCTCAGGTGTTGACATTGGGGCTCGCCCTTCTCGGCCCCCTTTCCCCGCTGTTGACGGGCTTTTCTTCTTCTGTTCACATTTCTTTTTTCGTTACCTGTCCTCCCGGTGAGCATCGAACTGAGCTTCCGACTTGCCTTCTCCCCGACCCCCCTCTGAAAGATGCCCTTTTTCCTTCGATTTCAAAAAGGTCCCTTTTTCCCAACAAAGCTTTTCAGGGGATAGCATCCCCCACCCCCTTTCTTATTGCGGGGCTCCCTTCTTCGCCGCAAAGTCCTCATTGCGTTCTTACTTTTAAAGGACAGGTGTTCAACTTCTTCCTCCAGACAGTCTTGTGGTTTTCTCATCCCTTTTTTTTCAAAGACGCCTCTTTTTGGGTTTTTGTTTGTTTTCCCTTTCGCATATGATGTCCCATCCCCGGCCCTCCGGGGGATGAAGGGTGTCGCAGTTTCCTCTTTCCCCTTTAAGATTTTTTGTCATCTTTCCACGTTTGACTTTTTGTGCTTTTTTTTATGTGGAACAGTTTTTTGCTGCCTGGTGTCACACTTTGAGTTTTCCTTGTTACCCCCCTTCCCCGTTACCCCCCGGGGAAAAGATTGGCCCCCCCTGGGTTTGCCAGTCGTGGTGGCGACGATTACTTTTTTTTTCTGGGTGAGACAGTTTATGCTGACCCCTCGTCGGCCGTCCCAAAACCGCAAGAGATAAGCGCCCTTTTTTCCTTCTGGTTCACCTTCCTTGTGGCGTTTAACCGTTCCTTCCAAAATTGTCTTGATTTTGTCCTCAACAAGCGAGTTTTTGGGGTCATTTAATTTTTAAAAACAACTTTAGGGGATGTGCTCTTTTTTTTTTCGAAGAATTCGTTTTTTCTTTTTTTCACCCCTACTTTACTCATCTCCGTTTGGTTTTTTTGACTTCTCCTAGTTACCTCCTGACGGAAAATTCGAAACTGCGAAAGACTCCCCTTCCTCTGCATTGTTGTTAACATCTTCTTTTACCCTGCCCCCCCTCAGATACCCTTGTTACGATCCCAGGCCCAACATTCCTGGCCAGAGAAGTGTGAAAACTTTCCCTTTCCCACAAGGGGTCGCTCAAGTGCTATTATCGCATTTTTCAGGGTGACGGAGTGGTTGCTTTCGGAGGCCTGTTTTCCGGGGTTACGGCGCCCCCTTGGTCCTTTCAGGGTTGCGGTCGTTCCGAAGGCAAGGGGGCCTTTTGCGGTTTTTTTTTTTGCTGTTCCGAGCTCTTTTTTTCTTTTGGTCTCTTTTCCCCCCCCCCCACGACCTGTTCCATTGTGGGCACACAACTTGGTGGCCGTTTCCGCATACCGCTTTCCCCGTTCAACCTAAATTTTCCCTTTTTGAGGCCTGCCCCTCTGGGAAAAAACTGGCCTTCCCGCCGGTTTTTTCCCGCAGCGAAAAATGTTTCTCCCCTTTGCCCCTCCCCTATGAACGTCAACTCGCCGCGTTCCAAACCCCCGCTTCCCGTTCGCTCCCGTTTTTGGATCCCCCTCTTCTTTTTATTGCACATCGACCCATTATCCTTTTCGGCCAACCCCCCCATTTTCGTGGCTTTTTTTTTTTGATGCTGTGAAGACAAAAGTCGTTTGTCTCCTTCTGTTTTTGGCTAAGTGTCCCTTTGTTTCAATTACCTTCTGTGCTCTCCTATCCACACACTTAATTTGTACATTGCCCCTTCACCAACTTCTTTTCTCCCCCCACAGCCGCATCCTCTTGTTTTTTCGAAATGCTGCAAGTCCCTTTGTGGTCCCCCCGAGGACACTTTTTTCCACCGATCACTCTTTCCACGGACGACCCCCCCCTCCCTCTTTCGCTTTTTGACTTTGTTTTTTTCTTTTTCAAGAATTTCCCCCCCGTCGAAGGTTCTCCCCCCCCTTTTCCCTGCTCACCTTAGACTTTTCCCCCTTCTTTTCTTTCGTCTATTTTCCCAAAGGATCTCTTAATCCCGGCGTTTCAACCCCTTAATGGGCCCTCTCAAACAATGGGGCTCCTGGGCCATTTTTGGCAAGATGGCTTTTTCTTAAATCCCAGGAGGTGTTAGCTTTCGCCCAGGCGCTTTCCAACCGCCCTCTTTTTCTAAATTTTGGACCTTTCCATTTTTTTCACAAGCAGTGCTCCCACCCCTTTCTCTCCGGATGTACTGAACACGGGTGTTGAGCTTTTCCGTCAGAATAACCCCCCCCAATTCGGGATTATGTTATCACGGGTTCCCCCTCCCCAAGGGAGGTCATTCCGGTACCGATGGTCCCCTGAGCAGAGCTCCTTCCTTCTTTCCGACTTGGGGAACCCTAACGTCTTCCCTTTGTAGATTAATCCCCCCCCAAACGTGCCACCCCCCAAAGTGGTTTTTTTGACCCCTCTAGTTTTATCCCTCTTCCTTGAATTTTTTTGTTCGCCGGTCCTGTTTCAGGCCATTACATCCTTGGGGTCCCCCCCCAATCTCGGATCGTTTTCACGATGTCCCCCGTTGCCGAAACCCCCACCGAGACTTCTGGCCCCCCCCTTTTTCCAGCCCTCAAATTCCCCGCCCGAACCCCCAAAAACCCCAAACCCCTAACTCCTCAGACCAACCCCTCAGATTGCTCTTTAAGAAAAGATCACCGCCCAAATCCGGACCCCTTGCCGGTGGGTGTTACGACATCCTTTTTTCTCCTTTTTTTTGTGTTGCACTTCCCCCTTTTTCATTGCTAATCTTTCCGGTTCCTCCCCAATGCTTCGAAAATCCCGACCTTTTCGGATTTCCTTTTTTCTCCGTAGACTGCCTCGCATGTTTTTTTGATTTACCCAGACTCACCTCTTCCCCTTCCGCCGTAATCTTCCCCGCTGTTTTTTCCTCATGTGAAAAAACAGGGTCTGGTCGAACTCTTCTGGCCATTCTGGGAGGATCTTTTTCTCTTGTGTGCCCCCCCACACCCGTTTTGCCTAACTCGATGATTTGAATGGTTGCTCGAGGAACTACACCACCAAACACCCCGAATTCTTCCCCTCCTCATTGCCCTTGCGTCTCCTTTCCTTTTTTTCAGGACCACGCGGAACTTCCCCCCTTAAAAATCACTTTATGGATTTTTTTTTTTTTGGGACGAGGTTTCCCCCAGCCCCGTCCCCCTTTCGGCAGACTTTTTCTTTTTTGGGTTTTTGGCACTGCGGAATGTCAGGAACATTGTCTTTGTCCTCCACTGTTTCTCCCTTGGGAAATTCCTTTTTACGCTTCTTGATTCCCGGTCGCAGGGCTGCACAGGATTCCGGGCCGTCTCTCCTACCCCCTTTGAGGGGTCGTTGAGATAATGATGGCTGCCCCCCCCCCCTTCCCAATGTGAATTTTTTTTGGTCCCCTGGAAATGCACAATGGTTTTCTTGGGGACCCCCCTTGATGTCTTGAAGAGGAACCCCCCTTCTCGCTGCCCCCAAAACCAGCTTCGCTTGCTCTTCGTCGGTTTTTTTTCGCTCCTCCGGAACCTGTTTCCCCGACGGTGTTTTTTTTAACCAATACACTTTTTTCGTTTTCCTTTCCTACGTATTAAACGATCCGCCGTTCCTTTTTTCCTTCCACGGAATTTCTTTTTTTTTTTCCCCCCCTTAACGGGGGACCCTTTTTGAGTTTTTCCCCCCAAGTCCTGCCCCATATTTGTCCTTTGCACCTCGAACTTCTATTCGATTCTCCCTCTTTCTCCCCTCGAGGTTAACCCACGGCCCCGAGCACCTTCGGTCTTTTTTTTTTTTTCCAGGTGTTTTTTTTTTTTTCCCACAATCCCCTTTGTTTCGTTCCCTTGAGCCGAGGATGGACACTGGTTAGCGCTTTTTTAGTCCAAATTGTGCTTTTTCCAGGGCTTATTCAGTTCTTTATCAACCCCATGTCCTTTCTCCTTCCTCCGGCTCTCTTTCCTCCCTCTTCCCCGTTGAGAGGAGATTGCGCTGATTCGTCCTGGAATTGTGCAGGAGTGGTTTCCTCCTTACTAGTCACTTTTTTCCCGCCGAAACTGTTCAGCTTCCCCTTTTTTTATTAGGCGCCTTCTTACTCCTCCTTTTTTCTGGTGAACCCTTCCCCCCCTGCCGTTTTTCCACTGCCAAAACAGGGCTTTCTTTTTTTTTCCTTGTGTTTCCCTCGGAAGGGAATTCCCTAGTTCTTTTATCGAAGTCAATCTGATTTCCACTTTTTTCCCCCCCCTCGTTTTTCGCGACCCCCCTAAAACCGATCGGGAAGGTTTTCCCTTTAATTGGCTGACGGGCACACTGCCATTTTTCAGTTCCTATTCGAAGTCGTGCTTCAACCCGCATGATTGTTCCCCTCTAATGAAAACTTTTTGGCCCCTCTCCCACCTCATTCTGCTATCTTTGGCGAGCATTTTCTTCTCCTCCTACCCAGGCCATGACACAACCGTCCCGATTCCCCCCAAAGTTCGCCCTTCCCTTCGGCGTATGCAACCTTTCCCAAGTGAGGAATCCCTCATAGCCGAATGCCTTTTCCTTTCCGTCGGTTTTTCTGCCGACTTCACACTTTCCTCTGGGAGGACGCCTAACCTGTTCCTTCCCCTTTTCTCTTTTTTTTTTTTACGAAACCCCCCCTTTTGCCCCAAGGCTGCGATTTTCCCTTTTACCGGGCGTTCCCTCTTTGCGACGCTTTTCCTTTTTTTCAAGAGTATGTGCATGCGCGTTTCCTTTTTTTTAAGTCTCCGTGACTTCTGAGGAGTTGGGGCTTTTTTATTTTTTGAGTCTTTTGAAATCCATCGTCTCGGCACAAACGGGTTTTTTTCTAAACCCCCCAACAGATCCTGGCCTTTTGTCCCCACCCCCACCTCTCTTTTTTTCGACCTTTAACCTTCTCCAAGCAGGGCCGGTTTTCCTCCATTCTTCCGGCGGTCACCATTGGCAGGAGGACTGCCATTTTTTCCATTTTTTTCCATGCCCTCCGGAAGGAGTGCCCCCTGTTACTCTCAAATTTTTTTCCCGGGATTCTCACCCATCCTTTTTGTGTCCCCGTCCCCTCTGTCTGGAGCGGCATTTTGTCATAGTGATTCCCCGGTACAAAGTCCCCCCGTCAACCTCCGCTTCTGGATCTTTGAGTTTGACTTTTCAGGCGGGCCCGAGCGTGAGATGGGCCCTTCGGTCCAAAGTCAGATTTTTTCCTGGTTCTGCTTTCGGAGTTGTGGCTGGAACCCTTTTTTCTTTCCGTTGCTCCCCTATTTTCTACGGTTCGTATGGCCCGCTTATTTCCTTGGATTTTTTCTCTACTGTAAACCGACTGGAGCACCTTTTCCCCTTCTGAATTTTTTCGGGGCGGCCTTGGCCAACGGGCGTGTATCCGTCCTCCCCAACTGTGGGTCCCCTTTGTCTTTTTTTTATCGGACCACTTTCCAATGACTTTTCTATTTTCCACCCCCTTTTCCCCAAAAAGCGGGGGGCGCGGTTTCGAGGGGCAAGTCCCCCCTTTACCTGCCTTCCCCCCTTTAGCGGGGCTGGTATTGTACTCATCCCCTCTTTGGTGTTCTTCGCGCTCCAACCCGATACCTTCCTAACGCAATTTTCAGGAATTTCCCCCAAATTTTCCCTTTTTGAATATTCTTCCGCGGGACGTTTCTTTTGGGAGGAAAGGACTTCTCCTCCCCCCTGACTTTTCCTGGTCCGCACTATCTTCCACCCCCCTTTTTTCCCTTCCCATTTTTTGCCCCACTCCGCTGTTCATGGACCACGACACTCCTTGTCGTTAACATTTAGCTCAAGAAGACGCCCTTCCTGTGTGAGCTTCAACTTCGACTTCACTCGTGTGCCTTACTCCCCCTTTGTCTTTGTTTTGTCGTCGTGATTCCCTCTTGATCGTGCAACTGTGTTTGCCAACCTGTGATAGTACATGTTTTGGGACCCCCCACCCCCCCCCAAGGGTTTATTCTTCTTTTTTCCCTGCAGGCATAAGTTGCCTCTTTCTGGCCTTGGTCAACCTTTCTCCTTCCCAAGAAATTTTGGCGAATGGCAACTTTCCCCCCCCCGGTACACCTTCTCCCCCATCGTGGGCTATTTCCTTATAATCCCTCCCTCCCTTCTCGATTTTTTGGCTCAGGCTCCTTTTCCTGTGACTCGGCCCCGCTTTTTCTGAAAACAATCATCCCCACTCCCGGGGAGCTTTCTTTCCTTTTTCTCGGCCCGGACGCGTCTAGACTGCATGTCGCTCGTTCATCCCCTTCCTTTGGATTTTTACGGGAACCAGTTTCCCTTGTCGGGATCCACATTTGCGGGGCTTCCGGGGGCTTTTTCCCACCACTTTCACACTTTTCAGGTCTTTCTCCCCTCAAAAACTCTTTATTACCTTTTTGGGAACCTCTATATCGGGGCGGCTCCCCTTTGCCGCCAAACTTTTTTTTCTGGCCCCACCTTTTTTTTCGACAGTGTTTGTGATGTTTTTCCTTCAGCGAATTAAGCCGAGCCCCCGCCGCCGACGCTTTTCCCTTTTCCTGGTTGGGCGATTCCTTTCCCTCCCTTTGATGTGGCCTTTTTCACGAATTCCCCCAAATTTTTCCCGATGGCTTTTTTTTCAGAAAAGGGTGGTCCATTTCTCTATACTTTACCCCCCTTTGTTTGTCGGGCCTCGCCGCTTCCGGCTTACGAATTCCGTCAGGTCTTTCCCTCCCCTTCCCTCTCTCTCTTTCCTCGTTTTGTTGTTTTTCATTCGATTATGTAAAGTTCCTCCCATGATTTTCCTTTTTTCGAACACGTTCTGCGCCCCTCCCATTGTTACCAATGTTTTTCCACAAATCGTGCCTGACTCCCATTTGTCCGGCTCCCTTTGTTCTCCTCTTTCCCCCTCCACCGGGACTCCCTCTTTTGAAATACGGCTTCCACGTATATATTTGGCGGTTATTTAGGTTCCGTTTGGATCGGCTCTCCTCTGTCCTTCTTATTCCCCCCCTTTTAGAACCCTTTTTTTTCAAACAGTTTTTTGGGCGGCATCCTTGTGCGCCCCCTCTGGCAACCAGGTCCCAGGCAACCTTCCAGTGTTTGGCATTGTTTTCCCCCGGAAGGCCCCGCTGCGCCGGTTGTGATCTGTCCGTCGAAAATTTTTTCCCCCATGACTCAAGTCCCCCCCCTGGATTTTCCCACCCTCCTGCGAAAAGGCCTCCTAGGGACGCGCCGGGGGCGGGACCGCGAGGGACTTTTCCTTTTGCTGGGGTTTGGATTCTTTTCTGAGGCACATCGAGCTTGAGCTTGAGCCAACCCCCCCCCCCTTGCTTGTGTTTTCTTTTGAGAAATCTCTTCCCCACGATCAGGATCATTTTATCACAACTTCTGGTCTTACGACGCTCCACCCATGTTTAGGTCCCCTGTGCTCTTTGAGAGGGTGCAACTGCCTACACTCCCCTCTATGGTGTGGGTGGTCGCCCATTGACGATCTTGGCAAAGGTTTTTTTCGTCTTTTCCTTTTGCACCGATTTTCTTCCCCCCCTCTCCCCACTGCATTTTTTCCCCCCCTTGTTGATGTCTGTCGGGCACGGCACCTGCCAAGTCGCGAAGTTCTTTTCGCTGATCACCTGATCGTCGTTTTTTATTTTCGCTATTCCACATCCGGATTTCCCCAGCGGTCCCCCCCATGGGGACTCCCGGGGGCTTGAGCATGGGTTGATGCTTATGCGGTTACCAGTCCGGAAGGTGGGTGCGGTGCGGCCCCTTTAACGCAGCCGTTTCGCTCCTGGCCATCCATCTATTCAAGCCTTGTCTTTTAAATTTCCTCGCCCCCCCGTCCTTTTTCATTCTTTGTTCTTTCAGCGTCTGAAAACGATCTTAACAACCCCCCCTCTTGGTCCCCTCGTTCGCACCTCCCCTTCCAAAAGGTTCCGGGTACCTTTCGGCCCCTCCCGTCCGCCGCGCCGCGTTTAATCCCTTATGTTGTCCTTTTTGAAAAGAGGAACAACCTTTTTTTCTGTCGCTTGCCACAAGGGTTCCCTTTTTGGTAGACACGCGTTAGTTTCTCACCTTCCGCTCGTGGTTCTCATGCAAGGTTCGCCTTCGTTCTTTTTAGTCTCGCCCAGATCTCCCTTTCTTCTGGCGGTTTTGGCAGGTTGAGCCCCCCTGTAAAGAAAAAATCGTTTTTTTTCCCCCACTGAGTCCTTCACTCGCCATTTCGTCCGGCCCCCCCCCAAAACAAAAAAACAACCAAAAAACCCAAAATGCGATTCTGCCTTTTCCCCCTCGCGGGCCCTTCATACAGGCTCAACCTTCCTCTCCTCCGGTGACCTGGTTCTTTTCTCTTCTTTTGGACGTTTTCGATTTCCGCCTTTCCCCTTTTCCCACTGTAGGCCCCTTGGGCGCATTTTTTTTTTCCAAAAAACCCTTGATGTTCAAATCCCGGCTCCCCCACGTTTTGACGACCCTTGCAGGCACTTCGCGACTCCATTTTTCTCCTCCCTCTGTTTCCATTGCCCCCTTTTGCTGCCACAATGATTCCGCCCTGTAGGGCTTCCTCCTTTTCCCTTCTTTCTTCTGTCCGATTTCTGACTTTTTTTTTCGAAAACACTTCGCTTTTTCAAGGTTCAGGGATTTTGCTACGTAAACAACTTTTCGTGGCGCAC
>Ga0179593_1594861_pt1 | contig 14932 bp, 17 predicted proteins | sample CZODoug2_1_08_16_FD_185931 | JGI IMG/M metagenome (GOLD analysis project Ga0179593, IMG submission 185931) | Vadose zone soil fungal communities from Angelo Coast Range Reserve, California, USA - CZODoug2_1_08_16fungal (PacBio error correction) | ecosystem: Environmental > Terrestrial > Soil >... | reverse complement strand
CGCCCGGACCCGTTTCAGCCTTTCCTAATTTGGTGACACGGCGTCTGCCACTTGTCTTAACTTTCGCACACATGCCTCTCGGCGTAGAGCGAAGAAAGTCCCCTCAGTTTGTTGAAATTTCTTTTTTTTTTTCGAGAGTCTTTTTTCTTCTGGATCTCTCGTGACTGTCCCAACAGGGCCGTGAGCTTTCACCTTGGTAGTTGAAACCAGGAAGCGCTGTCCCTAGACGATCCTGTCCTCCGGCTTTTTTGTCATGGTTCCCTTTAGCTTGCGCCTGATCTATAAAGCTCCCGACCATGACGTTGTCGTTTTTTTTCTCGCATTTTTTTGATTCCCAAATCTTCTTGGCCACCACCACCAGGCTTTCCTAGAGTCGCTCGCCCCTTAAGATAGAGCTTCTGTACCGGGTTGCACGTCCAACGTTTGGGTGGTCCCCCTTAACCCTCTCGTCATCGGCGATCCTGGCGGGAGGGCAAACTTTTCTCTTTATGACCCTCGAACCGTTTCTTTTTTTCCCCACGTGGGGATGGTGGCGTCGGCTGGGGTACCGCCTTATTTCCCCGAAACGAATCGTCGATAGAGCGACACCCTCGGGAGACGGGCCTCCTACACCCCCCCACCCCATTTTCCCCCCAGAACCTGTAGACCCGAAGTCAAGAAACTCCTCAAGGAAGCAACCCCTGCTGTTAGCGCTTGGCGCTCTTAATTTTTTCAGATTCCAAACGAGACCTTAATTCCTCGTTTTAACCGCCCAGGCTCATGGAGTTTGTGGGCCCCGATCGCGCCCCCCGCCCCGCCGCCCCCTTACGGTGCGGGACGGGTTTTTATGGGACCCGCACTCGAAAGCATTTCTTCGCGACCTCCATTCCCCTTTTTTTCTCTATTTCCCTCGTGCCGCAGCTTAAAGATACCCCACATTGTCGTACTCCGCGGCAGTTTTTTTTTTTTTTTTTTCTTCTCCCTTGGGACTGAAGTGCATTTCCATCGGACCCTTTCGGATCCTCCCCGGGACCTCTTGCCCGTGAGCTTTCGGGAATTGGAAGAGCCTCCCAGCCGTTTTCGCTTTTTTTTTTAGCGGGGCCTAGTGAGGCCGTGATGTGTTGGGGGCACTGGCCTGCTCTGCGAACCGAACTTTCTTGCATTGCTTCATTGACCGTTTTTTGAAGCTCCTTCCTGTTTAGCTCGAACAAGATGTTACCTTAGGAATAGGATTGTAAGACGGCAGAAAAATGTTGGTCCCTTTTTGATTTTTGTTTTTCCACCGGGCCGTGTTCGGAAATTAGTGAGGAATCGGTCATTTCGCGTTTTGCCAACCGCCAGATGACGTGACCCTTGTATGGATTGATAGATCGCGGGTTTTGCGAGGTTGTCCCCCCTCCATTCCTGGGCTGTTTCGACTTTCCCTGCGGGACGACTCCTTACTGTCAAGCTGTAGGGGTAGATTACCGTTGCGATTTATTCGCCCTTGGGTCGAATGACCTCGTCAAGGAGGGGAGTTCTTGTTCTTGTACTCAGAGGGTACCTTCACCTTCTTCTCACGGCCCTGTTGTACCTCGATCTCTTCCCAAATAAAGGAGATTCGAGCTGCCCGAATCTTTTCCCGATGCATTTTCTTTCGTCGGTGCTGTGAGCATGTGGCGCGGTCGTGAAGAACAATTTTTTCCTTTTCCAGTGTGGCCGCCAGTTCTTTTTCGACGTTTCTAGCTCCCTTGATGGGTCAGCGGATGGGTAATTTCACATCTTTGACGAAGAGCAGACCTGAAAGAACGCCCGCCCCGTCCGTCCCTGACAGATATGTCGAACTGGATTGTTATCTTGCCGAATTTTTGACCCCTTGACATTCCATGGTCAACATCTAGGACTCTGCATGACGCAGGAAAGCCCCGGCTTTTTCTCTTTTTTGGTTCTTTCTAAGTCCCTGCGGGTCTCGTTTAATCACTACCTCGTTTTTCCCAACGTGTCGACCAATGAGGGGTTTTTTACATTGCGCCTGCCTGCCGTTTCTCTTGGGAACTCGTCGCCTTTTTCTAGTCTGGTAACGGGCTCCCCACCTTCCCTCTTGCAGAGTGTGGGCCTTGGCAGCGATGTCTCCCGACTCTTCCAATTTGCTCGTTTTTTTCGTTTTCCTTTTCGCGGACCGTCCCGTGCCGAATCAATTTTCTTCAGGCACTCCTATTTCCTTCTGCCCTGTCGCTTCCCGGACGCCCTCGCGGACATGCCGGGTTTGTTAAGATTCCAGACGATGTCCTTTATCTCCTAACCTTTCCTGCCGGAACGACCCCCGTTTGGCTTGGGCTCACGATCGGGAGCCTGGTTTTGATAGGAGTTGACTGCCGTCCATTTTTTAATTTCATCCTCCCGCCTCCTTCGTCCTTCTCCATATCTTACTTCCTTTTGGCTTACTTTCTTATGGGATGGTCACGCGACCTCTGTAGACGCGTCACTCGGGGACAGGATCTCTCAGATGCCCCCTTTCATCGGTATAAGGAGGTTTCCTTGCCCCTGCGGTCTTCAAATGGATGCAATAAGGCGGGTGAACCCCGACCAGCTTGACAGATACCTTGACCGTGGCCCCCTCCTCGTCCACCTTTCGAGGAGTTCATCCAGTTTTTGTCCTGGCGCGTGCTGGGCGACAGGTAAGGGATGACCCCCTTGCCCGTCAAGGACGGCTTTATGTGCCGTTCACTTGCTCGGCTTCTTTGGCCATGGGTCAATTCCCCGTTCGCCCCTCCGCGAATCACAGTTAATAGTTGGTCGTAGAGAAAGGTCCTTGGTACCCTCTAAGCCTTTCCCGCAGAGTAAAGAGAAATGCGCCCTTCAGGCGATGTTCGGCTGATTTTTTGCCGTTTTCCCACGCGACCTCCTTTCGCACAAAGGAAGACTTTTAGGAATCTTCCGCCGTGTTGGGCAGCTTTTTTTCTTTCTCTCATTGATCGCCGGTTTGAGCAAAGTACCTAAACTTATCTTCTTTTACTATATAAGTGTTTTTGACTCTCAGTTTAGTTGTGTTACTTTTCTCCACCTTTCTTCATGTGGTTCGGTTGATCGCACCCATCCCCCGAGCGCATTTCATAGAGCGCATATCGATCCTCGGCCAGTAGCGTTCTGGTTTTCTTCCTCGTTGAAAAGACAAACTTGCAAGTATCCTATGTTCCTTTTTTGCACATGTGCGCCATTCTCTTGACTGGTCCTTCCCAATTCTGCATTTTCAACCGTGCGCTCCTGGCAGACTATGAGATGGAGAGGGTGCTTTGACCCTTTTAGTTCCAAGTTCTTCCGGGGTACACCCCTTAAACGCCAGGCGTTCCGTGTTCGGTTTCATCCTTCCGGTCTCCCTTTACCCCCACCTTTCCCCTGCTGACACTTTGCTTTCCCACTGCCCCTTCTGACGCCCTCATTAGCAGCGCCCCCCTTTCGATCGATCAATTTCCTCCGATTCTTTTCTCACCCTTTTCCTTTGGCTCCAGCGGTCTCCATCCCCCTTCCCGCCGCGGCCTCCGTCCGTAGGCCGGATTTGCGCTGTGCCCATTTCCTCGGGGTCCTTCGACGGACAGTCTGCTCGGCCGTTCGGCTCCCATCATCCGGTACAGAAGCGGGCGGAGTTTTCGACGCCGTGTGAGGCCGTTTTTTGTTTGTGTAACCGACTGGCCTTTCTAGTCCCCATCGGCTATGACATTGGCCCCCAGAGAGCCCTTCTTTCCACGTAAAGGATCCGTCCGTGGCGGCCAATTTCCCTTTCCCGTAGTTTTTCCCTGCCCTGCAATTGCTAGACGGCTAATCCTAGGTTTTCTGTGGTACCCCCCCTCTTGTATTTTTTCTTCCTTTTCCTTTGACGTTCAGCTAATGTCGGGCCCCAAATTCACGCTTTCGGTAGGAGGGAGTTGAGGCCTCCCCCTTTTTAGTTGTGTTTTTTTCGCAAGAATCACCGACCCCGAACCCCCTACGAAGCAGTGCACTCCGACGTTTTTTTTTCCCTTTTTGTCTGGAGGTCCCCCTCGCTGCAACCAAACCTCTGCGATTGTCGCTGGTGGTTAGCCCCCAGTGGAAACGGACTTCGGTTTCCGGAATCTTTAGTTCTTGGCGTCCGCGGGGGCCCCTTCCCAGCGCATTTGCTTCTCGACCCTTTTCTTTGCGTGAGATCATTTTTGCCCTGAATTGCCCCGGGGTTTGACCCTTTATCGTCGTTGATCGTCCCGTCGTCGGAACCGCCTTTCCGGCGGTGTGCAACCTACCAGTCCCCGCCGTTCCTCGCCCCATGAAGGAGGGCACTCCCGCGAGAGGATTTTACGCTCCTGGTCCTTCCTTAAGAAAGAGACCAGAACATATATCGTGGACTCAGCAGCAGACACTCCTCCCCCAATGCCCGCGTCAAACGTCTAATTTCGCAAGGTTTTCCACCGCACGTCCTGATTTCACGAGACGGGTAAACGTTTGGTTTTCGCCAAGGTTCCTACTTCAAGGCTTTTATTTTGGAAGACGCCCCCCACCCCCCTTCCCCCTCCCCCCACCCCCCCAATTGTTCAAGACCCCCTCGCCACCACTCGCAACGCAGATAGTCTCTTCCGCAAGTAGAAGCTGTCTCCCGTTCCAATGGTTGCTTTCTTGTCGGAAGTGTTTCTTTCCTTTACTTCTCCCCCCTTGCCGTTGAGAGCGGCCTTGGGGAGCGCTGTAACACCCGAGAGAGGACATCCACCGGTTTCTCAAAGAAGACTGCCTTCTACTGGACCCTCCCGTTTTTTATTTCCTCTGATCATAGTAGGACCCTCATTGTGCCCGGTATTCTAACCCACCGCTTTTCCGACCAAATCGTGTTTCACCACCATAATGAGGAGCTTGTTTCGCCAGATTCGATCTAGTCTTTCCAGTCTCCCGCTTTCCTCCCGCCGTTTGAACGAAGTCTTTAGAAAGTACGGAAGATCCTAGGTTCCCCCCCGGCCTTTTTGGGTTTACAACTCACTACTTTTTCCACGTGGTTGGTGCGATCTTACCGAAGATGCACGCCTTATATCGCAGATTTACTTTCTTGTTTTCTTTTTGGACTTCAGGTCTTTGCTTCATGAAATCGAGATTACACGCCGATTTCAGCAACCGGTTTTTTCTTTAAGCCCTTTCCTGCAGACTCTCGCGGAATTGGTTCCTAATGCCACGGCCGTTGAGCTATCAACTCAAATTATCCCTTTTTCTATCACTGAAGGACTCTGTTAACTCACGATGGCTTCTACCGATTAACCCAGTCTCACCGTCCCAAGGACGGGCGAGGTCTTTTTTGACGCACCCTTATCTCCGTTCCTCTGTTCCTCCCCCGTTGTTGGTTTGGGTTTCTTTTTTCTCGCTTAGTTCGCAGCCCGTAAGATCAGTTGCCCCCCCCCCCCCCTCTTCAAGATGGGAGTGCTTTGGGGACCTTTCCCGAGGAGGGAATTTGATATCCATTTCTTGCGCCCAGGGTCTCTTTTTGAGTTTTCCTCTATTTTCACTGGACATCGCTGGAATATTGCTCTTTCCCGATTCTTTTTATCCCCCCCGTAGGAGCGAGCAGGCTGAGGCGGCACTTCCAGTCCTCTCACGTTTGACCTCCCCCCCCCCCCCAGCCTTGTAAGTTCAATTCCAGGACCTCCCCCCGTGGGGGCGTGACTTTTCAGATTCCTTCATCGTAGTCACGCTCCGCGATTGCAAGACCCAAATTTTCTTGGAAAAGTTTCAGTCCTGAGGGGACCTTCCCTAAGGTCTCCCGGTCCAAGTTTAGAGGCTTGACAGGGGCTACTTAGTTCCTTCTCTGTTCCCCGGAAACGGCGGGGACGTGCAAGTGGATGAGGCCCGTAGCGACCTGAGACCACGTTTGCAGCTTCCAGTTCCCCCCCCCGGACTGGTAGTGTGTGGTGGTGCCCTCCCCTATCTTTCATCGCTTTGGCCAGCTGTCGGCTGGAACTTCCAAGTCAATTTTCTTTTTTTTTTTACTATCTGCCGACCGTTAAATGGTCAGAATGCCTGCTGAGGCTTCTCTCCTTTCGTACCGCTCCCGGGGTGTTTCCGCTCCCACCCTCTGCCCCCCCCATGTCCTGTGTTACAGAGCCTTATATCAGCTTCCAAAAGGCGATACTCCAGTCTGTGAGCTAACCCAAGTTTTGTTTTTGATATCCTCCTGTCCCTTGAAGGGCTCCTTTTGAGGAGGCATTTGGTTTGGTGTCAGGAGTTTTCACATCCTCGCCTTTTGTAGGCTCTTCACTGCCGGCCTGGAGAAGTGATGTCGGAGGGGATATTAAGAGTTTTCCGGTCCCCTGTTCTTCAGCAGGACCTATAGAGAAGAGAAGGGTACTGAAGGAGTGCTTTTGTCCGCCGGGACTGTGTGAGATGGTACCGTTCATTTTTTTTAGTCTCCCCGTGGCCTTTCCACACGATGCGCCTGCAGCGAATTCCTTCGGAGAAAGGGGTTCTTTTCCCCCCTCCTCTCTTTGGAATTTTAACCTTTGTCCCCTCATTCCCCTCTTTTCGTCTACGCTCAATGGTCTTTTTCGAAGAAAATGCTTGTCCTGTTTTTGGGGGCCTCTAGAGACTTGCCGGTTTCCCTTTCTCCTTTTCCGATTGGCTTTCTTTTCCCACCTTCCCCCCCCGGCGCATTTTGAGGGTGGTTCGAGTGGACTCCCGAAGACCACCTTGCGCGCGAGGTTTTGTTTTTCTTGGAGGCCGTTCGTCGTTCGTTCTCTTCTTTGCTTCCATTCCCTCCCCAGATTGCCGAGCGTGAAATGTGCCCGCCCCTGCCGCGGAAAGTCGAGTTCTGAACGGACCGGGTCAGCGACTTCTTTCTATGATTGCTTCAATTTTCCCTTAACCTTTTTTTTTTTCTTTTTTCCGATCGTCTTTTTTTTATGTCGGTGCAGTCCCCGCCGGGGTTGGGCCCCCCCTGTAATAGCAGTTGGGACTCTCCGTATGTTCTCTTGCTCTCTTACGCGTTCCATCCTCAAACGCTTTTCCCCTCGTTTAGTTTTTTTCGATGTTATTTTTTTTCCCGCTCGGACGGCGCTATGCCGTCTCTGTGCAGTCAGAAGATAAGGCTACTTCGGACCCTGAATCCTTCGCTGCAGCCTTTCTTAGGCCCCTTCCCCCCATGCCCCCCTTTTCCCCTTTTCAAGACACGTTCTACAGTCTCCTGCCTCGATCACCGATAGCTGCGAAGTCAGAGTGTTTGCTCGCCCTAGGCTTTTCCCCTGGCCAGGCGTCTTGGAAGTTCCGGCCCGATTCCCCGGCCTTCCTGTTTTTTTAGTTTCCGAAGGCCGCCAGGTGGGCCTTCAAATTTCCCAACTTTCCGTCCGCCTTCCCCCTTTTCCGTCCCTTTGCCGCCGGTTGCTTGAAGCTGAAAGAATGGGGTGACTTGGACGTACGCCCTTTTCCAGCTCCCGTTCTGCTCTGCTCCCTGTCGACTTAACGCTTTTGGTTTTTGGTAACGGTTCCGGTTGCCTCACCGTTATGAGGACATTTAAGGCAACCTCCTTTTTAATTCTTTTTCCGATTAATTTCGCCGTTGGAGGGGAGATCAACAAGATCTCCTTTTTGGCAAGCACTCCCATAAACTGATCCTTCCCCCCTAATCCCCCTTGTTGTTGAGACCTCAGTTTCTCCTTCCATTGGCTTTTCCCCCCCCACCGGCCCGGATTCCATGTCGTACTGTTTTTCTAGAAAAAGACTTCGACTTTTGTTTGGTCCCGCAGCGTCTCCTTTGAGGAACCTCTCTTTGTTTTTTTTCTTTCGCGCGCTGGAGCAAGGCACGTGTGGGGCGGACCCCACGTCCATTCCCACCCCCCCTTTTGTTTTTCTTTCTGCTCCCTTTTTTTTCCTTTCTTCTGTTCGACATGGCTTTTTTTGCTCTCTGGAAGTCCGTTCTCGGATTTGTCTCACGCCCCTGCGGCTTTCGTGTGGGACCCCCTTTTCTTGGAGTTTTTTGCTTTTTTCAAGGATTGCCCTCCCGGGCCCTCTCTTTAATAAACAGCCTTTGCGTACGGGTGTGAGAGGGAATATCCCCTTTTCGACTGTTTTCTCCCCGACGCGCACTCTTTGCAACCGCCCTTTTCTTTTTTTTCCCCTTCCGTTCCTTTTTTTTTTTGGTCTTAGAGACTTTTTTTTTTTTCCCCCCCCTGCTTTCCGCGCTCTTGAATATCTGTTTCACCAGCATAGTCTTTTTTGGGTCCGTTACAAGCAGCGCGCCCTTTTCTCCTGGCCCGGTCCCCATTCATTCCTCTTTTTTTTTGGCCCTTTCTTTTTACAGCCTAGATAAGTTCCTTAACGCTACTGTCGACGTGCAAGCACAATGCACGTTTCCAGTTTCCTCCCTCTGCCATTTCTTTTTTCTGGGCGAGAGTTCTTCTTTCTCCTGCTCCCTGTCCTATGTCCTGTGTACTCGTAAAATCTTTTATGAAATTCAAGGACGCGTTGAAAGTCCGCTAATCCTCCTTTTTCTCCTCTTTTTTAGTGGGTGTCACAAAGTTATTTCCCGGACCCTTTCCTTTTCCTGCTTCTGGTGAAGCAGGAGTCTACTTTTGGTGCCCTTGTTTGGATTTTTTTTTTTTTCGTCTTCCGGCTTTTCCACTTCCGTGCCTCATAGTGCAAAATCCTTCCTTCCCCTTCTTTTTTTTGGCCGCGCGCTCCCCCGTGCAGGCCGCCTCCCACCCACATGTTTTTTCCCTTAACGCGGGCGTCTCCCCCGTGGGGTGTATACTTCTTGCGATCGTGTCGGCTGCACGAACAGTTTCCTTTGCAAGAGACAACCTTTTCTGGTCCCCCCTGCTGCCGGTTGCTTTTTTTTTTTTGGGAGCCCAGACCGGACCCTTTATTTTCTGGTACCTTACGGAGAATCGGGCAGGCCGTCGCGCCTGACCTTTTGTTGTCCATCTCCCCCCCCCCTTTTCTCTCTTTTTCTGCCGTGGTTTTTCCTTTGTGCTGGATTCTCCTCTGGCCCTCTTCGGTTTCCTTTTACCCCCTAGCAAGGACAGGGGGACTCCCAGGGGTACCTCCTTACGGCCTGAGCCTGGCGGTTCTCCCTATGTTGACGGTCTGAACCTTTCACTCTTCCCCCCTCCCACCACATGCATTTTTACAACCCGACGTGCTTCCCTTTTCGCCCCACCTTTGATAGTTATTACACGTTTTTTTTGCGATTTTCCGTGCAGCCCTTCCCGGTGCTACGTGCCCCTTCCCGCTGGTTTGACGGCGTCTAAAAGCGGCGCAAAAGTGGTCCCTTTCCGCCCAAATTCTTACAGATTTTTCCCTCCTCCTGCCCTCCCCCCTCCCCCCCTCTGGCCTTTTTTTTTCTTCTTCTTTTTTCAAGTTTTTGTTTTCTGCACTCCTGCTTCCCGTAGATTGCGGAGACCTCGATGAACACCATTTTTTTTCTTCCTTCTGAGTATGCTCTCCCACGCCCCCCCCCCTCTTCCCCCCGGTTCACAGCCGTCCGACACGACACGGAATCAGTCTTTGACAACATTTCCCCCCTTTTTTTTTCCTAGCTTCTCCTAGCAACTCCCCTCCCCCCAAGCAAGCGTTGCGATGAGAGTAGTAACCCCCCGCCGAGACCCCTCTTTTCCTACCCCGGGCTTTACTAGTCCTTCGTCTTTTTTTTTCCCTCTTTTCCTCCGCCTTTCCCCACTTTTCCTCTACAGCGGAGCCCTTGGAAAATACCATTGCACTCAGACTTTCTTGCCTCGGTTTTTTAAGATCCCCCCCGACCACTTTGTCCTCTTGTTTTGCTCATTTTTCTTTCCTGGTTGTCCGTGTGGTCTATGTCCGTTCCTAACACGCACCCCCCCTCCTGGGCAAACACGCTTGAGGGAGAGAGGATATACTGCCTTTTTTCCTGTGTTCCTTTCTTTTTCAACCCACGTTCGCCTTTCGTTTTCTCCTGAGACTTCTTTCTTTGGACTTCCCCTTTTCACCGGCCCTCCCTCTTTCCCAATCCTCTTTCCGTTACTTTTTGTCTCAAAGTATGATGGTAATTTCCCCCCTTCCCGAACGCCTCGTGTCCCACGACGATCTCGGGTTCCCCTTTTACCCCTTCCCCCCTTCACTAGATTCTCCTTTCTTCCTCCGCTTTTTTTTCGTTCCCTGACTTTGCTCTCCCCTCTTCCTTTACGATGTCCTTCCCTCCGCCAGGCCCCTCTTCCAAGATAAGTCCAGATCGAACGGACCTCTAATGGGTACTCATACCCCTTCCCTTTCATCTGAGCAGATCTTTTTTCCATCCCTCCCCTCCTCTACTTTCTTCTGATGTTTCTTTTTTGCAGCCGTTTTTCCCCCGATAAGTTCCCGCACGTGATAAGTTTAGAGCTGGTGAGGCCTGGTTTTTCGCAGGTTGGAATTCTTTTCCTCCTGCCGTGATCCTTGCTCTATCGTCCTGGAACTAGTCGGAACGCGCTTCTTACCGCGTTCCCCGTTTTGCGGGCGCGGTTCAGGTCGATGACCTTTTTTTTTTCAAGCGCTTTCTTCCCAACCGGTCCTTTGCGCGAGATCTCCTCTGAGAGTTACTGAATACTTCCGGTTTCCCCTCCGACACGTGGTTGGTCCTTTTTTTCGGGGCACCGGGGTTTTGGACCCCTCCAGCCCTTCTTTCCAGTATTCTCATATTATTTCGGAGGGGCAAAGGCTTTATTCTTGATGTCTTTTCTATCTTCGATGTTTCCTTTTTTGAGAAGTTTTCCCTTCTCCCCCCTCCCCTGAGGTCTTTTTTGTTGGAGCTTTTTTTTTTTTTGATCGATCGAAGAGTGCGGCGGGCCTCTTCTCCCGTCAATCTGTTTTCTTTGTCTTCCTTGCGTTCTTTTCCTTTGCTGACCCGGCCCTTTGAGACTTCTGCCTTCGTTAAGGAGTTGTTCCGGAGTTCATCGCTCGGTTTTCCTCTTTTCCCCAAGCTGATTTCATGTTCTCCGCCCCTTTCCTTTTCCGTGACTCTTCCCACACAAGTCCCCTCCCTCTTGACGTCTCGAAGTGATGAGAGCGAAGTAATGACTTGGACGGTTCGTCCTTTCCCATTTTTTTCCTCCTCCTTCCCGCCTCCTCTTAGCCCCTTTGCGTTGCGTCAGAGCACGTTCCTCGCGGACTCGCTACCGCCCTTCTTTCTCCCCTGAATTCTTTGGTTTTTTTTTTTGTTTCCTCCCTTTTCCCTTCACCTTTCTTTTCTCGACTATTTCGTCCCTCCCGTCAACATTTTTGCAAGGAAGGAAGAGCCTCTTTCTGACCTTATTTTCTCTTCCGTTTTTTTCTCTTTCTCCCGGCACTCCCCTTGGGTCCCCTCGACGGGAAGGTAATCAAAGGGCTTTCCTCCCGAAGTCCTTGGGCCCCTTCTTCGCCCCTGTTCTTCTTAATTCCCCCTTCTTTTTCCTTGAATCCTCTACGAAGTTTTGCATAGTCTGTTCCAGATACCCCAAAAAAGCAAGTAACTCATTTTGGTTCTCGTTGAAGCGATGTTCCCTTTTCCCTGCCTCTTCTTTTTCTTGGTGGATTTTTTCTCTCCGTAGACTCTTCTTCCTTCCTCGCTATATGCCGACCTCTTGCATTTTTCCCCCGATTCCAGTTGCATACTTTCCCGAACTTTCTTTAATCCCTCAATTCCTTTTTCTTCCCCTGAGGGCTTCCCCTGAGCTCTCTCAATTGCGTCCATGCGACCTCACCCTTGTTTTTCTCTTTCTCGGCTTGCATGGTGCCGCCTTTTTAGGGTGGTCCCTAATCCGAGGGGGTTCCCGAGCCGTCTAGACCCCTTCCTTTCTAGCGTAGATATGAGACAAAGCTACACTAAGTCTTTCTTACTTTTCTGTTGCTTTGCCCATCTTCCCCGTAGTTCGGGTCCTCGAGTACCACATAGACAGAAAAGCGCTCCTCCAGATGGTGCACTCTGCCCACTCCCTACCTGAGCAGAAGTGAAGGAGGGACCTGACGCGGAGGATCAGAGAAGGATTTGAAAACCTTTTTCTCAAAGGGAAGGACGTGTCTGGAGTTGCCATTTACCCCTTAGCGTTTTTGACTCCTCCCCCCTTCACTCTTTCGGTTTATCGTCAGAGGCGTCAACGGGAGAGGCCTCAGGTCCTTCTGGAGGCTTCTTTTTGTCAGTCCTTCCCCTTTTCCCTCTTCTTTTTCCCGGCCAATTTACCCTTCCCTTTTCTTATGTGAAGAAGCCGAATGGGCCCTATTGGTCCGTTCCCCCCCGCCCCTCCATTTTCAAAAGAGAATACCTTTACTTCCGGTGGTTTCCTTCTAACGGACTTTTCCTCACCTCGGCTTCAATGAGCCCTTTAACAGAAGACTTTCGCAGGTAACGGTTTTTGATTCCGACTCTATTTTGATTTTTTTTCCGGTCTGCCCCTCCCCAAAAGTTGCGACAGCTAGAACTGAAACTTTGCTTATTCTATCTGTTCCCTCCTCTCTTAATTTTTTTGCTCGGAGTTTTGGGGAGCTCACGACCGTCTTGATTTGCCGGGTTTTCCCTCCCACTTCCCCCAAAAGTTAGGAGAGATAGGTCCCCGGGGTTCGCGGGGTTGACCGCTCGATCGCAACTCCAACCTCACTTACGCACCGCCGCCACTACGCTCGTTTACCGTGAGTACGGGCTCAACCACACTTGCTATCCCAAACGAGATAGTTACCCCTCTGCCAACAAGCCACCCCTTCCCCACACCGAAGGATCTACAGAACCCATGCTACGTGCCTCTAGCCGATGGACACCTCATTCTTCGTCTGGCAGCTAATAACGCAGTTCCCCCTTCCGGACATGTGCGGGCGCAGTCACCCTCCCAGGTTCCACGCATGGGGACCTTTCCCCCAAAACTCTAACCATTCCGTTTTTTCGTTCCTCAATCTTTTGAGTCAGGGATATCTAGTTGAATCTTTCCCCCACCTTGCCCCGTCCCTGGCCTTTTAAAATGGTCTTGCGAATTGGAGATTGACGAGGGAGAAAGTCTGCACCTGACCCTTGGCCCGTACTCCTTTTTTCGGCATTTCACCCTCAATTGAAGAGCGTATGAGAATGCACGTTAGTTTATGTTCCCACTTCTGAAGACCTCCCCCTAAGAACCCCCTTGAATAGACCCTCTTTTTTCCTTCATTTGAATCTTTGACGCTAATTCGTTATCTCTTTTCCCTTATTAGGATGTCCTGCCTTCCCCATTTCCCAACAGTCACCATACATTGTGGTCAAGTCCACGACGAGGATTCCATGATGGCACCTCTCCCGTAGACGTTAGCTTCTTTTCCTGGCTTGAACCTGTTCTTTTCTTTCAGGTTTTCCTTTTAGCAATTTACCTGAGTAGCCAAATCAGAAGAGTTCAACTCTTTCCCCACCTCCGGTCCCCTCTAGGGCGTAGCCTTTAGCTCCGCTTACTCTCTTCTTTGACAGAGGGATTTTGTTAAAGATGTTGTCTTCCTTGCCCCCCCCGGCTCCCCTTGGTCGAGCTTCCCCCCCTCCTGAAACCGCAGTCTCCGATTAGTCTTGATTCCCTTCCCGGGGATTTCAGTTGTATGAAGCGTTGAGTGATTTTCTCGTTTGCTCATTTTCCCCCTTCTCGTTTTTTCTTTGGGGGATTCAGCTTCTTACTTTTTTTTTTTTTTCTCGCCTTCATCTTGGGTAAATTTCTGCTTTATTCTTTCCTGCCGCAGCTTCCAAGTACTCTTCCAACCTTCCCCCCCGGGGGGAACTGGCCTCTTCACTGTTGCATTTTGTTAGACCTTTTCGTGCCAAGCTTTCCCAGCTGATGCGTTTTTTTTTTTAGCAGATTTTCCTCTTCCCCCCGGCTTTCCCCGAAGGAGACACAGAGGGAGTCGAGCTCTTTTCCCGTTTCGCCCTTTTTTTTTCTCTCCCTTTGGTGTCCCCTGCTCGGTGTTTTTTTCCCGTCCCCCGTCGATTGACCAGAAGGGTGACTTTGATCCTAATTCAGGAAAGACCATTTCCTTTTATTTCCTCCCTGCCGTCCAGGACGGACGCGATTTTTGAGTACTTTTCCCGTTCTTTTTTTTCCCCTCCTCCAACCCAAGGCCGGCTCCAACGAGTTAAGTCTCCGATTTCCGTTCCCTTAATCTTTTATTATTCTCAGGTTACAACTCGGGCACGTGAGCTGAATAGCCCCCGGCACCGGTTTTGGGACTTGGACCTCCTCGTTCCCTTTTTCTTCACGTAAAAGAGCACAATTTGATACTCGACCCCGTTTCTCCTTCTCCTAACTTCTCTTTGTATTTTCCTCTTGTCGAGCGCGTCCTGTAGAGCACTAGTGGCTTCGGATAGATTGCCCAACAGGGTTTCCCTTTTCCAACTTCTACGTTCCCCCCCCCCTTTTTTTTACCTGAGCCCTCCCTCAAAATCCGCAGCATGAAAATGGCCGTCCTTCTCCTTTCTCCTTTACCTTTCCCCCCCCTACCCTGCTTCTTTCTTTGAGTCGCCCCTCCTGAAGACAATCGATTCCCAAAGAGAGAAAACCACCACCTCTGCGGACCAGAGGTCTATTCGCCCTCTGCCCTTTTTTCCTCCTTCCGCTTACCTCTCAATTTCCCTCCCGAAGAGGCTCTCCGGCTCCTGGGAAGGGAACACTTGTTCCGCCTCCTCCTGTTCCCCCCCCTTCGTTTCTCGGGACCGAGATGCACGAACGTGCATCTCTCTCGGGTCACCGAGGCGGCTTACCCCTTCTTCATATCCCCCCTTCGAGTTTACGTGCATCGCTGTAGAAGAGTTGAATCGTTTACCTGAACCAGACTCCACCTATCCTACGTTGAGTCTGAATATATCCGAAGATGCACTCTCCCATTCCCCTTCGAGGATTGGCGATCACCGTGAGGTCAGATGGATCTCACGGCCTTTTATTCCCCCTTTGATTCCTGTTACCTTCCTTTTATCAAGGAAGTCTTTCGGACCCTTAGCACTATAGAGAATCCCCCCTACCTCAGTTGTGGTTTCCTTTAGGCTCTTCTGATT
>Ga0179593_1477732_pt1 | contig 14932 bp, 18 predicted proteins | sample CZODoug2_1_08_16_FD_185931 | JGI IMG/M metagenome (GOLD analysis project Ga0179593, IMG submission 185931) | Vadose zone soil fungal communities from Angelo Coast Range Reserve, California, USA - CZODoug2_1_08_16fungal (PacBio error correction) | ecosystem: Environmental > Terrestrial > Soil >... | reverse complement strand
CGCTTTCCCTCCGTTTTCGTTACGCCTTCGCGTACCCCACGAAGGAGAACTTATCCATGGGTTTTTTGGTTTTTCCGAGCGGTGAAGTTTTTGCAAGCTTTGTACGCTCTTGCTTCTTGGGTTCCGCTTCGCCCCCTTCTCCCTTCTCGCACTCCTCTGGCCGTGCACTGCTTGGTCATCCCCCCAACTGCCCTCTTAGCAGCCCCCCTTCTACGAAATTCTTTTTGGTTTGCCCATACCTTTTTAAGAAGACCGAATACACCCCGCTCCGAAGAGAGAATGGGAGATTTGAGATGGACCGTTTTTGCCTTCTGATTTGATCTGCGCTTACAGCCCCCTGCTTTGAGTGCTTCCCTCTCTTATTCTCACTAGATCTTGCGGCAGTCTCTAACCCCTCCCCCCTAATGGTTTCCCAGCGTTGGCAGATGGTAAGTGCGAAGCACAGCCCCTCTCGGCAGATGACGAGCGTACCCGCTTCTTTCTTGGGGTGTCAGTTTTTTAATACGTCCTGGGCAGCGAGGTCACCCAGTTTGGACGTAGAACGTCTTCTTTAGATTTTTCGTTGTCCCATTTGCTCTCCGGAGGTAATATAAGTATCATGAAGATGCCCATGCCCCCCCCTGTCCCAATTCTCATCTTGTTCTCCCTGCCACCTATAGGACCGGGCCTGTCTCATTTGCACTTGCCACAAGGTTTATAACCCTTCTGACTTCCCCATTTTTTAACTACACGAACTTTGATGCACGAGGATGTTTTTGAAAATTTTGTCTCCATCCCAAACTCTCCTGACAACCCCAGCCTGACATCCCGAAGATGCCCGCACCCCTCACCCGATCCACGCAAACATTCTTTTAGTTACCATTGGCCCTGCACCAATTCATTCCGAGATCCGGCCTAGTAGGGAGCCCTTGACTCGTTTTGGCTTCCCCTGTGTCGATCTTGCCGGTCCGCTGTCACTTTCACCTCCGGTAATTTTCACAATCGATACGCCGGAAAGATTCCGTTTTTGGGTATCTCCGAGCGTCTTTGACGGTTTCAACTCCCCCCAGCCTTCTAGACGGCAGTCCGTCGCGAGGATTTGTTTTCTTTCCTTGGTGCCGATTTCCCCTGGGAAAGATCGAGGAGTTTTTTCCCGTCCTTCATTCGACCCCCTTTTTTGAAAAAGCTACTCTTCCCTCTGATCCAAACATTCCTGCGCATGCCCCCATTCCTTCCTCTTAACTTTCCTCGTTTTCACCCACGCGGGGTCGAGTCTCAGTCACTTTTTTGTTCCGAGTTCTCAATCCTTAAGTACGTTTTGTCTCACACCACGGGAATATTCAATTCCTTCTTCGACCCTCGGACCAGACGCTTTGTATAGTTTCTATGTCTCCAACGTTTCCCTGTCCGACTCCCTTTTGCCACAGTCCTCCCCCAGAACGGCGCGAACTTGTTTGTCGGCGGGGCCGAGTGTTTCATGCGACTACTGAGTAAGTGACGCGTCTACGATGAGGACTGGTGCTCCTGACGCAGTGTTTCTTAGTCCTGGAGAGACAGTGTGAGCTCTTGCGAAGGTTCCCGTCTGTGCGTAGAGTTTTCCTGTAGCTTCCTTTTTGAGTAACGGAAGTTTGAAAAGACGCTTAACCATCATCCCCTCTCGACAACCTCGTTTGCTCTTTTTTTCGCGCCTTTTCCCCCTCGGGCGAGTCTCCCTTCCCTGGGTAGGGGACCGTCGCTACCCAGTAACCCAATGTCCCCTTTATCGAATCGTACTTGAAGTCTTGCCCCTCCCCCTCTTTAGAAATTCCCGTTCCTATAGCCTGGACGTTGCGTCGATTCTTAACATTCCCCCGAGTTCCATCCCAGAGGGCTCCTTGATTTCGGGTGAGTTCGTATAGGTTGGGCAGTCTTAAGTTTGTTTTTTTGTTTTGGTCACGCTCCCTCACGACCTGGAGAATCGCTCATAGCCTCCCCTTGGTTCGCTTCCCTTTGTGCAATTTTAGGATGTATCTTACGAGTTGAAATTCTACCTCTCCCTCCGTAAGGTCTCTCTTCACCGCTGCCTCCGAGGCGAACGTTCCGGCCGTTGCGCACCCAGCGGAATCTGGCGTCTGGTTATCTTTCTGAAACTCCTCGTCCGGCAACCCCTTTTTCTGAGAGTCATCTTGCCGCTGTTCCTCAAGGCATATTTCTGCCTCTTCCTCTTTCCGGCCTCTTTTAGGCCTTGAAAGACTTTCAGTTGGACGATTAGATACTACTCGACACTTGCCGGGAAGTTTGGTCGTCTGCTGAGTGCTGACTCCTTCCTCTTGTGCAGGTACGCGCGGCCGAGTCATTTTCTATTACGGAGCGGGGCTTTTTTGGGGAGTTTATTCCGCTCTCTACTGAAGTTCCGAGAGGCTTTCTATTGCTTAAGAGTAGGCAGCAGTTTGGACCACCCACCTTGACTTATGAGGTATTTTCTTTTGAGGATCATCCTACTTCTACAAGATCCCCCCCCGCTTATGTCAACGCTCTGAGCCTTTGTTTGTGTTGGTTTTCGGTTTTTTTTTTATCCTCTTCGACTTCCCAGGTCGGACCAAGCCCAAAGAATCCGGTCCTTGAGCTCCCCTTAGCGTCGGACCCCTTTTCCACACCCGAGGCCCGAGGCCAGCGCTTTTTAACATTTTGCTGCCCCGGCGCGGAGAATTCTTTTTCTCAGCTTTCCTACCGGAGGCCCTGCTTGAGGTCCCACGGTGACTGTGAATGTCGCGGCTCCTCCCCTTCTAGATGCGGTGTTGCCCGGCAGATGACAAGTCTGTTATTTTCCTTTCTTAACTGGGCATGGTTTGCTTCAAGCTCAGCCTTGCCGAGTTCATGTTTCTTGAGCGAGTTCAGTGTTCCTTTCATGCCATTTCGTATAGCAGCCGCCATGGTCTCCGACTCGCCTGCTTCTTTACGCGCTTGGTTGCACGGGGATCGAGTGTCTTCTCTGGAATATTCCGACGCAGGTGACCTCCCGGTCGCACATGTGGCTTGCAGGAAGCTCCGGCTTCGTTTGTTAAGCATTCAAAACGCGTCGTCCGCGCCGAGGGGAGATCTTTCCTCTTCCTTTTTTTGTTGATGAGAGTATTTTGAAAGGGCAACGGGCGACCCCCGCCGCGGTTCATGTCCAGGACAGGTCCGCGACTTTCCAGGCACGCGGGCAAATTTCTCGACTGGAAATCACGCACCCGGCCCTTTTCCCGTCTCCGCTGCAACCCGCGCGAGCCGGACCCCGTGCGTTTCCGCTAACCAATTTGTCCCCGTTGCTTTGTACCATTCCCAACGCCACCCCTCCATCCGACCTTACTGGCTATGTTTCTAGCTTTTCAGATTTTTCAAACACTCCACGTTGCGGGTTGACCACGGTGCGCAGAACCTTTTCGCGATTCTCCGGTCCCACACCCCGAAGCGACTTTGGTGTTGTTTTAGCGGTTGACCTTCTTTCCCGCTTTGGAACTCTTCAGCCTCCCCCCAGTAGCAGCAGCCCATCCCATCCTTTTTTAGTTTGAATTCGATGGTGGCCCTAGGCCCCTCGGTGGGGTGATCCAGTGAAGACGCGAAGGGAAGCGCGAACGTCTGGATTTTCTTTTAGTTCATCCAAGACCTGATGCGTCGATTCCGAATTCGTTTCATGGGACCGGTCCCCTTTTTTGATTCATTCTTTGTTTTCGTGTCCTTCGGGCCTTCGCGACTATGCCGCCTAGACCCTTTTGCCTTCAGGTGGTCCTTTGGCCAAGCTTCGTCTTATTGAAGCCTTTTTCCCTCTTTCGTACCTCACGTCAGGCTTATGAAGGTCCCCAACCCTCCCCCTCTTTGTACGCGCAAGGTCCAGCTGAACTTTTTAAAGATGAAGGTAAGCGCGGCCATGTACCACTCCGACCCCCCCAAACCGGTTCTTTTAGGTCCCTCCCCCCCGTCCCCTTTTAAGCTAGTAACGTAGCAGTTTCATCCTCCTTTTTCGCCCCGGCGCCTCTCCAGATGCTTTGCTGAGCCCTTAGTTAGCGACCCACTGCAGTGGTACGATCATCGTTCTTTTCTTTTGCTCTTCTCTCTTCATACAGACTGTAGCACCGGAAGTCACCCTTCGTCGGAACGTGGTTCTTTTCTATATTACTGCCTTGATTCGATTCTGGAAAAGTTCTTTTTGGGAGGACCCCAGTGCCCAGGAGTTTTCATCGGTTCACTTTCACATCCTTGACCTACTGAATCTGGAGACCTCCGGGCGCGTAAATCGAAAACCACCCCTCAAGCCAGAGAGGAGATGCTGCCCCCCAAAGAGTTAGCGGCCTGGTTCTCGGTCCCGTCTCGACCCCCCTCCGTTTTCACGCCCGACTCCACACTAACCTCACCCTCTTTTTGCATTCGTAGACCCCTGGGTCGTTACCCCCCGTCCCTCTACGATTCCGCAAGTTGTTCGTCTTCCCCGATTCGGCAGATGCTTGTGCTTTCCACTCCAGAACGTCCCTGAGTATTCTGAAATTATTGGTTGGTTCGGAGGAAGCTCCTAACCAAGGGTAAAATTCTGCAGCGTCGCTTCCCCCCTGAGCTCTTCCACGCAGGTGAATTTCTTATTCCTTTTTTGCTTTCCATCTTTTAGGGAATCAGGCGCCCGCGTACGAAGTGCAATTTTTGAGATCCCTTCCTGCGGTAAGTTACTCTCATGCCGCCAGGATTGTTGCGACCCTTCGATCACCTGGGACCCCCCTCCCATTCTCTTGGCGAGGCTACGCCATTACAGGGTCAAACTGAGTTAAATTTCTTCCCTCTTCAGGCCCTTTCTAAAAGCGTGACACGCCGAACCCTTTCCGAGGCGTTTTGCCTGTGCCTTGGGGCAACCGACTGCACTTTTTGCGCTTTTTCCAATGATCGGCATAGCGATACCTGCGTGACGACCGAAGGTGTTTCCTCCTCTTTGAACTATCCCCTTTTTTTCGTCAAGGTCCCTGAAGGAACGGCACACCAAGTTCGTGCTCCACTCCCCGCTTTTGGCTCGTTGACCCTCTCCGGTTGACGATCTGGTAATGGCGGCATGTTCGTGTATCGAGGAAACGATTCTCGTGAGCCCGTTCTTCGCTTTTTTTCCCTGGGTTCAACCCTCGCGCGTGCCAGGTCCCCCTGATATCGGAAGGTGTACCCACCCTCCTTCTTCTTGGAGAGATGTGCCCGTCCCCCCTCTCGTTTTTCTGCTCTCCTGCCACTTACCTCCCTCTTCCGGGGCTCGAGGTTACGTTAAGGTTCCTGATGCCGGCAATGCGGTTTTGTTCCGTGTGGACGGCCCCTCCTTGAGTTTTTTCACCTCGCTTTGCGCAAGGCCGCGCTCGAAACCCTACGGTCAATGGCATGCCAAGGTTTTACCCGCATGATTGTGGAATATGTTGCGAGGCGGGCAATGATCTTTGTCATTTGGGTAGTTCCCCTTCCGTTTTTCTTCCCCAAGACGACTGTTACCCCTCTTCGGCTTCTGTTCGTTTGGTCACATTTTGCTTCTTCTTCGGCATTTGCGACGTGGTCCTGTCATCGACGAATTGCCGGTCCTCACTCTTCCCCTTTCTGAAAACCTCTTCGACCTGCATGGCACGGGCATGGCACGAGGATCCCCTGTTAGATACGTCTCCCAGGGGCCTCGATTATTCACTCGCCGACTATACTTCGTCCCCAATCACTAGCACCCTCCTTTCTTTCAATTTTCCCCTGCCAAACCCCCCAAATTGAGTGCCTTTTTTCGCGGCATCGGCGATTTGCTTTCGGGAGTCGATGCTTTCGACCATGCTGACAGTGTGTGTGGTGCCTGAGGAGTCTCTCTCCCAAGCCCTGCTTGAGAGCATCCGTCCAGTTTCGCATTTCCGGCGTTCATACGCTAGTCTTCTCTCACCCTCTCATAATTCCCCGGGTTCTTCCCTTTTTTTAGGCCCCCTTTTTTTACCCCGGATCATCCGCTCGCTTTCTGGTATGCTTCGATCTTGTTTGATTTCAATCGTTTCCTTGCAAGCGTTCTTTTCTTTCGATTGTCCTCCCTTCTGGGAACAGCACAGATGTTTCACGGTCCGCCAGGCTGGCCCCAACCGCTGCCCGCGGTTAATTAGAGATCTCGGCTATCTTTCCGTGTTTGTACGCGACTGCGGTCTCTTTTACGCTTTTATCTCTCTTTATTCCCTGTCCGCGAGTTCCATCGTCGCAACCTTTGACGAATTCGCGTTTCACCCCCCCCAAGTCCTTCCCGGTCCCCTCATTTTACTTTCGTGAACACTTTGGAGCTTTGGCGCCTCGATCTCCTCCCCATCCGGTCTTTCCGTCGACATGCTTAAATAAGATGGCGTTCGTTTCCTCCCCCCCTTCACCACCACCGATCGACCTCCCTCCCATCTCTACCTTGATCCGTTTTTGGGCCCCCCCATACCTTGACGAAGGACCGACTCCCCCCTCAGCTTCGACTGTATAGATTAGGCTCATCAACGCGCCTGAGCGGACAGCGGACCGAGTATTAAAGATTTAGGAATGATATGATTATTCTCTCCCGCACTTGTAGCATGGTTTCCGCGTTGCTTTTGGTGACGCGACGCCCGGGGAACCCCTTCCTCTGAAGCGTCCCTGCACGGGTTTTTTTTTGGGGAATCCACGTTGAAGCAGCTTCAAGTTTTGCCCTGTAGGGTTTTTCATTCCCCCTCCCGTATTTTCTCGTTTGGCTTTTGATCGGTTTTCGCCATTCTTACGACGCTCAGCTACTTAGATGCCAACGGCGCCTCCCATATCTTTTGGTGAGCCTGATAGGTCTTCGCTTGACCTTGACCACACGCTCACCCGTCATACTAGTATAGCTTGACCTCCCTAACTGAGCGAGAACGAGTGGCTGTTTTAATTCGGATGTAACTACCAAAAGTAGCTGTGCCTACCAAGTTGCCCGCAGACTTTCCTCCACCCAGAACGGCCTGCCGCTCGTACGCGGATCTTCCTATCTTCGTGTATTCTTCAGCGGATCCATTTAGAGAAGGAAGATTTCCCCTTTTTTTAGCATCTTGAGGAAGTCCTTCCCCTCCCCGCATTTTTTTTTTTGAATCGATTCCTAGCGTACGGTTTTTCATGTTGGTTATCTCAGAAGCCTGAACCTCGATATTTAGTACTTTCCGCCCATTTCTAGCAGCAGCAGCGAGAGGTTTCTTTTTCTTGTACTTAAGATATGCCTTGCGTGGGAGTCCCCTCCCCCACGTTCTCGTCACGGCTCGACACCGTCAAACCTGCGCCATCCTCCCGTCGTGACTCCGCCCCCATCTATTTTCACCTTCGCTCTTATCGAAAAACTCTCGGTTCCGCCTGTTTCTCTCCTTCAAATGATGTTTCGCTCGATCATTTCCTGCATCACGAAAACGATTGAATTCTTTTCTACTAGTCTATGCCTCCGTTCTCTTTGAGGGACCCTTTCTCCCTCGCAATCAGTCGTGACACTTCCCTTTTTGCCAACATTCGGGCTCCCTGTACGGATGGGGGTCCTTTCATCCGTGTGCTTAGCTTCCTTGGCGTTCCAGCCTTGGAAGATGTACTGAAGGCGTTTTGCTCCTGCCCGTCCCGTTATTGGTAGGCCATGTCCCTTTCACTTTAGTCTGGAAGTCAGTTGGCCGTAGCGCGTTGCGTCCCATCGAATGGCTGCGAACGAGGCCGAGGGTGTTCCGCCTCTCACCCCTCCGGCACTTTTGCTGGACCACGACTTCCCCCCGGCGTGCCGAGTTTGTAACCCCTTCCCCTCAGCGTCCTCTTTTGCAGACCTACCCATTGTCCTGAACAACGCCACCCCAGTCTTTCGAGTTACGAGACTTTTTTCCTTATTAAGACCAGCCTTTTGCAAGTACGTTTTTTCTCGACGCCTGCCTAAACCGCTTCCCCCATCCCCGGATAGGTATGCAATGCCTGATCGCTGGGCTGTTATTCTCTATTGTTAGATCCGTCTGGTCGAGGCCCTCTCACCCACCGCTTGGAATTCGCCGCGTCTTCCCCTTTTTTTTTTTTCGTGAGGCCAGTGTGGCTCCAATCGGCTGTCGTCTCGCGGGGTCCGGTTACCGCGTCTCACTTCCCTGCGCGAACTTTCCCCCCCGCCCGAGAGCGCTAGTACTTCAATAGTCCAAAACGGCGGTCTCCCCGAGAGGCGGCTTGGCCTGACTCCACTCAGTTCTTATCCTGTCCCCTGAGTGAACACATACTTAAGCAACGTCCTCCGCTCGGTTCCAACACACAATGCAGATGTTTTTCCAACAGAATTTTATCGCGCGACCCTTGTCTCGGCGACGGGTCCCTTTTTTTCTTTCACTTTCTTATTGATAGTGTTTTCCAGGAACTCTCCCCAGCTGCCCGGGGGACGTTGGGCCTGTACCTGTCCCTTTACTCAGCTGGCCTTTCGACGAGCGGCCGCTTCCTCGATGGGACAGCTGATGTGTTTGAGCCTTCCTTCCTCTTCTCTGTTTTGCCTCTGGGGTAGTTTTTGCTGACAGGCCTATCTAGAGTCCTTGGCAATTCACTTAAGCTGTTTTTCTTCCGCTTGAATCTCGCTACATTCAGCGCCCGAATCCCACTGTGGTACATGCTCCACAGTAGGACGTGTATAGAATCCAACGCATTTGGAAAGTCCACCAGAACCACAGCAAGCACGGTCAGCGCGGAACAGTGGTTGGACTCCTCTCCTTCCCTTTATCACCCCCTCTCTTCTCCGGCCCTCTCAAGAAGATTTCCTCTCGTAAGTTTTGAGGTGAAGAACCTGCTTGTGGTGTCGCGCTCTTCCGTGCGTGTATCAGTTCGAAAGGCTCCCCCCTCCCTGTCTCTTTTTCGGTGCTTCCCGCAGTGAAAACGGCTACTGGGTTCTTTCCGTTTGATCCCTGCTGGTTGTAAGCGCAATCGCCCGTTATGCTGATTTTTCCGTGGTGGCGATGTTTTCTGTTTTACCGAGGACCCCTTCTTTTAGCCGGCTTTTCGGCAGACTGCGGTTGCTTGCTTTGCTCAGGTAATAGAAGTGTTTCCCTGCAAGTATGCATCGGTAATCTGAAGCAGGTTGCCGGTTCGTTCGCTTTGCCGGAAGTTCTGTGCAGTGAAGCCGGCCTTGGACGTGAGTACCTAAACGTTTACTGAGCCCAACTCGTACTGAATAGCTCTTTTCCTAATACTCTGTTGGGTTGCAGGACCGCATCTATCTGTACCTACTCCCTGCTCAGCTCCTTTCCTTTCGGATATCTATAAAAGGGATGCGGCTGCCCCCCTGCTTTTCCTCCTCTGCATACTCCGCGAACCTTTTCACCTGCAAAAAGCGCGAGACTTCACATTTCTCTTCGTCGTCCCCGATAAACGAACCTTGCGTTCCCTGTTCACCAGTGCACAACTGAAATCTCCCCCCAATCTTTAATGAACGTGGTATGGCGGCGCTGGACGCCCCCCCCCCCGTGACGTTTCCAAATGTAGCGTCCTGCCTCCCTCCTCCGATTCTGGCATGCGTTTTTAAGGCCCGAGTTTTTTCCGGTTTGATCCCGGCGACCTGACTCCATCCTACCTTAGAGTAAAGACCCGGGCCAGCCTGCCTTAATAACTCTCATCCTTCTGCCGGGCATATGAATTCGGGCCTCGGCCTCTGGTGGTGATCACCCCCGTTCGCCTCGAAGTGAACGCTCCCTTCTGGCTGGTTTTCCCCCCAATTCTGGAGTTTTCTCGCCGGGCACCTCGTTCTGTGACAGCCAATTTCGCGCGTTTGACGTGATGGCGGATTCCCTTTTTTCGTGACAGAATACGCAGACAAAACGGCTACTTTGACTTGGCCCAGCGCCATCCTCCTGAAGCCACTGCGTTTACCCAATCGGTTCCAGCTCAGGGCCTTTCTATTCCTGCTACACTCCCAGCCTCGTCCGCTTCCAAGCTCCCCGGCCGCGCTCTGCTTTCTGAGCGGCCGTCTTTCCAAGTGACCACAATTACGGTCATTCTTGTTCATCCCGGTTTTCCCTCTTCTTCCGCCACTTCCTCGCACAACGGTGCTGTTCAGAAAGGAGACCCCGACTGCGCCGAAACTATTTCCTGGTCTCGCGATTCCCGTTAGACCATAAATTCCACGCCCGATTTTCCATTCTTCATCTTTTTTTTTTGACATTCTCTGGTGATGTCGCACTCCGGAGCAATTCATCTCCCCAACTTGTGATTATTAAGGCCCTCGTCGCTCGGTTCTCTTGCCGTTAAGGCACTTTTGGTCCGAGGTCAAGTTCACTACCGTCTCCCCTTCAGTTTGCAGAAGCAAGCTACACACAGTACCCGAAGCTCTTCTTCCACCATAAGAGTTGCGAGGTTTGGAGCGGCCCTTCCTCCAGGTCCACGATCAAAACCCCCGCATTACCTCCCTTAGAGTTCATCTCATCCGTCCGCCCTTTTCTGCCTGCGTTTACGCTGTGAAGCATTCCCTTAGTCATCCATGTTCGCCCTAGTGGGCGTACCTAAGGTCCCGTCCTTGTCGTCTGAATTTAGGGTTACGGGGTTCGGCTTTCCACTCTCTTTTTTATTCCCATGCCCCCTTCGGCGCTCGCCTTTCGGGTCTCGACACGCACTGCCTTGTGAGTTACGGTCAGACGGCTTCTGCTCTCTCAAAGGGGCTCCTAACACCCGCCTAAGGTGCAAGCTGATCAACCTTACTTTCCCTGCTCCATTCTTGCTCCCCAACACGTTCTAATCCTACAATGCACACCTTTGCGCGCTACGAACTTCATGTACGTTCCCAATTGCGTTCCGAGAGGCCCACCTTTGCCACTCGGCCGCCTGACACCCAAATGGGCTGGCGGTTTGGAGGGACTGGTGGGTGCCAACGTCGCTTCCAACTTCCGCGTTTCTTTGCCCCGTATATTTCAAGTTCCCCACTGCGGCTGGGTACAGCTCCTTTCTCTGAAGGAAATATTTTAGTACACGGCACCGGTGAATGCTATCCACCCTGAGCCAGCAAGGTCTTCCTTGCTATATAATGCTCTTGTGAAAGCCTTTGTGAACGCTAGGTGGGGTCCTTTCTTCCATGCTCTTTATCCTTTTCGTTTGACGCCAGTGTGTCGATTGACGACTCCCTCTCTCTTTCCAGTTTATATAGGCCCCTGTTTGTATCTACAATCGATGTTTTCCCTCCGAATCTGGTCCTCTCCCTCACCTATAGTCGTAGTGATAGGAGCCACTGGCTCCAGGTTCCGGAGGATCGACATGTTTACCGTGTTACTTTCGGTTCCCAGCTGCCGGCAAGGGCGAGAATCTCTTCTTCTACTCCACTACCCTTGTTCTGAAACGCTGGGTCCGCAAGTCCCTAGGAGCTCCTATCCCTTGAACGAATGGTTCCTTCCCCTTTCTAATTCGTCTTGCATGAGTTAGTTGGATTTTGGGTGGCAATCTGCGGTCGTTCAAGTTCTTTTTTTTCTTTTCCCCGGCTACTTTGGTTGTCCTCTTTTCCCCCTGCCGTAGGCGAGCAGTTTCCACTGGAGCCGTCGCATGGGCATTTTGAGCCTTTTCAGGTCCTAGACGACGGACCGGAGACTTCCCCCTCTTCCTCCCATTGCCGGGAGACCTATCGAAGGCGGCCCTGGTCAGGGAACCGGCTGAGCCGTTCTCTTTTATACCGAAGACCTCGCAATGCGCCTACAGTCCCCTCCGCCGACTTCTTCGTTCTCCTTCCCACACAGCCGCTTGCCTTGACCCATTTCGTTGTCATCCGGACCCCCACTGAAGAGCGGTTTTAGGGCTGGTCTCGGCATCGATTTGATGGCGGGTTTTCGCGTTCCATCGCCAACCTAAACTTTTTCCCTGTGTCCGGTCTCTTGATCAAGATCGAGTCCCCCCCCCTCGTTAGAGGCTCAAGCCCCTTACCTTCCCGCGCATTTTCGCTTTCAATCGTCCTCTCTTGCCTTTTCCCACGTTGGTTTTGAGGCGGTCTCGTAATGGTTGATCCCCTTAACCGGATCACGCTCCTTTCTCTATGTTTGCTGCCGATTCGGTCTGTATTGCTGCACCCAGACGATGAGGCCGGCCGGGGTGGTGGTCCTTGCTCAGATTTTCCAGCACCGATATTTTTATGCGATGCGCCAAAGCTTAACCTTCCCCCCCTCTCCTTCACAATCTGGCTTGCCGTTTTTTACGTTGCGTGGGCTACCGATACGCGCTTACTCTTTCTTCCATTTTTTTTTTGCTCAAGCTCCTCCTGCTTAGCTTCAACTTGTCTGTTCCAAAACGACGGAGCCCGACACCCTTGCGAGATTTTCCGCTCGGTGAAGAGTTTTTTTTTCGATCCTGGGCCTTTTTTAAATTCTTAGAAAATAGAAATGCTCGGTCCTTTTTTCTGATTTTGCAAGTCAAATTCCCCCTCTCCTCCCCTATCTACGACCTTTCGCGGGATTGATAGACCGACCCCCCTTTCCCATCAGACCCTCCCATGCTCGGTTGAGCATGATGAGATTCGCTCTTTTTTCCTAGGCATAACGCTCATGCGCCTGTACCTTTTACCCCTCCAAGCGATTCTTTCCCGATCTTGTCAGTCGCGTCAACCCGCACACTGTCTTGACTTCCCCCCGAGAAGAAGCGACAACGTCTCCCCATTCGCCGATTTGCCTCTCCCTTTTTTCTCCCATCTTCCTTCCTGTGTTGGATCTAATCACCCCAGCGAGGGCATCCAGGAAGTTCCTCGAAGATATCGTTTTTTGTAAGTGATAGGTTCGCCCCTGGATCGTACAGGTCCCCTAGAAAACCTGCTCATCGACCCCCGGCTTTCGATTTCGCAGGCCAAGCTTTCTTCTCCTTCCCTGCGTAGATGACCCCCTTAAACCCAGAAGCGACTCCGCTGCCATGTCCCCCCAGAACTTCGCGGCCCGCACGAATTGTCTTTTCCATTTTCCTTTTCCCCAAAACGTGCCTGTAATACCCACGCCGGACAACGACCGATGGAATTCCCTCTCCACACCCTTGCATGCCGATTTCTTCTTAGCTGGCATGACCATCCTTTTATTTTGAGCTCCCCCTTGCGCCCGGAGATTCGCTTCGGCCCTCTGCCAATGCAGCGATTTTGACAGATGCCGGCAGCCTTCCGTCACTCTCCCTCCCCCCTGCACATCGATCCTTTTCTTGTGTACTCTGTTGCGATCTCGAGCCCTCCCTCGTCACGCCCAGCCCCCGACTCCCTAGAGAGGATTTAGGTACGTGCTTCTCTTTTGAGCACAAGCGCGCCCGTGTCACGCAGCTATAGGAAACGCGAATCTTTCATTACCACGAGCATGACAGTCCCCCCTTCTCTCGTAAACCCCGTCTCGTACCAGAGAGGTTGCGTCTCCCAGCCCACTTTCTTTTCAGTCGATATACATTCCTCGTAGGGACCCGTCGGACCTTCGGATCGACATTCTCCCTTTTTGTATCCCTGGCGTCGCTTTTTCCTCTCACCAGTACATTGAAGCCTCGGCACCTTCCGTCCCTGCAAGGGCGCGCCTTTGGTTCGGGCTGGAGATCGCATGTCTCGGAACGCCGCAGAGGACGCTGTACAGAATGGCGTAGCGTGTTCTCTTTCCGTCGAGTCGTCAACGACGTACTTTCGAGGAAGCTCACTTCCGTCGCGGCGGTTGCGAATGGAATGCTCTGGCGTAACGCTCTGTTCCTATTGCTAAGACCGGGCTGACAACCTTTTTTTCCCCTCCTTATTGCTTTGTGGTCTCTCTAGCAGAGTCGTACTCGACTTCCAGGGTAGTACGATTTTTAACTCGCACCATCAGAGACTTTTCTGCCGTTTTAATGAGCCCCCCCCCCTTCTCTGATAGTATTTTCTGTTGAAGACTCCTCTCTCTTTCTTACATTGTAAATGTTCATCCCAGATTCGCCCTGCTTCTGATGGATGTGTTCTCGGTGCTCTTTGTCTCTTTCTGGTCGAGCTGACTCTCCCGCATCTCAACTTTTCTTAAGCAAGAAAGCGCTAGCTTTTCCCCTTTTTCCGCTCCGACAAGGTAGTGGCTCCGTTCGGCTTTCCTCTGTCTTTTAAATCTTAAGCTCGCGGCGGCCACTGCCTATTCCCCCTTTCCCCCGCAACTCCTTCGACTCAGTACGGGTAACGTCGAGCGGCGGCCTTTTTGTTGTGCGACATCCGTATACGCAGGGCAAGAAACTTCTCTCCCCCGGACGCTTTTTTTCGAATCAGATCGCTACCGGTTCCTTTGGCTGGTGTCTATCCCTCTTTTCTCGTCTTTGGCTTCACAGTGGAGAAGCTCTTGCTCACCGGGACTTTGGTAGCGTGTACATGGCCTTGCCTCCCCTTCTGACGCGCGGCGTTACCTTACCTCGTGGCTGTTGGGGGAGCGGATATACCCCTCCTTGTAGACGTTGTCGCTTGCTTCCCGCTTTGGCCAAATTCCCCCCCTGATCCTTTTTTTGCTGCCCGCTCCAGCGCGGCATCCGAAGAACGCCCTCCCAACTGCTCCCTTTGTCTCAACAAGATTAGCATTCTCCAGGGCTGGTTTTGCCGACTCCACAGAAACCTGGTTTCACCTCTCAGCACGTTGATCACACCGCGGCCGGTGATCCTTCATAGTTACGGTCGCGGGCATTATAGGTTTTTTTTTACTTGCGGAGAGATCCACTTTCTTCTTCACTTCCGCCCGGTCCAGCACGTCTCCCTTTTTGCGGCAGCACGAACGGATGAACGGGATGATTACCCCTTCCTTAAGTGTATTTCCCCCATCGCCACAGTAATCGAACTTCCCTTTATGTTGGCCCCATTGAACTTGTGTTCACCGAGGAATCCCCTGTGCTTTTATTCCACAATGGTCCTCTCTCCTTTTCTTCGTCTTGTTGCAGGCCATCGATTCCGCCCTTTCCTCTTCTTCAGCAGGGTGACCGTTTTCAACTTTGCATCTTTCTTTTCAGCATCGACGGAAATATTTCTTTCTAGACCACCGGCGCCCCTGTCGCGTTT
>Ga0179593_1317071_pt1 | contig 14932 bp, 21 predicted proteins | sample CZODoug2_1_08_16_FD_185931 | JGI IMG/M metagenome (GOLD analysis project Ga0179593, IMG submission 185931) | Vadose zone soil fungal communities from Angelo Coast Range Reserve, California, USA - CZODoug2_1_08_16fungal (PacBio error correction) | ecosystem: Environmental > Terrestrial > Soil >... | reverse complement strand
GTGGTTTTGCCGAGAAAGGTTCGGTGTCCGGCTTGTCAGCCTTTTATCTTGAGCTTATTCTGTGCCCTTCCGCAGGTCACATCCTTGTAAGGACGAGGCCTTTTTTTTTGGGAACTTTTATTTCGTCGTTGGTCCCCCCTACGGATGCACCACTCTTCATTAAGGTATTGAGGCGGGCTATCTTAAAGGATAGCTTGAAATCAGTTTTCCTTCTCCTGTTTTCCCTTCCCCTTGTTTTTGAAAAGAAAGACTTCCCCTCCTCTTTGGCGAGGGCAAATAGATTGGAAGGCGTTGGCTTTCCGCCTTTCCCCATCTCTCACCGGTTCCCTCTCCGCGCCACTTTTGACATTCCAGATTCCACGTTTTAATCGGCGGCGACCCCCTGCCTCGAACACCCGCCGTTATCATTCCTTCCCTCTAACGTCCCAGTTGGAGCAGTCCAACGATCGCCGGTTTTTTCTAAACGTTCTCGTCAACCGTGTGAATCTTCTCTCCCCTTCTCTTACAACCTGCCGAATCCCAGAACGTGCCCCCAAGATCGGATTATCTGTTTCCCCGTCACCTTATTTTGAGATCCGCCCCGCCCGGCCGCCATGTGATCCCTCCGATCTTAGATTTTCTGTACCCCCCCCAATGCAACCTCTGCTACCCGCCCTTCCCTCTTTTCGCCCAATAGTCAACCTTACTGCGTTCCCGCGCCAGTTTTTTGCAATTTTAATCATACCCTTCCCCACCCTGTTGCGCGTAGTTGTTGTTACCTCGAACATGACGGAAACAGCACCATCCCCGGTTGGTATTTCTGCGTTGTTGTTCCTCCGTTCCGATACACCGGAAAGTTTGCTCGCCACTTCTGTCTGACTAGAAAAGAGGACCAATGCACTCTCGGTCCGCGCAACTTGTCCGGCTTGACCCCACCCCTTTTCCTGTAGAAAAAGTTTTATCTTGACTTGGTACACCGCTCCAGTAGCACGAGGTTCCTTGTCACACCCAGCCCTCCTTTTCCGATATCTTACCTTTGACCTCTTTTTTCTCGCCGCGACGACGATGGCGCCACGAACTTCCAATCGTTTTTTCCCCTATTTCTCGTATACTCATTAGCAACAAGCGCCCTTACAAAACTGCTTACGCCTTACCTTGAGCGGGGCCGGGCGACCTTTCGTACAAGTCCTGAAATATTCCTCGGCGCTCTTAGTGCCTCCCTTTTACCACCACTTCATTTCCGATGTTTTTTGCACATTCGACCTTGCTCCCCCTTCACATGATTTTCCAAGCCCATTCCGTCTTGACTTTTATGAGAATCGCTGTTATTTCCTTTCTTCGATGGGCGTGTCGTCTGTCGTCTTTCAAGGTGTCCTTTGTTCTCAAACCGTAATTTTTCTCGGTCGGCATTCATGATCTGGTAGTCTGGACTCGAAGATGTAAGGAGAATTGATCCGTTTCTGGCGCTTTTCCGTCGGTTTTTTCCTGCTTGTTCCTATTCTGTTGGTTTCGTCTTCCCCTTCTGCGGCGCCCCCCCTCGCGAATCGAACGGATCATTCTGCCCCCCAATAAAAAGCCTCCATTACCCTTTTTGCAATGCGGAACTTCTCTTGTGGACCCAGTCTCCCCCGCTCAACCTCCCCGCAACTCAAACCAAACACCCTAATGCGTTCACTACCAGAAAGTACGAACTTAATCCGCCCGCGTTGAACTTGTTGATTTGAGTGTCCTTTTTTTTTTTGCTCCTTTCCCTTGGGGCCAACCTAATTGAAGACCGTCCCTATCTCTTTTTTTTCTCTCTTTTGGAGAGATCTGATAGAAAGATCCAGGCTGAGTCCTCTTACGACCGGTTGCAGCCTTCCTTCATGCGTTCCCCTTTTCCCAATATCCTCCTTTTTTCCTCTTTAATTTCTACCTGTCTGACTCATTTTTGTTTTATTTCCCCCTCGTGGAGTGTAGACTGGGGTCGAAAGGGTCTCTCATTGGCCCGCCTTCGGGTTTCTCGTTTTTTGGTAGGCATTCCATTCCGTTCGATCGCGAGTTTTGTGCTTTGGAGCTGAGAGAAAACCGACCGCTGTCATCGTAAGTTTTTTTCGCTTTTCAAGCTTTACTTGCTTTTCCCCGTGGCCTAATAATTCTGCCCACTAGATTCCCATAGACCTAAGATCATGCCCATTGCAGACGCGACCATACGTGTGGTTTTCGAAGGACCCTCAGTACCCCTTTTCAGACCACGTCCCTCCAAGTCTACCGCTTTTTCCCCCCCTGTGCTATACCTTTAGTTTTTTGTCAAGATAAAACTTGGGCGGTGTACGTGCGTGGTGCGCTTCGCGGGTTTTTTTGCGGACCGCCATATTTTTGTCCTCTTGACCCATCGCGAAGAGCAGGAAGATCCACCTTGCGCTCAGCGACATTTTTTTGCGCGTTTCGCCTCACGGTCCTGCGAGAATTTTTTTGTCTATTTTTTAACTGGGCGAGCTTTTCTCCATTTTTTTTCTACGCCCGAGATTATTGATCTTTTCGCGTGTGCAGGCACTTTTTTTCAATGGTCCTTCACGCCTCGAGTCCCTCACCGACTCCCCCTGGGGTTTTGAATTCCCTAGTGGAGGCAGGTGCCCCCCCGGAACACTTTTCAAGTCTTGCCCCCCCCCCTTAAATGTGGTTCGCAGGAAGGCTGGTCTCTTTTGAAAGTTGCGAGGGTTTCCCCGCAGCCTTTAGACTGGGCAGGTGTCTTTTTTCTCCGTACCCCCCCCTATCGTATTTAGACCCCCCTAGGTTTCCTTTTTTGCCGGTGTTGAACTACATTTTGCTTTCTCGCTTTCTGCGTTTGTTCATGATTCTTGAGGCTTTTAATCGGCGGGCGCGAACTTTGCCATGCTGTGGTCCCCCCCCCCTGGTTTTTCCACAGTTGCTTTCCGAGGTGAATGGGGTTCGGCACCTCTTCTGCAGCGGAATGCTTGGTCGTCTATGCTTTTTCTCTTTTCGTGTTTTGACATTAAGGGTGAGCGTTGTCAAAGATAATCCAGGGCCGGTGACTATTGCGCTGTTTTCCGCGCTTTCCCTTCTTGGATTTCTCTCTTCCATGCTCGTCAAGGACCCGCGGATTCCTTACGTTTCCTTCCTTTTTGGTACTTCACTTACAGATCGGGGTTGGGCTAGTTTTTTCGCCCTCTTCTCGCCTTCCCAATTTTCCCCGAAGTCAATTGGTTGGCTTTTCCACCTCGCTGGACGGTCCTCCTGCGTGTTTTTTAGGTTACTAAGAAGACCCTTTTCCTTTGCATGCTCGCAATACTTGGTTCATTAGCCCTCTCTTCACAAAATTCCACAAGATCTTACGCTCCCATCTGTTTTCGGTCCTTTTAGGCTGGCTTCCCCTTTTCCCGCACTCCCCGGCTTCCGAGGTCCTCTTTTTCTTAGAGTCGCGGGTTCTTCTGATGATCGGTTAATTTACGTACGTTTCTTTCATATTTTTTCTTCCTTACGCTTTCCGACTTCGCTTTGCACGCTCCCCGGCCCTTGTACGGATGAGCTCGGTGCCCCATTCTAATGCGATTGTCACCACTCACCTAAATTTATCTTTCTTTTTTTTCCCATTTGTTGGAGAGAATAGTAGTGGTCTTTGCGTCGCCCTTGGAATAACCGGTTGGGCTTTTTCCGGGTAAGTACGTTTCCCTTTTCAGAGTTGCGCGTGTAGTCCTTGCAAAGGCTCCTGAGTTAGAATCATCAGGCTCATCTTGCGGACCTAGCGTAGTCATGGTTACCTTTTCTCCAGAACAACTTCGCCCTTTTTTCGACAAAATGTTTTTTCCTTTTCGCGTGGTCCCCAGTTGAAATCCCTGCTTTCTACCTGAACTCCCAGATTTTACCCCCTGTAGCCTATCTTTTGTGAACTCCTTTTTTTGAATGATTTAAGAATTCCCGCCTCCTGGTGTTCGAGCTTGCCAAATATGATGAGTTCGGGATTTTTTCCGGCCCGCGCCCAGCTCTCTTCCTCTAACAGGCGCAATCACAATTTTTCCTGAGCAAAGTGGATCGGCGGCCCTCAGCGGCGCCCCAGCCTTTTTTCTTTCACCTTTTTCCCTCCGGGGCACGCACCACCTTACCTTTGATTCCCGCACTGTCCTTTTCGTCAGCGTCCCCCCGTGAAATCCCCTTGTTTCCTTATTCACTCCCCGTCCGCCACTTTTTCATCCCAGACGTGCCCCCCCGATTGAGGGGATTCTCCCCGCCCCGTTGGATAAGCCAATTTTTTCCCCCAGAGCCCCCCGACCCGATTATCCCTTCTGCTTCCGTTTGTATTTTTGCCGCCCCAATGTACCTCGAAGTTTCCGCCTCTTCTGCGTCGAATCTAATTCCAATTCGTCGGCCCCAGCCGCCCTTGAATAGTTCCTGAAACACCCCCCCAAAGAATACCGTCCCTCTCGTGTGATGCTCCCCTTCATGACAGACTGCCTCTTTTTTGAGATCCTCTCTCCCCCCCGGTGTTTCCAAGAAGGCCTCTTCGGGTAACAGTAGAACTTTATCTTAATACCGTCGTTCCCACTGCCACCGTATCCAGGAACTTGCCCCCCCATATTCTCCCGGCCTTCCGCCTCCCTGACCCCAACCAGGGATTTAACGTTTTGAACCCTCTTCGTGCCCCCTAGTTCGCATAACAGCAACGCGACCGAAAACTTCAGATGATTTACCCCTTTTGAACGGTTTTTATGTCCCTCCCTATTCGAACCCCCCCCGCTTTTGCCCTTCCCCCCCCAGAATCTAAATAGCTTTGCTGAAGGAAACCTGTCCTACAAGCGCATTCGGTTGTTTTTCAACGCGACCGGCCTATGCTAAGCATTCCCTTTTCTTTTATCCCGGCGCAGACGGTAGTTTTTCTCTTTTCATTTCTCCCTTCGGACTCACCTCCTTCTTCTTCTGGCGTTTCCCCCCCCCTCTTGACACCCCTTTTCCTGAATCTCGAAAACGCGCACCCTTCCTCGGACACCTCTTGCACCGCCCCAATTTTTCCCGTTGCCTTTTTCTACTCCATTGCACCCAACGTGCCCAACCTGGACGTCGTGGCCTTGTTTTCTCTTCCATTTCCCGTGAAGTTTCATTCAACGGGTTCCCTGGGTCTTTTCGAAGCTTTGTTTCGTTTCTTGCCTCGCGCTCTCCCCTTTATCTAGCTGGACAGTCTTGAATCTTTTTCACTGCGTGATGAATCGTATATTTTGTGTTTTTTCTGGCGCCATTAAAGCTTCGTGCTATACCCCCCCGCTCGTCCCTCTACCTTCCCAATCCTCCCACCAACAAGCCGTTTTTGCTACGTTATGCGGAATCTTTCTCCGTCTCCCTTCAGCGTTCCCCCCCCAACCCCCCAAAAACCGTCGTCCAAGAACATCCATACCCCCCCTCGATCGGAAACCTGCCTTCGTGACAGACTTTGTCCGGTGCCCTCCGTACATGCGAAAAGACTCGGAGCCAGCGTATCCCTTTCTTCTATCTTTCCTCTCCATTTGTGTTGTTTTTTAGTTTCATAAGTCTTTCCGAAGATCAGTCCGTTCCTCCTTCGCGAAAAATTATGTTTCCAGAACCACAAAATATTTCCAGATGATAAGTGATACTCTGTCTTTTTTCCCTACATTCGTCGTTGTTTTTTTGTTTTGTTTACTTCCATTGGTGCGGTCGTGGTCTTCCACAATTACTCCTGGAACGTTGGTAATGGATGGTTACTCTTTTGGATGCAGAAACGTCCTCAGTCTCGCGCGTTTTTCCTTACCGGCTCCGTCTTTCCTTCCGTCCAGATCTGATAACGATTCACCAATTTCCGGTCCGACGGCCCCGCGGTACCAGTGTTCTTCCTATCTTTTCCTATCTTCTCGGCCAATCCTACATTTAAGAATCCGTTCCGTGTGAAGGGACAATGCCCTCACCTGGTTCCTACGACCCCGGCCCTTTCCCTCGATTTTACACGTGGGCTCTAACCTCTATTTCTCATTCAATGACCCTGGAGGTGAACCCCACCTGGCTTTTGCCTTTTCTCTCTTGCCCATTTTGTCACGCTACGGGTTGGTCCCAGTTTAAAGGTTGACAGACAGGTTTGGCCTTGAGTTCCGATATAGGTCTATAGACCGGGCGTCTTTTCCCTCTTCCCCAAGTAGGCGTAACGGCAGTCGGGCACGGGTGCTGGTCAACACTGTTTTTCGGCTGTTCTTTTTTACAGTTTCCTTCATCACGAGACGCTCTTTTGATTTGTCCCGGAACTTTTGACCTTGGCGTCACTAGAAGCGTCACCGCCCCCCGAAGCAGGGAGGGCGTGGATCGCACTTCTCATTCGTGCTCTTCCTTTGAAGACACCCCCAATGTCCTTTTTTTATAGAACGGGTGATGGAAGAAGGGGCCTGCCTTTTGAGCGTCGTTGAGGTGACATCCTCTATGTTTCGAGATTCGTTGAAACTGGTTGAAGGGTATTTCTTGTTCTGGGGTAAACACTCTCTAAGAAGCATTCTTCCCCAATTCTTCTAGGTGCTTGTCGGCAGGCAGGTCGATAACCCGGCAAGACCCCCCCCCCCTTCGGCAGACGCTGTAGAGCGGGCCCGTGAGAGGAAGGCGAGGTTAGTCAGATGCGTGCCGCGCAATTAGTGCCCTTTTTCGACCTCGTTGAAATTGTTAAGCGCCCGGTGTTTTGGTGGGCCCTCATTATGCAGCTGGATGCTGCTACTATGATGCATATGGCCGAGGGGCTTTCGTACATCGCCTTTTTTTTAGGTGTCACCGTCCACCTCTTACTCTTGTTTCCAGGGAGTGATGTTTGCTAGGGGGGACCCCCCCGTTTCGGCGTTCCTCTCTTTGACGGGCTGCGATACGTTTATGTAAGGCGGAACTCCCCCCGGAGGAGAGCCGGGGACGGTAACGTCCAAGTTACTGGGACTTAGGCCTTGACCTGTGTGACGATGCGCGCCCTCGGTGTGGGTTGGCTGGCTGGGTGCCCTTGCGGATTAAGTCCCGCACTTCTATTTTTTTCACCATTGAAGTTATGAACCTTTGTCTGCTTCAGGGAAACGCCGATCGGCCCTCTGGCCGGTACTCCATCCCTCATTTTCTTTCCTTTCCTCCCCACGGAGTTACTTCTCGCACCTCTCTTTCCCCCAAACCCCGATTTCACCCCAAATAGCGTTACTTCCTCTATTGCCGGGAGATATGAGGGATCCATTGCACTTCTCCGGCCGCGTGGCTCCTGGTAGGCGCCGTGCTTCTTTTCCCTATCTCTGGTAAACATGTAGAGCTTCCTGTATCATTCTCATTTCGTTCTAATCCCCCTTTGACCCCTTACTACCTCGAAAAGATCTTCCCCTTTTCCTCCCCTTAATTTTCCTGCTGCTTCCAACTAATCTTATCCCTCTCTCCTCCGTTTGTGTCTTCGGACTCATATCGTTTGTTTTTCTTTTATCCTCTGCCGGATGGGTTCCTTACGGTCCTCGCGTTTCGCATTCTTCCCGTCCCCCCCCCTTCCTCGGGCACAGCCTCCTTCATCCTGCACTCGTTAATGTCGTCCCCTCTCTCGGCGACCGCCGGCTCCCCTCCCAGGACCATCCTTTTTTTTCCAATACGGTAGTTTGCTTTCCCCCCTTTTCACTTTCCCTTCTCCTTCCTTCATCAGATGATCGTAACGACTATCTTGTGAACATGGTTTGAGGCCTTGAGAAGGGAATTCATCCCTTTTTTTCCCGCGCTTCCCCCCTGCAGTTGGACTGCCCCCCGGTCTGGCCCCCCCGGTGCACGCACATCGCGTTTCCCGCTGAACACAGGCGCAATTTGCCATACCCACTTTTTCATATCGCCAAGTCCTTCGTCTCCCCTCCCGTGTCCCCCCTACCCCCTTCATCTTTACCGCACCAGTAAAGTTGCGTAAGTCTCTCTCAGGTCGCCCCTCTCATTGTCCCCCTCCATCCGTTCTTCATTCAGCGCCCTTTCCGACCCCACGCCGTTTTTTTTACCTCACCCTTCCCCCCAATCTGGTCTCTTCTTTTTGCCGAATCAACCCTTTCTCGTCCCATCGTCCCTGCCCCGCCGCGCCAGCGCCTCCAACCTCCTCCTACCCGTGCCTCTGTCGTGCCCTCCCAAACCCCTTCCCTCCTCCTTTTCCAAGAAGACGTTCCCTTGCTTTCTTTCCGAAAACGGGTCCGCTCAATGAGGTCAGCACGACTCGAAGCTTTCCACCTTCAACACGCCCCCCCCCCGCTCCAGTTTCCCTTGTCTTGTTCCCACCGTCCCCCTGTCTGAATCCCCAGGTCTTCTTTTCTTAGATCTCGTGTCTTTTGTCATCCATCAAGCTCCAGTCCCCTGTGTCTAAAAGGCGGAGGAACGCCCCTCGGAAAGGAAAAGCCCCGGGTCCATTCGAAGTCCTCTCCCCCTTCCCCTTGTCAGCCCAACTCCTAAAAGAAATTGTTCAGTTACCCCCCCCCCTGCACTCCGCCGAGAGATGTCCATTCTCGCAGTAAAAGCCCTTTCCCCTTCTATTATAGTTCAGCTTGTCTGCCGCCCCTTGTCTTTTGCCTTCCATTTACGTCCAGCTCCCGCCCCCATAGCCCTGTGCTTCCCCCTGACCCACTGTCCAGCGCATTCTTGGAACACCGCGTACCCCTTCCCTCTGGTCCCGAGGGTCCCCCCCCTTTGGTGCCTCCCCGCTACAATGTCTTTATCAGTCCTGTGTTTTTCGGTCCTTCCTGCTTGCCCGTTCTCTGCGGGTCCCCCCCCGATGAACAACAAGTCTTTCTCTGTGAACGCTCCCTCGCTCCCGTGCCACCCTGATTTCCGCCCCACACGTTTCCTTTAATAGGCCTCCGCCCCATCGTTCCGGAAAAGTGTCCCTGGGGGTGGTCCTGTGTTTATTCCCCCTTGTCCTTGCAGGTTCCTCTCCCTTACTTTCGCTTTTTGCTTCATGTCTGTGTATTCGATCCTCTACGTCCGTCCTTCGCATGTCTTTTTCCCTTTCCCCGGTCGTCGGCATTGCAAACCACCCACAAACCCCCCCCCCCCCAACAAACCCCAAACCACCGCGTGGATTGCCCTTAGTCAGTCTCTTTTTTTTCCTTGCGTTTAAAGATAGCCGTTCCGCAAATCCCCCCGCGCTTACCACTGAAATTTCCCCCCCCCCAAACATACCCCGCCCGAATTCCCTTCTTACCAATGCAGGATTTTCTTACCCCAGTCCCCCGCAGTTTTCATGAGGCAAATCCAAAAAACGGACTTCGTCAAATCCACCCGGTACCCGACTTAATACGAAACGCAATATTGACATGGGACAGATTTTCGGCTGCGGCCTGGACAGACCCTCTGGCTGAATCCGTTCTTATCCTCTCATCTCTCTTTAAGGCCCCCCCTCCGTTGTGCTTTTGCGCCCCACTGAGGAAGTTACGCTTGAATGAGATCCCCCCTGGGGGTACAGCCCCCCTTTTTGCTTAGAACCATTCGTTCCCAAGCAAATTCAATACCCCCTTAAGATTCTAAGTCGGACCCTTGTCTTTTACATTCGGCGTTTTTTGTGGGTGGGCTTTGTCGCTTGTGCTTTCTCCTGGGGTCGGCAAGAGGCAGGCCCGCGCTTTGTGGATTTTGTGGTTTTTGGCTTCCCTCATGATTTTTAGCAATCGCTCCGGGTGCGCCCTTCTTTTCAGTCCCCGAACCAAATTATACGATCAACATTTTTCGGCCGCGGCACCGTTTTCCTCCCTCTCTCCTGGGATGCGCGTGCCCCCCTTCCCATACAAAGAATGCAGCATTGCAGACGCGGCCAGTACTTTTGACTCACCCCTGCGGTTCCTTGAACCCCAACGGCCACCTCCGTGTTCTCATGTCCCCGGATGGTATGAAAATTTGGCATCAATTCACACGACCCCAACGTTGGGCGGTGAAAGCGCCGTGTTTCGATGAGGATCTGCAGGGCGCCCTGCCGCTCGGGTTGGTCCTCTGGAGGAAAAACGCGTCTGCCCTTGAGTAAGCTATCAAGTTCTTCTCCTTACCATGGGACGAGCTTTTTCCCGTCTCACCCGGCTTTCCCTGCATTTCGTTCGTGTCGCTTGAACTACTAGGCTCGCTTTATGGAACATTTTTTCCTTAAGACTCCGATGAGTTTTGCGTGGACAGGGCCACACTAGGAGGTCCCCCGCCCTCAGAAGAGGCACCGATAACGATAGATTTGAGGTGTCTTGTTTTCCCGGGGTCATGGGACCTTCTGCTTCTCCGTTGGACGCACCGGAGACTTTTCGGTATAGGGACCGGGGTGCTTGATTCCCTTTAGCGAATTTGCGCTTTTTCCGTTAATACGGTTTCCCCTTTTTCAGATGCTGGGGCGATTCCCGCAGCCTGGCCCTCACCACTGCTGTCGGGTAGGTGAGTGGAGTCCCAAAAGAACCGTACCGCTCTACCCAACTCCCCCTCCCTTTTGAAGTGACAGAGGCCTGGTTTTTCGGACAAATCCATCTTTCCGAACAGTCGAGTGGGTTTTTTTTTTATCTTCCGGTTCCTTCTAGGCGTTTCTCCCCTTGACCGGCGGGCGATCGTCCCCCCAAAGGTTGACGGCAGGGTTCACCCTGATTCTCGTTCATTTTTGGCGCGACCGTGCTCTTGTTTTTCGCGGATCGCGGCGAGTTGCTGTGGATTCTTTTAGGGTGAGGTGCTCTTAAGTCATCATGGTCCTTTTGCTGGTCTGTCTCTGGGCAGTAGCCGGAAGGAGGCGTCTGACTATTCACACGCCTTTTGATGATAGTTTTCAGTTCTCTTGCGACGGCGTTTTATTACCGTTCTTACGTCTACGGTGTGCTCGGAGTAAAGGCGATCGGTCTTTTTTTCTTTATTTGGGCGAGTGCTCGACGCCTTCTTCCCTTTGCCTATTGAAAAAAATATAGCCCAATTGCTTGTTTTCCCTTCGATGTATAGGGCCCGCGGGCCCGGACCGCTTCCGAACATATTTCTCCCCACACAGAGGGTGAATTCTTCCGAAATCTCTTAACTGATTTTCCACAAGATAGGTTGCTCCCCATTATTCGTAGGATCGCCGGGGAAGTGAGACTGGCCATCCCTAGCTCTTGTTGGCGTCTACGTTGGCCTTTAGGAAGTTATGAGGGTAAAAATAAAGAGCTGACTCTCTCCTTTCCTAGCAGCTTTGCCACGGCGCCCGTTTACTGGTCCCCGTGACGGCCACTCGCTCCACATCAATTTTCTGTCCCCTCCAATATTCTCTCTTTTCTTTCCACTCCTCAGTTGTTTTTTGTTCTCTCTCATATTGTTTCTTTGACGTAGTCCTCTTTCCCTGTGCGCAGGACGGTCCGTAACTCCCCTCCCCCCTTGCCTCGGTTCGTATGTGAACAAGCTAAGCGACCCATCTTCAGGAAAACAATACCGTAAGTCCTTTCAGGTTACTCACGTCCCTAAGAACTTAACATTGAACAATCATCCCGGTAGTGCTGAATTTTTTCCCCCCCATTGCCCGTCGCCCCCTACCTTTTTTCTTTTCATCATCCTGTCCCTTCACTACTATCTTGGAAAATTCCATTTTTTGAGAGCTTGCGAGAACCCTGCCTCTGTGTTACGTTTTTCTTTTCCACGACTCTGTCATTTTTTGGAATCCATGGCATTCCCTCCCCCCATCGAACCAAGTTTTTCAGAAGACCGGCTCCTTTTTCCTTATATTTTTTCTTCTAATGTCTCCCCGGCTGCCCACTAAGCGCCCAGAAGCATCACCCCCGCGACCCCCGGCCTTACAACCTTGTCCCTTCCGACGTCCGTAGTAGCATCCGGGGTTGGGGCTCCGTACCACCCTCCCCCCCTGATTAAACCCTTTCGTCGAAGTAAAGTATCATCGCGCCGCCAACCCCCCCCGCCGAATCCCAGCCCTCCCACGCTTTGAGGGCGTATCTGTGCCCTAGACTCCTCGCGGACCGCCCCGCTTCTCCAGCACATCCGCTCCCGCCGCATCCCGCTGCCTCCACGTCGTTGCCCCACCCTACTATCTTTACCCGCCGTCCTCCATGTTCGAAATCTGACCGCACTTCAATGGTGTCTCCCCTCCTTTTATCAGACAGGAATTTCATTACACGCCACCCGCCCAGACTCCTATTAGTTGCCTCACCCATTGCCTCCCGCTGAATTGGAGACCCTGATTATAGTCCTCGATCCCCCGTCAGTGTGTCCAGTTTGGCCGGATGAACGGAGACTTCCAAGGATGACAGCCCAAAGTACGAAATTCCTCCTCAAACTTCGCACAGCCCCCCAGTTCTATTTTTCGCACTCCGGCTCTTCAGAAGATTTCGCCTTCCCCCCCCCTCTTTCCTCCCGGCGATTCTTTCAATCGTGTATTCTTTTCTAAGATGGTCCGTCTGTGCACTTCAACTCGCACGCACTTCGTTGTCTGCTTGGAAACCTGTCTACATGAGCCAAGTATTGTTTTTACCGCTAATTGCCTGTTTGCGTTCTCGATTTTCATCTTACCTAGACAGTCGCTGTAGTCCCTTTGAATCGGTTCTCTGATTTTTTTCCCTTGTTCGTGTTCCAGGACAACCCCTTCGGGTGCACTCACTCTACGCGCTGTGCCCCCTCTGCTGTGGCCCCTCCAAACGTTCTACTGACTCGTTCCACCTCCGACCCCCCCCCCCCCCCCACCCTACAGAAGCCCCTAGGCCACTTAAAATGCGAATTTTGGCCTGTTAGGAACCATTTGTGCTTTCCTTCGACCCCAACGTTGGTCGCTTTATGCTTCCCCTTCTTTTTGTTCTTTTCTATGGCTCTCTTGTCACGATATATTGAGCGCACTGGCACCCTTCCGTGCCATTCCCGCGTTCTTTCCGTATTCCTCGTCTGTCGTTCCCGTCTCAAGCTGCCCGGGCCTACAAGCGTTTATCGAACTTTTCAAACCTCTGCTCCAAAAATACAAAGCCCGCGCCCATACCCTTGCTTCCCCCCCCCTTTCCCCCGGCCCTCTCTGACCCTTCTTTTCCCGCTCCAGCGGATCCTCCCCCAAAAACCCCGTTTTCCACTCACAGAAAGGTACATAATGACCGGCAACTCTTTCCTTTTGTCTTTTCCTTACATGGGGACTTTTTTCCAATGGACAGGAACATTGAACGTCTATCCTGTATTCTCTATCCTTCCTCCGTTTTCTGGTGTTTGATCGCTTAGTCCGCTCCTGCATGCCTTGTAGTGTCCGCCGGACACTTCTCACCTACTTAAATTCCGATTTCGATTAAGCGTACCTTCGGGCCGTTGACTCTTCGTCTTTTTTTTTTTTTTTATTTGCCTCTGCGACTGTTTTTTGAGGGACTGTTTGGTGGCATTCGGTATTGGCCCCTGGGTAATGGCTCTTTTTTTGATTTTTGGATTCCCAGACGATTTTCCAGTCTATCCGCGTTTTGGGTTCCTTAGCCCATCAGCCTAACGCGCCTCGCCCCCCTCCTCTGACTACTCTTCCACGGTCCTCCCCTGACCCGCTTCCCACACCAGTTTGGTGACGCTTTTTCCAATATCGCATGGCTGCTCTTCTCTTTCCATAGACCCACCACCTCTCCCCCCTTGCAGAGACCCCGCTAGGTCGCAAGTAAACCACTTCACCTTTTTTCTCCTTACCCGAAACCATCTTTCCCACTTGACCAAGGTTCCCCAAGTTCCTGATTTGGGGTTGCCCCCCAATTTCCTTCACTGGGACCTGTTATTTCCCACTCCAGATGGTGAGTTATTAGTGAGAGATTTCGCTCTCAATCTTCAGTGCTTTATCTTCATTCGTTGGGTTCCATTAAGAAGACGAGGAAGGTTCGATATCACCAGGTCTTTTTTAAGCCCGACATGTTCCGTAGTCTAAGTCCATCCTCGTCAGCAGAGGGCCTGGTAGTGTTTCAAACTACTACCCCTCTTTAGACTTTTTGGATATTAAGCCAAGCGAGGGGAGTGTCATGTGGCGGAAACGTTGTTAAGCATACCCCGGCGAACAAGGCCAGATAACGAATGACTGTGATCGGGTCGTTTTGACCAAGGACGGCGACTAGACAGGGGTTAGCGAGCTTCTCAGAACCCGCGAGACGGTGCTGGAAAAAATCCTGAATGTGCTTCTGATGTGGGTCTCGTGCGTTTTGGCCGAATCGGTTTCTTCCGTTTTGCCGCATCCTTGCTCCCAAACTTTGGTGGTTCTCGGACGGAGGAACCCCCGACGTTTTTTCTTTCCATCTACATAATTTTGCCTGAAGTGAATGCGGTGCCCCCCTTCCTCCTATTTCTCGTGGGGGAGTTGTCGTGTTATCTAAGAGGTTCCCCCTGGATTTCTACGCCAAGGGTGGCCGGTTTTTGATTCCCAAGACATGCCCTGAGGCGGTACCGCCGATTTTTGGGTTTTTTTATACCTCTCTGCCAGCTTTCAATGCGGGGGCTCGGATGTGGCGCCTTTGCGGGCGCCTATCATCTTTTTTCGAGGACAGTAAGACAATCGTGGGCCCTTGTGGGATTCTGGGGGGTCGTAAGTCTTCTTTGAATCTTCCACGCCGGTATTGCGGACTGATTTTCTTTTTTTTTCTCGAGATCCTGTGGTCGTTGCGAACTGTAAGGTGTGGCGCGGGGTACATCTCTTCGGGTTATTCTGTTGGTTTCTAATTTTTTCTCTTGCAATTTTTCGTACAAATTGCCTCCTGTTCTTCAAGTCGATTGAGCCCGCGTTTACGGAAGCCTCCGAATTCATATTCCTCGAAGTTTTGTTTCTTCGCCCTTTATATACCCCTTCATTTCCCAGAGGAGTTACCTGATCAATCTCTTTGGTTTGAGTCTGAGGATGAAAGTCCAGCACTACCTTTTCGGTCTATCTTCCGGTTTCCGCGAGGGTACCCCCGGACGATTAATGAGGGTTTTTCCTGTTTTTCCCGATCTGTGCCTGCATCCTTCCTTTAAAGCTCACCACGGGAACCGTCCTTCCCCTAAGCGACCATCCCTACCGCAGAAT